>Ga0247765_1000408_pt1 | contig 34153 bp, 40 predicted proteins | sample UWRJL106311C6_FD_179949 | JGI IMG/M metagenome (GOLD analysis project Ga0247765, IMG submission 179949) | Plant litter microbial communities from Arlington Agricultural Research Station in Wisconsin, United States - UWRJ-L106-311C-6 | ecosystem: Environmental > Terrestrial > Plant litter >...
GAAAACAAAAAAGAACCCAGACAGGATATCCTGTGCTGACGGATCCCCCCTTGATTGGATAGATCGGGCTGCCCAATAGGGGCCTCTTCGCCCTCAAAACGCTGAACCGGGACATGACCCGCAATGACCAGCAACATGAAGGGTTCCAGAACGAGCTTGACCAGCTCCGCCGATTCAACGGAACGGTGCACAAGCACCTCGTCACACTGTTGGCGTCGTTCAAATACGAGGAGAAATACCACTTCCTCTTCCCATGGGCATAATGCACTCTCGAGGACTTCTGGGTCGACAAGAGTCGCAAATGTGACAACCTCGACCACTCGGCCACTCTCTGGGTGGCCCAACAACTCGAGGGTCTCACAGGGGCCATCAACGCCATCCACAATCCGGAGCACCTGAAGAACAAACACACCCTGCCCGTTGTTGCCGAGGACGAGGAGCGGTTCGGACGCCACAGCGACCTCAAGCCCGACAATATCCTCTGGTTCCAGACTCGGGACGATCCTCGGGGCATCTTCATCGTGACGGATTTGGGTTTGTCGACCTTCAACCGCAAAGTCAGCCGGTCCATCCAGCCCGGCTCCTCTGCCAAGGTTCCGGAATACAGAGCGCCCGAATGCGACATCAAGGGTGCAAACGCCACCAGGGGAACCGATGTCTGGACCCTGGGCTGCATTTTCCTCAATGTCATGGCCTGGCTCCTGGGGGGGCCGGACCTTGTTAGAGAATTCGAGAAACTCAGGATCTCGCCAGACCACCTCTCGGGCAGCAACGGGCCCTTGTTCTTCGATTTTATCCCAAACGAACCCGGAAGTCGCAATGGTAGAATGTGCTTGAGGAAGTCAGTGGATGAGGTATGTGGCTTCCCCCCCACCCTTATTGACACCTTCATATTTCTCCTACAGAGAATGGGGCAAAATTGACAAGGATATCATCCACACACACAGTTCATAACTCGCTTGCACGGGCGTGACAATTGCTCCCAGTTTGCTCACGATGCTCTAGAGATCATCGAAAACGACATGCTCAAGATAGCGAAGCCATCGGAACGATTGTCCTCGCGGGACCTGCTGGCCAAGTTCAAGGAGCTGCGGATCAAGTGTGAGAATATGTTACTCTACACCACGGTAGGGAAGCCATTGGAGCGAGCTTCACCAAAGCGGCCGCATTTCGATGTAGAACTCGAAGATCCGATTGGCGCCAGTTCTTTGGTGGGCGGTGCCCAGAAGGAGCCGCCGCCGCTGTCGCCCCCCCCGACAAGCGGGGGTGCCATTTCCAGCGAGGTACCGGAGATTTTGATCGAGGGTGCGGACTAAACCGGGGGAAAGCTAGAGAGGTTCGAAGGTCAATTTTCTGTCTCAATCTTTTAGACAAGTGGTTAGAGCAAAAAAGTGCGGTGATATTTAGTTTAGGCTTTTAAGAACACAACGACAAAATGGGGGCAGACAGACAAATGCCAGCCCCATCAATCCTGAAAAGCCTCTTACACCCTCGCCAACCACGCAATGAGCATAGGCGCGTCGAAACTTCTCGCAGTCTTGATTCTATACGTATTGTGACGCATCTAAAACAGATGGTCAGCCAGCCTGATTTCATGGACAATGTATCGGGTGATTTTTTTGGTTCTATTTGCCTGGATTGTGTACTCAAGTCCAAACACACGGTCAAGTTCGTCGATCATCCTACGCGTGTTGGGAACGGACTTTGTCTGGATGCAGGTTTCGTTTTCTAATCGGCGTGGGGACTGGTCCATGTTGGTACTAGGATAAGAGCGCGAGATGCGCAGGGTGGGGGTAAAATGAGGTGAATGAAGGGGTAAATGAGAGAGAGAGAGAGATTGGGCTGCATTATATAATAGCAACCCACAGCCTTCCCCGCATGTGGTTGCCTGTTTCTCTTTTGGTGCGGCCTACTTACTGGGCGGTGAGTGGTATGTAGCCAATGAAACCTGTTAAATCGCAGGTGCCCAACCCTGTGTGGTGTACACTCCATTTTCCGTTTGCCGCGATTTGCAGGACGCCCAGGCCCTAGCCTCCTTAAAGGGGGGAGGGGGGGGCGCTTCTACGTGTCCAGGGTGTGAGGGATTTATATAGCACGATTGGCCGCCCTCTAAATATGCCACACCCAGTCATATCACAAGACGTTCGCTGCGGAGGCTTACGATCGAATCAGTTTCTCTCGTCTCAGCACGCTAGCTTCGCGGCCTCTCTTCCAATGGCACAACACCCGCACCCGCACAGTGCCCTTGGGCCAGAACACTGGGACAGTGCCGCACACGAGGTACCGGATGACAATGAGACAGAAATCCTGCAGCGGGATCATGACGAGAATCAAACGACATGGGGCGAACTAGAAGACTCCAACCCGGATAGGGCGCCACTGTCATTGGTGCACGCTCACTCCAAACGGCCTCTACCAACCGACGCAGTCGATAGGCCCGAGGTGGAGAACGTCGACGACTTTGGGCGATCAATATACCATTCCCAGTTCATTGGGAAAGTCCCCGCAGCCTCAGACGACGCTACCTTGCTGGAGCCTTTGGAGCATCAGCGCGACCTCGGCACCCAGCTGCGAAATGCGCTGTGCGAGTTGAAGAAGAACCAGGAATTCCTTCCGCTCGACAGCCTCGACGACATTGTGAACATTCGCAACGTGTACCACGAGCTAGGGGGTAGCAGTGCTGCATCTGTGTCTGGGGCTGTCAATGCCGACGTGAAGCGTCGTGCCGTGGAGATTTGCCAATCCTCCACTCCTCGACGCGCCATCTTTGCAATTTTGGTGCTCACGGGGAAGGCGCAATCCATCGGCGGATTCGTTCGCTGCAAGGTGTGGGACCACCACCTTCCCTTCAGGATAGAATGGCAAAAGGAAGACGACTTCTATGCAGTGACGGATAGCAGGAACGAACGGGTGCCCAAGGCGTGCTTCGCCGGGTGGAAAGACTCGGATTACGACCCCTTCGAGAAACAGCAGTGGCTCGTCTTGGCCCCCTACTTTGCATTTGGGAGGCGAAGCAATGGGAAGCCGCTTCACTACAATCTGGACCCCGACTACGGCTCTGTTCGGCTGCCGTTCCTCGAGAGGGAGGAGCTCGAGTCGGGCGGCTTCTCCGAGGTGGCCAGAGTCTGTGTCCATCCGGCCCACTGCCCCTCCGAAGGCCCTGCGCCCAAGAAGCCGGAGACGAGCAGGAAGGTCCTCGTAGCCGTTAAAACGCTCCAGTTTACCCCTGCATCTTCGGAAACGAGGCGCGCTGGGTCCACGTCTGAACGCGGACAGTGCTATGAGAAAACGTTCTACGACGAGGTCCTGGCTCTGGATCGCTGTTCCAGCAAGAGCCCACACATCATCCAGCTCCTCTTAACGTACCGCCATGGCAATCGCTATCACCTCGTTTTCCCGTGGGCCCACTGCAACATGCTCAAATACTGGCAGCGCGAATTTCCCGACAAGGGCTATCCTGAGCGCAACCGACAATTCGCAACTTGGGTCGCGTCGCAGTTCCTTGCTATCGCCGAGGGGCTGAAGACGATCCATTTCGCCGAGCCACGGCCGTCGGGGAAGGATTTCGGCCGACATGGGGACCTCAAGCCGGCCAACATTCTGTGGTTCAGAGGCAGCGACGCCAAGGGCGAATCAGGCGGCGCCGACTTTGGACGCTTCGTCATCTCCGACTTGGGCCTTACCCGTTTTCACAACGCGCGCTCCAAAAACAAGGTCGACGCGAGGGTTATTGGCCGAACCGACACCTACCGACCCCCCGAATGTGACGTGGGCTTCGTCGTGTCCCCGAAATTCGACATCTGGACACTCGGGTGCGTCTTTCTGGAGTTCTGCTGCTGGTATAGTGCCGGTTGGGAACGGGTCGACGAATTTTCCCAGCAGCGTGCCAACGAGGAGGAGGGTGCATGGGGAGGACATAAGAATTACAAGGAGGAGGGCATTGCCGGAGACACCTTTTTCTTACCTCCTCACAAGTCCAGGACGAAGTCGAACTCCAACCCCGCACGAAAGGTTGCCCAACTCAAGAAGTCTGTGTTCGAGGTAAGCCAAAAGGCCAAGCTGCTTATCAGGATGATGTCAGGGAGAGGAGGCTAATAAAACGACGACGTGGAAGCAATACAAAGCTTTTCACAGCACCGCTAACATGAGCCCGTTTCTCCACGACTTGATCACACTGGTGCGAACGAGCATGCTCAGGATGAAGCCAGAGGAGCGGTCAGACTGCGGTGTCATCGTCTCCAAACTCACTGCCATCCGGGAAAAATGCGACACGGACGAGACTTACACAAAGCCGAGAAACTGGTCGGCACTTCGGACACCCACTGACCTCTCCACGATTTCTTCGTTCAACCTTGGCGATTCCCGAGCGCTAAGGCCGCCCTTCAGCCGCACCCAAGGCGGCAGTTCTCGACCGGGAACTCCAGAAACCCCTCGGGGCGGCGTGAGCGTGCTGTCCACGCCTGACCAGTCGCCTAAGAAACGAACGTCGCTGCCCACTGTTCGAGAGAGTGATCCCTCCAAGCGCCAGGAGAATTTTAAGGCTCCTCCCGTTGCCCTACGGCATGGCAGTCCGTCGTCGAGAGGGTTATTCATTTCTCAAAACAGCGATGGGCGTGATGATAAGACATCTCGACTGCATCAACCAGGCGGCCAAGCGGGAGAGCCCCAACCTTCGGCTCAAACCGCACCGAGTGTTCCCTTGCCCAATCCGACCGAAAAAGACGTACCCCATAGTCCGCCCAACGAAGAACTTGATGTTATAGCCCCGCCACAGAGCTCGGCACAACCTGTTGAAGCTAAACAAAACCAACAACAGAAACCAGGTCAGCAGGATGAAGCGCCAGCCCTGGAAGAAGCCAGTTTCCAGGAACGATGGCGAGCGATGATGACGCCCGCGTGCCAGAGATGGTTATGCTGTTGTATTGGTGTGCGGTTGGGGCAGGCAGGCCAACCTCCAAACGGATCCAACTGGATATAGCGGGATCGACACGGCAGGGATATAATAGTAGCGGATTTGGGGCCTAGGATCAAGGGAAAGTCTACATGAATGTTTCAAGGTTTCCACGGGCATTTTAGCGGTTCAAGATTAGTTATAGTAATTGCTAATTTTTAATAGTAATATTGTAACGTAATATCAGCTCGAGTAGGGTAGTGCCAAGTTATCATACGCTGGTCTAGGATAAATCCATATTAGATCTTGGACTCTTGCTCAAGGGAGATGGAAATCTGGTGATGTGTCTCTGTCAGGGCTAGAGAAGGCGTGGACATGGCTCTATGGGGCATGGACAAGCTGTCAAGATTTTCCATAGATCCTACCTCAAATACCGGCTTACATCCGGGGAACGCAAATAAATTGAGAGTTCAGAGTACAGGCGCAAAACGGTCAGTTAACTAATTTGGCTCACTCTGTATTCCGGAGCCGCGACGTTGCTGACTCTGGTAAAAAAGAAAAAAACCATGAAGACGAAGGGAACATCGACTGGGCACGTACTACCTGATGACCTTGTCAAAATACGATTCGCAAGGGTCTGGTCATTGCATATCCGGCGAGGATCTGCCTGTTAGATAATTGGCACCCACTGGCTCCGATCCGGCTTCCCCGTCTGATCCATTGAAACGATGTTGCCGAAATGATCTTTAGGTTCTGCCACTCCGGCACACACACACACAGCCGACATGAGAAGATCACACAGGCTTCAAGGAGTTTTGGGAGAGTGGCTCAGATCAATAGCGTAAGGTGGTTTGTTTCGATTTTTCTCTGGTCTCCGAGTAGATTAGGAGATTAGACAGTCCTTCTCGCGAGCAAACTCATGGTCCGGTAATTTCTCTGGCAGTCTTCCCAAATTGACGATCCCAAGCTAAAACTTCATCAAAACGCTAGGTCATCACACCTGAAACGCCAAGTTTACAGAACGTAACTAAAGCTGCATCCTTACAAGTTAAACAAACCCCTTCCTCCAGCTTGATGGTTAATCTCGTAGGCTTCGCGAACCCGGTTGCCCAGTATATGATAGCGTCCAGTCGGTTTCTGTAGCTACCCATACACCAAAATGTACGTAATATATATATATATGCGCGTACCATCTGTGAAGAGAGCGATATCTTATCCCCGGGGGGGATGCCGTATTCGATGGCCAAGGTAATATGCTCTGCCAGATCCGGGGCACATCTGGTTCGTGGGCCGTCCGAGGCGAGACTCTCTCTGCGGGATCAATGATCATCGCCGTCCACGAACGCGAGCCAATTGCCCACATGATTGAAGCGTCTCAATTTTTCTCGGATATCAAGAAATTGTGGATTGAAGCACGAGAAGTTGGGCTTTTCCCAACCATTCCCGTCAGTGACCACAATCTCGGCGGAGAATCGAAAGATCTCAGGTCGAACATGCAAATCATATATCGGGATAGATACGTATCTACTGCCCTGGAGGTCAACAAGATATCATTTGCCGCCAAAAGAGACGGCTATTTCGGATGTGGAGCCGGGAAGCAAGACGATGTTGAGAAGGATAAGCCTGGGTTGAGAAGCAGACTGCAGGACTGGCTCAGACGCAGCACTGCGAACACCAGTTTCAACCGGACCAGGCTCCGCCCCAAGCAAAGTCGAACCCCAGAGGATGAGATGGGACCAGTGCATGCCAACCCCAAAAATTCCAACCTGAAGGCCTTCAAGATCTCGGTGAAGTCAAAAACACCCCATGTGTCTTTTAGGCCATGATGGGTTAGAAATGGCTTAGCCCGCAGCAATTTTGGTGATGAGAGTGAGCCTCCAGCACCTACCGGCACCACTCCATATGTCATCACATCAAGCGCCGCGGGTCCCACGACTCCGGGGTGTATAGCCATGACATGGTACGCGAGTGGCGTCGGGTGGGCATCAGACTATCTTCCAAGACATCCGTGGGATGCCCGGTCGGTCGTGCAGTGGCAAGGACCTCATTGAGCAGGCATAAACTATATGACGGAATGATTTGTCAACCCTTGGTGTGCGAGATTGGATCTAGCACGTAGTCAGGGTCGAGGTGAGGAAGCCACGGATCGCGTTGAGTGCTGCTTCGCGCCCCTGTCCAATGAAAAGCAACCGCAACCCCCCACCTTTCTTCATTTTTCTCTACGGGCGAGTTTACGAAATTTATTCTACACTTTTTGGTCTTGATGCATCCCGGGTACGACGATCCCTCTTCCGCGATTGGACAACCCACACACCCACTCCCCGCGGCTCCGTCCACAAAAGCTTGAACCGATCCTCAGAAGCGAATGTCTCAGTGAAGGTTGAGTTGGTGTGGTGATGCCGTCAAATCGCGCAGTTCGGGCTTCATTTCAGGTTTTTTTTGCCATCCCGAGTCGACATTGCCTCCCTGTCCTCCTCAGTTGTGTCGGGCGAGAAAAGGCCAATCGATGGGAGGTATGACGCGATGTTGCTCGCGATGTGGTAGTACACACCATTTCCTTCTCGTTGCCTTTGGGTATAAAGGGGTGTCGACTCTCACGTTGGAATAGGATATTGTAGTAAATCAATTTTAACTACACCGCCAACAAAAATATCACTTACACACCGAGTTCTTATTGATCATCAATAACTTCCCAACTTGAACAAAATGACTGTCCGTCCCGACGCCTTCCCGGACACGGTTTCCCAACCTGTCCGTCAGCTGATCGAGGAGTTCTACCGTCTCTCCAATGCTGCGTCGTCGCACACTGAGAATGAGAAGGGTATGTACCCACCTACGTACCTCACTGTCCAATATGTCGTCGATAAGGACTCCCTAGAAAACTGGAGTAACATTTTACATCACAGATGAGGCCGCTCTCGCCAATCTCTTTACCCCCGACGGGGTTTATGAATTCGCCGGAAAGCAAGCCAAGGGTGCAAAGTCCATTGTTGACTTCCGAGAGAAGCTATTCAAGAATGTTGCTCACCGCGACCATCCCATCGTAAGGGTTTATACCTTTGGCAACAATGATCACGAACTGCTCGCGCTCGGTGAGGTCGAGTATCGTCATCCTGATGGGAAATCTCACACGGAAGAGTGGGCGGGGAAATATAGCATTGTGAAGGACGACGGGGGGGCTCTCAAGTTTAAGCACGTGCAGATTATTCTGGTAAGTTCCAACCTTTTAACAGAACATGGTTTGTCGGATGTATGAAGCTAAACTAGAAATTAGAAACCACACCATCCTAATGAAAAGTAGATTACTGGAGCGAGGAGACTACAAGGCGGCATGATATCAGATTGTTTCGATATGTCGTGCCGTTTGGGGGCTGATTGAAAAGTAGTGCTAGGAAGAACCTACCTACTACCTATCTAGGGTAAAGTGATGGAAAAAAAAACAGTTGAAAAAAAAGTCAGCTTGAGATTTCGTCTTCGTATCTTTATAACTGTACTCTCCACCTCTAGGTTTTACATATATTATCCCTATGCTTACTAAATAACTCGAGATTCCGTCTGTTCTATTCTATATAAGCCAGTTAACTTTGTTGCGGAATTAACCAAGTCCTGCCCCCCAAAAAGGTGAAAGCTGAAACGAGAAAAGGGCAGGAAAAAATGCAGAACTCAAAGTCAGAATTATTTCACATCCCGAAATATATATACCCCGATATACCTGTTCTCTTAACTGCTTTCTCTTTTTAATATATTAATTTCTCCCCTCTTCCCATCAGGAAGCGAGGGGACTATAAATTGGACCCTGCACTTTCTGACTGAAATCCTACCTACGACACTGCACAGCCCCCAATGGTCTCCCGCAAAGCTTACTATTGTCCACTACGCTGTTCAGCCTCTTTTCTGGCCCCATTATTAAGAGGACATGATTTGTTTTGTGTGTGGATATATAAACGACAGGCTGCATAGTTGAAAAAAAAATTGCTCCTTATGTGGACGCGAGACTTCTTCCTCCCATTTCTCTACATCAAAATATGTTGTTGCTAGCGGTTGAGTTTTGCAAGCTAGAATGATAATTTTTTAACCTCGTGGTTTCTTTCCTCTGTATTCCTCCGGATAAGCTGGGTAGGTACAATACCGCCTACCTATAAAGTCCCAGGTGAAGGGCATCGTGTAGATCAATTAGTTGGGATTGTGATAATGAGGATTCGGGGAATTGGTATTGTTCCGAAAGGGCTCCAGCTCTGAACGATCAGCCACTGTTTGAGAGCTTAATTCCCGTTGACGACGGCCGAGGCTGGATGGTATATCAGAGCTTTTCCGGCACAGGCTTTTCTAGATACAACGCGGTTTACCCGCGACAAGCCCTCCATTCACTATTCCCATAAACAAAAACGTGTGTCCCGATTTTTGCGTTCGCTTTTCCTTTGGGGGGGGGGGATGAATTGGTCCAAGTCAAGCCCCAAGTTTCTCGCAAAAAGCCTCGAGTCTCGGAAGGTGAGAAAACCGTCAAAGAGATGAGAAGGCCAACCTGCGACTAGGCTGACGCAGACTCGGTCACCACACCTCTGATCTGCTAACCCCCCCACCCCCCGCGAACCCTAGGACAGGCAGGTATATCAAAGGCGAGTTGAATCTCCGGGAAATGGACAGAGGTTCCACGGCAATCGCATCAGTTATATCTAGGAATCAGGATAGCTTGGACGTCTGTCTCGGCGTGCTTTCCATTGCATTTCGACCCCTAGTTGAGCGCGTGGACCTAGAACTATACCGCCAGCTTTGCGATTTTGTTTTCCAGAAAAAGCTGTCCGAAAACCAGATCACCCAAGGTGCAACGGCGGCACGGCATGCAATGGTAGAGCACCCCGCTTGAGTGAAGTGCAATTTCACGGTCCAGACATGGCAGGCTGTCATCCCAACCGAACATGACGACGAGGTAGATGGAAACATGAACGGATGAATCTATCTTACATGTAAGTTCCGGTGGGAGTTACTCTGGCTGCTTTGTAGACACTAAACTGTTCGCGCCTATCCGCTACAACGTCCAACCAACTTGACCCGAGACGCTCCACTGTCGGGATTAGGCTTGTCACTTTTACAATAAGCAACTTAAGAGAACGGTTTGGCTCGACACTGTGATTACGACATTGCGACTTTTATGTCAAGCGAATTACTCCATCTCATTTATTCAGGAGATATTCACAAGAAGCGCCACCAGCTAATAAGGGTACCAAGACGAAAAAGCATTAAATTTCGAGACAAGTTTGTTTCAATTTGTGGGTGAACTTTGGGGGATACGGGCAGGTGACGGAAGATGCACGTGGAAGAGGCTCAAATCAGACAAAGTAACCCCTTCCTACCTTTGCTGGTCTATACAATCCAAGTCCTATGCTCAGCACCTAACCTCAAGGCTTTGCTGATGTCGGCTATTTTATTCCAAGCCTCAGGATCCAGAACAGCCCAAACATCATCGACGACGGAAAGACCCCCACGTATACCGACGTTTATACGTTTATAGATAGGCTGAAACACCTGGCTAAGACCTGCCCTGACGGGGATAACCAGGTCAGGCGAGTTTGGACCGCCTGCCTTAAGGGTCCAGCCTTGGAGTGAGTGGCATAGCCACGTCCTCTCCGACATCGATAGAGAGATCTGCTGTCCACAGCCACCGTCAATACCATCTGTACGGAATTGATACTCAGGTGGAAGCCTTAACCGCTACCAAAACCTCCCCACTTCTCCCTGGAGGATGTGGCCCAGGGCCTGGATATCCTCTCGTTCGTCCAAAAGGATTTAGTACAAATCTGTAAAATACAATGGATAGATTCCCAAATATTTTCGGACAGTTCAAACCAAAATATTTAGGTGTTAGTTATACTATCCAAGTCCTTGTCGATTCCTCCAATGTTAATGACGAAAATCCCTTACAGTGCGAGACTTGGACTCTTATGTCTCCAGTGCTCGCAGAGCTGTCATGTCAGTCTGCCTCCTCAAGACCACCGCCATACCCCCCGTGAGCAAACCTAGAGCAATGAATCAAACGGATGGGACTCTTCCAAACCCGAGCCACCCTAGATTATAGCTCCCCCGCCGTGGTTTTGTCCCCCACATCAGACATACAATTCCCCGACTGACAGTTTTTCTCCGCACAGTAATCCCTCCCCGATCCACAGCGTCCTTCAGCGCTACAGCACTCGCCCCATTTCCCAGCACATTGTCGCCCCTCATTCTGGTGGCCACAAGTCCCGTCCGTGGTGTAGACTTTGTGGCCCCAACACGCGCCATCCCAGCAGATTCCCGGAGCACAGTCTTCTTCTGTCTCTCCACATCGCCAGGTTTCCGAGTTGCAGCACTGGCCGCGGTCCATGCCGATGCACGTGGCGTTTCGGTGTTGCGGGCCACACCATCCGTCCCAGGCGCGGACAGGCTCAATGACTGGTCAATCAGTATTTTGGAAAAAAAAAAAAAAAAAAAACCAAAAAAAAAAAACAAAAAAATAGAAAAAAAAAAAAAAAAAAAGAGCAAAAGAGAAAAGGATAGGTAGGTAGGTAGAAAAAAAACTTACAGCCCCTAACACAATACCCCGTCCATGGCTTCACGTTCTTACAATCCCCTCCCAAAATCGGATTCAACAAATAGAACTTCTCCAAAGAAATCCCATACTGCTCCGCCAGTCTGGCACAGGTTTGTTCATCTACATTCTCCCTAGTCTCTGCGGGGTACCGACAATTAATGTCCCCATCTTGAATCGCCGAGCCGGATTTCCATGGAACTGCGGGCGTCGCTGTGGGTGTTTCCGAAGTTATTATCGTGGTAGGGGAGGGACCACCAGAGGAAAGAGAGGTGGGATTGGCCCAGGTATAAGGTTTACAAGGACCGGTTGCTGAAGGTGGAAGGGCCGTGGTGATGAATTCGCAGGGAGTAGATGGGTTGACCAGAAGAAGAAAGAGGGTGGCGGCGACAGTTTTTGCGGAGGGAAACCCCATGTTTTTTTCTCTCTTGGTGTTGATGCTGCTGACTGAGGTGTGCACTGTGAATGTCAAGCGGGAGGGAGATGCAAGTCTGGAGACTTGGCGAGATATTTAACCTCCTTCTGGAACCAGACAGGTAAATACGGGGTATCCATCGTATTATTGACGGCTACCAACCCCTGAAGGTGTGCCTAAAAGTGGAGTCCAAACATACATGTGCGTTAGCGGCGGGGCAACCGTGACAACCAACAATCCGTTAAACAATCAGGGGTAAGGGGACCAATGGATGGAAGGGAACGGGCCAACTTCATCTCCCTGCCTGGAGAATCGACAGAGCCGACCAATATTGAATGCAAAAACAAATCACTTGATGATACGTCGTGACTTTGACTCAGAGGTCTTTTTCCCCGTACCAAGTGTCCACCTTCAATTAGTGGAATGTGGAATAGGATCTCCGCTTGCTCACACCACAAATCGATAAACCCCATTTCCAAAACTGCAACTCCACCATTGTCCCCTGACCCTTCTCCGCCTCTCTCTCCCTTACGTACGACCTCATTCTCCAGCGACAATAATTCCCCTCACAGCGTCAGCGACACATACCGTTTATCGCCAGCAACACCAAGAAGCTTGCCAACAACATGCCTTCAACACCAGCAATACCCCCCAAAAGCCTAAAGATTATCCTTCCCCTTCCACAGTACAATAACCTCTTCCCCTTCCTTGCCACCTCCCTTGAGAAAATCCAAGGCGCGCAGCACATCCGCTTATTTTGTAGTAGCAGCAAACCCTATACGCGTATTATTATATATAAAAAACCTTCGCTTTGTCTCGCAACCCAGGACTAAGAGAGAGCAAAGATCCAAGACTGTGATGTGCATGAAAAACACCAGACACAGGAGGGAACAAGGCAAACCAGGATGGGTGAAACCGGTTAGCTATGTGTAGAGAGCGCTTTTGTCCTTCTCTGGACGTAGCGAGCCAAGTTAGTCCCAAAGATACCTGGCTACCTACATGGGTACGGATGAATCCAGTCCATACTATCAACTGAACAAAGGCAATATAAAGTCTTCGATTTGCGTTATTTGGAGGGGGAAAAAAAAAAGGTCAATGTGATGGGTGAGTAGGTACCTAGGCACCTACCTACCTAGGCACATGCACGCAAGGCAGATATTTCAACTACGATAAAGATTAAGCGCGATTCCATTGGATGGTGATTTACGAGGCTCATTCTCTGCAACCAGTGAGTTGCGAGTTTAACTCAACCGCGGTTCAGGACTTAGCGAGTTTGGCTAAAGTATTTTTTTTGCCTTGTCTTTTTAGCCTTGCATTTATTAACCTCCCCTTGGCGTAAGCGAAGAACTATATAATTCTAGCCGGCTTCCCCGCTTGCTCTTGTCTTGTCTTGCATATCCACCCTGATACCACCCATCCAAACCTCGTGAGTATCACCGCATCATCACCATCAAATATGATTCAACTTGTTACTGGACTGTTTCTCGCCATGCAGGTCGCGGCATCGTGCGCCGAAACCACAGCCGCAGTCACAACTCCGGCCCCATCAAACACAGCGATGCAAACCCCATGCACAACAACGTGGCGATCAACCGTGTACCAGCACAACGACCGCTGCATCACTTGCAGCTGCCCATCGCCGAGTAGTCGTCCGCCGTGCACGACACCCCCCCAAGTCACCAACACGGCTACGACTTCCCTTCCTTATGTGTCTGGCTGTACTGTCTTTACTACATGCGAGACTACATGTAATTGTCCGCAGTCATTTTGTACGAGGGGGCCAACGGGTGGTGCCTGACTGGCGGGGCAGAAGGAGAAACATGCTGATGCAGTGCCTGCGAAAGGTGGCCAAAATCCCGAGGGATTGTCAAAACCTACTCCCGTTTGCAGAGCTTCTTCTTTCCTCTTGGTAGCGGATAAATCTCTCCGGAGTCAATGTAGAAACACATGATGCCTCGTTCTCGCCACGCATTAGGTACAGGTAGGTAGCTAGTGATCTTGTGTGGTCCCGCACTTTGAAGTTGCCCATTTGAAAACACGAAACATGAAGTTTCAGTGCGCTGAGCATCCTGATCTGTGTTTTGGAAAAAGTGCAGAAAATGAGCAAACAGAGTCTCGACTCCCACTGTCAGCCGCACAAGACAAACGGAATTCATTGGCTCCGAGGAAAAGTCTTGAGCCCCACCTCGCTGCGAGTTCCCGAACGGCACGCCACGCTCGACGTCGTCATTGCTCGAATCCATCATGAAAGTGGGCCGCTAAACGCCTAATATGTCCAGAGGCCTACAGCTTCTGTCTAGTATCGACGTGATTTGCCAGGCGAACGGCTAACTATCGGCAGTGGGTATTCTGGGGGGTTGATGCCCACCCCGTTTTGGATTAGCGGCCAGATGTTAGGTGCCGGAGGAATTATTTGTTTCCTTCTTCCCTTCTAATCAAGTCGCACTCAACTTTCGATTTTCAATGCTGCTGTAAGGATATATCCTTGCCAAAACCAACATCATGGACAACATTGACCCCGCGTCGCTGAACCTCATCCTCACACTTCAACTCGAGGACCTTGAGATGGTGGAGCGAACCACCGACCGAAAAGGCAAAGGTCGGGTCGGAGAGAAGTCTGATTTCATAGTCGCGCTAGATGCGTACCACGCCGAACTCATCAGCACTTCCCAAGTTCTGACGGATCGAGCCATGAGCTACAGCATTGCGCGCGCCGTCCTGACAGACGCCAAAACAATCCGTGGTCTTCAAGCCCAAGAAGAACTGGCTGCCCGTGATCGGGCCATGGCTGTTCAGCTCTCGGGTCAAAAGTCTGCCGGGGTTCAGCAAAAGGGGCAGCCCAGAGATCCTGTCAATAGCGAGCTGCTGGCGAAGTTGGAGGCCCTATGGGTTGGAGTGGCGGACAACGACGAGGGCGACGGCGGCGACGATGGTAACGACAATGATGACTCCCTGCCTCAAGCAGAGTCGGCTACCTGGGCAGCGAGCCGACGGACGGGGGCTTACAAGAGCCAAAAAGGGATGACCATGTGTGTCGCATGCAACGACAAATTCCACGACGTTGAAACCCTCAAATGCCGCGGCTGCACCCACGAATACTGCAGAGAGTGTCTCAGCTCGCTCTTCCGGGGTTCGCTCACCGACGAGACCCTTTTCCCCCCGCGGTGCTGCGGTAACTCAATCCCGGTCGATGAGTGCCGGGGCTTTATTGGGGACCAGCTCCTTGGCCATCTCGAAGCCAAGCGCATTGAATTTGAGACCCCAGCCGGTAGACGAACGTACTGCCACGCTCCGACTTGTTCAACATTTATCCCCGCTGCGGCGATCAAAAGCAACATTGCGAGGTGTGTGCTATGCGATGCCAGGACTTGCGCAGTCTGCAAAAAGGCGGCTCATGCCAACAGCGATTGTCCGGATGACCCGAGTACGCAGGCCCTGCTTGATCTTGCGTCGGCGGAGGGATGGCAGAAATGCTTTTCTTGCTCAAGACTGGTGGAACTCAAGACTGGGTGCAACCATATCAGTAGGTCTGCCCGCCCCAGTGTGTGACACGAGTAACAACTCATACTAACCCGTATAAAACCCAGGTTGCCGCTGTGGCGCCGAATTCTGCTACGTTTGTGGCAACCGCTGGAAAACATGTCGCTGTGAACAATGGGATGAAGAACGGCTGGTCGAAAGGGCCAATGTCATTGTCAATCGCCGCCCCGTTCACGCTGCGAACCGAACAACCCTCGTCGAGAGGGAGAGGCAGAACCTGGTGGCGAACCATCAATGCGCGCATACAGTTTGGACTTCTCGATCCGGACGGCATCGATGCGAGGAATGTTATGACATTCTTTCGGTGTACATCTATGAGTGTCGGCAGTGCCGGATTATGGCCTGCAGACGTTGCCGGTATAATAGGTTGATGAGGTAAAGCAGACAGACATCGGTTGGTGGATAGGTATGCAAAGGGGTGAAATTTAATGGGTCTCGGTAGCATCTGCTCGAGCCCTGGAGGCGTCCCGTTAGCGCAGATAGGTGCTGAGGCACCATAGGCGAGGTCGAACATTGTAGTAACTCTCTTACCGACGGCCTAGATAAAGTAACTGAAGTTTGTCGGCAGATGAACCTCGGCATCGGGTGATCCGGCATTAACTGAACGACGCGTGTCTTTCCAGAGTTGAGGCAGAAGGATTTGAACCCCGGGCATCAATCTTGGCATGCCACCCTCTCGTTGCTGCCGGTCCGGGATCCCAACATCTGTCGGTCGGGGAGGGGGATGGCCGGCACTTCAAAAAAACGGATGGCCACGGTGGGCCGAAGAAACTGGAAATGAAAAGGACCCCAGCGGGGCTCCTGGATCCTTTCACTTTCAATTCTTGCGCATGAACCATGATGAATGGCCGCTTGGCCCTCGATGCACAGCCTCAACGGTCCAGCCAACCAACCGCATGATGGCGGTGGAGCAGTACAGGCACGGGTCAAAAGCCGATCCAATACGACGCTGCCAAAACGGACTGCCTGTTTGATTAAAACCCGTCATCCCCTCAATCCTTCCTCGCGTCTTGCCAAGGTCATTGTGTGAATGCTCAACAACGCTTGACGCCGCTCGCCAGAAATGGCCACCAGCGGTTCCAGTCTCCTCGCCAACTGGACCCTGGACGGCGTGAATTGGCTCGCTCACTGCGCAGAGTCGTCGAAAGTCGGAATATTCTGGGGCGAGAAGAAAATCCCATACGAAGAATTCGTCGATGTTTTGCGCTTCATTGCCCCCAATCCCTTCAACAATGTGTCCCGGGGCACCATCGTGGACTGGATCGACAGTTATCCGCGCGATAATATCACTTTCGTTTTGAGAGATATCCGCTTCGAGTGCGAGCGCGACTACTGCCGCAGCTTGATGTGGGAGGGAAATGAAGACCTTGCTGGAATTGGGGTGAGATGGATTGCTGCTGGACAAGGACCGTGCCTGACTGACTGATATGGTGCTAGATCTTTGTTTCGTATGTCATTGAGGTTGTCTTGGCGACCTTCTTCGTCATCATCCTGGGCTCAGCTTACGCTCTGGGCCATCGACCGTACGGAGAACCTGTCGTCGATTCGAAATCCCGGTTATGGGCCGCCATACAAACCAGCGTGGGTCTGTTTTGGGATACAGCGCTGTTGTTCGGGCTTGCCGTGGCTGTGGCAGCCTTGGTGTCGACAAAAACCAGCGGGTCGTCGTACGATAATGTCTTTGCCACCCTATCCTCGTCAATATCGGTCTCTGTCGTCCTCCTAACCTGGCCACTGTATTACCCGACGTGTCGCCACCGAACGGCACGATGGGCAGCCATCTGTGTATTGGCAGCGATAAACTCCTTTCTCCTCATTAGCTGGCTTGCTGCAGGCGACTTGACTCGAGAAAGCAAACCCTTCGAGATACATTGCGTCTTCTGGCACATATCCGAGGGGAACACGTATGGCGTGGCATCAGCATCCTACTATTATGGCGCGGTGATCCTCAGTTCCTTGTCCCTCACCCTCGTCGCCGTATATGCGTGCCACCAGATTTTCAGTTGGGTGAAGAAAAGAAATGGGGGGCCAAAGCCTGCCTGGGCGTCGACCGCGCTACGGGTCTTGGTCATTATCTGGTGTGGGTTGATGTTCACCCTCATGTATACCAACATGATGAGCCTGGCGCTCTTCCGATATACCGCGGCAAACAAGGCAGGGCCCTCCCTCAGGGAGAACGATTGGGGCTTCAGCCAGGTCATGGCCTTGGCGACTTGGGTACCGACGGTGCTGGATTTTGTGTTGATCTTCAAAGGTGAGTTCTCGTTTGGGTGTTGGATTGGATTGACACTCACCGGCGGACAGGTCATCTGGAGGCGATTCGATACCGACTGCCGTTGGGGGTGGATGTGCAGGTCCAAGGCAGAACGGAGATGCTTATTGGTCGAAGCGGGACGGGGTTCTCGACGGGCGTTGTGTCAATCGAAGAAAGCGGCGGGTTGGGTTCAGGGCTGTCGTCGCCCTACATGAGGTCTGTGGAAAAGTTTCCGTCCAAAAAGGCGAGCCGAGAGTCACTGGCGTGATTGGGGTTTCTAGACCTGGGGAAGGAGCGAGGGAGCACCCGCGTGGAGCTCGGTGCGGGCGCAGTTGTACGATGACGACGGCGGCATCACTTTGGACTTCGCCACTGGGAACAATAGAATAATAAAGAAAGGAATCATAATAGCCTGCCATCATAATATGCCATTCTCAATGATGCAGGTGGTAAACGGAAACCCTATCTGGCTATCTGACCGAACTCCTCCGCGTCATGTTTAGGTTCGCTCAGCACCCAGTAGTTTCCCACGCAGGTGCGCCTACGTCCCTTCCTAAATACCGCAGATGGGGCATTCGACCTGCTAAAATTTTCCTCGTTATCGATCAGCGAAAACTCAATCATCATCACCAGCTGCATCGGCACCTTCCGCCTGGGCGACACCACCTGCATCCACGTCATGATGGTGAAACTTGGACGAGTCCGAATCCCTATGTGGCGGCTCCTGCTCCCTGCGATCCTCAGGAGGGTCAGGGCCATCACCTTCCTCTTCCAGCGCCACCGGCGAAGGCGATCGGGTCGACGAAACCTCACAGCAGCCGTCGCAATCACAGCAGAATACACACTTGCAGAAGCGCCAGATTGTCCACAGAATGGCGGCGACGACGGCAAGAGAGATGACAATGCCGACGATGGAAGCTGTAGAAAGTCCGCTTCCGCTTGGCTCTGGTGCTGCGATGGGGGATGAGGTTGGGGGGCGGTATTCGCGGCTGTGGGTGTTGGGAAATGCATTAGCGGGGGTGGAACGAAAAGGGAACTTTGTAATGGTACTGGAGTGGGAACGTCTTACACGGTAGAGGTGATGGCAGTGCAAGTACGGGAATGGCAGCAAGTCGAGTACAAGTTTGTCTTTCCGCTGCTAACAAGTTTCGTAGTGAGCATGCATGGGTATCGGCTGGGGCCTGTTCACGTGGTGTCAACCTTTGACTGCATGGAGGGTAGGGGGTAGTAGGTTTGTCTCACAGCATCTGTGGACAGAATCCTGTGCGCCATCGAGGACGTTCCGGCATACGGTCTCTTCCTGTCCTAAATCGCATGTGTGGATGTCGGTAGGGAAGGCTGTGGTGGCAAGATTACTCGGGACTTGGCGGCGAGTGATAGTCCGAATCGTGGTTGGCAGTGCCATCTTGGGACCGTGTGCCTTCGGCAATGATTGTCGGATTCAGTTACAAAGCTGCCAGGGTGATACTTTGCTCTCTGAGACGCGATGGATTTATAGCTGCTCCGTCCCGGCCTTCCTTTGCTGGTTTCCCGAACCAGGTCAGCAAGGCCGACATGCTGGCCTGGTTGGAGTTTATCAGAGCCGACAAGGCTCGCTCGTCGCTACGTCATTTGGACACAACACATGGCAACTTTCCAAGGTTGTTTTTCAGCCCTCTTTCGAAATGCGTATCTAATTCGTGGCTCGCTATGCTTTCCCAGAGTGGGCACATGCAGCAATTTGCAGTTGTGAACACAACACAGTGCTTTACGTCACAGCAATCGAGAAGAGAAGGCTCTGGCTAGGTCTGAGACCAGACGCTAGTTTTATCATGCCCCCCCCCCCACTCCATTATTCTTTCTTTAAGCAGTAAGTCGACTCTGATTCGTGATGTTCCAGACCTCTGCTCCGAAAGGTTGCAGATGACACGCGGCTGATTCATACACATGCAGTTATCTATCTGTCTTGCGGACGGCTCTCATGAAGTTTTGGATCTGGACCCTGCCCAAGATCGCTTGACTCGGCATACTCTCCAAGTGAGTCAAGGACTATGGCTCGGTTCAACTTTACTGGCAGCCCGGGGTGGTTTTACTTGACATTGCCGATCCTCAATACTGCCATGCGAGGCCATCACCTCAAACTTAGAGCGTGAAACGACATGAAAGCACCTGCGCTTATCTCCACGATGAGTCTGCCCCGGCAAATAAAAAGATCTAGATGATTTTTACCAACTTTGCCAACTTTCTTGTGTTGGAGAGTAATTTGGGGCTGGCTGAACGCCGTGTTGCTGTCGGGCAACGCCTTGGCAGCGGTGGCGACAGTGCTGTGTGGTTTCCATGCCACAAGTTTGAATCAGCGCTAATGCATTGGTTTGTCCCTCTACAGTAATGTGATGGGCGATCAACTCGACACGCAAATCTGCCCCGTGTGGGGGTTCTGACGGAATTGATCGATTTGGCCTGGCTCAGGTGGGATATGGAGGCAATTACATTCCATTGAGAGCCTATTACCTATGGAGGGATATGTTTAGAACTGTGATAATAACCAACCCCCTCCCCTCCACCGATTTTGCGTTTCTCTAAAAGCTCCTCCCCACAAATTATCTCAAAATTTCAATATCTTCCTTCCCACACAACAGACAGACCAGCATAATATAACTTCCAGTCACAATGGGACACGGCAGCAGCAGCCTTTCATCCTCGAACAAGTATTCCCATTCCTACGAAGGATGTGGAGCTGAGCGAGCATATGAAGACCGGAAACGCCATGAGAAGGAGGAAAGAGAGAGAAAGGAAGCGGAGCGTCGAGCGGAGAAGGAAAGACTGGAGAGTCAGTATGAAAGCCGTCAGTACGAAAGCCAGCCGTATGAAAGCCAGCAGTATCAGTCCACTCCTACTGGCTGGGGCAGTGACATTTGATCTAGCTGTCTCTGGCTTTGCTGAACTGGTATGTGCCCCGGTCAGGCTTGCTTCAAGTTCATTGAGGCAGGTTGTGAGACGGTCCAGTCCCGCTACATATTAACTCACGGTACCAGGGTTCGAGCTACCAGTTTATGGATGGACACATGGCTTTGTCTGGCGTGCAAGCTGGCTCCTGGCAACATGTCAAGTAGGTAGTTATAGCTCATTTTGAAGAAAGGAACCTGTATTTTACTGCTTATCCAGTCCAGTCACGAGAGGCTGGGCACACATTGAATACTGGGCACTCAACTATCCACCCTCTTTAATCTGTTTGCGTGGTTGGAATCAGCTGTATAACCAGAACTCTCATTAAAATTGAACCTGTGAACCTACGTATTTGGCACCGGTGGGGTATTGTCCAGTCTATCATCAAGACAGGAAGTGGGGTTCTGAAGATGTGCCTTCCCACCTCGAAGCCAGGCAGACAGGCGCAGCATCGGCCCCGAACACGCAATCAATGGGATGGGTGTATTTCGGCGAATACAGAGCCCAATCTTGCCGCCAAATAGATTTCGCAGAGCATTTTCTTCAGCGGCCACCCAAGGTTGGTGTTTGGTCTTCCCGACATCGTCAACCGAGGTGAACCCAACCTCTGGCCTGCTGGGCCACTATCTTCCCTGCAAGCGCACCTAGCTCCGTCCCCAGCACAGGCGGGGTCCAAGCCGTCATCAAAAATTGCCCCTCAATGGTTGGAGCACCTCAGGGCGAGAAGGAAGCCTACCAAAATCCCCGCAACCGGCCCGACGGAGCTGAATGACGGCAACTTCGACAGAACAACTGCGATCGAGGCGTTGCAAGGCAATAGCTCCAGAAATTAAAATGCCCCATCCACCACCCTGCCGCTCTGGGATAGTGCATACGCCGCTTTCAAGGAGTCCGACAAAGAAACGGTTGAGAAGCATGAGAAGCTGCTCAGCAATGCAGGCTTGGGTGGGTGATCAAATGCCACAACACAGGTTACAATTGGCCGGTGCTGACACAGAATTCATAGCCTCCTGCCTTGAGGTAGGCAATGTTTCAAGTAACCTCAGCCAGCTGTCCTGACAAGAGATGCTGCGAAGAATTGCGGATCAAGGTTTGCAGAAGATCCAGGAGAATGCAACGACCATCACCATAATTGGTCATGACTTCCTCCTCGCCAAGGAAATCTCAGATGCCGCCAAGTTTGTCATGTGGGCAAAGGATCTCATCGGCAAGGCTGTCAAGGCGGCACCGGAAGCCTCGATCGCCTGGGCTGGTGTCTGCCTGATTCCCCCTCTCCTCACCAACCCAGTGACCGCCTAGGAGGCCAACCGCGACGGCTTCGTCTATGTTTCCAGCAGGATGAGCTACTACAGTGCCTTGGAACCCTTTTTTTCCAGACTTGGCGATGACTCCGCCGTCGGTCACAACATGAGAGACACAATGAAGCAACAAATCATCGAGCTATATCGACATATTCTCGAGTTTCAGATCCGCAGCGTCGTTCGGTTCTGCTATAGCAATATCCGGCGATATGCTGCGGATGCCATCCAGAAGTGGGACTGGAAGCAAATGGAGACTAAGATCAGGACCCTCGATGCGGACATCTGCAATGATCTGCACAATTTCACTGCGCTTGTTTCGGGTGAGGAACTCGAATCCCTGGCTACGGAAGTGGCCGAACAGTTTCAAGCTCTCAACAAGACAAGCACGGAGCAGCTTTAACTTAAGACCAGTTTTCTCACCGTCTCCGAAAGGCATCTGAAGGTCGCCGAGGAACATCGAGTGACGGCAGGAGGTCATCGAAAGGCCACGGAAGACCTTTTTCTCAAGATAGCTCACCCCGTACCACAGCCCCAGGCTCAGGCTCAGGTAGCACAAGACGATCCCGACAGGGTGTTCTACAAAGAGCTTGGTAGAAGGATTGCAAGGTTGTAGACATGGACGTGATATGGCTTGCGTGAGGAACTAAGAGTAGGTCCCTCACTGAGCTGCCGAGCATTCCATGTCGGGTCTTCGGGTCCTCGCCAATTGGTCCGCCCTGGGCTTGGCTTGTTCCCCGCAGTCCACAGCACCCGCGCGACCTTGCTGCAGTAAGAAAAAAAACTTGCTCAAGAGCTGCAGACACGGCTCGGAAGCTTCGATGGAACCGCCGGTCGCGCTTGAAAGGCACTCGTGGCAGAAGATAGCGTCCACTCTCGGTGGTAGGCTGCAAAGAAAGGAAAAGGTTTTGCCTGCCGCATTTTCGGATTTGAGTCCGAAGCCTGCATGACAATTGATTGCTGACTGCTGCAGCCCATGGTAATGCGCAGGCTAAAGCACGTGGCAGTAAACTACGTATATAACCCCGGAGCAGCTTTGTTCAGTCATGCGCAATGAACTCAACTGTCTCTGCCACCATATATACACATCATGCTTTACCTCTGTGTCGCCGCCATATTCATTTGCCTAGCTCCAAGCTGCAAAGCTTGGCCAGTCAGGCATCAAGGCTACCCCCTCCGAGAATTGGGCAGGGCAGAGATGGCTCTCCCGCCGTTTGGCGAGCCCAGCCGGTACGTGACAACGCACGACGCCCAAGGAAACGCCGTCTTCTCCCGTGCCCTGCGAGGGCCGATCACGACGCATGAGATCCCTGGTATGCTCTACTACGAAGCATACAAGACATTTGAACCGGCACCGGTCAACTTGAACAACGAGTCCGACATCAAGGCGGTCCAGGAGCGCGTGGCCGAGGAAGCCGCCATCATGTTTCCCAAGCCCGGGGTTACCATTCTCCGCTACTGCGACTGGCCTCCCGGGGGCACCTCACCGCTGCATCGGCACGAGACCATTGACTTTGGCATTGTCATTTTTGGATCCATGGAGGCGATTATGGACTCGGGCGAGACCCAGATGCTCAAGGCCGGTGACGTCATCGTCCAAAGGAACACGCTGCACGCCTGGCGGAACCCAAGCGATAGCGAGTGGGCTAGGCTTGTTTTTGTCATTCAGGGAACCCATCCGACGATTGTCGGGGACAAAGTTATGGTGGAAGATTTGCGAGCTTTTGGAAGCTAGGTAGTTGGTTCGTTTTTTGGGGAGGGGGGGAAGTATAATTGATGACTTGATCGACAGCTTTTGTAGCTTGTAGCCCCATGGGGAAAGAGACCCAAAACAGACAGGCACCCCGGACTATTTATGTCTAACATATATAACCTGAGATATCAACTTCAGTCCCTCTACTTGATCAGAGGAAGTAAGGCTCCAAGCTCCTCTGTGAACAATTTGTCATATATGATCATAAGCCCTCCAAGCTTTTTGCTTTCGCTATGAAGACTTCTGTTGCGGCAAGTTGCTAGAGGGGTGCTATTATAGGCTGGTGGGGCCTTAGTCATTGGGCAGGGAATCATTTGGTGAGCGCCAAGTTTACCACTACCAATGCGTACCCTACTTAATATCCGGTATATTAGATTGAAAAAACTTTGTCCTAATATATATATATATATATATGGCTTAGTGAGGGCACCGCACCACATGAAAATGCATCGTGTGAGCAAAGCCCTGAGCAAATCCTGGCTTGGGATTTCTGCGCTATTCAACTTTCTCACTGTGTGGTTTAAACGTTTCATGTCAGCGAATCGGGCTTTCGATGGCCAAGATGAAAATGAAACAGTGTCAGTGTCGCTGGCATTGGGTTATTGACTTGTGATCCTTCGCTTGCTCAGCTTCGCAGTGTGGGCAAAATGCGCTTATTGTAGTGTCTTGTCTTGGCATTGAAGTACTTTTTGATGTCCAGTCTTGATCAAGAATGGCGCTCGCTGATATCCGCCACCAGACATGATGCGTAGGCGTAGAGGCGACCCAATGCCCTCTCAGAAGCTGTGTACCTATGGAGGCTCTGCCAAAGCCGTGGCCGTGGCCGTATTACTCGCGAACGGTGAGGAGATTGAGCAAGTACTCTTGGACGGGTGGCCCTTTAACAAAGGTAAAAATTCTAGCCCTGATAGGTATCACAGGGTCAGGGAGTTGTTGTTGGGGTACAACACCATAGACCTAGAAAATTCGGAGAGGGACAGAGCGGCTCGGGGCCAGAAGTTTATTACCCAACGGAGACTGGATGGGGGGGGGGAAGGGGGGGGATGATTACATAATGAGAAGATAGTAGAGGTGATGAGGCAATTAGTTTGCAGGGACTGCTTGAGAGTCTTGAAATTCAATACAAGTGTTGAAGCTACCTAGGTATAAAGAGGACTATAGAAAAGGAAATAGGCGAAGAAAACAGACATTAAACATAAAGGACAAAAGAAGGACAAAGAGAGGGCAACCGGCGCTCTTCTCAAAAAGTCAAGTCTCTCGCTCCCAAGGAGGATCAAACCCAAGGAGCACACAAACAATCCCCGGCGTGGGGCTTTCCATGCTGGCAGGGCAGATTCGTATACCGATCGCACATGCCCTGCGCATTGGAAATCATATCCTTCGTCATCTCCTGTCTTTCCAGAGCCGCAATCTTGGCATCTACATCTTCGCCCTGAACCCACGAGAAGACTGTACCCTTTGTTCGCAGACTGAGCACATTCTTCCATTTATGAGAAGAAGTCTCGGTGCGGTGATGCGTGCCCTGCAAGCTGGTGATGAAATAGCGATAGTGGAATATCCCGTTTGGGTTGATGGTTTTTTTGATCGGGCCGCATTGGATCGTCTTGATACGGGCGGATTGGCCGGCGAAGGCTACAGCTTGGTCATATCTATATTCATGTGAGTAGAGAATTAGTATCTGTATATCAAGATGAAGCGGTGACGTGGAACAGTAAAAAAGACATGAAAAAAGATGAAATGCGAAAATGAAACGACAAAATGAAATAACAAAATAAACAACAAAAGAGGATAGAGGAAGGGAAAGAGACTGAAAGAGAAACATACCCATAAGCCTGAATCTTGGGAAGCCACTCATCAAAAGATTTCGACCACTGCGGCGTGCTGTCCCCTCGCTCAAACACGACTTGGAGGCCATTGGTTTGGAGTGTTTCCGGGTAGCCTTGGGCGGTGGATAGGCCAGTTAGAGTACCAAGGAACAGGAGCGCTGAGGATACGTTGACCATTTTGGAAAGTTTGTTTTGTTTGAGTGAGAATAAGTATGAAAAGGGGACAGGAGGTGTTGATTGTAGGAGTAGGAGGCGTTGAAGTGCTGCGTTTTTGAACAATGTTAGGAAGGAAGGCAGCGAAATGGACTGACTTTATAGACCAGAGTCTAATCTAAGGTCGATGACTTTTTCTCTGTTGATGGATAATGATAGAGGTAACCGGCCGAGTACCCGAGAATAGCAACACCTCTCTCAACACAGTCGCTCACTCATTTCTTCGAGAAAAGGAGAAGCTGAAGCCCACGTCACACCAACTCTGGTTAAAATCAAGTCTAATTCGCCAACAAGTTGTCCTTGCAGGGAGCCAATCACGATTAAGATTGCGAATTGTAAACCCACGAAATGTTTAGCAGCGGCCGCCTGTACCGCCTGGACCGCTTCTTAGAGTCGCAACTAGACCTAATGTTGAATTTGCAATCCACCAAAACCACCAGAATGAGTTGTGGTCGCATGACCCGTCTTCAGAAGCTCAGACAGCCACCGTCCCTGCCAAGATCCATTCTCATCAAGATTTCTGGATGTCTGGTGGAAAGGTAGAAAGGGGTTGTTCAGCCGCATCCTGCCGTCCTGTCTGGGAAAGGGGTTTTCCAGAAAGCAGTGCAGTGGAGGTGCAGTTGAGGTGCGGCTGAACAGCGGGCGGGCTTGGCAGGTTCAAGTTGGCAAACCCGATCCCGCTCGCGCGAGGAATGAACCAATCAGGAGAGAGAGCATGAGAAACACAAACCTCAGCTTTTCGTTCCCGTGAGAGAAATGAAAGGAGAGAAAGGAAAAAAAAACTAAGCCACGTCGTGATGAGCCAGTTAGGCTTTCATACTTGGAGGCAAGGACTTGAAGCGGTCTCAACTCCTTTATCCGAACTAACGACACACTTCCAATTTAGTACCTGCTCGCTGTCCATTCTGGGTAGGGTAGGGTATAGTTTACAATGTGATATACCCCGTGTCAAGACGGTTTACTGAGGCGGAGCGAAATAAGAAGTCCTGGTAAACATACGGAGAACACCTGCTGGGGTTGATGACTGGACTAGAATACGGCAAAACCTTTAGTGCATTTCGTGACCTGTCACCTGAAGCTGGATTTTATTCAGGGATGTAAACTCAGACCCCTTACTTAGTATTGGAGATTTCCGTATGGCATGCATTCCGTAGATAATCAAAGAAATAAAGCCCACTGAAAAAAACCACAACGCCGAAATTCTAGCTGTCCGTCTGACCAGAAACCCACAACAGAGAGAGAGGAAATAAAAAAAAGAATCGCTCAGTGCTCAAACCATAAACCCCCCTGTGGATCCTCTACATCCTTTTCCTTTTCCGTTTCCTTTTCCCTCGCCAAATGCCCCCCGTTCCGAACATGCCGCTTAAAATTATCCTTACGCATCGTCTCTCCACAAATCTTACAGGTCACCTGTTCCGACGGGATATTATGGTGTCGCGCGTATTCTCGGTGGTGAACCCATAGGTGGCGGTGCAGAGTTCGTTTGCGAGCACAAGGTTTGTCGCATAGCGGGCAGGGGTGGCGGGCTGTATTTGTACGGCATGGGGGTCTAGATGTCGTTTCAAGAAATTGAAGGCGTTAGTGGCGGGCGTAGGTTGTCAAGTTGAAGGATCAAATGGAAGAGTAGGGGGCACTTGGTCTTGAGGGGTTGTGGAGACTTACAAGTTTAATGCCGTGATGCCCTTGTCAACGACATTATGGATTGTAGTGGTAGGGTTAGGCTCGGCCATCTCAATGTACGGCAAGAGGGGTAGCGTCAAGTCAGAACAAGAGGTGGCCGATTGTAGAGGAGAGGATGCTCCTTGCGCCGCCGGGAAAGGAGATTCCATTTCCCGCGACGGCGTCGACTCTGGCGACGGAGCAAAAAGCCATTCCAGAGAGTCGCAGAACGGCGGTGATAGTTCTCCGTTGGATAGCACTCCGCTTTCTGTCAATGAGAATGCACCGACTGATTCGTCCGTCAAATTATGCACAAGATCGGAGAGGAACGGGCGCTGGGCGCTTGTGAATGGTGAGCCTGCCGCTAAGGAGTCTTGGACAGGGATCGTGGTCGGCATCAGCGCTGGGGATGGGTCATTCATGGCGAACGACGTTGGATAAGAGGTTGACGTGTCAGCTGTGGGCATGGCTGCCAGTGTTGTCCCTAGAGGAGGAGGAATGATACCCAATGCGGTGGGAGATATGATGGGCGGAGAAACCTCAATGGTCACGTAAAATCTGCCGTCCACCTGGGTTAGGCGGGGAATCGAGTCCAGAGAGTAATGGCTCATATTGAAGCCTTCTGAGAAAGCGGCAGGCTGATGTTGGTAGTTTTCGGGCTGAAGCTGGCAAGTGGTTGTTTGAGTATTGTATCTGGTTGAGGGAGTCAAAGCTAGAGTTCGCAAAACGGGTCAGTTTAACGACGGTGACCAGGTCACAATGACCTGATCACTGCCAAGAAAGGGTTAAACTCATGGCTCTGAACATGCCCAGAACCTTTGAATGACTGCTGATCCAAGAAAGGGGTTTTTGCCCCGGGCTCGACTCCGCACAGGGCTGCCTTCTCCCATTCGTTTGACGCTTGAACGTTGCTGAGTTAGCCGATTCTACATTGCCTGTCAGTGGATGGGGTGTTAAGTTATGCGACGAGGTGCGGAAGCTGAAGCCAAATTGGCGTTGTTCGTGGACATGGCAGCTGTTGGAGATGCTGTTGGAGGTGCTGTTGTGCGGTCGAATCCGGGTTGGTTCAGCAGAGGTGAGGCGCCTCGAGTGCACGTCCTTCGCACGAGACTCCAACTCTCTTTGAGATGTCGCAAGAATCGATGAGTAGTCAGACCGTGGAAGCATAGAGGCGTAGTCACTACCGGCCGCCCTAGTATCCTGACAGGGCTGAAATGTCTCCTGTACACCTCGAGATTTGTCCCCGGCGGCCATGGGAAAATCTGAGCAACCCCCCTTGCCGAGAACCTCCCGGTCGGGAAATTTGAACCGATTTTTCCCAGAAGTTACCAGGTGAACAGGCACCTCACCGTCATTCCCCTGAGCAGGCCCAAAAGCATCGACATTCATGAACAGGGCGCAATTGCGAGCGAGGATGGCCTGCCCGACGGAGCCCTCACAACGTTGACATTTCTCACGGCGAGAAATCCTGCAGCTCCAGCATATTCCAACCGGGTCATCGCGTCGAGGATGGTGGGAAAGCAAAATGGGAGCCTTGGTGCTGGCGGTGGGAGTTGCTTCATGTTTGACCCCTTGACATGCATCAGGGCCGCCTACAGGGGCAAAAGGGCAAGGCCATTTTGGGGGATCCTGAACATCAGCCTCTTCCATGTCGACGGAAGACTGCGTCAACGACTCAGTGCTCCAACTACAGTTTCCGTCCCTTAGGATAGGTCGAAACGAGTAGGTCTGCGGCAGGACCTAGCGTTGTGTTATTAGCAACCATTAACTCAGTTAGAACATGAAGCTTGCACATACCATGGTCTTTTGAACGTAGACCAGGTCCGCCTTGGCATACTGCTCCATAATGGCTGACCACAAGGCGATGACAGCTTCGGGACAGTAAAGACCCCTGCTGCCTCTCAGCTCGCTGGACGGGGTACATGGCCCAGAGCTTGGCATCGGGGGTTCATGAGACATGGTTGCCTGAGGTTGAAAGGGCTGCACCCTCGTCGGCTTGGGAAGAGCTGACGATGAAGACAATGCGCGGGCTGGAAAGTGGGGACGAGAACGATCCCGGAGGTCTCTGGAGAGGCTTGACCGAACGGTGAGGGTGGTAAGGTCTTGGCGCTCGGGGTTCAGCGAGAGAAAAAAAAAAAAGAACTTGACACAAAAATTGAGGACGGAAAGACGAAGGAAAGTGTGAGGACGGAAAATCTACGTAGCTAGCGCAGCGGGGCTACAAGCCTTTAATACAAGTTGTACGAAGCAGGTGTGCACGCGAAGAATTGGACCACAGGTTTCAGTCCGCTGCACTGAGGTCCAGGTGCTGCGCCCCGAGCCCCGGACTTTTGGACCTCAGGCATGCACACGGGGAAAATTTTTCACTTTGGGCGAATCAACGTCCGCAATTGAATATGGAAGGCGCACCCGCAGTGTCCACAAGCAAAATACCTCAATGAGCTAGACCGGGCTTGTAGGCCAGGTTCTCAGGCGTACATATTGTACCAATCATGGTTGGCGTATCCGTAAAAAGGTGATGAATTGTTCAGAATCTACCTGGTGCCTGCCTTCCAGGCCTAAATTCTGGGGCTTCTGGGTTGTGATTTTACGTCATGACTACCTATGCCCTCGCTCCTACCGTACGGCCAACAGGCGGCTAGTTCTAGTGGTCAGTTTTCAGAGCAGTCTCCGAGTGCATTTCCGCCAAACATTAAGTCTGTTGATTTCAGAATTCAGATTACATTCCGAAAGATCATTTACCAACATCATCCCTTGCAATACCCAACAGACACCGGAATAGGCCTTTCCCCTTCCCCTCCCCCTTGTCCTCTCTGCGGGCAAGAGCGGAAAGGCGACTCTTTTCAATCTTGCTGTCATCTCCGTAATCTTCAGATATAGTGTAATGCAGTTTGTTACAGGCTCGCTTTGCGGAAGCTTTGGGGCCCGTATCTTGAGCATGAGTATTCGCACGGGCGCGTTTCGTCCCTTGTATGTTGTTCGGCTCTCGAGATGTAAGCATGTCATTAGGTTTATTGATGTTTGAACGGTCGCTTCCCCGCTCGGTGGTTCTTAATCTAATTTTCTCCACTGGACAACAAATGCAGCGCCGATGGGCAGTCCCGCATCTTGGATTTAAACAGCCGTCGTGAAATCGATAATCCCATGGGCCTACACCGCAGCTGCAGCAGTACCACTAATATACAGATCTAATTTGTGTTTGAGGGATCGCGTCTTGCCGGTGGAGGTGTTTGTTGTAGTGGCGTGGCATGAATTGCGTTCAAAGTTTGATACCTAAGTTGGTCAGAGGAGGGGAGGGACGGCAAAGTGTGAAAGGACTGGGGAAAAGTGCCGCACGAGTTTGATGTAGAGGGGAAAAGGCTCTCGCAGTTTTGCCACTGCGGGAATATCCGAGTCAATATCAAGCATTCAGCCCGGGTTGTTTGAAGACCGAAACAGCCCATAGTCCACGTGATAAAATATGTCATTTTATGGTTATTTCAGTGAGCCTCGCATTTTTAATGCCATGGCTCAATATGTAAGGTACCCTATCTGGCGACATTCTACACGTCTGGTTATGACCCCCATGGCTGCCTGGCGTGGTATCCGACGAAGAATACGGCCATCCATGTGCCACGAATATCTGCACTCCCAGAAAGCCGTGCTGCTAGTGCCAGTGCCAGCTGTGTTCATATTGCATGTTGACACGAGAAGTTGAAAAGACCGCCGTCGCCGCTGCCCGGACACCGCATCATAACTGTCCTCGTTTGGCTTTTCTCTGATTCGGTTCAACATCAGCTACTAGACATGTAAATAGCCATTTTTGACATGTTGAGATGGTTTAGATAATATACCTAGGTAGGTAGCTAGGTAGGTAGATGCCTTGGGTACTTGAGCAGGTAGATTTGATAGGTAGGTAAATAGAGAGAGAGAGAGAGAGAGAGAGAGAGATGCTTGCCTTGGAAAATCATTGGAAACGGGAATACGGATTCGATTGTACAGGCCGAGGCTGGCGATACGGCTCATGGAAATTGGTGGTTTGTCCACGTGCATCATTATCCTTCTTGGAGGCCGACGACGACAACAACGACAGCAACGATGACATGTTGTCCAAAGTCTCAACCATTTCCATGCAAACGAAAATGGTCGCGACGCTAAATCCAAGAGACATGGATGCGGCGAGGTACACCCAAAAGTCAGCCGGCATGACTGGAAACTTCATGTGGTCGTCTGGCGCCTGTCACCTCTGCGCACGGTGCTCTGCTATGTCTTCAAGTTGGGATGATCAAGTCGTTCGTTCAAGTGATTATTTGGATGGAAAGAAGAAAAAGGTTCTACTATTTGCCGTCAGCCTGGTTTTTTCTTATATATACTTGGTGATTACGATTTAGGGTTTCCAAAACCCTAAGTGGCGCTGGCACATGGGAATGTTTTTATCTGAGGTACCTAGATCTTTAGAGTTTTGGGAAGAAAGGGACCCTAGGTGGCGCTCGCACATGTCAAGGTTCATGCTTTGCCGCAGTGTTAGGCCCCTGCCTGACCTACAGAAAAGGCTCATATTTCACTTTCGGCGTTCCCGCTTGACACATACAGAGTCTCGGGATTACCCGTTTTTTCTCCCGTCTGCAGTATAAATTGACTGGTACACACCCCACACCCCATTTCCCCATCTTTTTCCTTTACCAACAATTTATTATTCCGTTCGCCCCCAAAAGTCTCACGCACTACAATGTCTCAACTGTCACAACATGTCATCGGCCCTCGGGAAGGATCCCCTCACACACACACAGTCATTCTTTTACACGGCCGGGATAGCAGCGCAGATGAATTTGCCATGGAATTCTTCGAGTCCGAGGCCTCTGGTCTCGAACAAGATCGCACATTGACGGCTCTTTTTCCAACTATCAAATGGGTCTTTCCCCAAGCAAAACCACTCCGCTCCAAACGATTCGGTACCGACGATATGCTACAATGGTTCGACATTTGGTCCCTCGACGATTTACAAGAACAAAGTGAAATGCAGGTACCGGGCTTGCGGTCTAGCGTTGACCTCATTATCAAGACCATCAAGGACGAGGAACTGCTAGTTCCAAGGGATAAGATCTATCTTGGTGGTATAAGCCAGGGATTTGCAGTGTATGTCTGTCCCCTATTGAGGTGCACTAAGATTTGCTCCTCTTTACTGATTTTAGATTATATTGGGGCTAGATTATTGGCTACATTCTTGGCCGAAGGCAAAGGAGGGTTTGCTGGGCTCATCGGCTTTTGCAGCTGGATGCCGCTTGAGCGCGAAGCCACATGCGTGATTTCCACTTCATCCGATCCCGGCGAGCTTCTCAGGAGCATACAGCGTCTCTATCTCGGCGATGACGAGGACGCCACCGATAACGCGCAACAATTACCCCTAGCGGTACCGCATCTTCTCTCTACGCCCATTCTTCTCCAGCATAATCGGGACGATGGCGTTATAGCCTTTGAGAACGGCGCGCGTTTACGGGATTTACTGGGAAAACTTGGCTTTCAGACTGTAGAATGGCATGCATATGACCATGGAGGGCACTGGGTCAATGAGCCACAGGGCGTCGACGACTTTGTTAGTTTCTTGCGAAGCACCTCTATTGGCGAGTAATGGACTAGAAACTCTCGGCCGTTTGGATTGCTTTGCTTTTGCCGCTCGAAGCGCCAATCGCAAACATCCACGATCTGATCCCTCGACCTGTACCTCTGTTCCACGCACTTTTTGATCCTTCCCAGACATGAATGACTCATCGTCTCAATTTATTTGCTTCTGCATCAAGGCGCGTCAAAACGCGTCAGCTCCCCCTCTTCTGGATCACTAATCTTAATTTCCCTTTGCTTTTCATGCATGCATCCTGCACGTTCTGCACGTTCCGCACACGAAGTCAGGTGCACGCCTTTCCTGATCCGTTTGCATCTCTGCGGGCCATCTCAGGCAGCAACGCCTAGACAGCTGCGACCATGCGGTAAGTGCGGCAGGTGCGGTAAGTGCCGGTTCCGGAGGAATTCCGCGCCAGCAGTTCAGTGAAGAGCGTTCGGTATTCCGATGGCCGAAACCAGACCGATTTTGGACGCCGCAGGGTTTTACTGGAGCATGAAGCAGGGTGAAGCGGGGGTGACATGGAGTTGAGGCAAGGGTGATGCGACTGGATTGATGGCGAGGAGACTTCCTTTTTCGGGGAGTTGGGCTTCACTTGACCCCGTGCTGTGCTGTGCTGTGCTGTGCTGTTTGCGTCCAATGGAGTTGGGACGTCACTACGGGGTATAAAGCAGTCTCTTCGCCTCCTCCAGAGATTGCCCAAATCAGTGCACCCACTCGACCATCATCATCATCATCATCATCACACCACCACCGCCTTACAACATCATCCTCATTCTAAACCCCAAGATAACTAAAGAAAAAAAAATGACTGACTCATCATCCCCCGAACATACCCCCGGCGAAATCACCTGGCTTGAAATCCCCGTTTCCGACCCTGCCCGCGCCCAAGCCTTCTACCTCGCCGTCCTCGGGTTCGAAGCCACTCCCGGCGCGCCACAGCCTATGCCGGGATATACCGACGGGGTAGACGGAGTGTACATGTTCACCAAGGGAAAAATGCATGGAGCATTTGTCAAGATGAGTCGGCCGGAAGGGATCGCCAACGTGGCGGATGAGGGGTACGTTGCGAAAATGCCGGTTCTGCCGACATATATGGTGGAGAGTCTGGAGAAGACGTTGGAGGTGGTGGAAGAGAAGGGGGGAAAAAGACATATGTGAGTTTTTTTTTTTTTTTTTTTTTTTCTTTTTCTTTTTCCCACCAGGTGCCCTAGGAGGGGA
>Ga0247765_1000409_pt1 | contig 34079 bp, 28 predicted proteins | sample UWRJL106311C6_FD_179949 | JGI IMG/M metagenome (GOLD analysis project Ga0247765, IMG submission 179949) | Plant litter microbial communities from Arlington Agricultural Research Station in Wisconsin, United States - UWRJ-L106-311C-6 | ecosystem: Environmental > Terrestrial > Plant litter >...
CGTAAGTGATGCATTGACTGATTCTTGCCGGAGGGAAGTTCCCCCTGGCAGGCCTGCGCGCTGCAGCCACTATTTAAGCGCTAACCAATCGCCATCGTTTCGCCGGCTGCACCGCACCCATTACACTATAATAGTTAGTATTAAGGTTAAAGAGCTGCTTTAATAGTTGGAAATTCGAGTTTTTATAAGTATTAATTGTAAGGTAGCCTTTTAAAGGTTATATAGCGTTTGGGAGACCTAAGGTAGTATTATATTTAGGCTTAAGGCTGGGGGTATTGGGGTCCGAATACGTATATTTAGCTTAGATATTACCCTTTTTGGGTTATACGGTATAAAGCCGGCTCCGGTAAACCCCCCCTGGATATTTTTTTCTGTAATTAAAGTAAAAAACGCCTTTTTAAACGTATAGAGAAATTTTAGCTTGTTAATATATGTGATATTTATTCGCATTAACTGCTTAATCTAGCAGCTATACGCCTTCTTTAATAGCCCAAAACAATTAATATTTAATAGCTAAAGTAGGTAAGAAGAGTACGGAGGTATATAAAATGTAATAATATTATACTTCTAGTAATAGGTTTCGAATTTTTTAAAGTGGTAGCTATTATAGCTGTTAAAGATAAGTAGCCGATATTTGCCCTTCGTACAAAATATTATATGGAAATTAAAATGCCGAATCTAATCTATACCTTTCTTATTAGTAGTTTAGCCATTATTAGTTGTTGCAATGCGCTAATTAGCTGGAAAGTTGCACTTTTAATACCAATTGGTAAGGTGATATTGCCTGGCTAAGATAATAAATGGCGGGATGGCCCAGTTTAAGGCGTTTACTCCTTAGATAATTATAGCCTACTCTTAATTGCCAGGCTAGGCCTGTTTAGCCCTGCTGCAGCTATCTGAGGCAGTAACTACTATAGTAGTAATAATAATGCCTATTATAAAACCAGTCTCGTTGAAGTTATATATATTATTATCAAGAATTCCGTATTTAACTTTTATATTATATATAAGCGTAAACCACTTGCAAATAACTTTTGGATCTTCGTATTTAGCCCTTTAGTAGTTATATTTACGTGTAAAACGTATTTAAAGTTTTAATTAGCGTTTAACGAAATTATAAGCCTATTATATGCCTACTTTAGGCGCGTTGCGTTTACGTAGCAATTAATTAGCCATATCTTCTACGTATAAAAGCTGGGGGTAAAATACGCGTATATATAGCTTAATAATATATTAAATAATCGTTTTCTCTTTTAAATTTATAAATTTACGCGAGTTGGCTGGAATATTATATTGTATAGGTTTACTATTGCGTTGTCGTATAAGTATTATATGGTAAATATTGTAAATCTTACTTACGGTTTATAGGGTAAGGTTTTTATTACGTTAAATAGCCTCAAGGGCCAAGATTATCTATGCCTCTTTTAAAGTAGAAGATATATTAGGTTGTGGAATAATTGAGGATTAAAGGTGGAGGTAGTGCGTCGCGTGGAAAGTGGTGCACTCGCTTGTCTGGTGCACTCGCTTATCATGCACGTTAATGATAGCAATTATCTTAACAGTAAAACATTTTTATTTTTATTTTCTTACTCTTGTATAATCTAGTACTTGTTGTTCTAGCTACCTAACTTGAGCTCTGGAGAGAGTCCTTAAATACAACGTGGGGTTGTACACAGGCCGTGCGTACGCACATGCTCACAACCACCAAAAGTTCCCGTAAACACTCTGCTTTCAGCCGGCTCGATAACGGCATTCGCTAAATTAGACATCTGTAATTCCAATTCTATTCTATGCTTTAACGTTTTATCAAGGATGATGATGAGTTCAAGGTATTCAACAATGGAAGTAGGTAGGTATCTACCTAGCTATAGTCGTGTCCGAGGCTTGTTTCCTCCACCAAGTGGACATGACAAGACCTGCGGCCTGTTGAAATGGGACGAACAAGGGCCAATTGCTAGTGAAACGGTGGTATCTGGTATATGGATTCAACAGGGCCAAGGCATCTGCAACCTAGAAGGAATAAACTAGCATCTATGGACTTCAGTCTCTCCTCAGCTGCACTGGTCCTCAAGGTCCATGTAAAACTAAAACTTGACCACGGCCCCCTCGACCGCCTGCTCCTTGGAGTAGCTCACTCCATGCACCTTTAGCCCCTTGGAATTCAGCAAGGTGATCGTCCCTCCCTTGTTCGACAACGGCGCTCCGGGAACTTCCACTTTAACCTCCTTCCCGCCGGCCACCTTGACTGCATCTCCAATCTTTTGCTCTTGGCCCGTCCGGTTCTTGACCTTCCAACCCCCCAAATCCACGGGTTTATCCGTCCGATTTTTCAACGTAACCCATTCCGCATCTGCGCCGTCCTGTCCATCGGGCCCCCGAGGATTCACCAACGCCGAAGTAATCACCACAGGAGAATCCACGAGGTCATCTCTTCCTCTATCTTCGCCAGGGGAGTCTGGATCCAAAAAATTCGCCCAGGTAAGATATCCCGTCCGCGGAATCGGCTGGCCGGCATCACCGCCCGGTCCATCGTCCGTATGCACGGCCTGCGAAGCAAACCCGATAAACACCCCTTCCCAATGTCCATCCGGATACTGAATCAACAGCCCACCATCCTGGAACACTCCGTTGTCGCGGGACCACCGCGCCGGGTTTCCCTGATTCATGTGAACGTTGTGAATTCCCTTGCCATCACCAAATTCTGAGCCAAAAATGTAGATATAAACCGTGTTGGACCCCGACGACGCGGCGATGGCGCGATCGAGAATCGGCTTTAGCTGGTCGAGGATATCGTTATTCGGTCCGGGGATCTCATGCGGGAGGATACGGCCCGTGTTCCGCTGGAAGAGATTTCCTCGAATGAAATCGAGAGCGAGTCCATCGCGGGATTGTTGTTCTCCGGAAAGACGGTGGAACCCGGCGGAAAGAGCGGAGAGTTTTTCGGTGAGAGGGTGTTGAAACTGTGACGTCGTCCAGTAGGCGAGACGGGATTCGGAACGATCGCCCGATTTGATGTTGATAGCGGCGCGACCATCTCCAGAGGAGGAGTCGGAAAAGTAAAGCGACAAGTGCGGGGAGATGCTGTCGTCAGCGTCGCCCTCGTACGTGTACCGAACGGGCGTAGCCTTCCAGACGCCGTAGCTTTCGACGGGCATTTTTGGCGGTTTAAGTAGGGGATAAGGTGTTTTGAAAAGAGCTGTTCCTTGCAAAGAGTTGTGTCCCGAAAAGAAGAGGGATGGTTCAATAGTGATGCAGACAACAATTCAGAACCTGGACGACACTGATCTATGTATTAAATCTCATTTGAGGCAACACCTTTTGTTACACGTATTTTTCATGATCTGATCTCGGCAACCGCGGAGCACACACGGAGGCCGCGACACAGCCCAGTTGCACAAGTGAGGGGTTGTCTCGTAACACCAGTTCCCTCCACCAATCGAGACAGACAAAAAAGCACAGCCGATTCGTCCTCTCCCGAAACCTCCTGATCTAGGCCCTAACAAATAAATCCAGCCAGCCACCGCGTCTCATTGCCCGTCACTGTGCTTTTCAGCCCCAGCACACACCGCCATCTTGTGACCAATCAGGAAGAGAAATAAACTGCAGGTCGGAGGGTGGCTGGCTGAGCTGCAGTCTAGGCTTTGTCGCTGCAGGTCATGTCACAAGTTGAGCATGTTTCTGAAACTCGAGGTACGAATGCAGTTGTCGTGGTTAATTCAACCGGTTTAATTCGTCCCTTTTAATTCAGCCCTGTCGCCCAAAGTGGAAGAAATCCGTTTGTATTCGTAACCCTCTCGGTGTTCCCCGGCAGTGTGCATGCATACCAACGGTAGGTACCTATCAACACTAACTTGACGGAATGTTAAAACTCCAAGTCTCACTGCGGCGCATAATGGAAACTCGGATCCAGCTGCACCCCCTCGGCAAACTTGCCCGGCCGCTTCTTCAGGTCTACCACCCTCGTCCCACTCAGGTCCCATGCCCCGTGATCGTCCGCCCACCTGGTCAAGGCATCGTAATCGGTACATAGGTGCTTTTGACCCCATCCTGTTGAGGTAGCTTCGGGGCCATTTTCTCCTTCTAGGGAGGTATCTGCAGAACACAAAATAGCTTGTCGCAAGTATTCAATACAGTGCGAGACGTGGTCGAGATGCCAATCATCCCAGGTGGCGAATTCGGAATGGGGAATACCCATGCGGGAGGCAACGATGCTCTGTGCAATGTATTTGTTAGTACATGTAATTGACTCGAGTTGAGAAGGGAAGAAGGGAACGAACAAGACAATGCAGCTGGTGATACACCGACATGATCCACCCTTTGCCGCTTCCATCCGAAGACTTTACATCATCGACTTTGATATCGTAGGCTTCGTTGAAGACTTCGAATTCAGCGTTGTCCTTATCGACAATGACGTAGCCGCGAGATTCTGTCCATCATCTCATGTCAGCGTCATCTCCACATGCAGTCTGCGTGCTTCCGTGGAGTTGGAAAGAGGGACTGACTGGGATACAAAGCCTGCCAATTCTCATGAACCTCCCGATTGTGCGTGGCATTTCGAATCATTTCGAAATCAGCATAGACGAGATCTGGTCCGAACCCAGCGTCTTTTCCAAAAGTGACGACCTTTTTGGGGACTGTCTCCTTGTTAGCTCATGCATATTTAATTATCATCGATTTTTCAATCTCATGTGAAGAGTGGGGAGAAAACTTGCGTTGCGGTCCATACCCCCTCTGCCCACCCGTAGGATATAGTGACTTGTACCGTGCATCAACCGTCATGAGCAATGCCGCGAGAATGACCACGGCAGTAAGCAAAACTGCCTCAAACGCCACGCGGAGGTAAGCTTGGTATCCCTTTACATTCTTGGTCTGCCATCGCCGGGGGACATCATCAACAATGAGACCGCGATCGGAATCTTCAGAAACAGTATCGCTGTCGTCGTGAAAAGACCTTTTCCACATTGTCACGGAGTCAGTTGAAGGTCTGGCTTTTTCCATTTTTGTTGTGGTTGGGTAGGTGTAATCAAGTGTGTGGAGAGATGTGAGAGCAAGAGTAAGAATAGAGAATGGGGATGGGGATGGAAGAGAACTAAGAAAACTGAGGTAGACCTGAACCTGTAGTAGGATATCCATACCTACCTTAGGAGACCTAAGATACACGCTTTTACCGCAATGCAAATAACGAGTCAGGAGTTATTTTCACCTGTAACATCCTTCATCCCGACACCTCCTCTAAATCCTTGGCAATGCATTTGCTGCGGTTTGGCGGCTCAGCAATTCGACTCTGGGAATCCGTTAATTCCGGCTGGCTACACCATACTTTATCACTTCATATTCATGAGTTGTATGTTTGTCTCCATGCAGCATGCAGCATGGAGTCTAAACCCGTAACTCCACACCAATAACCAATAACCAACAAGGTTTTTGTTTTGTGCCATATAAAGTCAGACTACGCCGCAGCCCTCCCGTACGTCCTTCTCAATGCACCCATTCCAATTGAACCAAGGTGTTGATCCTACAGCCGTGTTTGATTCCACAACACACCTTCCGGAACAGGGCCTTGCCTAGCCTCGCTTGCCTCGGTTGCCTGCCTGCCTACCTACCTACCAACTAGACCTACGTAGGTTAAAGGTCTACACCACACCATGTTAATATAACATGACGCAAGCAAGCGGTCTGAGAGTAATCGCCGTTTCATATTGATCCCCTCGTGACATGGCGGTTGTGGGGTTCAAGGTCCCGGTAATTCCTGGCGGTAATTCCTGGCGCAAAACGGGACACGCGTTGCAGCAGACAAAGTCGGAAGGTGGCATGTTTTCTTGCTCCCTTGGAAGGGTCAGCCGGAAGGAGAATAGATCCGTCAATGCATGGCGAAGAAGGGTTGGGCCGGGTCGTTGTATCCTGAGAGAGGGGAAGTTGATGGTGACATGCTCGGCGGCGTAGTTGTCAGCTCGAGCCACTCTATCTATCAGGACTGGGGGTCACTTTGCAAGTTAGGAGCAGCAAGTCAATCATTGTATGCACCTCTCTGCAAGCAGGCTTCAGCTTATAACTGCTAGCAACCCTCATCACCAAACGGAATTTTATCACTGAGGCCACAGGTTACGCATCATCGCCGACACTACTTCTTTACACATCTACATTGGCACCATCAGTCAAGATTGGAAATCACAATGAAGCTCTCCGTCATCCTCAACACCCTCCTCGCCACGGCCGCCATGGCTAGCCCCCTTTCCAAGCGCACCTTGGTGACCAAACAACTCGGCCCCGTCGCTGAAGAAGACATTGGCCCCATTGATGCGCGATCCATCCAAGCTCGCACGCTGGTGACCAAACAGCTTGGCCCGGTCGCTGAAGAAGACATCGGTCCCATTGATGCTCGGTCGATTCAGGCACGCACGCTCGTCACCAAGCAGCTTGGCCCGGTTGCCGAAGAGGACATTGGCCCTATTGATGCGCGGTCTGTCAAGGCCCGGACGCTGGTCACGAAGCAGTTGGGTCCGGTGGCGGAGGAGGATATTGGGCCGATTGATGCCTAACTGGTGAGTGTGTGTTAATCAAAGTTTGTAGGGGTGATAGCACTGCTAACAATGTTTGGCCAATTTAGATCTGAGGGCTCATTGGTGCATTCTATCCGGGGATGTAACGTAAAAGCGGTCTGGTTTTAGGGGTTCTGCACAGGAAATACATGTATAAACCAGACTCAGACAATTCTCATGTATACTTGTAGCCTGCAGTGTCTTAAATCACCCAGTCAGGGAATGTCCCGCCAAACCGCCGCCCTCCCTGCCGTAGCAAATAAAATCTGCCCTCCCTTTTCTGACCCCGTCGCTCCCCTTCTTCTGAACAACTCCACGATATCCTCCCGTCCAATCAACCACGCGCATTGCAATGGCGTTTGTCTCCCCCAACCACTTTCGGCATTCACATCCGCTCCTCTGTCAAGTAGTCTCTCCACAATGCGAACATGTCCCCCGCTCGCAGCAGCATGCAATGCCGTGCCGCCACCGAGCTGACTTCCCTTGGCATTAACATGCGCGTCTCTTTGCAACAGCAACTCCACCATTCTCTCATCCCCAATGAGACACGCCGCCTGCAGTGCCGTAACCCCCTTGTATTTCGCCGGAGGAGAATTAACCTCGGCACCACTTTGTAAGAGGATGTCCACCACTGCATGATGGCCTCGCCATACCGCGCCCTGGAGCGCCGTGATTCCGGAACTTGTGGAAGCAGGAGCGTTGACATCTGCTCCAAGTTCTAGGAGTTTCCGTACAAGGGAAACATGGCCTGCTTCAGACGCAGCTTGGAGGGGAGTTCGTCCGCCGTAGCGCGTCACAGATGGGGGATTCACCACGGCGCCTGCAGCCAAAAGCATCTCCACTATTCTTTCCTGGTAAGAGGTAGTAGTTCCACATGCTAGCTCGAATGCGTTTCGCTCCGAGTTATTCCCGCCAGAGGCATGGACGTCTGCGCCATTCTCTAGGAGGATTTGGACGATCTCTTCGTGGCCTCGGAGACACGCGGCTTGGAGGGCCGTTTGGCCGTAATACCCGGACGGCGGGGCATTTACCAACCCTCCTACCTCTGCAGGAGAAGAGGAGGAAGAAGAAGAAGAAAGGAGGGATTGTACGACGGCGAGGTCCCCGGTTAGACAGGCCAATTGGAGAGGCGTCCACTGCGGTTCGTCGGATGCATCTTCCGAAAAGGAGGGGTCGAATACGGCGTCGAGGGTTTGGGAGGGGCCTGAGCCTGAGCCTGAGCCTGAGCCTGGGCACGGGGCACCGGTAGGCCCTGAGTGAGGGTTGGTGCGCATGTTTCTGTTGGGGGCGATGATGCAAGATGTGAAAGATAGGAAGGTGTTTGTGGAGAGGAGCAAGTGAACCCTAGAACGCAAAAGTTGAGTGTACCAGGCCCCGATGAAGGAAGAGGTTAAACTGTGCGTCCGGGTATTCTCGCGACAAATCGGAAAAACTGCCTTGCCGTCCCGTCATATGTGAAGCATGCAGAATCATACCTATCCAAAAGGCATTGGATGTAAAAGCAGAGAGATAAACTGTGCCTCCGAGTGATACAAAAAACGCAGGGAATTGTTTGTGAATGCTTCGTGGAACCAGACCCTATCGGGACGAAAGTAAAGGGACGAAAGTAAAGGGATCTAGTTTAGGATTGAGTATTCTATAGTGCGTGGCCCCAGTAATGCAGAAAGGATCAGCCTTGGATCAAGCTTTACCGGGCAAGACAAGGTTCTTATTTGGGATCAAACGAGCCGTCACGCCGGTTCCATGTGTGCGGCGCAGACTGTACCTTCCTGTTGGGGAATGCCGTCTGCCTGGGGGAGTTGTCGACTCGTCCTACAAAAGTGGACCTGCGAAAATACTCGGCATTATCCGCACGGTCATCAGAACTGGGGGTTGCAGTTTTGGGTAAATGGAGCTATGCATGTGGTGTTCTTGCGTTGAGAGGTCAGGGTTGACTCGAGAAGCCTTTTTTGTTGTAAGAAAACCGATTCCCACAGATTTTGTTCACATGGCCGTAAATAGACAGATAGTAGTTGACGAAGACCCTAGTAAAATGCGGTAGGTACATGACGTACCTTAGTGAAATACGTAGATACATGATGCAAATAACACCAATGTCCTCACTCCTCACTATCAGCGCTCTCATCAGATTCCTGAGGCGAGCTCAACCACCCCAGCGGATTCCTTCGACAAAACGGCCGTCCCGACGTCGCAAATGATATCGTGCGCGGCACGAAGCCGGGCTCCATCCACTCCAGAATCATCCGCGTACAGTGCAGAGTATGTTCATAGTCGAACAAATCCTCATCAATCGGGCGGTTATTGACCACAGCGCGATGCAATCTCCGCCAGAGATACAAGCAATGCTTGATGTGAAAATCGTTATCCGGCCAGACTTTGTCAAATTCTCCTTTCAAGGCCTTTTCAGGAGGAAAAACCGCCGTGTGTTCTCGGTCAACATACCATGTGAAATTGACCTGCGGCTCCGCAAGCATGGTATCTAGAGCTTCTTGGTCAAAACATTCCGGAGCATACCACCGTGACGCCATGACGTCGAAATGACATCCTAGGGAAACGGCGTCTTGCCAGGAATTTCCACATTGGGTGCCTTCTGTGGAAGATCCGTCGATTTCTTCCCAGGCTTGCGCGGCAGGGACGGGAAGGATACTTTGTTGAGAATTGATTTTGGACCAGACGGAATGTTTAAACGGTTCGGGTATGGCGACACCGAGAAGGACTCCCGACGAAAAGATGGTGAGAGAAACGGCGATGACGACGAGTATGTATTTCAAGTCGGGTGTGCGGTGGTGAGGTGGGAGAGAAATGAATTCAGACTCGTCGTCGTTATCTTGACTGGATATTCGCTCAGTCGGCCGCTTGGGGACAGGCGTGTACTCGTGTTTGTTCATGATGTGACTTCTTCTTAGACTAGGCTCTGGTTTGTGATCAGTGGACGCTGGGCATAGGTTGAGGAGAAATAATACGTACTTGCTTGCAAAGGGAGGAAATATTCACATCAACCAGGAGGCCTGGTATCACTGTCAACCTTCCGAGAAGGGGGCAAGAGAAAGTGCACTGGAGACTTGAGAGGTTGAGTGCGCAGTGAGCGTGACCCTCAGACCTAAAAGCGGTCTCAGACTATAACACCACCTTAAGCACAGATAAGACATCAACAAGTAGGCAATCATAGGCAAGACCCCAAACGGGTAGGCAGCACAGATCGTACGAGTATCGGGAACTGTCCAATAACAGGAACTGTTTCAGAGGAGAGCCTCCACTTGCCGAGATATCCAGGAAACCACCAGGGTACCTATCACCACAATGATTCAGCTACCATCGGTTGGTTTATGCGGCCATCCCATCCCGCGTCCTGCGATATGCCGTTTAGGCCCTGTAAGGATTGAGTGCGTGCGTAGACTTGTTCTTTATACGGCGTGGGGGGCGAAGCAACCTGCTGTGCCGCATGCGACGACAACCCGTTGTGTCGATATCTTGTACGCTTTGATGCATACCCGGTAGCAAGGGAGTAACTGCCTCGGTCTTGGTTATTGACCAAATTGGCCTACCTCTTTTCTCACTCATTGACCTACTCTCTCCTCTCGCTGATTGAGCCGGTTTCCCAACTTGCGTATCACAGTCAGAATTTGTCCTTCATCCAACCTAGTCTCAACCAGCAGAAAGAGATACCAGTCAAGATGTTCTTTGCAAACAAGTCCCAGTACAGGTCAGTCATGCAAGAATTATACTTAGAATCTGAGTGTTAACGGAGTTAATGTTCAGAGAGCTTCGCAGGGACTCGGACGATGAAGAAGAATCCCCCATGACCAACTTCCCCAAGCATCTGAAAACCCGTCGTTCCTTTCTCCCCATTGTAAAGGACATTTTGATCCTCGTCCTTGCTTTTCCCGCTATCATTGCCATGTTTCGCGGAAATGCTCAACCCGTCCACGGCCACGGACATGACCAACATGAAATGTCCTCTCACGCCAAACATGAAAACATGCACATGAACCACGACTCCCATCAAGACCATCATGATCATGAGCACAATCATCTGAAACAAACATCCGCATATGCCGCGGATATGCCCACCTCCTGCGACTGCGGCGCCAACACCCGCGAAGCCCTTTCCCTCGGATGCAAATACGACTCCCTCGCCGCCGCCTGGCTCCCTCCACACTGTCGAGACGATGAACTCACCGCGGAATTCGAGCGTTCTGGCGACGGCCCCAACGGAACCTGGACGTATTGGGCCGACACCGCACATACCCAACCCCTCACGCTCGACGAAGTCGCTTTGCTTGCTGATACTCCGGAGCGGAGATTCCACATGAGTAACCACTGGCATGTAGTGCATTGCATTTTCTACTGGAGGAAGGAACATCGGTTCCGGTTCACCAACGGCCAAAAAATCGTGGAACCGAGAAGTGATAGCGAGCATCACATTAAACATTGTGGAGAAATGTTTTTGGGACACGAATATGGGACCATCTCGGGAGTGGCGCTCAATACGGATGAGGAGTAGATGTCAATCTCAACTTTGTGTTGTACCTAGGTACCAAAGCGCAGCTGAGAAGAAGAAGAGACAAAATCTGTGTGCCTGTTTCTTCCTCCCAATTGTGGATGCTTGACCTCAAGAAATGTCGCATCAAGTCGAGAATGCAGTTACTTTGTTTATTTATTTTGTTTTGTCTTTAGATTAGCGTTTTGTTCTGTGCATCAGAGAGAAACCTGGTAAGGTGTGCGTCAAATTGGCTTCGCCACGGAGGGAACCCATAGTACGTATAACAGTGCTTCTTCACTTGTTTGAGCGCTTTGGTAATCATTTTTTGCATCCGTGATTTGATTCGTGGACTTAATCGATTCTACCCGGTTGATTGATGCCTCACATCGCTTTGCACAGAAGCGCACTGGAAAAAACCGTATATGTACCTGATTGTCCGGGAGTCTAGAATCCGAATGCCCCAGCCCATTTCAGTGAGGCATTGCCAGCATTGACGTACCCCGAAAAGAGAGGTGTGTAGTGCTATTCGCACTATGCCCTCGTCGTCTGTGATTCGCCAAGTCGGATGGCGCAGACAGTGGCAACAAGAATTTAGGTAGTGCGGCTGCTGATCCTCAAACATCGTGCCGACAACTGGGCAGCTCGGACCCGGTGTCAAAGTCCGATGTGGCTTGCTAAGCCTGCAAGTGCCTCCGAACAGCCACGGGAGCTAGTTACCCTGGGAATGTAACTGCGCTGCCTTGAGGGCTGCAGACAAAAGTCCTCAAGACCGCATTGATTTCTTTGCGGGAAAAAATAGCACTTTACTTTTTTCTCTCTCCAAACACTTTTTGTTCTCTTCAAGTCATGGCCGAACCTCTGTCCATCCTCGCCAGCATCACTGGCGTGCTTGCCTTTAGCGCCCAGCTCACTCGGCAGATAACCACGCTTCTCTCCGAAGTCCGAGACGCCCCCATTGAGATCCAAGACCTAAAATTCGAGCTTCAAAACCTGTCGTCTCTCATCCGCGCTTCTCATAATCTTTTGACCACCCACACCTTGCTGCCCGACGACAAACCCCTTGAAGGGACTGTCGCAGAATGTCTCGATCGCTGCTCGTCCGCCATGAGCGATATCAAGTCGCAGCTCAGTCATTTTTGGCAAGCAGGTAGCGGTGGGAAAAGCTTTTTTCGCGCTATCAATTGGGTTATTCGCAAGAATGAGATTCGCAATTCGCGGGATAGACTGAGAGATGCGAGGGCCATGTTTGAGTTGGCTTTTACCGTGTTGCATGCGTGCGTACCCCCCTGTCCACCTTCCTTGCATCTCTGCTTTTCACACCCCTGCCCCAAAATCAAAGGCACTGGTACTGAAATTGAAATCGAAACTGAAATTGACTGACTGAGAATACAGCCATCTTGTCGGTAAAAACCATACAGAAATCCTCGACGAAATGACCCGTTCCGCTCAGCGCTTGTCCCAACAGCTCAAAAGCTCCCGACGCACCCGCTCGTTGCAGAAGAAGCTCCAGGATGACGTGCAGAGCGTTACTACCTCCGGGAAACACAGGCGGAGACTATCCCTAACCGCCACCACTGACGCGGAATTGCCTATTCGGAGATTCTTTGAACAACAACAGGATGATGACCAGGATAAAAGTGAAAGTCAAAGTCAAAGTCAAAGTGACGCTACCCTCGTCTTACCCTCTGATTCTCTTCCTACAGAAATAGAGACAGAGACACAGACAGACACCCCAGCTATCGCTGCCGCCTCCACACCCGGAAATGAAGTCTCACTCTTCCAAGCCGTTCGCGCCGGAAACATGCCACATCTCCGGGCCCTGCTATCCCTCGGCGGCGCAGCCACAAACATCGACCCACGTCTCCCAGACGGACGGACCCCGCTCCATCTCTGCGCCGTACAAGACGACGTGGCCATGGCAGAAGTGCTTTTAAACCATGGAGCGGATCTCGACGCGCAAGATGAGAGGCATCGAACTCCCTTGAAAATCGCCATATCCAGCCATTCATTCGAAACTGCTGCGCTGTTTCTCAGGAGAGGTTCGACCGTGGAAAACGATGTGGCGGCCACGCCGATCTTGCTGGATACGATACGCACGGGCAAAGGGTCCAAGGGGTTTAGCGGGTTCTTAACAGCGCTGGGGAAGAGGCTGTATATTTCAAGGGGGGTATTGTTGGTTCACGAGGCGGTGGAACATGGTGATGACGAGGCGTTGGCGGTGTTGTTGGAGAGTGGTTTTGAGGTGAATAAGCGGGATGGAACCGGTAAGTTGTCTTCGTAATTCTACCTACCTACCTAACTACCTTATCTCAAACGCCAACTCAAAACGAGACACTGACATTAACTTCCAACACAGGCATCGCACCCATCCACCACGCGGTTCTTCTTCAACGCCTGAGCACCGTGGACATTCTCCTACGTCACGGCGCCGACATTAACATCTTCCTCCCGCCCGAAACACGCCTGTGGTTACGGGCAGATATACCCTGGCATCAACACTTGCTCCCGCCGATTCTCGACGTGGGAACCACCCCGTTAGGCATCGCAGCAAGGGCTATGCTTGATGTTCCGATGGTGAAGTTTTTGTTGGGGAAAGGGGCGGATCCGAATTTGGAGTTTTCAGACTGTATGTTCCCACCCCTCCGCGCCTCTCTCCCTCTTGCCCTCTCTCTCCCTTACGTGCATTCCCTTCTTCCCCCACCTCACCAGACATCTATCTCTGGACGCAGACGCTGAACTGACTGATATCAATTCAGACTGTGGAATCCTAATGGGCCTCTGCGCCTCTCAGTACAACGAAATAGCGCGTATCCTAATCGACATGGGCACCGACGTCAACCAAAAGAACCGAGCGCACTACACTGCACTCTACGTTGCGACGGAACTAAACAATTATGATTTGGCCGCGTACTTGCTAGACAACGCGGCGGACGTCAACGTTGTCTGTCGAGGAGATAGAAACTGGACGCCACTACACAGAGCGGTGGCGAATCGAAATGGGAGGATTGCGAGGCTGCTGGTGCAGAGAGGGGCGGATTTAGAGGCGAGAGATGCGGATGGGAGGAGGCCGGTGGATTTGGTGGAGATATTTGGGGATAATGGGATGAAGGCGTTGTTGGAGAGATAGCATGTTGTGTTGCGTCCTTTTCGTCTTGATATATAAGACGATTTACTCTTCATTTGCGTGTTACCGAGTACATGAGACATTTTTCCTCCGTATGCTGTAGGATGGCATATTGGAGTTAGGTAGGTAGATTGATACCCAGGGCGGAAAGACTGAAATCAAACCAAGACAACATCAATAACATCATCCTCACTCTGCTCAGCAATCCACTCCCCATCCGAAACACCATGCACATACGACTCCCCCACCAATGTAAAGAAACCCTTCTTCGCCCCCGGTTGCTGCCACTCAGTCGGGATATCCCCCTCCGCAACCCTTCGCAGAACAAGCACAACACTACTCCCCTCCAACACGCAAATCTCATCTCCAACCCGCGCCTTCAACGGAACCAGACCAAAATACCCCTTGGAGGTAATCACGAAATTCCGACCCGCTGGCCTCGCAACCACCGCCTTTCTGAGCAGGAACAGATAATCAAGAAGCTCCTCTGCGGAGACGTTCCCTCCCCGAAACTCCCTTCTCCCCATGAACACTTCAAACTGCTCTCGCCATTCGTCGCTATAGGCCATTGGCCCGTCCATAACGCCAGTTGTCGTCGGAGTGTCTCGGTTCATGGCCATGGTGCGCTCAAACGCTTCCCGCGTAGCCTCCTTGGTACCGCCATATGGGTTTTCTTCTCGAGGCTTGTAGGCTTCAGCCTCCCATTCTTTAATCTTTTCCGCCGTCTTTTGCATCAACTTTATAGAGTAATTGGTTCTGGCCTCGAGACTGGTGCTTTCGTATCTCGTAACGTAGGGATTACCGTTGACGTAGGTGATCTTGTCGACAACGAGACCGCGCACACGGAGCGCAGGGGCGGGCAAAAACGGAAATATGTCGGCCTCCTTCTCGTAGATATGAATAGGAAGCCTTTGGGATAGCATCTCTCCCCCCGGTCTAAATCCCATACCGCCGAGGGTTATGTACAGCGGTCTTGACCAAGTTGGGTCAGAGATGGGCGGTCGAGAGGACAAGTCAGCCACCCAGGATGTCATGACGACGCCCTCTTCGCCGACAGGACAGGCCGCACGGCTGTCTACGTCTAAATGGAGACATGTTAAGCTGCGTTGGCTCAAGATGAACCACATGGCACAGTGGGTGTAGACGTGCGAGGTGGGGACGTCCTTTCCGGGAAGATGACCAAGATACTGACGATCCAGATCTTTGGCGAGGCCGAGCAGGCCGAATATCTTGTCGCGGGGGTCCGTGGCGTCAAAATCATCAAGCGCATAAACCCACTCAGCAAGGCTGACGGATCCAATGCTCTTTCGGTAGATCCCCCAATCCCCCAACAAGGTCTTGAATGGGTTTCCCAGGGCGGCTGTGAAGCGTTGAATGGCGTTCTGCGTTTGATGTTTTGGTGCTGGCTTCCGCATCAACCCTCGACGGACATGATCAAATCGTACAAAGGCATCAATAGGGAGGACCTTATTGCCACATCGAACCGTGACATTAGTGGGAAGTAAGGCCTCTGTAGATCATAAGCATCCAACCAAGTCGGTCCAGGCAAGGGGCTTACCTTGAACCACCCACACCCTTGTCCACCACGGCCGTTTCAGGAGTTCAACAAGCGCTTCTAAACCTGCTTGGTCCGGGTTGTTCTTGGGACTGTCGGGGTCATCAATGTCTACCTCCCCGATAATCTGCATGGCTAGGTCGCTGTTTTTCGAGGCAGCGCCGAGAAAGATACATGTGTGCGTCGAGTGTCTGTAAATGTCGCCCATCAGCGAGATCTGGTGTCCTTTCTCCTGGAAGTCACTTTGGTTGATGGACAGCGCGTCGGCCCAAAGAGTGACTTCATTTTTCTCATCGCGAAGGTGCGAGAGTGCCGTATGCAGGTTTCGCGTCACGGGAATGTCGACAAAGCCGTTGAAGGAGATGTAGTTTGGGTCCACTGGACTTCCCCAGACGTATGAGAGAGCCATGTATTCGGGCTTATCATCGAGGGAGACAACCGAGCTGGAGCAAATGATTGGCGCATCCTGGGAGCCGGGACATAGCTTGATGAGCCGAATTTGGTGCTTTTCGGGGTCAAGCGGCTGGTCATCATACAGTGCGATATTGATCGACATTTTCCTCGAGGGCAAATCTGCTTATGAGTTGTTCCAATTTCCCTGATTTCGGGTGATTATTTTTCGTGACTGAAGTCCATGATTCAATCAGGCTCTCGCAAGCATGACTTGCCGAGCTTGCGGGGCTGTCAAGACATCAATAGTCGCACCTTTCCGGTTAGCTCCTTGATGAGCGGATCTAACGGCAACTGCGGGTAGACTATTGGCTCTTGTCAGTTGGCATTGGTCACGATGCATATATTGCTGTTCTCGCCTTATTTCGATAGTTGCTCTTTCCAGCCGTCCGCGAAACGTGATCCTCGACTTCATTTTAGTCACCAATCTCTAACGTACCTTTCCCCGAATGTTCGACTGCAACCACTGATGATTGCGGCCAGGTCCGAAACCTGCATATTGGATAGCATTTCGCCCTAGCTAGACCTCTGGTGCAAGTGGAGGGTGGAGGGTGGAGGGGGCTTGAAACACTGGCATCATCGACGCTGAGAGTTCATCGAGGTCAAATTGACCCCGCGATGAGGGGCAATGCCCAAATGCCAAGGCAGTCGAAGCAGGGGATAGGGCCTCGACCCCAACATCCCCACTCGGATTTCACGTGTCAACTGCTCGCAGTTTTCGTGCCTTGTGCCATCCGCACTGTCAGGACGCGCGATCTGCCTCTTCAACAAACACCCCTAAAGTGTCGAGCGGAAATATTGCAGTGACGTTACATTTCGCACCCATATGGCATTGAAATCCAGTCGTTTGGTGCCTACGATCCAACTACTACCCTTTTCCGGTCACAGGTGTATCGGCGCAAATTTGCCCCCAATTTGATCCAAAAGTGCGAAGATGACCAGTTGTGGTACAAGTTAAATACTCTCTAGAATTGGACAATCGCAGTAGCAGCGCAGAAAATTCATCGACGAGAAATACAAAAAAATTCCAGTCTACTCGGGTTTAGCTGGATAGACATGTTTGGTTGTGATGTGATTTCCGTTTTCATCTTTATAAGACCGTAGTGTAGTGAGGATAAGCATCCTTCTTGCTAAGATGCTCAGTTTCACTTCCGTGTTTCCCGTGTTAAACATCCATAGCCCATCACCGAGAACAGAATAGGGAAACATGAGAGAGGAACCTACGTCATGATGGCTGTCGTAGCACCGTTGGGTACATTGGTCTTTTCCATAGCTTTGCTGAAATTTTCTTGCACGTCCGGTGAGAGGTAAATACGCTTCCAAGACTTGGTCTCTGTCGCATACTTGAGTGTGATGGCCCGACCACTGTTTACAATGGTCTTGATTGTGGAACTGCTGACCACCTTGTTGGGCATCTCAAGTTGGAAGCTGGAAAGCGAAAATCGAGCAGGGGCTGAACTGATCGAGGTCAAGTCTGGTCGGTCCTGCCATCTGTAGCTTGAGCTTAGTTTTTCTATTTAAGCTGCCACTAAGGCAAAGCGATGAGGTACAACATAAACATCTCAAGAACATCATCACACCTTGATTCAGTCAGCTGGAACTTCAAAGGACTAGTCGCAACGTTACTTGACCAAGGGATACGAGACTGGCTGGCACGTCCCTGTGCACGTACCTCACGACGCTGCCAAAAATCCAGCACACCAACGTCCCCACTTTTGACCTCCTCACCTTTCCATCGTGCTGTCCGATGCCACCCGATTCACTTCAATCGTTTTGTATACTACCCACCTTTCTCTCGGCTCGCCGGCCGCGAAAGTATCAGAATGGTGTCCACGATAGTGGGCGCGTCGGGTCGCGTGTACGTGCAAGGCGACCTGCTTCGACGTCACCCTGGGGACGAGAAGTTCAACATCTTCAAAGCCAAGTGGGTCTGGTCCTGATCTCTAGGCCCGCATTTCGAGTTTCGCTATTCTGTTCTCTAACCTTGTAATTGTAGGTCGGGAAATGACTCTTTCATCTTGAAACGCGTCCCCCGCCCTTTCTATGAGCTGTCGCAGCGCCTTGCAACCGAACTTGGAAGCTCTCAGCGGCTTCGAATGCACGTGGATTGTAACCAAGAAGAGGGTATTCTATTTTATCCCTATTTTCGTGATACCCTGCTCGCTTTGATACAACACGATGAAGACCTTCATCTCAGGGAACGAAAGAAAATCCTGCGCTACGTTGGAGAGGCCATACAGGAACTTCACAGCAAAGACTGGATTCACATTGGTATATCCTCCGTTGTTTGGCAATTGGCAATCAAGCCCGCTAACTATTCGGCTTGTCTTGCAGATGTGAAACCTGATAATGTGTTGGTCAACTGGGATTGCGACGAAGAGGGAAACACTATGGTCACCGATGCCGCCCTGGGTGACTTTGATATCGCCTTTAAGTCGAAAAATGGGAAATCCCGCGAAAGCCCTTACGCGATTGGGAATGCAATGTGGCGGAGTCCGGAAGGGCAGACTGGGAAGGGCGTGACAAAGGCGTCCGACATGTTCTCGTTTGGGCTAGTGGTAGGTGAACTGACCTTGTTCGATCTGGAACAATCCCTACTAAGCTCTATTACCAGTGCATATATGCTCTCGGAGGAGGGGAATTGTTGCTCCTAAACGATTACCAGGAGCTCCTCAAGCACGGGATAAGCCCGGAACAAGAGAATCTGACTCGACATTTTTCATATTTCGGGCCAGTAACGGACGGGCTCCTCCAGCGAGTCAATAGCGAGGACTGGTGTAACGCTTTAAAGTCTGCCTCTCTAATAGCCGATAAAGCAGTAAAGGAACAACCTGAGCTCAGGTTCGAGTGGTGGGGAAGGGAGCTTGGTCCTAACGCACAAGACATGATATCTGGAATGACAAACATGGACCCAACGGCTAGAACAACGATAGATCAAGTCTTGACGCATCCATGGTGGCAAGAGGCTACTGAGGATGTAGACGAAAAATGAGGGAGAGGGCAGCAAATTGGTTTTGCCACCCATTAACATTACACGTCGACGCCCGATCCCTCCTCGGCATCAAAGGCAGCGACCACCAACGCACCCGTCCGAACCACAGCGACCACGAATACCCCCTCAACAACCTCCGGAAGAATCGGGAATTTGCGAGGTCGGGCGACGCGAATTCCAACGTAACAACGTAAGAAGTGCATTGACCGAGGTCAAAGAACTAGTTCAGCTGCCGGAGTGTCACCGTATTCAGCTGTGGCTGATAAGACCAGGTACTCGGCACATGTTGCTCTACTGCAGTCGATTCAGCATGGAACAATCATGGAATATTGTATTTGTTAATAACTATTCGGATAATATGCGGGAGGACCTTGGGGATATGTCCGGCCCGGAACAGCTAGATTACGCGGCAGATTAATCAAGTACGGCTATTTAGGTTATCTCAGTATCTAGGTTAGTAGGCACTTACGCCAGCGTTATTTTATGTCGAGTCTTCTCCCCGCCCTACTTCTGTAATTTGTGCAAGTGAAGTCAAAAACATCGCAAACCATGCTGTCGTCGTTGTTTGTTCCCGCGCTGTTCTTCCTCGGGGCGTTGGCTGCCCCTCTGGTCGAAGTAGACGCCTGTGCCACTTTTCCCAGCTGGACCATCACGAATTTCACCAGCAATGCGCCCGACACGGTGGGCAGCGGCGGCAAGGCGTCGTTCAAACTCACCAACAACCTCACTGGGGCAAGCGATGAACTGAGCTGCCCTCTGCAGGTCAACTATCGGTGCATCATCAGCGGTATTCCCAGCGATAAGGATACGACAGTCCATATTGCCGTCCGGGCCCAGTCTCTGACTCTGCTGGTCGACAAGGCAGTCGAATGCCCGGGAAGAACAACGTATGTATTTATTGATCGGGTTGACTTGCTGGAATCTCAGACTGACATTTGATACTGGATCAGACCGCTCCACATTGTCGCCGACAGCGACATTAATCTGAAGTGCACATGGGAGGAAGGCACGCATGGGGACGTTGCATGTGCTCTGGAGGAAGAAGCCAACACGGTGCACGGGAATCCGGTGGAATTTGCAGCAGTCCAACAATCTGGGGGAAACTGATGCAATAGCGCGCCTAGGTGGTAGAATGCAGCCTCCCATTATGTCCCTAGAAAACTCCCATGAAGAATTGAGAATCTCCCTGCGGATGCCGATTTCATCGGGTTGTGACTGCCGGAATAATACACGGAAGGAGCTACCAAGTTTGGTGGCAACCTAATATTCTGGCATGGGACATGGATTGTTCCCCTCCCATCATTTACCAGGCCCGGCTGATACCGACGAAGCGAACGTTCTAGACGCTTCTGCGTATCATTCGATACAAGTTATCCGATACATGTCAAAATCCGATTTGCATCCAGTCACGAATGATGCTGTTGGTTTTTTTTTTTTTGCTTTTCCTCGTTGCCAACGAGTCGTTAGCACGTGACTCCTCCGTCGTCACATGCGATCAAAGTGGACGTCACCAGAGACTTGCAAAACTCTAAATCTTGTTTGCGTACCTAAGTAGACCGGGCCTGGTAGAAAAATAGTCGAATATTTCTTCTCTTCTCTTCTTCTCTCTCATCTCCCATCCCATTCATCTGAAGTCTGACATGGGCGCCTTAGTCAGCACGAGTTGTAATCTCCGATTCTCCGCCGCAACATCGTCACGAGCCATGTCGACAAGAATTTTCACCCACGATCAGCATCGTTTCTAACCTGCGCTAGCATCTGCAACATGCTTTTCAACGGCCCGCGCATGCCTGCCGCAGCTTGGGGATGTCCTTCATGTGGATACACCGATATGCAGCAACATTTTGTCACGACAACCTTGGACTGAATCGCTGTTCATCCCTGCGGGCTCCACACTCAACGTCAATCTTCTTCAGCCCCAAGGTCCGGAACCAGGCCAGATGGATGCACAATCCCGCTTCGAACATCTATCAATACGCCCCTCTACGTTCGTCCAACCATGGCAATCTCGAAACATTCCGCCTTGTCGAGCTGCTCCCCGGCGGCGCTAACGACCCTCTTCGATGTAGACTTCGCGAGGTAGCCATTGGGACGCATCAACCCTACGAAGCCATTTCCTACTGCTGGGGCGACTCTCACGACAGGTCCGAAATTGACTGCAACGGCAAATCCCTCCCCATCCCGCGCAGTCTCGCCTCTGCTCTTCAGGGTCTCCGCCTCGAGAACGAGTCTCGCCATCTCTGGGCCGACGCCATCTGCATCGATCAGTCCTCCGCCCTCGACAAAGCTCTCCAGGTCCCCCACATGCGTGCCATCTACTCGCGCTCCAGAGGAACCCTGGTATGGCTCGGCACCACCGCCGACAGCGGTATCCCACCCCTATCCCGTACGGCCCAGGCGGTCACTAAGTTTGCCATCCCCATCCTCGGCTTGTTTGGTCGGAGGGTCACACCCACCGTGACAGCCACCAATACGCGCACTGGGGAGGCTATCTTGCTGCGCGTAATGTCTGGTCGGTTCTACCTCGCCGCTGTCTACCTACTCCGTTGTCCGTGGTTCCGCCGTGCCTGGGTCGTGCAGGAGGCAGCCGTGTCCACTACGGTGACACTGCTGTTTGATGGGATCGAGTATGCGTGGGATGATGTTACTACTGCATTACGATTTCTTTCGGGCGTTAAAATTCCGTTGCCATTCCTGCCATCTCCGCAGCATCTTGCGGCCATGGACCGCGAACGCGCACTGTATCGTGCCGGGGCAAGTAGTCTTCCTGGAGTGTTGATTCGGCATCGCCGGTGTTTGGCAACGGATCCGAGGGATAAGGTATTTGCATTCTCTGGACTGATTGATCCAGACGAGGCCGCGAAGAATGTGCGGGTCACGTATGAGTCTCGAGATACACCTGCCACGGTGTTTCGGGAGTTGGCAGTGAACATCATTGCGCGCGATCGAAGTCTGGATGTCCTGAGCGGATTACCAACCGCCAAGACGTCCCGAATAGCAGCCGGTCTGCCCTCGTGGGTTCCCGACTGGAGCGCCGAGCCGGATCTCGATCTGGGTTACACGTGGAGCTCTGGCCCTGCCACGCTCGCAGGATGCGAAGATCGAACTGATGCAAATCACCAGCCGCGATTCCGAGCCAGCCGAGGGAGTAGATACCTACCGCGTATAGACGGGAACGTTCTCACAGTTAACTGCCAGCTTCTGGGGAATGTCGCTTACGCAGGCCCCATGTTCTCTGGCGTAAAACTCCCCGGCGAAGTCAGCCACTTTCGCGACCTCCGTCGGGGGTGGCGGCACACGCTGCGTTCGGTACTCGATGCTCGCGATGTATTGGTACAGTGGTGGAATGCGAACTCGGGGAATGGCACCAACGGCGAAAAGTATTCCCCGACAGGAGAGGATATGGCGGACGCGTTCTGGGAGACGATCTGCGCGGGGGAATACCGTGCCTCACCCAACCTGCAAAGTTCAGTCCAGGTGTGGGAGGGGTTGATGCGTCGCAGTTCGGTGCCATTGAGGGGGGTGCTGCACTCGTTTGGTGTGCTGAGCGCGTTGCACTCGACCATGTTATTCATGGCAGTATTGTTAAAGAATAATCCCGTCGTGGAGCACCGCTTGCAAGGACGGTATGTGATGAACAGGAAGATGGTGAGGCTGGACAGTGGACACTTAGGACTAGCAAACTGTGCGGCGGAAGAAGGGGATGGCATTTTCTTGGTCGAGGGGTCGAACGTTCCGTTTATTCTACGGATGAGTAAAACGGGCGATACGTGGACGTTTGTGGGGGATGCTTATGTCCATGGTGTGATGGATGGGGAGTGCTGGGGCGGAAAAACTCAGTCAATGGGTATCGTCTAGGGTGATTTTGTCCATCCTCCCGTCTGCTTAAGAAATCCCCACAACAACAGATTCTCTCCCTTGGTCACTTCGATACCTGACTGCCCAGTCATCAGTCTGACATCTGTGGGCTCCGAACGTCCTCAACGACAGGAGCTTGCTCGTCCGGCACGTCGAGCTGCAAGGACTCATCAAACCGGAGACGATAGTACGCCACACCAGCCCGCGGCACAATGCTCTCATACAGCGCCCTGGCCGTCGCATTCTCCTCATTAGTGATCCAACTCATTTGACGGCAGCCCATCTCCTTGGCCTTTTGCATAGTCGCCTCGAGAAGCTTCCTACCATACCCCTTGCCGCGAAATGCCTCGTCAACAAGGAGGTCTGCAGACAAATCTGTTGTTAGCTCCGGGTCAAAGGCCATTGCTGCAGGAGGGATCCAGGGAGTGGAAAATACCTAGCACCCAACAAATGGGCTTACGACTTGTACATGTCGCCAGCGGAGAGAAATGGATAAACCCCAGGACCGAACAGGTTTCGTCATCTCGCACGACCAAGGCGTGGACGGGTTCGTCATTGTCCAAGAGTCGGGAAAACGTGTCCTGAACCTGGTCTTCGGTAAACTGTGCCCGTCCGTGGACGGTTGCTTGGTATTCTCGCCAGAGCGCCGCCCATGGGGCGAAGTCGGATTTCTGGATGTTGTCAACAGACATGGTGTAGTGACTTTGGTGCGGGGTTGCGGTGTGTGCTTGGGAAAGATGTGGCGAGGCCACGCAGAACTCGGGGTGGAGACGACAATGTGCTGAAGCATTTCATTGGTCCTACAGATGCGCCCACATGCAGCGTGTATCACATGTGCTGGGGTTCCCAGCTCGAATGTCTTCAGCTTTGTCAAAAAGTACAGTGGAAAAGAGGAAACCCTTACCCCGCTGGCATAACTGGGACCTGACACCGTCTCCTGACATCCAAGCCTCGCCTCGCCTTTGAAGTCTGCGAGAGCTGCTGTTCCATGGAGCCTCTGATCCGCCCTCCGAGGTATAACTTGGTGGCCGTTAGAACCGTCGGATAGTCAAAGAACCATCCAACCTACGTGCTTTCCTATTATTAGAGGACTGGCAAGGGAAACCAAAGGCCATTGACGAGAAAATTTACCGCCTAGAAATTTATGGGGCGAAACTCATTACGGCATCCCGACACACTTTGAGGGCTTGGCCAGCGACGCATCAGTTCACCTTGACTCGCTCCCGTGAGAGGTTTCTGCATGTCGAATGCATCGTCTGGGTATCCGCGTTGGAGAATTCGGGTTTTCAGGGTAACATGTTAGGTAACCAGCTGAAGCCGCTGATGAGACGTCGGTTATCGGAAAGTTCCCGCTCTTTGTAACTTCAAGATCCCCGCCAACTTTATCAAGCCTACTCCTCTATCTGAATAATAACACTCTTGGTCTCCAAGAAGTTGTTCATGCTATACAACAACCCCTCCCTCCCCTGTCCACTTCCCTTCCACCCTCCAAACGGCAAATCCCGACCCGTCACCGGACTGGTGCAGTTCACCCCCACATAGCCACTCTCCAACTTCTTCGCCACCCGCAACGCTCGGTTGATATCCCGCGTATACACAGCCGCATAGAGACCAAACTCGGTATCGTTAGCCTTGGCGATGGCTTCCTCTTCCGTTTCAAACGTGTTGATATTCACCACGGGCCCAAACACTTCTTCCTTTTGAATCGCTGCCGATTCCGGAACATCCACAAACACGGTCGGCTCAATAAAGAATCCGCCCGTACTATCAACCTTCCCATTGCCACCCAAGGCCAACTTGGCTCCAGGAGAGTGGTTTTTTCCCTTTTCAATATACGCCATGACATTACGATATTGCACCTCATCGGCCTGCGGTCCATGGTTGGTGCTGGCCTCGAGGGGATTTCCATCCTTCACATCAGAAAACCGCTTGACGAACTCAGCGACAAACTGATCTGCAATGGACTTTTCTACATAGATTCGCGAATTCGCCATGCAGACCTGTCCGCTGTTGATTTGGATGCTCAATCTCGTTTGTTCCACCGCCTTGGCGAGGTTGGGAACATCAGCAAAGATGAGGGCAGGTGATTTCCCGCCGAGTTCGAGAATGACCTTTTTCAGGTTCGTGCGCGCGGCTTCTTCCTGGATGAGTTTGCCCGTACGACTGGATCCAGTGAATGACAAGGCGCGAACATCCACGTGTCGAGACAGGATCTGGCCAGAGGGAACACCATGGCCGGAAATAATGTTGAATACTCCTGGGGGAAACCCGGTTTCGGCCACGAGAGCGGCGATGCGCGCGACGGCGAGCGGGGCCTTTTCGCTGGATTTGAGAACGACAGTGTTGCCGGTGATGAGGGCGGGTGCGGCTTTGGAAGCGAAGAAATAAACGGGGGCGTTCCACGGGATGATGAGAGCGACGACGCCGTAGGGTTGGCGGAGAGTCATGGTGACGTGCCCGGGGGTGTTGACACTGGCTTGGCCTTGGATGGAAGGCCAAGCTTCGGCATAGTGGTCGAGTTGGGCGGCGGCGAGATGGCCGTAGTGGAAAGTGGATACCGGAATGCCCATGGAGATGGCCTCGAGACGGCCCAACTCGTCATGGTTTTGGCGGATGAGGGCGGCGAGTTTTTTCAGTAGGGCACCCCGCCGAGAGGGATCGAGGGCCGACCAAGCGGGGAAGGCGGCTTTGGCGGCAGCGACGGCGGCGTTGGTGTCATCGGCGCTGGCCTCGGGGACTTTTGCACCTCGTCAAATACAGTCCGGGTCAGTCTAAAGGGACAAATACCTTCGGCAGAGAGCTCGCGCGTGGCGGGATTATAGAGGGGAAATGTCTTTTTGTCGGATGCTTCCACCAGCTGTACCCGTCAGCAATTCATTCTCGGTCAACAGCAACGGCGACAAAATCCATACCTCTCCGTTGATGAGCATGCGTGGTTTAACCACACCTTCCGACGTCATTTTTTGTCTCGGTCCAAGAATCGCAAATGTCAACAAGGAGGTATGTTTTGAAGAGCGGTCCAGTCAAGAAAATTTATTATTACCCCGCCAATTTATCCCGGATGGCGATATCCAGTTACATACACACACACACACACAACTCAGCAAAATTGGCAAACGGCTCGCTCGGGATACATAATTCCCCCTCTCTTCCGGCAGTTCCATTTTACCCCGCAGCCCCCTTTTTATGGCCAGTTGGGTGCACAAAAGACAAATGAACCAGTCAGGTTTTTTCTCGGGGTGACATTGGCTGCAGACCATTACATGCATACATGTATGACCAGAGGTGAATCCGATTTCTCTCCGAGCCGATTCAGTCCAGTCCGGTCCAACACCAACAAAATCATTCAGAATCACCTGTGAGGCAAGTTTACTCAAAATGGCAAAAACCCCGAAAGGCACCATCGCCATTGAGGAAGCCGTGCTCAACCCCGATGGCATCGCCTGGATGGCCGAAAGCGCCGCACTCTTCAACCCAGGTCTCAAGCAGCTGGACTCGTCCAAACTCGCCAACCATGGCCACACACCTGATCTACTCGATATCCACAACAACCGTCTCGCTCGCATGGATGCCCACGGCGTGGAATACATGCTATTGAGCCTCACCTCGCCGGGAGCCCAAGGCGAGCCCGACGCTGCCAAGGCGAAGAAACTCGCAGCCGATGCCAACGACTGGTTAGCTTCGCAGGTAGCGCAGAATCCTTCCCGATTCGGGGCATTCGCTGCTGTGTCGATGCACAATGCCCCCGATGCTATTGCCGAAGCCCGTCGGGCGGTGAAGGAATTGGGAATGTTTGGGGTGATGCTTAACGATTATCAAGTCGTCAGCGAGGGTGGCGATGTGGAAGGGAAGAAGTATTACGATGCAAAAGAGTTTCTGCCCTTTTGGGAGGCGATTCAGGAGCTGGATGTGCCGGTCTACATGCATCCGCGCTATCCGCAAGCGAAAGACCTGCAGCCCCAAACGCGCTACGGAGATCGCAAGCAGATTCTAGGAGCAGCGGTGCAGTTTCATTTGGATCTAAGCATGCATGTCTATGCGATTTGCTCAAGTGGCGTGTTTGATGCGTTTCCGGGCGTGCAGTTGGTGGTGGGCCATTTGGGGGAGGGGTGAGTACTCCCTGCCTACCCCTTCAAATAAAAAGAAGAAGAAAAAAAGAGAGAGAGGGGAGAGAGGGAGGGAGAGAGAAAGGGAAAGAGAGAAAACTGACTTTTTCCTAGAATTCCCTTCAACCTCTGGCGCGCTGACCACTGGTACAACAAGCCAGTGAAAAAAGCGTCCCGTCCCAGCCAGCACGACTACAAGTACTATTTCACCCACAACGTGTCCATTACCACGTCGGGCGACTTTTCGACGGCGGGTCTCAAGTTTTGTATCAATGAGATTGGAGTAGATCGGTGTTTGTATTCCATTGGTATGTTCTGTCCAGGAGACAAAAAATAAGGGGGTACATGTGACTGACAGAGATAAACAGATTACCCCTATGACACCATCGAGGAAGCTCAGAATTGGTGGAAGGGGATTGATTTGCCCGAGGACCAAAAGGAGGCAGTGGGGCGGACGAACGCAATTAAATTGTTCAAGTTGCCTCTGGAGCTGTAGTGTTTACGTATCAGGCTTGGTTATAGTCGTGTAGTATACGGGACGTGGTGGAGACCATAGTTGCATCAAGAACGTGCGATTACTCATAGCCCCGTCCGTGTCTTTCGGAGTCTTTTATATGAGTCAATAATACCAGAGGTACCAGGTAGGTAGGTTACGGATCCAAGTCCCGAGGGAACTCGTAACAAATCATCGCAGCAAGCAGTTTTGTCAAAAGCCCAACTCGGTAAAAGGTGCAAATGGGATGTAGTGTGAATAGTGCATGTAAGAACTAGCCTGAAGTGTACGTAGCTTGGGCTGGACGGCGTTGACACTGAGCAAGAGATGACGCCATGGATTGCAAATTTTCTCCTTCTATGATTATAGATGCAGACGCAATCACAATCATGAAGCAGGATGACGGGTAAATCAAGTCGTTCACAATGCCTTGGAGTGGCCAGCTGAGAAAGATACATCAGCTCGACACGCACCATCTAAGTAGGTAAGTAAGTAATCAGGCCATCATATGACCGCTATCCAGGGCAGCGGAAATGGCAGAAGTACAATTTTTGCGCTGTATCCAACAAAAAAAAAAAAGGGGGGGGGGGGGGAAAAAAAAAAAAAAAAGAAAAAAAAAAGCAGCACGCTATGCCCAGCGTCAATGGTGATTAAACTGGGAGATTACTCAACGCCCCTCGGTCAAATCGGCAACAGAACAAACAACCAAAACCTTCCCCATGTGCCATTGAACGCCACCTATCTAGGGCTTTTGGAAAACCCCTAAATATAGGTAAGGTAGGTATGGCAGAAGTACGTACTGTGTGGCAGAACTAATGTATGCCGGAATACTGCTGTTGGGAAAACCTTATCCGAGACACTGGACTAGACTTTAACTCCAGAGGGCAATCGTATAGACCAAACGCTAGCGTGTAGATATACTCTTGATATTACTGTCAGCCACACTTGGATGCATATAAGTTGCCCATAAGCTGACCAAACCAACCCACGGGATACCTAGTGCTGACGTACTCTCACACACATGCCCGGTGAGTTCTGACATGTGATGATGTGGGTTCTGACGTGACTTGTTTGTGGCCCCATGTCGCACAGCATCGGCTTCATGCTCATGTTGGTTGCACTGCATTATTCTTATGCTTGGCCTTGTCTGTTATTCGTCAGTTTGGCTACGGGCATGAAGTGCCGCCCTGCAGTGTTCTCTGCATCCCCAACGAAACTAACTTCACTGGATCAAATGTCCTGCGTCGGGCTGGGACAGGCATCTTCCCCCACGGGACATTTGCAAAAGTTCAGTTCAGTTCAGTTAGCTCCCTGCACCCAAGCGGCGTTGCCTGTCCGGTTACATACATTACCACTCTGGGGAGAATCTAATGCGAGCAAAGGTCGGAAAATGCAACACAAACAAACATGAACAGGACCGGGGTGGCAAGTATGACCAATCATGGGGGTGCATGCACCCTACCGTACCGTTTTTTGCAGTGTGACGGGATCGTATCTCCCCACCTCCCTCTTTCAGGCCTCTCCCCTCACCCACCCGGTCGGTACCCGTATGTATCGAATCAAATCAATCAAATCAAATATTGGCTGGCGTCTCTGCGCGGTGTCGGTTATCTGAGCAGCGTGTCTCGATTTGGTCGGTGGCGGGTGGCGGCGGGTGAGCTGCATGTCAATGGACTGGAGGCTTTTTAAAGCGTTGATTTTCCTCTGATCTGTTGTCGGTCCACGACGTGACTTGAAATTCTTGCATCTGCCCTTCAATTCCGTTTTAATACTCACTTGATCCAAGTATCTGATATCCCCTGTTTTTTGTTGTCAAAAATCGTCATGATAGAACTTTTTCACCTCGCTGGGACGCATCCAGCTGTCGCCTTACCCCTCTTCTTCCTCGGATTTGCCGTAATCGCAACCACCCTCCACTGTCTCTACAACCTCTACCTCCATCCTCTCCGTCACTACCCGGGTCCTACCCTCTGGGCTGCCACCAGCGTTCCTTACACTCTTGCCTTTCTTTCAGGCCATGTTAGCGAACGCATTGCTGAACTTCACGCTCAACACGGGGATATCGTCCGCGTTGCCCCCTCCCGTCTAAGCTACACGGATCCATCTGCATGGCGGGATATCCGGGGACATCGCAAGGCGGGGGAATCGGAAAACACCAAAGAAGCAGAGTTTTATGCTTCCTCTCGGAATAATGTCCTGGGTGCCCCGCGCGACGACCATACCCGCTTTCGCCGCGTGCTGGCTCATGGCTTTTCGGCGAAGGCAATGCACCTGCAGGAGCCGCTCATTACTCGCTATGTGGATTTGCTGATTGCTCGGTTGAGGGATCTTGTCTCTTCAAAAGCAAAGTCAGATCCTAACTCCCATCCTAGCGTTAAAGATGGGGAGAGGGACGACGGGGCAGTAAACAGAGAGGCAGTTGACATTGTCTCCTTTTTTAACTTTACCACTTTTGACATAATCGGCGATCTATCCTTTGGTTCTCCGTTCGGGTGTCTCGAGACAATGACGCTCCACCCGTGGGTGTCATCAATTTTTGACTCTGTCGCCGATTTCTCTCTCGTCGTCACCTTGCGTCGGAACGCCCCTTTACTTTTATCAACTCTCCGAATGGTCTTTCCGAACTGGATTGGGAGAGCTCAGGCCGATCAGGCGGCCTATGCAGCGGCGCAAGTTTCCAAACGACTCGCGCTAGATACGGAAAGACATGATTTTATCGACGCCATGACGTTTACCAGTACCTCCAATTCTGAAAAAGGCATGTCCCGCGAGGAGATTATTGAAAATGCCAGAATCATGGTCCTCGCTGGGAGTGAAACCACGGCGACGGCCCTCTCGGCGGCAGTATACCTCCTCTGTTGCGATTCCCGCGTAAAACAGGCACTCACAAAAGAAGTGAGAGAGGCATTTAGTGATGAGACGGAAATTGATTTTCACGGCGTACAGAGGCTGAAGTATATCGGTGCCGTGCTGGACGAGAGTATGCGGATTCTTCCGCCGGTTCCGGGGAATTTTCCAAGAGTCGCGCAAAAGGGGGGTGTGGTTATTTGTGGGAAGTTTGTTCCTGAGGGGGTGAGTTTTCTGTCTCTCTGTCTCTTTAGTTCTATTCTACTCTATTTTTTTTTCCCTTTCCCCCCATCCATCTACCCCTCTCGCCATCACTGGCCCTCCCAATTCAACCCAGAATTCTTCTTATCTCCGGCAGACACCAAACCTCTCTTTACCGATAAAATACTGATTGCCCGTAATAAATGTAAAGACAGCCCTCGACATCTGGCCCTGGGCCATGTTCCGCAGTCCGCGTAACTTTGACGCCCCACTCGAGTTCATCCCAGAACGCTGGCTCGACACACACAGTCCAGAAAGGGAGGGACGCTTTTCCGGGGATAAAAAGGAGGCTTTGCAGCCTTTTTCGTATGGGCCGCGAAACTGTATTGGAAAAAAGTTTGCTCCTCTCTCTGTTTCTACTTTCCATGCTGAAAGATGGGAGGGTGCTAACATTATGAGAACAGTTTGGCCTATGTCGAAATGCGTCTGATTCTTGCACGTCTGATCTGGAATTTTGATATCGAATTTGCCGACAAAACAGGCAGGAATTGGGTTGATGGGTTGTTGGGGTACAATTTGTGGAACAAGCCGGCCTTGATGGTCAAGTTAACACCGAGAAATAAGGTTGATTAAACATGGAGGCAATCACGGCTCTGGCTCTGATTAACGCGCGAATGTAACTCACATATAACTCTAACTCACGTCAGGTAATGGTGCGGATCTACCCATGAGGAGTTGGCATTCTAGACTACCTACATATATCCCACCGGTCTGTACTGTATTGTAATTGGGCTACAAAGTATTCTTTCTATACTGTTCACCCTCAGCAATTTCTATATTCGTGCGTGTCCTGAGCCGCATCCTGAGCTAGGGTGATTTTGCATTGCACTCCAACTTTGCGCTGCGATTTGTCCTTCGTGCGCTCCGCACACACACACATGGCATTCCATATTAATTGAATGCGACCAGCCAATGAATACCCTCTTTTTTTGGTGTGAGTTTTGCACTCGGGAATCGCGGCTCGTAGGGAAAGGTCGGACTTGAAGGAACCGTGTGCATCAAAAAGCATGATGTGCTGCCTTGCTGATGTCCTCGGATTGAACTTATGCGAGCACTTTGCCGCTGTCCAAGATAGTTCTATAATATTTGCGCATATGGCAAGTCCGCTAAACTCCGGAATATCCGCGCGGATTTAGTACAAAGTACTGTCCTACTGTTATAAAAAGACGAGACGCAGACGGTGATCTGTCTACCTACGTACCTAGGTAAGTAACTTGGGTAGTCTCGGAGCATCAAGACAAGAGAGATAGCAACGTATTACTTACGCATCACGCCATTATTTTCAAGGCCAAACAGACGAACCAAAAAAAATAAAATGTCGCAGTCATACATGAACCCTCACCCTCACCCTCACCCTCTCGCCTCCCTCAGCACGCGTGAGGCCGTCACTGACGCCGTGTACCGCGCGCTCCTTGGCTGCGATGACAACGACGCCGCTATTTTCACCTCGGCATGGGCTGGAGAAGACGTCACCTTTGAAGTTCACGATGGTGATGAAGAAAAAAAAGTCTTCTCTAGTCTTTCCCTAATCCGCACGGCCGTCTTTGAGAGGATTGGGGCCATGGACACGACGCACAGCATTGCCAATGTCCGTGTCGACGTCCAGGACGGAGCTGACATGGCTCATCTCACGGCTACGGCCACGGCGCAGCACTGTCCGCCCGGGAGGGGCAGAGAGCCGGATGGCCCCAAGTTCTTGGTCGGCAGTCAGTATTCGATTCATCTTGTAAAGGATGAAGTGGGCGGTGCATGGAAGATCAAGAAGTGGGTATTGCGTGTCACCTGGACCCAGGGCGACCCTTTGGTCATGCAGTCCATAAGATCGACATAAAAAGATAGCTGTTTCCTGTGCCTTAACGTACCGAGGTAGGCAGATACTGTCTCACTGGTAATCTGCAATGGGAGTCGTAATACGTTGGGCCGTGTAGGTAATTTCTCTGCCAAAACAACCGAAACTATTAATGGCTTCGCCCACAAAAAGGTTATCAACTATACTCCCCTTTGCAAGTGCTCTCGAACCTGGGAGCCTGAAAAAGCGCCCTGGATTATCTCCGGATGTCGATGTGTCTGGACTAGCAACTAACTGTTAGCCGTGTCCCAACAAGACGCAAACTGGCGTACCTCCAGCCTCAATTTCATTCACTTGGCGCTTTGCGTCATGTCGCCTTGACCAGCTCGTCGCCCTCGGGATTCACGCCATCGAACCGCCACTTCATCTTCCTAATCTTTCCACCATCAACCTCTAGAAAGAAAATTCTATGGAAATCAGGTAACCACTGCGGGAAGTAAGGTGGGGGCTTATAAACGCAGGGTGCCCCTGGTACTCTTGGGGTATACTTTTGTTGAGATATGGTCCCCTTACCCCCCCTGTACGTAGTGCGGTGGTCCCAAGTGCCCTGTGCACAGGACACTCAGGAGGTTGGATCCGGGCCCCGTCATTTTGGTACCACTTCATGGGACAACAGAAGAGGGAAGATGAGATATAAGGCCACTTGCCAATATTAAGGCTGACTTTCAGACCAGGGTAGTGGTGACATTGGGCAATGTGTAGTTTCAAGTCTGCGGCACAGCTGGTGACGCAAGGTCGTTAGAAACCAGATAGATTCTGCCCACTAATCAGCGTTTTGTAAGAGATTTTCTGATGCGCCCCCCTCCCCCCTCCCCCCCTAACACAAAACTCACATCTGCTAGCTGCATTGAAATTTCCTAATTTCCCATACAAAAATCCCCTTTTCGCGTGCAGCTACAGCCAAGATTTTCATAAAGTCGCATGCGCCATTATGGCCACATACTGCAAGGGCCCTGCCGTTCGGCCTGGCCCTTGCGGCCCTCGGCGCGCCGTGCCTCGCCCTGATGCCGTGCCGCGCCCTTTTGTAGCAGCCGATGATGCCGAGGGGCCCGGGGCCGGTAGTAGGGCTGGCTCGTTTGCCAAATGGGCTACCTTGTCGACGGGGCCGGCCCTTTGGCACGGCCTTCGTCGCCAGCCGTATCTCGAGATAGGGGTTGACCTGATTGAGCGGCAGTTTTGATGTGCCAGGCGTAATCGTTAGCGTTTACGAGGGCCCCCCGCCTTGCCGTTGCTCTCATACTAGAATATGCGTACCTTACGGCCCTGACTAGAAAGTATCTTGGTAGCGCGAGAAGGGGTCACCTTGCTTTTATTGTAAAGGAAGAGAGAATGGCGCGTCGAGATATCGAGATATTGTAAAAGCTTTATATTTTGCATCTGGCGGCTACTTGGCTTAGTGAAAACCCCGTGTGGAGTTGCTATATATGGACTAGGCGATATGGAGATTTCGTTGTTTTATAGCTAAAAACAGCCGTCGGAAATGCTTGGCCGTCTAATAGCTAGTATATGTGGGGGGGGGGGG
>Ga0247765_1000410_pt1 | contig 33997 bp, 32 predicted proteins | sample UWRJL106311C6_FD_179949 | JGI IMG/M metagenome (GOLD analysis project Ga0247765, IMG submission 179949) | Plant litter microbial communities from Arlington Agricultural Research Station in Wisconsin, United States - UWRJ-L106-311C-6 | ecosystem: Environmental > Terrestrial > Plant litter >...
CTAGAGAAATGAATTAAAAAAAAAAAAGAAAAAAAAAGAAGGGATACCTTCCGCTCTCCCTCCAACAATCCCGCGCCCTCAATCACCTCCTTCAACACCCCACTCCACTTTGCCGACTCGAGTGCCAGCGCGTAGACTTGAGCTGGAGGTGATTTGAGTGCCTTGTTGCCAAAGACGCGGGATTTGAGGCTGCCACCGTGCGTTGTCGGAGCCGAAAGCGCGGCGGCAGTTTCGTGATATAATGACATTATTTTTCATGGGAGATGCATTTGGTCTTTGCAGAAAGTGAGTTTGAGTGATGAGAAATCTTTTCATGTGAGAGCGAGGGTGCGGAACACAGAGCAGCTTTGCGATCGATTTTGCTGCTTGCAGCCCCGCTCTTGGACACACTCAAAATCAGGTCCAAGCCCGATCCATCCCATTGTCCATACAACTTTCAACCACCACAAGTTTACAATCTATTTCAAAGCTAACATTCAGGCCAAGTTATTGTGTTTTTTATTCAATGTTTACAGGATATACGATCCCATCCAAGCTCATCCATCTGGACCATCACACTCTACAAAGTATCCCCTCACAAATCAGCGCGCCTTTGTCAGGGCAGCACCCCAGAGACAAGAGACCAGACCCGATCAACTAACCTCAACCAGGATTCCAAACCCAAGGCCAGGATAAGTCTGATCTTTCCCTCCCTCTTCTCAGAACAAAAAATGTCTTTTCAAAAAGAATAATGATATACAGGTTTTCCTCCATCGGAAGGAAATAGAAAATAAAGCGCGTCTGTTTGTTGACAACGCTATTCCTGACTGACTGTTTCCTCGAAACAGTCAAGTCCGATATATATAAAAACGGGGGTGGTTCTGTTTGAACCCCAAGAATAAAAGTTATCATATCATCATAAAATGTTTGCGCAGGACCCCTCCCCCCCATCCCATCCTTTCCCTTTTTGCCGATGTGATGTTTGATGTGAAGTGTTCCGATCTATAAACCCCACCCCTTTTTGTCACGCAAAAATGCGCATAAATTTACACAGGCTGGCTGCACCAAGGCCGCCTCCGTAGAACTTGAACCCAATCAGCCAGGTGCGCCAGGTACTCTGGACAGCAAGCGCCTAGTGCATGTGCGAATGTCCCCGCCGATGATGCATGAAATGATCATGGACGTGCCGTCTCGCGACCTTAGCTGGCGCAACACCCCCCTTGGTATACAGAGTGAGCGCCCAGCTTCCGCCGCAAGTCTCGGACGCATCACCCTGACAGGGCATCTTGCACTCGCCATCGGCAATCTTGTCAATAGTGTTGAGACCCTTTCCGCAAAAGCACTCGCCGCCGTATTCGGTGCCAGCGTAGGTGAAATCCTTGGAGTCGCAGTACTCCACGCAGCTGGTCATGGAGACCTTGCCGAGCTTGGGAAAGATCTCGCCCGAGAGGACGCGCTTGCTGCCGTCGCGGTAGCATCCGACGGGCTCAAAGTCCTTGATGGGCTTGGCGCTGGAGTTTTTGGTGGTGCTGGTGCCCGTGGGCTTGGAGCCGCTGCCATAGACGGTCTTGGTTTGCCAAACGGTTACCGTGTCCCACACGGTCGATGTCTTGCCTGCGGAGGCCGGGGCAGCAGGGCTGTCGGCCTTGGGCGTGGGTGAGGGTGCTGAATCTTCCGAAGACGGCGCGGCCGCGACCTTGATGCTGGGGACCAGTGTCGTCGGAACTGGGATAGGGCCGTTGTCAGGGGCAGGGTAGGGATCAGTGTCGACATCGGGGGTAGAAGGGGATTGGTTGGATGGGTTGCCGTAGGTCGGGCTCGCCACGGGAGGAGAGTTGGCCGGAGGGTTTGCGGGAGGGTTGACCGCAGGTTGGCTGCCACCACCAGACCCGGCACCGTACTTGAAGCCAGACAAGGGGTTGTTGCCGGGGAGCTTGTCAAAGGGGCCCTTAACATCCTCGTCGACGGGGCATGTGGCCTTGCAGCTGCCGCCATTGTTGACACCACCGATCAGGCCGGGACAGGTGTGCATGCCGCCGTGGCCAACGTTGCAGTTGTCAATGATCTGCTGGAGCGCCTTCTCGTCCCAGCCAGAAATGAAATCAGCGTGGGCGGAGTAGCCGGTGGTGTCACCGTTGGAAAAGACAAAGGGGCTCTCCTTGCCGATCAAGTTCTTGAAGCGAGGAGCCAGGTCGTGCGTGTTCCAGTAGCTCTCAAAGAACATGTGAGGGAGGTGAATCCAGCCCTTGGGACAGTCGACCTTGCCGCCGCCAGCATCACTAGGGAAAGCCGAGTTGCTCTTGTAGTCGGTCAAGCCGGCAGCCGGATTGTAGCACGACGGGAAATGGACGTCTATACGCATGGGCGAGTACTGGCCATCGCAGTCCTGGAGAGGGAAGCCTATTCCAAGACCCTTATCGATCGGCGCTCCGATACCTGCCTGGGATCCATCCGAGCCCGCGGGCCAGCTAGGCGGGTTGAAGTTGGTCCGGGGGCAGGTTATCTGCGCGGGCGAGAGGGGACCCTTCTTAGGATCGAGGTTCGTGATGCCCGTCTTGGTCGGAGGAGCCCGCAGCGCGGCGTCACCGCTGACGAGGTTCAGGCCGAGAGGGAAAGACTTGATGTCGTCGTTGGTGGCGTCAAAGAAGTAGTAGACGTTCATGTAGTAGAAAGGAACGGGCTCGAGCTTGCCAGTCGCCGGGTCCTTGAAGTGAAGTGTAGGGAACCAGTATCCGCTCATATCAACCTTGACCCGAGTTGTCGTGCAGCTCGACTGCCGCAGGGATTCGCCTGTCGTGTTGAACCCAATGTTGTTTCCTCCGAAGAAGGTGTGGACGTGGGACGAAGGTCCCCCGGGCGAGACAATGGGGTCGATGCGGCAATTCATGAGCGGGCCATCTCCGACATGCTGGAGCACCGCGAAGGTGCCCTTTTCATGGGCAGCCGCAGCCACAGTGACCAAAGTCGCCAGAAGAGTGAAAGAGTGCATGGTGGATGCAACCTAATGATTGATTTGCCAATAGTTTCGAGCCGGTCCTCAACAAGTCGAATATACTTTATGCAATGTCCCTAGGACGATGGATGGGAGAATGTGACACTGTCGAAGCGTGGCAGATGGCAAAGCAAAGAAACAAAGACACGACCAAGGGATGGCAGCTGTGTCAACAAGAAAGATAGGACGAGCAAAGCAGCTCAGCAGCTTGGTTGAAAGGGAATGTGTTTGTTTGGCAAAGGAAGAAAAGAGAGGACTGACAGTGCCAAGAAAGGAAGCCCGAACAGCAGGCAGGTGGTGAGAAAGGAGAAAGAGGAAAAGAGCGGAAGGAGAGGGGCTGGGTATAAGACATCGACCTTGGTGTTGAGCGTCCCCGCCGAAGGGGGGCCCTGAGCGCTTCGCTCGCGCTAGCCTTCCAGTCTCTCTGGGAGTGGGCGGAACGCGCATGCAGGCTCAGGGGTGAGCGTGCGGAACCCCGAAGGTCGTGATGTTTTTTTTTCGGTTTTGGTCTTGGCCAGGCCCCCTGGTTTGGATAGCGATGTCACCCAGACCCGCCGGCTCCGCCGCTCGACCAGTGCGGCCAACCTTGAACCGTGCCAAGGTCGAGGCCAAAATCAGCCCGTCTGCCCCTTTCTTTCATCAATTGAGACAGGAGTAATTCCAACATTTTCGAATCCGATCTCACGCAGAGGAAAACCGCAAATACAACTCATGACTGGACGGTCAGGGCAGCAAATCGATGATGAGGGACGGCGACTTGCCGGCTCTTGTACGAATCCTTGGCGGAGGAGAACAGAAAGGAACGTCAGGAACAGGGTGGAGATCTGTGTGCCTGTGTTTTGCGGCTGAACAGCCAATGATTGGCCGAACGCCCCGAGCTGTTCCTGCCCCTGGATCAAAAAGAGGGCCCCATTCGAGGATTTTCTATGGACCGCGCAGGGGCAGCTTGCCAATCCGCGTGTGGCTTCGGGAGACGCTGAAGGAATGAACAAAAAAAAAAGGGGGGAGTCCCCGCTCCGGTCCTCCCGACCGCCACGACCCAAATTTAACATCATGACAGTTGCACGGGTTTATATGGTGTGGATCGGTAAGAAGCTTGCGTTCTCTTTTATCAGTATGCATAATTCAAATCCGGTAGTTTCACGGCAAAGACATATTATGGGGGGTTACGATTCCCGGTTTTCCGCTCCGAGAAATAAAGTGGCTTCCCAAGAACTGAAATTTTCTTTTTCTTCCGGCGGCCCGCAAAATATTCCAACGACATGTTATGGCACCACCACGACAAGGTATGAGGTCGTGGCCATAGGCAGTGAAATTGACAGTCAAATTCCAATGGCACAACTTTGTCAATAGAAACGGGCAACAGTTGGAGACATTGCCAAGGTCCTGCAATTTAGAACTTTCCAGAGACCTCGAGGCTCGACCCAACGGAGGCGATGCGGTTAGGTTGGCAAGTTGGGACTCGGGAGGGGAGTGGATCAGCAGCCAGGAACAGAGCGCTTGGCGAGGGGAGGGCCACGGCTCAGCGGGGGATCAATGGCCCAAGGAAACCCATGGCTGAAACACGCCAAGAACAGCCAACAACACCCCCACCAGGGCACCTCACGGGGAAGCTTATTTGGGCAAGTGCGGAAAAGCTGAGCTGAGCTGGCGGCTGTCGGAATGCATTCCGGTCAATTCTAGAGAGACCTCCATGTCCGGTATGGAAGCAACGGGTATGTAGAATTCTACATTCCACAGGTACTGCAGTGTGAATCATCTGCCAGCTATTTATGTCGGCGTCTGACTCTCCGGTTTCCCAACCACGAATTCTTGAGGAGCGCAACAACAGGTTAAGAGAAGCGCAAGACAGCATAGCACAGATTAGGATCAGGCGTGCTGTTCACGGCAAAGCCAGAACTTCGGTGCACACTCGGTATTCATATTTGTGTGTGTGCTAACCCCTCCCCACCGAAGACCTGCGCCATTCTACGGTTTTTTAAAAAAACAACGTAGTTGTGGAATAGTGTACGTCAGACAAGCTTAAACAGCCCCTGTTCCCTCTCTCGGAATCCAGCCACCAGCAGGCGACATGCAATTGTTAAGCGGAGCTGACGACGCGGCTGGGGACTCGCCCTGCACCTCCCATGTTTCGGCCTCGCAAGTCTTTCGGAAGAGATTATTCGTACAAGTTTCGTCGTGGGACAGCAGCCGCAGCAGGCAACTGCTGTTTGCTGGCTTCCCTCCCCTTGTCTTGTCAGTCTAGGTCGGGCATCTGGGCAGACAGGCCCAGGCCTTGACCAACAACACCGCCCCTTGCCAGGGCGTTCTTCCTCCTTTTGTGTGAATAGCCCATTTCTCTATCAAGAATTTCCCAGAAACTGGGCCAGCCAGATCAGACCAGAAAACAACAACACGGCACAATAATGTGGTATACACCAATGTGACGGTCGGAAATTCCCATTTGATCCGTCCGACTATCGGGCAATCCAACAACCCATCCCAGATGATCCCGGGAAACATGCAAGGAGCAAGAACGCCGCACTGTATCAGGACGAAATTTACGCCGCTGCCTATGTATACTCGTACCTTCACCCACTCCTCGTTGTCCTAGAACGGGGCAAGGGGTGCCACCGCGGGGGAACGGGAGCCACATTTTGTTCCTACACCGAGGTGTGCCGCGCAGGAGATTAGAGTAGTGTAGACTTGGGATTATGGATGGTCGGGATCTGGGATCTTGTCTTGACCAAAGCTGCACACTGCAGGTATATGCTCATATTGTATGTGTATGCCGCGATCTGAGCCGGGTTGACTTGATCTCATCTCATGCCATCCCATGTCATTCCGTCGTCCTATAACCAGACCGGCAGCACTTTTGTTCATTGGGTGTTTTGTACTCCCCAACTTTCGGGTCCACAGCATTCGCAGACGTCTTGCCTTGATCTCGTCTATTTATACAGGGGCAGCGTGCTACGAATTCGGAAGCAGTTGATGTGGCTCTTTGCAGTCTTCGAAAAGCTGGGTGGATCTTGGATTGTCATTTCGGTTCGCGAGACCCTGTGCTGTGCCCGAGTCCATCATAAGACAGCCCCGAATAAAGCTGAATACAGCCCCTGTGCTGTCAACTGCAGCTTGTACAGGTCTACTTGGATGATTAGTCCATCGAAGCACCGCCGCCCGTCAAGCCCTAACTGCGTGTCTCTACCCCGAGGATCTCCGCCCCCGACGAATACAACTGTCAATGTGGACCAGATGCGTTGTCATCGGAAAAAGACAAGTCCAGCAGGGTCTCACGGTACAATGTACACCCAAACAAAGCATCTCAGGCAGGTAGGCAAACCTTACCACACGTCTGCCTTGGCGCAAGGCATCAACCTGGCCACGTCCCAAGGTCTTTTTCATCCCATCCATGCCTCTCTAGTTGTGTACGCGTGCAGATCACACCACACCTATGCGGTCACGATAGCACGCACTCTCATCCGCCGCCGCCCCTAATGCAATTTACCATGAAATCCCATTTCCATCACAAAACAAGCCATCGCACTGTCACAGCCTTCGCCCCCTCCATATCCCCAAGCAGATAGCACATGGTCCTGATATTGTACGCCGCCTCCATCGTCAGGTCCTCATTCCCGATATTTCCCGTCCGGAGTGCATCAGGGGCCGCCTCGGCCTCGGCGAGTACTCTTTTGTAATATGTCACAGCCAGCCCACCCAGGCCAATCAGAGAGTAGGATCTAGCAATGTTAAAGTGAGCCTCCTGGCGCTCGGCAGGAGATCCATCAGCGAGGCGGTCGTCATAGTAGCGGAACAGAAACGCAAAGCCCTGAGCCAAAAGGTATTGGCGGTTGGTCGCTTGGCGCTTGAGTGCGTAGTGGAGGTACGCGAGGCCAGCACTGAGATTGATAAGGTGGTTGTGCGGGTCGAGTGAGGCCGCACGGGCAAAGTAGGAAAGCGCATAGGCGTAGCTGGTGGTAGAAAAGAGAATGTGCCCGTATATGGTGAGCAGACAGACATCCAGACCAATATCGTGTTGGCCCAGGCCCTGCAACTGGCCTTGTTGGTCATCCCCCTCTTCCCGCAGGCGCAGTTGGATATTGTCCATGGTCTTGATCTGTCGGAGGATGAACTTTTGTGCCGGTCCAGACGTGTACCACGACACGGGTGTCTGGCAGATGCGGCACATGGCAGCAAACATGCGGTATGCGTCGGTTCCCGGGAGGTAGTCTCGCATGAAGTAGCGGGCAATGGCTACACACGTCTCTTCATCTCCGGCATATACAGCGCACGACGCCCACGCGACATGTATGATGAACGTGTTCTCTCTCCCGCTCCAGACAACCGAGTCTCGAGCGGCATGGCAGACAACATACGCTTCGGTGCGCTGTCCGGCTCGAATCAGCGTGAATGCATACTCTAGGAAAATGTCGAGCCAATTGTCAAACGAGATGCCTCGGTAGTCTGGTGGCAAGATCTTCACAGGAACCTTGGGAGCCTGTTCTGGACTCTCTGCCGGGGCCAGATTCTGCATCAATCGCTCAGCCATCGCCGCCAGCTTCATATTCCTTGCCGGTGCTGCCGACTGGTTGATAACATTTCCGCCGTAGCCCAGGTACTTGATATACTTGTCCCACGGATAGAAGTCTTTGTAGGATCGGAAGTCATCAATCAACTCCTTGGCTGCTTTCATCCATATTGCCGTGGCCTGTTGCTCCCCGAGGGCGAACCCCGGTCTCACTTCCTCCATCACCTGATAATTCCTCTTGGCTTCAGCGGCCATCTCCATGTCCTGTTGCCTTCGCTTTTCTGCGTTGATTAGCCGTCGTGGTACATATCTCGACTTCCGCTCTTTCTGCCCTGGTTTGGGCTCTCTCGGCTTCCTAGGTCCATATGGCCCACGCGGGCCACGCCGCCCCCGCACTCTCGGCCGCTGGTCCCTGTTCAGCTCCAGGTTTAGTGCCTGACGCACCAGCAAGAAAGCCTCCTCGCGGCCTTCCTGTTCTTGTTCCCCTTCGTACATGTTCGCCAGGTGCACACGCGCCTCGATATGGTCCTGGTCGTCTTCAATGGCTGCGATAAAGCACTCTTCGGCTGCTGACTTGTCGCCCATCATCATGTGGCACCGGCCTTGGGCGACAAGAACGTCTGCATCAACCGCGACATCTCTGGCCACGGCAGCAATCTGCTTGTAAAGAGTAACGTACCGCAGTGCTTCACTGGGGTTTTCTCTCTCCAACAACGCCACTGCGATGTCTTTGAGACAGTCCGGAAAGTCCATGAACTCATCCACCGCTGTATCCCTCGTGGGATCGAGAACACTGAGGTGTAGATTCGCTTCGCACTCATGTCCCAACCTGCACCGGTAGACGTAGAGTTTCGCTCTCAGATCCACCGGCAGGCCCATACCGTACGTATCCTGCGTGTACTGTGTCGGCTCAAAATCAGCCACCATCACCCTCCTGTTGTCGTGGAGATCCCACTCTCGATCATCATCCACCCAGTTATTCCAGTATCTCTCACGGCTCCTCCCCAAGAGCCACCTCGATATCTCTTTCAGCTGCTGTGCCCCTTCTTGCCACTGCTCCAACGTATTGAAGAACTCAAGGTAAATGCGCAAGTCGGACCATTCGAACTGCCCTTCCTCGGCGTCGAACATCCCCCGTGCTTGTAGCGCATCAATCAAGTCGCGATATGCCTTTTTGGCGATCTCCGCACCTTTCCTCGCATCCCTCGCATCGAGCGCCACGTCGGCCATGTTCCGCACGGTTCGGATATTCAGTGGTCGGTACGCCAGCGCCTTTTGATACTGGATCAAGGCCTGGCCAGCGTGGCCCTGCATCATAAGGACGTCGGCCTTACCTGTGCGCGCCTCGATGTTGGTCTTGTCCGCAAGCAGGGCGCACGAGTAGCAGGTCAGGGCCCGTTCCAGCGCGAGCGTCTTTTCCGGGCCATCCTCCATCTCATCGACGCGATGCAGGGCATACATGGCCGTGTTGAGCCATGACCGCGCGTTCCTGGGTACAAGATGTGCCGCCGTCATCAAGCACATGGTCGCCTTTTCGCGATCGCCCAGCTCGTCGTGAACTGTAGAAAGCAGCGTCCACGCATTGTAAGTCTCGCTGTTGATACGGATAATCTCCTTGATGATGGTGATGGTCTCCTCGTACTCCTTGCGCTCGAACGCCTCCTTGGCAAGTGATAATCTAAACAGAATATCAGGCGTCGGCTTCACTGCTTTTCGCGGGCCCAGCTTTTTGCCCTTGCGGCCGGGACGGCCCGTAGGTTTTGCTGTGGTTGAAGCCGGAACTGGGTATGAGTGGCCTTCCATGTCGACGGCAGCCCGCTGCTGGGTGACGAATGCCTCTCGCTGCGCATCATATCGTGCAATATTCTCGGCAAGCTCACGGTCGTCCGATGAGGCATTGGAGATCTCGCTGACAGCATCGTCCTCGAAATTGTCGTAGTCGAGTGCTCCTTCGTCAAGTGGGAGCGGAACAGAATACGAAGCCGGGACGTCGTCTATGTTGATGTCAAACCCATCACCCATAAGTCGGGGGTCGATCTCCATCATGCCAGCCATTTTGGCTGCTTGTGATACTTCGTATCGCACTATTCAATGTTATTGCCGATGGTGGCGGCGGTGCCAATCCCCGATTTTGCCCCGCGATCCAAATTCCCAGTCCTATCCCGATGACAAAGACACCAAGTATGATCTCTCTTTCCCTCGGACTCGGACTGCAGATACCGAGTGTTTGCTCGCAACAAGGCAACAAAATAGGGTTTCTGAGTTTTGGCTACCCGGTTTTCCACAGTCTTGGACCCGCCCTTGGGTTCATGCAGAGAGGGCATTGACCAAACCGTTTTTTTTTTTTGCCATGTGTTCCGGCAGATGTCGGGCCTGAAACGAAATACACGCAGCAACAACGCAATCAGGGAGCTCCTTCCTCGGAGAGGCTAGCCGAAAGTCAACCTCTGCCACGGCTCCTTCCGCAATGGCAGTATCTGAGCTGTAGGTAATTGAACGAATACTTGAAGTTGAGGTTCAGGTTTGGATCCACAATTACATTTCGGAAGATCGCAGCTCGCCTGCTGGGCAATCACGGATGCACACTCATAACATCATACAACTGGCCAACTTCAGATCTTCTGACGTTGCAGATTCTCGTTTGCTTTTGCCGCACAACGCTGTATATACGCGAAAAGAGCTCTAGGAATCCCCTCCTATTTCCCGGTCCCACGCAATGGAGAAAACGCAGCCGAAAATGTGACCAAATGGCCTCGCTACTATGGCAAATCTCAAAAACTTCGCTGTCTGTCCTCAGCTGATTTGGGCAGCCTCATACCAGCCCATGCGCTTCGCTTTTCCCAACCAAGCCCCAGAGAGTCAAACCAGTGATCCACTATGTCGCTGCCGAGTAACACTGTTCGCAATATCGCTCTAGTTCAGCTTGCCTTCCTTTCGAGCCTCTAGATCACTTTGTCAGCTCTGCGTTTGCAGGTATTAAGCCATCCCACTTACCCTTGACTTGTTCAAAGACCTTGAGCATCTTGCGGCGAGCACCCAGCGCGTTCACACCGCGATCCTCGAGTTGTTTATCATCCAGCTCAATGAGCTCCGTCCACTTCATGTCCTTCAAGTTCTCAGTGTATTTGTGAAGTCGCAGGCTCCGTAGCCAGCTCGGGATGTCCTGCAACAGTGTCGGGTCGGTGGGGTCCTCCGGGGGCTTGGAGCTGCCTCTCCGACCACGCGGAGAGCGGCCTCGAACCATATCAGAGTGATCGGAAAGATAGCCCTCGTGATGACCGCCGAGACCAAACTGGGCCAAATTTACTGGAGCAAGCCCGTTATTCATAAGAGGCGACGATCCATCATACGCACTCAGAAAGCCATTGTTCTGCGGTGAAGTGAAAGCAAGTGTCGGGGCGTAATTCGGCACTGGCATGCCAGGCGAATTAGGGCGGGACCGACCGCCAAAGCTGAGGTTTTGTTGCTGCTGTTGCTGAATCACCATCATCTGATCGCGGTTAAGAACCTGTCCATGCTCGTTGATCATAACCACGTTGGCGCTGGGCAAGCCTTGAGCGTTTGGCGAGAGTGGGTTCTGTCCGGAGCCGGGAGCGTCATTAGAGCGAGCGCGGCGATATTTGCGGACGTCATCCAGAGCGAACCGATTGTTCACTGTAGAGAGAGCTGCCAGTTTCATCGCAGTAGCGTTCGCCACCATGTCGGCATTGTTGCCCTGATTCTGGTTGAACGTGGGGACCATGGGCGTGTTGACCATCGAGGCCCAATTACCGCCGGCCCCATAAGGCGACAAAAGAGGAAGGTCAGCCATCGAAGGCTCGGCCGTGGTGAGGGTCGTGCTTTGGATGTTGGTGCTGCCCGATATCTGAGGGGGCCGAGGGGAGCGCAGGGCGCCGGTTGAAGGCGGGGGCTGGACAAACTGACCCATAGGCGGTTGACCAGATGACGACGACTTGGGGCGGGAAGCATCATTCGCTCCCCACGGAGAGGCAGGGTTTTGGCCATTGACATCATCCTTGGGGGCAGCGATGGTGGGCGCAGCCAGCGAGTTCCGGTTATCAACAGCAAGACTGTTACGAGTCGAAGTCGGCGGGTTGCCAGTCTGCTGCGTGAATTTGGCCTTCTCCGTAGCTATGGCGGCAGCCGCATCGGGGAACATAGCATTAATCGTCGAGGAGTCGAGGCCTGATTGTCTCTTGGCCGCGGAGCCTCCAGAAGGGCGGGCCAGCGAGTTGCGGGCCGACTCCACGTTCAGTTTGCTCATCGCATCACTCAGTCGGTTCGACATGGGATCTGGCAGGTCAGGGGGGTCAGCAGGGTTGGTTAGAGGTTCACCAATGTGCAACTCCACAAACCTTTGTCGAAATTCGCAGGGGAGAGAACGCCTGACATGGGGTGATTCTTGCCCATCTGCTGCAAAACTTGGATAAAGAAGCGAATCTGCACCTGTGTTGTCTGCTGGAGAAGAGCGTAAAGAGCGGCGGTACGTTCCGCCTCGCTCAGAACGCGGAACCACTGTTCAATAGCACTCAACTCATCCTTGAAGTCCTGATCGAGGGTGGCTGCTGCCATCTCTTCCAGCGTTGTCTCGTACTGATCAATGTCGGCAATCCACTGCTGCGCGAGCTTGTCTTGAGGATCGATGTCGGCGACACCTTGGCCCTGCCCAGGCTGAGCTTGGCCGTAGAAATCGGAAGAAGGTCGGATGCGGCTTGCAGCAGCAACCTGGCCCGTGAGCGCTGCCATGTCGGCCGAGGCACGCATAGTGCCGACCGGACGCGAAGTGGGAGGTCTCAGCGAAGAGACATTCGACGCCTCCGGGGTACTGTTGCGGTTGCTCATGATGTTGGACATGTTGCGCATGATTGTGCAGAGGGCAGGAATGGGGCTGTCGATTGCGAGCTAGCGATTCCGTTCCGCTAACAATGTTTGTGAGAAACTATGGATCGGTGAAGATAGCCGGAGGCGCGGTGCCAGGAAAAGGTGAAACGAGGCAGGCGGCTGTTCAGAAAATTAGTTAAGGCTGGGCGATCGTTGTGGCCCCAGGGTGCGGTGCAGTGTTTCGTGATGAGGGAAGGCCCAAATTCATGCAGGACAGGCAGGAGTGATCCAACTCACCAATATCGGACGAAAAGAGCATCAAAGGTTCAGAAACGAACTTGAATTACGTGGCAGATTAGGGTATGTTGAACGATCGAGACTCTCCAGATCGCAGAGAAGAATACGGAAAGGTGCACGGCGACTTTCGAGTTCTCCTGCAGTTACCGGCTGGCCTCAAAGGAGATCGAAAATCGCGTTGAACCTAGGAATTCAGCGACGACGAGGTTCTGAGAAAGTGAGTGGACTGCGGTTAGTAAGGGCGGAGATTATCCAGGGTGAGTAGAGGATGTGCAATGGGCTGCAAAGAAAGAAAAGTGACGGTGTGGGAAGAAGAGATTCCTTGACTTGGGAGACAGAATGACTTGGTAGTCATCAGCCATCCCGAGGCTTTCGACTCAGCTATGGCCTCCCATAGGCGGCCGCAGAACCGCGAGGGAGATGGGCTGAGAGGGGGAAAACGCTGGACCCACCCATTAAAGCAGCTTCGGTCGGTACTATTCAAGAATCTGGCGCGAAGAGAACAGAGCGATTGTCTCCAGCCTAGCCCGACGGTGGTGATCCCCGGTGGTGGTGGTGCTGGTGGGAAAACGCTGAACTGGACGGAAAGAGCGGAGTTGTTGACGTGGGTGACGGGAAAAGGAAGCCAAGGAAAAGGGTAGAAAGGGGACGCGAGGCGGGGCCAGAGTCATTCAGGGTGCCGGAATAAAAAGGAGTACGGCGCTAGGTCACAGCTGAAGGCCCGTGTGATCCAGTGCTGAGGATTCCAGTGTCATCCCCCACCAAGTTTCGCCTCAATTCAGAAACAGCAGCCCCCACAGGCAAATCCTCAGTGAGATGTATCCTCTTAGAAAGGGCACAAGGGGCTTAAGGTAATCATAAAGTGGGCTGACACCTAGTTGAAGAAACACATTTCTCGCTTCGGAAAAAGATAGCTGTACAATACACAAGCTAACTGCACTGAGAACTGAACCTTACCCCCCCTCAACCGGAGTGCAAGTTGATGCCCCTCTTGGTCGGTTGAACAAGACCGTCCAGAACTCGCAGTTGGTAGCCGGCCCGGCGGTTTGGTTTCCCGCTTCCGTCAGCGGGGTTGGCACCTGTTGGAACGTTCAGAATTCCGGAATAGGCCCTGTCTAGGTTGTTCAGAGTCTGACGATTGACACAACGTATGTTTAACTGGTCGTTCAGTCATCTATACTAAGAGACTAGATACCTAGAGTTCACAGCCAATTCGGCATCTATCTGGGTCAAATACGAGATCAACATCGAACATGGAGGTGGCGCCTGAGACTTCAAACGGCACCAGATATCTGAATAGTGCCCCCCCAAAGTGACCAACAACACGCCGCCGGGAGGAGTAGGCTCGGATTCGGTGAATCAGGAAGCTGAATGCAGTTTCATGCAGCTTATCTGTAGCTGGGCCTGCGACACAGCTCAACAGGGATACTTGGAAGCCATCCCGAGTGTTTTTCTGCAGCGCGTGGATGGTAATACAATATCATAACGGATTGGTATTGAACTGTCGCCTTGCTCTCATGCACTGAAGATCTTGGGATAAGAGCAGAAGTGTTTGGTAATAGCAAGGCGGGTTTCTTCTTGGCACGAATAATTATCCTTCAGCAATAGAGCGTGGGAGCGAGCTCAGTGCTGTACACACAAATGCCTTTTGGGTAATGAAACAATGGGATAGCCGTGTTACTGAGTAAAGGAGGACGATATACCCTGGTTGGGGCTGGCGTTAAAGACATCATGTAGCATGCGGCAGGACGGGTCGGAATTTGTTCTCGTGTGATTCGGTCGGGTATAGTCTGCCTCTCTGGTGAAGAGGGAATGCATCCCGTTGAATGACGCCGTAGATAAACACCTCGAAGAGTCGACCAAAAGCGACGCAATCAGCACGCCGCGAATTTCTTCGTCAAGGTCATGTCCGTTTGATGGTCCCCCAATTGCGCGAAAACAAAAATCAAGCCGTCTCCCTCTTCCCCTCCCGGAACTCCTTCTGTAAAAATGTGTCAGCCGCGGCAATCTTGTTGTGGTCGGTGGCCTTGATGCATACCAATGCCTTGGCAGTTCCGTGGAGTGCGTGCCTGTGGTTTCTCCGGAACTTAGGGTCGGTTCCCTTGAGCGATGGGTATCTCGAGGTCTTGGGCTTCTTGATTCTGCGTGCTATTCGTCAGTATCGGCGTCGAATGCGGTCAACTCGACCCTCCACCGAGATGTTGGTTACCCGTTCCGGTGCGCCTTGCGCGACTGGTTGTGCTGAGACGAGTTCTTGGACTCTGGAAGACAATCAGTATTTTGAGGTCGAGTGAAAGCATAAAATACCCGGTTGCAACATACTGGCCATTGTGACAAAATTTGCGGCTCCGAGCGAAGTCGATGGTTGGAGTCTGCAGGGGAATCTGGGTGTGAAGATCAACGAGTTTATTGCCCACAAAGTTGGTGGGAGAAATTTCGGCTGCCCTAATGTAGGTGTGGCTAGTGCATCCCGTCAGCCCCACATCTGCGGCACTGGCGCCGCATCACCTGGGTTTACCCCTTGTCTGGGCATCACTCCGTCACCGCAAACATCTCGAACAGCGATCTTGGGACTCGAGCAGTTAAGCGTCATGCGATCGGTTTCATTCTACACGGCATTCCCAAACAACGTATTCTATCGATATGTACATTCTACATACGTACAAGATTGCTGTCCAACGCCAGGGTGTGCTGGATTTCCTCACAATAAGGCATGCCGCGATCCTGCAGCGCATGGGTGTTCCGCGGTAGACATACTGGCACCAAGATCGCGGTACTGGCCAAAAGTTTACTTGGTAGTGATGGGTACCGCAACCTTGACTGACGAGGCAAGGGCAGCTGCCTTTTTAAGTTGTCGCGACCGGAGAGTCTGGATGTAGCGAACAAAGAGGATGAAGAGCAACTCGACGCTAAAAATGTCGGTTAGCCTCGCCCAAGAGAGAAAGAAGAAGGAAACGAGAATTACCCACCGTTCCTTGGTCATCATCAAGATACCTTGTACCAGCAGGCCCTTAAGAATCTGCGGTCCCATACCCTTGAATAGGCTCAACGTTCCTTCATTGTCGACAATGAACTTCATCACCTCTACAAAACTCTTGAAGGGCTTTCCTTGCCTGGATGGCGGCGGCCTAGACTGCAACCCGACCTTGGCCACAATCAGAGGCTGTGTAGCAATGGTAGCAAGGGACTTAGACATGGCACCAAGTACTGCATCGAAAGTCAGTTTGGAGTGAGAAACCGCCAGCCGTGATAACTTACGGAAAGCTTCCCAAGGCTTCAAGCTCTTTTTTCCCGGGAAAACGATGTCCTTTAGCCTTTCGTAGGCACCATATGTAATTGCGGGATTGACCACTAGAACCAAACTGGCTTTGAGCCCTCTCCAAAGGCCACAGATGCCATCCTCACTATCAATTACCTCTCTGGCGGTGTCGAAGAAGCCTTTCCGGTCCTCGAGACTCTGAGTCTGCTGCCGGGTGGTGATAACGGCTACAGGTATCGTGAAAAGCTGGGCAAGGGCTCCCGCAACAGCTCCGAGCGAAAGCTCAACGACAGTTGAGGGTTGGGACTGAGTCTTTTGGTAACGGAAATACAGCCCGCGGACAATCGAGTACCAGTAAAAATAGGCAAAATTGGTCGAAGCTACTCCGGCTAGCGACCCAGCCATGCCGGCGTAGAGTCCGATTACGCCCTCCTTCGAGGAGATCTTGGATAGTGCGTCCCATGTAGATGTGTAGTGTGGCTCGACGGCATCGGACCTTTCCACATCAGTCGGCTTGACTTGGACCTGCAACTTGGTCTTGACTCTGGAAGACTGATGCGTAAGCTTGACACAGAATAACTAAGGCAGAGAACAGCAGTGTCTCATACAGGTCCAGTGGATAGACAAGTGAGTTGGCAAAAACCGCACCCGCGGCACCAGCGGTCGCTTGCCCCCAGGGCCCAATTGCGGCCGGCTTCGACTGCACGACCATTATGTTAAGCCTCAGCGGCCTGCGCAAGGCCGGTGGAAAATCGCGTGTGACTCGGGTTGCGTTTCCGACGCTGTCTGGCGTAGGGGGATGAAACTCGGGATCTCGAAGCGGATTGGTCGACGTCGACCTCGGCTGGTACCAAATGCAGATGGACTGTGCTTGCTGTGTTTGCCCAAGACAGCAGAATGAACCTTAAAAATACGCTGTAGGGGCGCAATTCCAGCTGGAGATTGATATCCTGCCTCGCCTGCCACGCTCGGGGGAGATCATCGTCACCGGGAGTGGACCGCGGCTAATGATGTATTATCCGTAACCAGCATGCCGACCCGTGATGGAATGGTCTCGAGTAGCCGAGGTTCGGCTGGACGGGGCTCGATTAGCTAAGACAGCCATACAGTCATGTACCCCGCCTTTTCATCACTGAGAAACCTTGAAGCTGCGGCCACAGATTGAATCGCCCCATACTAAATCGCGGCTGCGCGACTTTACCTTTCAAAGTGTGCTCAATTCCGACCAAAACACCCATTGCCCAATTCGACGCCAAGGATCAGCAATCTGGTACGGTGAGGACGACACTGGCTGACTCTGAAGACCCCATTGGAAAACTTGGGGTCGCGAATCACCCGAGGACACCATTTTCCCCACATCGTTCCTCAGATCATTCTTCGGACAGCGGCCGACTACACTGGGGCTATGCGACTGTAACGCAGCGGGAATCAACCTCGCCGGCAGACTGCATCGCAAAGAACTGCCAGGACCAGTCAAGTGCCGCGTGAGGCCCCTGGCTCTCGGAGCGGCTGAAGCCTCGCACTGGCGCCTCGGCAAACGCCAAGAGCTCGAGTATGCAATAATGCACCTCTCGACCACCATGTTGGCTCTTGGGCACTGATGGGTCTTGGCCGTCATCCCCGTCCCCGTCCCCGTCGGTTGCCTCGCTCGTTATCTTTGCCGTTCGATTATCGAGCCGGATTAAGCGATCTCTTGCATCCCGGAGTGGAGACATAGCTAGCCCCTAAGCTCCTACCTCGACGTCCCCCGGTTTTCTGTCCCCGGAACCTTCCGATCCACCGCGCAGGTTCGAGGGCATGCGCCCCCTACGTGCTCACAACGCTTGCACTAACAACATCGATGGAGGCCAGAGCCTTGGTAAACAGCCCCAGCCCGCAACCCCACCTCCTGCGGAAGCTATGAGCTCTAACTGCTCCCCTAGGAACATGAGCGCCGTCTCGCCCAGACCTGGGGAGACGAGGCCCTCCGCCATGCCATCGCTGCCGCTGATTTGTACATGCAAGCCGCGAGAAATGCATCCACCCCCGCTGAGAGAGCGCGCCTCGGTCGCAGGTGCAACGATGTCATTGCTCTCGGCGAGAGAATCAAGGCAAACCAGAGATCCGCTGCTGCCTCTTCCCGCTCGCCCGTGCCCGAGTCCACGCGGCCCTTGTCTACCTTGGAAAAGACCATCATCTTGAGGGCCTCACGTCTGCACGGCAACATCTTCCCGCCTTGGGAATCACCCCCTGAGCCTGCTGTTTTCTCGGACCTCGGCCCTGGGGGTGATGCCTATGTGTGCGTCTAGTGTGCTGATCCCATCAGCCTGTCGACAACGCTGACTCGGTGTGCCTTCAAAGTGACCCGTCGCCATTTTCTCTTTCCGCCGAGCAACAAGCCATCTTTTCTGGATGGCAACGTCCAATCGACATCCTGGCTGCCGATAACAATAATGACGATGTTCCCCGTGCTGCAGGTCCCCCGGGGATACCGGCAACCATTGATTTGGCTCAGGATTTAGCCACCGATTGCTCCGTGGTAGCAAGTCTGTGTGCGGCAGTCCGCCACCTTTGTCCAACGAAAGGCTCAGTAAGAACTAACATTGTTTCGAGGGGTGAACATATTGCTCACTCGACCATCCGTAGCTACTTCCGTCTCTCATGTATCCGTTTGACCACGAGTTAATGCAGCCCGGTGTCTCTAAGAACGGCAAATACATTTTTAGGATGTACTTTAACGGCACTTGGCGTCAAGTTGTCATCGATGACCGCTTACCTGTGTCTTCCACCGAGCGCACACTCTACGTCGTCGACCGTCGCAATCCTCGGGTTATATGGCCCGCTCTGATTGAGAAGGCATATCTCAAGATACGCGGGGGATACGACTTCCCAGGTAGTAACTCCGGTACAGACTTGCACGCCCTCACGGGCTGGGTACCCGAGCAGATTTTCCTGCAGAGGTGAACGGTCTCCTATTTATTGTGAGCCAATAAGGCCAGTCCGCTAACCTGGCCCAGTGATGACATCGAGTTGGATGAAGTTTGGGAGAGGATCAAGAAGGCCTATGATGAGGGAAATGCTATCGTCACTCTTGGGACGGGTAATATGTCGCCCGAGGAGGAGGAAGCGCTCGGTCTGGTGAGGGAACACGACTACGCAGTCCTCGACCTCAAGAGAGACTCTCATAACCGTCTGTTTCTCATCAAAAACCCCTGGTGTGACAGCCTCGTCTGGACTGGGGTTGGCTCATCCGCGAGTCTCGGCGTAAACACGACGGGGTCGCCATACGAATACATGACAAACATGTTTTGGATGACCTTCCAAGATGTCCTTCAACACTTCGATTCACTATACGTTAACTGGAACCCAGCTCTCTTTAGCCACCGCCAGGACCACCATTTTACGTGGGAAATGCCCCCCAAAACCGAAGAGTTGGTTTTCACACACAACCCGCAATACAGCGTACTATCGTCAACTGGAGGTTCTGTGTGGGTTCTCCTGAGTCGCCACTGGCAGGATGGCGAGCTCGGAATTCTCCGAGAACGAAAGGCCGAGAGGGATCGCCACGACTCACTCGCGACAGTCTCTAAGCAGCTTGGTTTCATGGCGCTCTCTCTGTTCGTAACGACACCCCCTGGTACTCGCGTCCCGCTTATCGAAGGTCACTATTGTCAACACCAAAGCCCCTATGTTGATAGCCCTAATACTCTGCTTCGATACGAACCAACTCCAGGGGCGGCTCAAACCCTTGTTGTTGCGCAGAGTGAGCTACCGCTGCTGAAATACTCGTTCACACTGTCCTTCTTTTCCCACGTGCCCCTGGTTATATCGCCTGCAGCCGAGGCGCTGGCTCATAATGCGACTGTACAAGGAGCCTGGACTCGTCGCACAGCTGGTGGTAGCGGCGCCCATGCAAGCTACTTTACTAACCCGCAATACGCCATAACCCTGCCGCAGGCTTCACCACTCTCCCTCGTTCTGGGCACAGATACCCCTGACCTCCCAGTCCACGTTGCCGTGCTCTTCTCCAACGGAGGTCAACGAGTCACCTCTGTTGTCGGCCGAGACCTCCTCGGAGCTAGTCCTGAATACCAACGAGGTCGGACATACGTCTCGATTCCCCGCATCGATGCGGGCACCTATACCATCGTTGCTAGTACTTTCGAGCCTGGCCAGATTGCGCGGTTTTGCCTTCGGGTCAGCGCCGAGGTTCCGGTGGCGCTGAAGCCCGTTTTAGCCGACGCCGCAGGCAGGTTGCGCACCGCTACTCCCACACCCGCCCTCTTCGGCGATGGTGAGGAACGTCTCCGCGCTCGGCTCGGCATCGTGCGTCTCACGAAAGCGAGCGTAATAGCACGGCTTGGGGCCAGTAATGTAGGGGCTAGCCCGGCTGTCCGCGTAGCGATTGAGCTTGGAACAGGCCCAAACCGCACCGTCCTGGCGGTTAGTGGAGATGGGGAATTCGCAGATGCATCACGCGGGCTGAGAAGCGACGAGGTGGACCTGGATCCCGAGGTGGCACAAAGCCGCGGTGGTATCTGGTTGGTGGTTGAACAGTTAGGCAATCTGGGAGCCAGACAAGGCGTGCATGTTGAGATGCTGAGTGACGGAGTTGTGAGCCTGGAGAATTGGGAGAATGCGGATGGCTGACTTTCCGTTCCTGCTCATCTTTGTATCGCGGACTAAACTCATCGCCAACCGCTTATTCAAGGGCTGTTTTTTACCCTTTAGCTTCAAAATTTTTCATTTTGACAAGAGGGCAGCCACGATGAGCTCCTCATATGGCCCCTTTAGTAACTCCGATGCAGGGATGGATAACTTGGTCAAAAGTCTAGCCCTGACTGCCTCGTCCCGGAGGCCTCATCTTCTCGGTCTCTTAAGTCGATCTTTACATGCCCGGCATTCCGGGAAGATTGCTCCAGGTGAAACCCCCAATCGCCTCCCCATCCAACATCCGCCAGGAATAGTTGCGATAGTCAGTTCATCTCGATCCATTTTGCCACAAGGAGCTACAAGCGACCCCTTCTGACAGCCTTGATGGTATATAAACGCCTTTGGACGCCTTACAACCTTCCCATGCCGCTCATAGAAATGAAAAGGCAAGCAATCGGACCGAAAACGCCATGGGAGCTTCAACGCTCTCTCCCAGGGGCCCATGATTAAAATGACAACAATCCGTCCCCCCAACCCTAGCATGATGAGTATTCACAGGAATAAAACGCCGTAAAGAGCCAAGCAGCCAGCCCGCAGGTAACCTACCCCTTCACGCCCGGCTCCCTAGTCAAGTGAAGTTGAGAAGTGAAACCCGAGATATGTACATCTCCACTGGCGGGAAGCCACATGATAGGTATGGTGAGCTGAGCCTCACCGTGACCGGTCATGCTCTGTCCGCCCGTCGCAAGTTATGTGCAGGGAAAAATGGTGTCGAAGATATTCGTAAGTTTGGAGTCGTAAAATCGATATTCGCAGTTAGCCTGAGACAATGCCTCGCCTCCTCCGTCCTTTACTTGGACCATCGGGTCGTTGTGCGAGCACGTCGCGCAACTGCGGATCATCCTTGTCCTTGTCCATATGGTGAACTCGCACGTGCCTTCAGGCCAAGTTAGTACGCTCGTCATCATCCTATTGGCTGGGAACTTCTAGATCGTACCTCTGAAGATTATCTGGTCGGGGATACTTGTGTTCCCTGTCTGGACAAAAGGGGCAAACGTAACCTGGGGAATCGTGGACGAGCCCATGTCGTATCATTTCGTTTTTGCGTTTGAATCCTTTACCCCCTTCACTCCGTGGGCAACCGGCAACGGGGCAGTAATGGGGTCGCGCCGACGAGTGAACGTTAGCATGCGAGTTTAACAGGTACTGGGTTTGGAACGGAGCCGCAGTGCAACCTTGAAACTTGCACACGTACGACGCTGTTTGGATCGTGAGGCCCTCGATGCTCATCTTGTCGGCAATCGATGTGGCCGCGGTTGAACTTGAGTGGTCAGAGCCAGGTGTTAAGGTTGCGCTGCTCGGGTAGTCGCGCGGTGATCGGTGAAACCCGCTCCCGGGTTGGTAATACGGGGGACTGCCCATCGGCGCGAACTGAGGATGGGGTGAAAGAGGTCCCCCACGAAAAGTATCGGCTGGAGAGATCGGGGGTGAGACATGATGCATCGAGGGTAAGCGAGGAAGGTTTGAAGACGGTGAACGCGGGAGGCTGAGGCGGTTGAGATCCGGAAATGTGGCTCTGATAGAAGGCAAGGGGGTCTGGCTGGGTGTCGAGCCAACCGTGTCAGACCTTGGTGACTGCATTTGAATTGGAGGAAGACCGCCATTTACAACCGCAGGGCCGCTCGGGGGTGACATCATCTCCAGTGGTTGAGTGAGAGGGACGTGGATCGATTCGCGCGGTGAGTACATGCTCCGAGGACTGAATGGCGACGGAGCTGGATGTTGGAATTGGCGCTCCGGTCGTCGATCATCCTTGCTAGGCTCTCCGGGGCGCATTACAATTGGCTGTGACAGAGGGGGCGGAATAGGCCGCTCCTTGACCACATCACTCTCGGAATTTGGCGGTGTTGGCCCTGCATTGACCGGATCCGGGGGCGGGTCTGTCACCGCAACGGCCAGAGCATCGGCCGCAAGGGATTTGAGGTCGAAGGCGGCACCCATGTCTCCGTGATCTAGGGAGTCTAAGACCATCCCCTGAGTCCCAGGCTCGGCTCGGGGCGACTTGGCTCGCCCGTCCTGCGGTAATCTACTGCCGCCGCCGTGCCTTCGTAGCGAAATGGAATGGCTTGACGAGTCCGAGGCGTCGGAGGGAGGATCTTCCTCGTCAGTATCGGGTGGCAATACGCAGCGCCCAGCCTCGGACGCTATCCCCGGGTTCCTGTTCCCATCAATCTCCCCCACCAGGACGGCATCGGCCCGGGTAGGTGGCAACTTCATTCGAGAATTAGACTTTGTCGAACCAGGACTAGATTCAGGACTGACTTGGTGGAAAAGGAAAGTACGGGGTTGCGTGTCGATGGGCACGAGCTGGGGGCGATGTGGCTGCAGAGACGGACTGTTGGTCGGGATCACGTCGGCATCCGTATAGTAGTCGCTAACAGCTTGGTCGTGAGTAGGGTTCGATGTGTCCGTCATCCTCATAGCCCTGCGCGTGTTGGTGCTCTTACTCACGATTGGGGTCGTGTCCTACCAGCTTGCCATCGATGGCTGACAGTCGTTTGGTGCTATGTGAAGATGGCAACCTCCCAATGCGGCACTTGGCTGCAGTGCCTCCCCCACGCGGCGATGGCTTCTTGACCGTGGGTCCGTCTGCGTGCCTCTGGTCGACTCCTCCCCCAGTCTTCCTCCTCGTCGAGTTGGCGGGTTAGTAGGGGCGCGGCAGGTTTCGCGCAGCTGATCCCATGCGCAGGCCGACGGCAGCGTACGGGGGTGGGCATTTAAGAGCCGCACAACGCAGCCAAGGATGGCAACGAGACCCGGCGGATGATGATCCGGGGCAGGCTGCTGCTAAAAGGACCGCGAAGGGGACGTGTCGCGGTACTGGAAGAAAGGAGAGCGAGGAAGGGTCCCCTCGTGACCGGCTGATTGAGCGGGGACCGTAAATTGCGAAGACAACTTTGGGACGAGCGAAAGAGGGGGCTGGGTCCTCCCCTTTGGCGGGGATGCGGCTCAAACTCTGGATATTCGGGACCAAGGCAAAAGGGTGGGTTGGGTTGGTCTCGACGGGACCGGGATGGACAGGGGGGAAGATGGAGAAAATAGGGTACCTGGATCAGGCCCGCACAGCCGTTGGAAATGCTGCGAGGGCGTCCACCAGCGGTGAGGGAGAGAGAGAGAGAGGAGAAAAAACAGATGCCCGCAATAGTCTGGAGATTTTCGGTGAGCTGGACGAAAGAGGTCGATCGATTTCCGGTGCGGGCTCGAGGTGGCACCCTGGATGGGTTAGCCTTTGGGAGGCTCAAAACCAATGACAGCCACCTGCACCCACCTTGACACCTGGGGCCGGGGAAGTCAATTCTGGACGGCTAAGAGTGGAGGCGAGCGAGGCGGGGTGCAAAAGGGCCCGAGCTGAAGAAACGACAGGCCACCAGAGTGCACCTGCTGACCACCACGAAAGCACCAGGGGCCGGGAATTTACTTTTTGCTCAGCGCTTTGCAGTGTTTTTATCGACGTGAGACAAGAGGAGTGAGAGAGGATGCTGGTCGCTGACAGATATTGAGAAATGGGGTGGGATCCAGAATGTCTTGGGGTGGTGGGGATTAAGAGACTGCCGACGTGTGAAGGAGGAATGTGCAATTCGCTGATCGGCTGGGAGGCGACGCGCTGCCCGATAGCGTGGGAGTGTGGTTGATGAGGCTCAAGTACGGAGAAGTCGGGCATGCATTGCACGGCAACTTATCGCACGGTGCTGGTCATGCGCTCTCTCGCCTGCTCTGCTGGCAAAGTCCGCTGCCATCAGATCAAAGGAAGACAAAAAATAAACCGAGGTCGAGATGCAGACCGCCGATCGGAGGGGCTGCGGCTGCTGCGTGTCGAAAATGTCTGCGCAGTGTGGATGAAGAGAAAAACGAGCACGGCCACCGACGCGGACGACCCACGAGATGACTAGTGACGGGTGCCGTCGATGAGATGGGAAGGGACTCGTCCTTGATGAGGCGCCCACCCGCCCTGGCACCCTGGCTTCTGGGTGGTTGACGGCCGCTGTGGGGCATGGACCACTGTTCCCGCCGAACGCCACGAAGCAGATGGCCCATTGACTGCACAGGGCAGGTGCCGCACTGCCCCTCCCCTGCTCCAACGAGCCAGGTTCCCCCAGCTCTTTCCCAGCCGCACACTAAAGCCGCATAGAAGCCGCGCCACGGTTTCTGTATCATTTGCTCCTGTCTGTGATCTCTTCCATTTCTCTGGCAGCTTTAAATTGCAGTCTTGCCACGCCCAGGGTGAAGAGCTTTTCAAGCGCGGCGGCGTGAGCGCGGAAACAAGCAGATGGTCGAGTGTGACATCTCTGCTGCAAGACCCAGCAAGCTGGGAGTGTCGTCCCTTGGTCCCACACAAGAAGGCGACAACGGAACGCGCAACCCTGGAAGCTTCGGGCGATGATGGACGTGCGCAGATGCCGCCAATCTTCCCCGGTACGAAGCAGGTAGGTCCTTCCCATCTTCCGCTAGCAACCTGGGGACGTTTTCCCGCCGTCCATCCATTTCTGCTGGCTCTTCCTACCGCACTCTTTCACCTCACTCTTGATCCTTCAGCGACCCGTTTGTTTGCAGCACACGCGGCCAGCATTTCATGGACAAAGATGTGCCCCCCCCTTTCCGCGTCATGCCCGAGTGGTCTCTCAATGGCCGGGTCCTCATTACGCTCTCCGCAACCTAGAACAGCACACTCGCTTTCTGCCTCAGGGCCACATTGTCGCGCCCAACTGCCCCCCTTGACGCTCACACGTAGGTCGCCGACACAACCCAAGACCCAACCTCGGATATCTGCAAGAACGAGCGATTTGAACCCCAGACGTGCTGTCTGGGAGGGAGCGGACCTCCCGCCGGCATTGCGCGATTTCGTTTCCATCGCTCTGTGGGGGAAACGACCAGGGACATGTTTCTGGAAAAGCCAAAAATTGACCAACCGGAGACTGCCATGGCGTTGGCTAGGCCCACGACCCCAGACTCGGCCAAGGGGGCCCAGGGTGAGCCCTCCACCGCTCCCTGGCTCTTCTGCAACTCAGCCTCATTCCGCTCAATAGCGCCCCAAATTAACGGGTCAGGCCGCTGCGTAATTCCTGCCTCGCACTCTGGGGTTTGTGAAGAGGTGGACCGGAGTCCGGTTTGTTCCACAGCCCAAAAAAAAAAGAAGAAAAAAGAAAAAAAGGCCATCTCAGACACATAACTTGGATACATTACAACGGCCGCGATTCACTACTGCGTGGCATTCGGCATGACGGAGAGCCAAGTACAGTATGAAACCCTCCTCGCCCTCTTCCTTTCGGGTCCCCAATGTTTCTCGATGCGGAAGCGGGCGTTGGGTGTGCTCGGATGGGGATGGGGGGAGAGGCGTGGCGGTCTTCCCCGCGAGTGAAATTGCGGCAACCAAGGCCGGTCATGCACCTCGCCGTTGCAGACAAGTGCGCTCTTCGAAAATCCTAATAGTGTAGTTAGGGGGATTCGTCCCACCCTGCAAGCACGGCACGACGCTCTCGCAGAGTAGCAGACATCATTCGAAGTCTGCATGCACTGCAATCAACAGCTAGTAAGTAGGGACGAGGGCATCAGAGTGGTGGGAGGCCGCTCGGGGATTCTCGCTCATCTTTCCCGCGTATGGGAGTGCGTCGTCCCGACCCATTCATTGGTCGCTCTTCTGTTGGTTTTAGTGGCTGGCGAGATTCGCCAGGTCCCTCCCCCACTGAAGCAGTGATTGGCCCCGATCGCCGATACGGCGGTGAGGCTCGGTCGGCCACACTTCCAGGAACGATTGCAGGCGACCCCCCCTTTGGCTTCTCCCAGAACTGGGCGTCTCACCTGATCATCTGGCACAGATACTGGGCTCTGGTTGGGCGTCCATGCAACCCGCAAACGGTAGAGTTTAGCCGGCCATGGGCATCGACAAGGAACCCAGCTTGATGACTCTCAGCCGCCCAGTGAGGAACGACGGCGATTCAGAGAGCCGCAATCCCATACCGCATCCTGCACACGTTCCCCTCCCCACTCAAGCCGGACCGCCATCATCCACGATGGTCGAAGCCGACCCCGCTCCCGTCTACCTCGCACAAGAGAGGGGAAAGCAAATCCGTTTGCAACACCCAAGCTGGGAATTCCTTTCTTTTACGGCGGCCAGGTCTTCAAAGCATAAGCTGGATGACAGCCGTGCCCTCGACGTCCACGACAGACATGCCCTTGCCCCCCGTGCCCCGCCAGTCCAACCAAGGGCGGAGACTGATGGTCGCTGTCAGCTATGTAGTGTTGTACTGCTGGACAAAACGAGAGAGAGTTTGTCACCATCGCGGTCCAGAAACGAAAAATTCCCGCCGCAGACGAGGCACAATTTCTATCACACCGCCAAGTGGTGATTAGGGTAACCTCCATGGTAGGAATAGTTGCCTGATGTGTCCCAGACCCACCCTTTGTCCCACTCAGGTCCTTTTGTGCTATCGCAACCACGTTTCCCCTTGCATCTCATTGTTTTTACGCGTCTCGGCTCTTATAGACGGCGGAAAATGCGGTCCAGAGAGACCTGCTCCCTAAACGCAGTCTCGGACATGGCTTCCTCGACAGCCGTCCAGACTTGTCAGACTTAGCGGAATCGTAGGCCGTGTTGCACCAGGTCATCGAGGAGGTGCAGCAAGCGTTACACCCGTTTTGAGCTACCTATACCCGCCGTCTACCCGAGTTCTCCTCTCCACGACAATCTGGTTTTCTGGGCCCCGAGCCGTCATGGCAACTGCAGGGTTACAGCTTATACGCCGCCCTCGAGAATGGTTCGCCCTGACAGCGACAAGAGGCACACCCAACACCAGACATGTCCAGTGACCTTGGCCCCCACCGCTGGATGGACAGGGGATGCAGCCTTGATACGACCGAGTCACGGCAGTTTAGTTGATGGATTCCTTACGTTCTTCTCGGCGATTACTGTGTAGGTTTTGGAAAGTCGGCGGGCTCTCTGATCTTCCCTCTGCCTATCAGGATATACTATTTTACGAGTGGACGGACGCCTGGGTGACACAGATCCAGGCGCCCAGTCCCGAGCCTGACCAGTCGTGGTCATTCCGCATCAGCCCAGGGCAACGGCTTTTCTGATGTAAGTGAGCTATCATATTTTCCCCACCCCTAGGACAGTACCTCGATGATGTCTGGTTCGCGTTGCTGCGAGTCATAAGACACAACAGCCAATGGAAGACAGTCAAGCTAGTATCGGACTCTCATTTCACCAACAAACAATTGCTCAAGTCGATTTGCCCTGGTGCCGGAGTCCAGACCTGGAAGCCCAATGTCACCGTCACCAAAACCGTCGGGGCAACTAAAGCAGCCATGCCCTCTTTCCAAGCAGAGTGCGGGGACACTTGCTTGGGCATGTTCTTAACAAGTTGGGCAACGGGGACATTATCACATTACATCACTCAACCTGCGTCTACATCTTCGTGTCAGCGAGTATTTTGCGTCGGTAAATACTTGGTTGTACCCAACCGGCTGAATCACAAGCCAAGATTCGGTATCAATCAACAAGCTAGCTATGCCTCTGATTCAACGTTCCGCTTTGCGCAGGACTTTTTTCGCGTTTTATTCGTCTTGCGCCGCGCAGTGCATATGAAGCGTTCCGAAATCGCTAGCTCGCTCCTCACGTTAGAATTAGGTTGTCAGCCATCCTTTGCCAGACTTTCTTTGCAAATCTTGGTTGAAGAAGCGGGGGAGGAGGGAGAGGTGGCGGGGGAAGGAGGGGTATGGCAATTAGCGTATCTAGTGTAGTTCTACATCGCACTTCGGCATGTTCGGAGGTTTTTGGGGCCCCTACGGGGTATCTATAGATGTGCGTACCAAGCTAGGTGAGGAGGGTTGGTAGGTATCTACCTTACGGATCAGGAAGGTATGGTAAGGCCCTCAAAAAGCCTCGATACGTGAATGGATTACAATGTCATCGTATCAACTGTGTGGTCAGTGGCGTGCCTTTTCACCTTTTATTAGGCACTTCAAAGTTTCCAAATAGGTTCCTAGCCCAACGGCAACAACAACCACAACAACATAGAGTGCCCAGCAAAGGGAGTTCGGTTGGGTCGGTCTGCATCTTACTCGCGCTGGGCTTGTCATCGCTATCAACCCGGTTGGACTATCTGATTTGGTTTCAGGTTAGTGTCTGGATTTGGCCTAGGTTTGGCTAAGGTGGTCGATGTTGGTGCGTTTTTCTAGGGGCGGTTTTTGAACCGTTGTTCGCATTGAGAATTCAACCGCCTGATTTCACGAAACTCATTCCACCTGCCTCTCCTCGTCTCGGCGGACATTACAACAGCTATGACGGAACCAAAGACGATGAAGGCTGTTGTATTTGACGGGCCGAGGAGCGTGTCCGTTCAGGACCGTCCAGTCCCTACTTGTGAGATTTGTTACATTCCACTTTGCAATCCGGCATTGTTTCGTGACTGACGTGTAGTAGTGAAGGATCCCAAAGATGTTATTGTCAGAGTTGAAGCTACAGCATTATGCGGGTCGTGCGTACAATCCCCATTACTTCCCTCATCCCGCTTCCCTTTGACCAGCTCGAAACCTGGCTTGATCAAGTCCCGTTGCTGACAACAGCTTAGTGAGCTTCACACTTTCCGGGGTCTCCACGAATCACCAACTGGCTTTATTATGGGCCACGAGTTTGTCGGTATCGTGATCGAAGCCGGCACTGATGTAAAGAACATTCAAACTGGGGACAAGGTTGTAGCCCCCTTTACCGTGTCCTGGTAAGCTTAACACACCCTGCCGTCTGCCGCCATCTAATCTAGGCCAGCATGGACTGCTTCTATTGCCGAAATGGGTTCTCCGCCCGCTGCGAACATTCCCTTCTCTTCGGCTCGCCCGAGCTAGACGGTGGACAGGCCGAGTACGTCCGTGTTCCGTTCGCGGATGGAACGCTGATAAAAGCACCACCAGGGATCGAGGACCGGATGTTGGTCTTAGCAGCCGATATCTTTCCTACTGGATATTTTGGTGCAAAGAACGCATTTGCCTCGCTCGGTCCGCTACCGGCTAGCGAAGCTGTTGTGGTGGTTGTTGGATGCGGCCCCGTTGGGCTCTGTGCGGTCATTTCGGCTCTCGAATATAAACCCAAGCATCTCTTCGCCGTCGATAGTGTCGAATCCCGACTTGAACTGGCACGGGGATTGGGAGCGGAACCTCTCAACTTCCTGCTGGGTAAAGATGCAATGTTAGAGAGAGTGACGCTTGTCAGCGGTGGCCGTGGAGCCGATGCTGTGATAGAGGTCGTGGGGTTAAGTCCGGCCCTAAGAACTGCTTTTGACCTCCTCAGATCCTTCGGGATGATCAGCAGCATCGGAGTACACAATGCAGAGGTGCGCCTCCTTGAGAATCTTCTTTCCCGGCTTCAGTTGATGATAAGGCCCTCCTAGATCCCATGGGACGGTGATGAAGCATATGGGTTGGTGGCACATATTATGTGAATGGAGAGTTCCAATGGCTAACGATGGCCCAGAAAAAACCTAAGGATACAATCTGGTCGTTGCCCCGTCCGATCTGTCGCCACAGAAGCCTTGGAAGCTCTCGCCCGGAACCAAGACAAGCTAAGGTACGTTCGCTGAGGAGACGGACAAGATGGTGCTGACCCCGACAGCTTCATGTTTGACAAGATCATGCCGCTTACCGAAGCAGTGGAGGGCTATGACCTATTTGATAAGATGAAGGCCCAAAAAGTTGTGTTCGAGCCGTAGTGTCGCCTAGTTCTGCCGGGGCTTTACCAGGCCCTCATGCATGAAGTAGTAGGTGATGGTAGAGTCGTCTTGAACAGTGGCGAGCAAAATGCGCTTCCCACGTTTGGCGCCTCTCCAGAGCCTCAGTTGAGCGAGGGCATCGTCTTTCACGCCCGGAGCATCGTCGGCGCTGGGATCCTGGCTTGGAGGGGTGGCATCAATGGCGTCAAACACAGCAGCAAACTGGGCGGGCGACCATTTTTCGGCAAGGTGCAGCGGGAGAACCCATTCGAGCTCGGGGTTTTGGGTGATTCGCTGGCCGCGATCTTTCTCGACCTTGATGGTTGCGATTTGCTCATCGGGATGAACGTAGAGACGCTTTGGCGGGAGTCCGTAAACCATCGGCCTGGGCAGGTTTGGCTGCCGGTGAATCTGAGTCTTCGTCCAGTCGTGCTGATTTTCCAAGTTATTAATTACAATACTGGCGAGTGCCTTGACATGATTATTATTGCGAGTCATAGTTGTTGCTGTTATTGTTGGACGTTCTCGATGTTTTCGATAGAACCAGTTTTTGGACTTTGAACCTCTCGATTACCTTTTTCAGCGCATGTGGGGCCTGGCTTGTGGGTAGGCACAAGCAGTCGCAGCCGGTTCAAAAGCTTCTGCGTGATACATACAGATCCCGCAATTATGTTGTCCCTGAGGCAAACTTTACGGGCTGCGGAGTGACATCACCGGGCGCAGCCTGGTTGCGACGCGTTTTTCTGCCGCTGGAAGCGGAGGGGGCAACCGAAGCCACCCAATGCCAAGGAAATGACGATTCCAGGGAAGGGAAGCATGAAACCTACTGGCCATAACCCAGAACCGCGTGGTCTCGACAAAACCCTGTGACGGCACCGCCTGGCACTGGCATTATTTTCTTCTTGTTGAGTTGGTGTACCAAATGTTTCATGGCCTTACAACAGACGTAGTACCGCCATATATCTGGTCGCACCCGTCTTGATTTTGTTTTATTTTCTCGAACCTTGTCGCCTTGGTTCTCGCTGCTTTGGGTCCATCGTATTTGTACATAACCACGACCACTGTCCTTCCGCGAACGCTTACCCGCGCCTGCTCCCCGCGCCAACAATCATTCGATGACCCGACCAGACCCAAACATCGAGAACTTCCCAGCTCTGGGATCCGAAACCGGGGGCGAATCCACGACAAGTTCTTACAAACCTCGCGATCGAGCACCTTCACGAGCGTCCTCCCTAGCTAAAGCTGCCCGGAGACTGTCGCACGAGTTCGAGGAATCACACCCTCCCCAGGGGTTTGTCGCGGTGACGAGCGAGGTCGCATCAACAATTGCCGCTGGGAGCCCTCGGACACACAGACAGACAAACGCGATGGACGCAGACCAAAAAAAAAATGGAGACATCGCTGCGACGAAGGTTGCTGGGGAGCCGAGCCGCCGGTCTGACGCAGGGAGCAGGCCCGTTGCATCTTCAGAGACCACAACGATTGCCGTTCCCGCCGAGCGGACAACTGACGCCACGGAACCGTTTGAAAACGGATACCACTTCCCACCCAAGTATCCTGCGCTGGAAGCCACTCGCCAGGGCCTCGCTGCGTTCTGGAGGTTCTTCATGACCCCCATGGGGTTTTTCTGGACAATCTACGGCCTGAATGTTGTGGCCTGGGGTGGCATGCTCTTCCTCCTGCTATGCAACGCAGCCCCCGCAATGTGCTATCCCAATTGTGATGACATCGACTCTCCACGGAGGAAATGGGTCGAGTGGGACGCTCAGATTCTCACGGCCCTCTTTTGCGTGACGGCATTTGGACTTGCACCCTGGAGATTCCGCGATCTCTGGTACGAGTTCAAGTATCGCATCAAGGGTGACAATGATGCCCTCCGTCGCCTCGCCGGGATCCATGCCACTTGGTTCCGGTTGAAAGGCTCACAGGACCTGCCAGTCGATATCGGGCCGGACAACATTCCCGAGAGTTTGCCGAGGGACTGCATCCCCTTGCCAGAGAAGAGCTTGCCGGTTGCACCGCTCACCGGAATCCGGGCACCAGCGACGTCTGTGTGGAAGCTAGATTTTGTGATTCAGTCTATGGCGTGGAACACATTTGCACAGTGCGGGCTCTGCGGCATCATGTGGGGCATGAACAGATACGACCGCCCCAGCTGGTCGACAGGCTTTTTGGTCGCCCTTGGGATGATCATTGCTATGCTGGGCGGGTTGGTCACATTTTTAGAGGGCAAAAAGGTGAAGAGCATTGAGGGGGTTCCCTTGACAGACCGAGACAGGGAGAGACTTGCACGCGACAAGGAGTTGGGAATTCCCCATTACAACAACATCAAGGACAAGAAGCCGAGGGAGAAGAAGCAGGACCCAGAGAAGTAGGTAACGGGCTCGGAGATTGTGCGAGCGGACAAATGCTGCTTCTTTGATGTTACCTTTTTCTGTTGTCGTGATGACATAACCTAACTTAGAGTGCATATTTTGCGACATTCAACGATACCCATTCGCTCAACACGCAGACCCCCCCCCGATTGGTGCTCTGGTCCGATGAGCGTTTGATGAAAATTATAATACGTACCGTACACAGAGTATTCTTGCACTTCGTAGCCCTAGCCTACGCGTCGCCCTGCTTGCACTTGTATCGCTGTCATTGGCTCACCAGCAGCAGACTGGTCCCTGGTCGCCCTGTGTCAGCTGGTTCGTCAGATCCACCGATAAGATATACTTATCGTGGGCCCATTTTGCTAATGTAATCCTGTAATCAGCTGGTGGCGCTGCAGATCTTTAACGATAGTGGGATTTATTAACAATTAAGGCTTGTGCAACCCCTAAAAATGCGATTTTTAGCCTTTTTAGCTTTTAAACCCCTGCAATTCGATTTCTTAATCGTTACGGCGTTGCCTGCGTTGCTTAAGGCTATTTATAAGTTAGTTAAAGCTCCTACCGGTACATATACGCTCTACCTCCGCAATAGCCTCGGCTTCGCTTCTACCCCTAGATATCCGTAAAGAAACTACATCCCAGATTACCTTCCGGCAATAAAACTATACCCTAATATTACTGCTAGGGCGCTAGTAGCTTCCTTATTAGCCCTCCAGCTCCTGGATTGCCGGTTAGCCTATAACGCCTTCTTTTTACTCTCGCTAGATATCTTTAACCGTAAATAGCTTCGTTAGGCTCGTAAGGATAGGGGGGACCGTAGGCTGGCTAGTTAGCGCTGGTTTTGGTAAAGGCCCTGGGGGTATAGGCGCCAGGGCCGGCGCTAGTACTAGTATTTCTAATATTAGGTTTAAATTGGTTTCTAGGTAGCTGGTAATAGTAAAAGGGACCTTACCAGAGAGGAGGGTATTTAGGATTTTGCTTTCCTAAGTAGCTAATTAATTGGCTAGTTGGTTGGCTATTTAATTAGTAATTTATTAACCGGTGTATAAAATAGCTAAGTAAGTATTTTCTATAAGCTTATAAAACTCTAGTAAGGTACGTTGTAAAAGGAGGCTTGGTAGTTTTGTTGTATCCGTAATATTAACCCGTACTATACGTGTAAATTCCTCCTACTTTTTACTATAAAAAGGGGGGTAAGAAAAAAAGGGTAGAGATAAATATTAGGGCTGTAAAATAGCGAGATCCTATAAAAGTACTGTTAATTTGTGTGGCCTGACTGGTCTCAGTGAGGTCCAGTACAGGAGGTTACAGGGGGTGAGTCCCCTGTAACGGGCGCAGCGGAAGGCTTTGAGGGTACGATGACTGCCCGAGACGGGGTCA
>Ga0247765_1000411_pt1 | contig 33992 bp, 35 predicted proteins | sample UWRJL106311C6_FD_179949 | JGI IMG/M metagenome (GOLD analysis project Ga0247765, IMG submission 179949) | Plant litter microbial communities from Arlington Agricultural Research Station in Wisconsin, United States - UWRJ-L106-311C-6 | ecosystem: Environmental > Terrestrial > Plant litter >...
GGTGGGGTGTGGGAGGGCTGGGGGGGGGGGGGGGCTGTTGATCTCTGAGACGGTCGTGCCGGGATTTGAGTTTTTCGATCATGATTTTCTAGGGAGGGAAGAGCTCGTGCGGCTTCTTGGGGAGGAGAGGTCGAGAGAGCTGCAGTGGTTGGTAGGCAGTGGTTTTGATTCATGATGTTTTACATCAACTTGGGTACGGATGGATGCTTTCTAGCATAGATGGTATACGGTTAGATGCTGCGATGACGGTGTGTGTTAGAACAGATGGAATGAAAACAAGACCCCTGACTGTACAGATGCTCGTTGACCAAGAGCTGCATGCGTATGGCTAGAGTCTCGGTATCTATAACCTGCATCCCCAATCGAGATAGATAGTGCCATCAAACAGCCCGCGTGCGAAGTATCCAGTGTGGGAATGAGAAATCATCATGCCTAAAAACGGCCCTCCCACCTTCGCTTCGCTCTGGTGGTCGAGGGCATTGAATTGGTCCGGAGTGATTCGGTCTAACTTAAAAGTATATTCAAAATACTCGCCATTGCAGCGAATTTAACTATATACGGTGCATAGCTTTTGGAGATATAGCGTGAGATATCCCCCCCCCCAAAAACCGATTCTTTTATATAACCCTGACTTCATCTGTTTGGCAAGGGTTATATACCTATGTGAGGAACAACTCAAATTAGGAACGAGTATGACACGCAACCCATCTCAACTCATCGCTTTATCTCGAAAACAAAGTTCATCCAAGCCTGCGACCTATCTCATCACCCACAGCAATGTCTTCTCTCCCTCCCTCCTCCGACACCTCTGCCTCCCTCCTCACCTCCTACTACACCACCCTCCGCACCGCCCTCTCCCGCCGTCAACCCAACCAGCCTCCCCTCCCCTCCCCTTCCATTCTCTCCCACGCCCAAAATACACTTTCTTCTCCCTCGTCCCCAACCTACCTCCAACCCCACAGCACACCCACCACCCTCACTCACCTCCTGACCGACCTCCTCCCCGCCCTCAATTCATCCGCCCTCTCTTCCCGCTACTACGCCTTTGTCACTGGCGGCGCCCATCCCGTCGCCGAGTTTGCCGATAACCTCGTCTCCGCCGTAGATAACAGCGCACAGGTGCATATTGCGGGGCATTCCATTTCGGGAGATCTAGAGGCGGCGGCGTTGCAGATGGTGGTTGATATTTTGGAGCTAGAGGGGGGGTTCACCGAGGGTGACGGGGCGGATTTGGAGGGTGGGAATGGCTTCCCCGGGCGGACCTTCACTACGGGCGCTACAGCGGGGAATATTATGGGCTTGGCTTGCGGGCGGGAGGCGGTGTTGCGGAAGCGCTTGGTTCGGAAGAAGATTGATAAAGGGGTGGGTGAGCTGGGTTTGGTAAGGGCTTGTGTTACTGCAGGGGTAGGGGAGATTCAAGTCTTGACTAGTCTGGGGCATTCGTCTCTGAGTAAAGCGGCGAGTGTGGTTGGATTGGGGAGGGAAAGTGTCAAGGATGTTGGGGCGGAAGGCGAGCCCTGGCGGTTAGACTTGGCTAAGATTGAGAGGGAGCTGGCGAGGGAGGCAGATGGGGTAGTAAGTATTGTGGTGGTTGGGGCAGGGGAGGTGAATACGGGGAGGTTTGCTACTAATTTGTTGGACATGCCCAAGTTGAGGAGTTTGGCTGATCGGTACGGAGCGTGGATACACGTGGATGGAGGTAGGTGAACCATAATCGACGTAAGGGAGACTTGGCTGTTGATACGAGGACCCTTCCCACATCTAGCCTTTGGCATCCTTGCTCGAGTCCTGCCCAAGACGGATGAGTTTATGCACCTACACGCCGGCGTGGCTGGCTTGGAGCTGGCAGACAGCATTGGCACCGACGCACACAAGATGCTCAACGTAGTATGTCACTGGGAACTCCGATGAAGTGCGATACCTGAATCTGACGGACTACCCCAGCCATACGACAGCGGCATATTCCTCTGCCGCGACCTCGCCATCCTAACCAGCGTTTTCCAGAACCCCAACGCCGCATACCTCAACACCACCACCACCTCATCCTCCAGGATACCAAGCGCCCTCAACATCGGCCTCGAAAACTCCCGGCGCTTACGCGCCCTCCCCGTCTACGCCCTCCTCCACAGCGAAGGCCACTCCGGCATCTCCGCCATGGTCACCCGCATGGTCCGCCTCGCCCGTCACATCGCTTTCTTTATCCGCGCCTGCCCGCATTTCGAGTTGCTCCCGCAAGCCGACGCATCTCCTGAAACCACATTTATAATCGTCCTCTTCCGCGCGCGGAACCCCTCCCTAAACAACGTCCTCGTCGACCGCATCAACGCCTCCAACCAAATATACGTAAGTGGCACCCAATGGGCTGGTCGTAAAGCCGTGCGCATCGCCGTATCCAATTGGCGGGTCGATGTCGATACCGATCTGGCCGTGGTGAAAGAGGTGCTTACCTCCGTTGCCTCGAGCTGGTCTTCTTGACCAGTCCCCACTTCAACCAAATTTTCTCGTTCCTCCCTTTAGGATCTTCTGGCCGTCCGCCTGCGCCTTCTTCCTGCCCTTGCCGATGAGCTCGAGGTGTCCGGCCCTGGCACCGAGGAGTTGTTCTGTCTTGGCGACCATGCCGGCCGTGTACTTCTTTTGGAGCTTGTCGGCCGTTGTTTTCATTTTTGTGCGCTGGGGTTTTGAGATGCCGCCGCTCTGTTTCTTTGCTTGGGGTTTTCCCTTGTTGTGGCCCGGGTTCGGCTTGGCGGCTTTTTTGACGGCGCCCTGTGCCATTGCAGCTCTGTCGGAGAACTTGGATGGCTGGTTTGAGGCGACCGCTCTTTGAGAGGTTTTGGAGAGAATTTGGTTTTGAGAAAAGTAAAAATATTAGTCTTGGAAATTGTGCCGCGTGCAGCCGACTTGGAGCCGCATTGAAGTGGATCCGATCATCACGGGTCAACTGAAGAGCAAGCTAAAACACGTGACCAAAATCAGATTCCCTACCATGGTTGTGTATACAAGCCCTCTCCATATGGAGTATTCCAAGGCAATATTAATCACAGATCCTTTCTATACCGGCCTTAATAACCGCGTCAATGTCCCAAACCCAACTCCTCACCAAACAATCAGACCATGACACCCTCGCCCTCCTCTTCAGCTTCATCACTCCAATCTACATCAGCCGCTGCGGCTTCAGCAAGCCGTTGCACCTCGGCAAGCCCGCTCAGTTCAGCAACATAATCCCGATTGTTGAGGGCCTTCTTCAAGAACTCCCAACCCTCTTGACTGTACGCCGAGACTATCGGCTTGCTGCAAGCACTGCACTGCGGATATGACTTTCCGCGGATGACTAGGTTCTGGAATGTCGAGAGAAATCCCCGAATCTGATGTGGGACGATTCCGAGAGCGTGGTCGCTTGACTCGCGGTCGTAACCAGAGTCAGGAGTAGGGACTGGTGCTGATGCGTGCTGTTTTTGCGGGTGTTGGAGAAGGCTGACAAGGAGCTCAACCAAGAGTGCCGAGGCGATGGCTGCGACACCGGGTCGAGTAACTGTGCACTGCTGGTCAAGAGTTTGATCTTTCATGGACTGCTAAAACTGTCAGTAAAATCCAACCTTATGGATACTGGAAACTTACGTCAGCAGCGACGACAACGTCGTTGCAAAAGTAACAGCCAAGGGTATCTTCAGACCCATCCTTTGGCGTGGCTCCATGCCGCATGACGACATATGTATCGAAACCAAGCGCCGCATTCATGACGATCTTGTTCTTGGCCTTGCCCATTACGGTGGGTAACCATCTCGACTCGCGACTATCCATGAGGAGGAAAATGGCGTCGTGCGAGTCGACAAGCTCCTGCAGCTTGGTAAAATCTGCCTCGACTTTCTTCTCATCGATGATGGGATGGCCAAGCATGGGAACTGATAGCACATAGCCTTCGGCGTCAACTCCAGGATAAATCTGCTTGAGGGCTTCGGCAGCCTGCGTCGCTTTCGCCTTACCGCCGTTCAGGCAGTCATCAAAAACGAAGAGAGGTTGACGAACAGGGTTCGAAAAAGACACGCTGCCGTAGTCGACAAATGTAATCTTGCGCACACCCCATCCCATGAGGTTGCGTGAAACGTAACTTCCCAGTGTGCCAGCTCCGAGTAGGAGACACTTTGTATTCTTAATATCGTCGAGATTCAAGTTCGGGGCCAGGCGCCACTTCATCAATTTCAGGTTCAAATCGACAGCTTGGTCGGCCAAACGGGTGGGATCCATAACCTCCGCCAGGTTGGCAATGCGTGCCTTAAGCTCTCCCTTACTATTCCTCTCCCAGCCGGTGATTTTTGGCGTCTTGATGATCTCCATCTTCTCAACCTGGTCCATAGCCAGGGGGAGGATGATACTCCTCGCCTCTTCTCTTCTCGCGTGTGTCTCGCGGAAACACAAAATCTGCGCCTCGCGGAGCTGGTATCTTTGGCGGATCAAGACCAAGAGATTTCGAAGTGGCCATCCTGGGTACTCCGGGTAATTTGACGGGTCGACGAAGCTGATGAAGCGATCCTCGGCAGGGACTTTCCTGAAGAAACCCGTTTCGAAATCTCGCAGAGACCCAACCGCCCACCGGAAGCCCAAATCCTTGGAAACTTCATCTAAGAGTGATTTGCCCAGGTCTGTCCGCACCTTCTTTGCGAGAAAAAAGCCGTGCTCTCTGTGGTCCACCATATACCGCCAAGTGCCAACAACGTCAACGAGCGCAGCGCTCTCCAGAGATGTGAGTCGGCCGATAGCGCCGGTTCGCTTCCACTGAGGATCCGACTGGAGCGTAGGGAAAGCAAACCAATAAAGGAGCCTATACTTCTTGAGGTCTGCAAAGGAGAGAATTCGAAACGACGAGAGGAGCGAAGGGATAGAGTAGATCGTTCCGTCTCGAATCGCGTCCCAGATCTGGTTGGATGTGAGCTACAGCCAATGTGCTGAGGCTGCAATAACATACTTGTTCACCGGAGCTCCGGATGAGAGCATTCTTGTCTGTGTTCTTGAACTGCTCAATAGTATTCACGTTTTTTATGAAACCCTCAGCGCGGCTCAATCCAGCGGGGCCACTTCATCAGGTCAGTCAACCAGTCCTCCGAAATCGAGGGCGCCAGACTCACTGATCACTGGTCAAAGCACTACCGCGGATCTGCATCTTTGCGCTCGAATCGGGTTTGTCCAGCGGCCGGGGTTCGTACAAGCCCAAAACAGGACGCTGGGAGTCATCGAGCTTGTCATGTTCAAGCTTGGAGGAGAAGAGGGCTGAATAGAATGGGAGCTCGATCTCCGAGGCGAAAGGCGCAAATTTAAGGTCCATCGCGACGGTATTCTAAAGCTCCCGCGGGGAGCTTAAGTCCGGTGATGTAGCGCTGTAACTCGGTGTGATCTCCGTCGGTGTTCCTATGGTCACTGAAGTTCTAATTGATGCCGGATTTATGTGAAGTGATCGAAACTGGGGCGCTGGAACGCGCAACTGCGGAGAGGCTGTGAAAGAACCGAAAATGGGATTTGAAGTGGTAAATCGAAATTCAAGTCGAGTCTTTGTGTTGCCGCGGTAGGTAAATCTAGAAGTCCAGTGACTCAAATGTGCACATTGTTGGATACCTGGGTACGTTCAAAGCTCAGGTGGGTAATGCGGGGCAGAAGTTGAGAGGTGTCACCTGCTGATTCCAAGCCAGGGGGCATGTCCGAAGAATGACCAGAGTCAGCAGACCTGGGAGAAAAATGAACAGCTTTGTGGCTGGTGATCAAGTAAGGCAAGCCAGCAAGGCTAGGCAACCTTCAACGGCACGTATGGAGGTATCATGCCCGAGGTCAGGTTCGTCGCAGGAGCCGGCTAATGCCCCGCAGTGAGCTCTAACTAACTGGCGGGGAGCTGCTCCTAGCCCCAACGTTATCGGCAACCAACTGGGCTGTCGGGTAAACTTCGGGCTTTAGTTAATGCTCCCCTCGACGCGTTTATTGATTTCCAGACGCGTCGTTCCCAGCCCGACGGGACACGAATTCACCTGCAGCTGTTGTAAGTTCGAAAGAATCCAGGGGTGACTAGCAGGCAAATTCCCGACTTATACCGACCCTACCTCACAAATCCCTTGTGAATCTGCCCACCATGTTCATTGGGCTTTGCGGAAGTAACCTCACCCCTGCCTTCCCACAACCCATCTCCCTTGCACAACTCACTAAAATGGAAAATGAACCCGTGTCATAGGTGTCTATGCGGGCAAGATGACCATTGCCCGCTACCTTGTCAAAGAGCACGGCTTCACCCGCCTAATTGTCTCGGCCCCTGACGGTTCTCGCCTCACCGAGGAAGGCGAAGAGCTCAACCCCGTCTTTAGCACAACCGACTCACTCCTCGACTTCGTCACCAAGCACTGGCGCGACCGGTGGGTCGTCGCAGACATCCCAAGCGAGTCCATTCTCGAGCTGTACTCAAGGCGGCCATTCTTCCTGCTCATCAGCGTCGACGCCCCCTTGCATGTGCGGTGGCAGCGCTGCCAGGCCGACGCCCCGCACTGGCAGAAACTGCTTCTGCGATCCCCGCTGTGGTCTCTGGCATCACCGCTCGCCCGCAGCGGCTGCCCGAGGGATCTCGCCGAATTTGTTGCCTTCTCGGACGCGCAGCTCTACGATGTGGCACACGGGCAACTCCCGCTCATGTCGCGGGCTAGCGTGCGCATCCTCAACACGTCGTCAGACGTGTCACAACTGCATGCGATACTGGATGGGCTCGACCTACTGAATCCGGATCGGCTCCGGCCGAGCTGGGACCACTATTTTATGTCGCTGGCATCCCTGGCGGCGCAGCGGTCCAATTGCATGAAACGGCGGGTTGGGTGTGTGGTGGTGCGGGACCGGCGGGTGGTGAGTACCGGGTACAACGGAACGCCTCGAGGGCTCCGGAACTGCGGCGATGGTGGTTGCGGACGGTGTAATGCCGGCCAGGGGTCCGGACAGGGTCTGGCTACGTGTTTGTGTCTGCATGCTGAGGAAAATGCGCTGCTCGAGGCGGGACGGGAGCGTCTAAGGGAGGGTGCCGTGCTGTATTGCGATACCTGCCCGTGCCTGACATGCAGCATCAAGATCGTGCAGGTTGGTATCAGCGAGGTGGTCTACAGCCAGGAGTACAGCATGGACAGCAGCACAGCCACTGTTCTGCGTGAAGGTGGTGTCCGGCTGCGGCAGTTTGTGCCTGTAAGTCTCGCCCCAGGACTTGAACTACACCTAGTTGACATGATGACAGCCCCCAAACGGACTGATTCGACTCGAGAAAGCCGACGAGTACAACTGAGGTTTCGCTCGAATGCTTGTGGTTTCTCAACCTACCCTACGGATTATATACGGCTCTCTGGAGATTGTGTGCTCCAATGCCATTTACAGCCCAATCCCCGAAAGATTGTTGGTGTTGGCTTGATATGGTGTTGAGCAGTTTGGTGTCTCCACGGCACCTATCCAAACAGCTGGAGGGTTGTGTGGGAAGCTATCAAAAGTTAAGATATTTAGATCTTGGTTTAAAATCACGATCTTGAACTTTCACGTCAAGCCATCAAGACTTGCCGCCGAGCCGTCGAATTTCCTCCTTGGCCCCTTAACAACCGGGGAGATACCGCTATGCGTTCGCCCTTGGGTGGTTTTTGAGGGGCACTTGGGGCTGCTAGGTTGTGAAATACCACGTGATTGATCTTTCAGTGGTTGGTCTGTACCTCCCAGACGAACAGGCACTGGCATAGGTAACGACGTGGAATGCTTGGCCCATAGTTATGCCTCTTTGACACAAGGTACTCTGGTCGTCAACACTGAGAGCCAAAGTCAGCCCTCCGTGCAAGGCCCAGAACGAGAACCTGCGTTGAAAGATTTACAAAAGCTCTATGTGAGTCTTGCCAGATAATACCTGGAATCGCTGGCCTCGGGGCCGGATGCTCTGAGAGCATAAGGCCAGCCTGACTAAGCCGCAGGCTATTTCTCGGTGTTTTGCGCGGTATACAGATAGAATACTTGTTGATCTTGAACATCAAATCGCGTTCCCAATAACCTGAGCCTGAGCACCCGCCTATTGCGGTGCTTTACAGTTTGGCAGTTGTTGTTCAGCCTAGTCCAAGGACATCATCTGCCTTTCGAAACCCCTGCGACCTGAATGTATGAAAATATTCAGTGCCACTTCAAACAGCTCTTCGTACGGCCCTCAAATGCGCAAAACCCCGCCGACATCTCACCTATTTGAAAGGGTTGAACTAAAATCACCGCTGGCTAATCACACCAGGCCCACGCACTTGCTCGGCAGATGGACCAAACCACAGGGCCAATGCCGAATCCGGCTTCGCTCGGTGTGAGGATAAGAGATGGTCAATGCCTTCGAAAGCCGCCCAGCATAGGAAGTGCAAGCGAACCGAGCTACGGTGACACCCATCCCACCTGTGCCAGCAACTGACTGAGCCACTGAACCAAAGAACCCCTCTCACCAAAAGACTGAGCGCCGCTGGAAACAAGCATCCCACGCACATTCTCACCAAATTGCTGGTGATCTGATCGGCGGCAGCTCAAATCTTACTTGACCCAACTCCAACAGGTAATAAAATGTCTCTTCATATTCTTCATCAGCCCGCTCTAACTAGCCCCGACGCTTCCCGCGCCCGCGAGCTCGTCACAGCGAGCGTCGGGCGAAGTCGCGAGTCGTGGTTGTACCACAGCCGCTTTCCCCCACAAGCCTGGCTCCCTGCCGTTTTTTACCTGGGACTGTGCGTGTGGGTAGTCGCATTGCCAAAATTCGCGCATTCACGAAGCGGATTCGCCTTGAACCTCCCCTCCTCTAACCCCTGCTCCCGTCTTCCGGTGGCCAAGCTTTTCTGTTTGCGCCGGCTGCACTGGGATCCACCGTTCATTATTTTGTTTCCCTCTTCCCGCGGGCGGTTTTCCATCCGTCCCTTTTCTCCTCCCTCTTCCTCTCTTCAACCTCACTCGACCAAACCCTAGACACAGGAGACCGTGTGCCGCCTATCCTTAACTCTGTCTAACTCGTCGTCTTGTGTTGTTTGCCCCTGCCCACGCTCGCCTTAGAGAGATCAATCAACCGGACACCATCTTCACGAAGCTCCCCACCCAATCGCACCAGACCAAAAACGTCGGTAGAGCTCGTTCACACGTTCCACTCAACCCGCCCGTTTCCTAATACTGTAAGCCACAGTGGTTCTTGATTGCGTCCCAATTGATTGTCCATGATCCGAGCACCCCTTTCAAACAGACCTCAACGCGCGTTGTTTGCAACGCCGCCACAGAAAGTTGAGATGAAGCGGCACATGACGGATGCCAAGAACGGAGCTTCTGCACCAATGCGCCCGTTTGCTAGCATTTTGCCGCTCCCAGCCACCTCCGCATTCGAGCTCCCCGCATATAAAATCTGACGCTAGGTTTAGCTAACTCATGATCCAGCACTTCATATACTCCTAAAAAAAATGCCCGCCATCGCGAACTCTCTTGTCGCCCGCGACGCCGCGTCCCAGCTCGTCAAGCGGGCTGATAACTGGGCCGCACAAGAGCCCGGTGTCATCGTCGTGTTCTGCATCGTTTTCGTTGTGGCCGTCGGCCTCCTAGCGGCGTGGATCTCGAAGAAGGTTTCCGCCCGCAAGGCCGCTAAGCAGACCATCTGAGCTGTCACTGCCTCGGCCGCGGTGAAGGATTGGGGGGGACGGGTGGACGTTTTTAATGACTGATGATGGAAGAGGCAAATGGTGTGTGAGGACTGACCCGACTTGCTTGGCGGGTTGGCTTGTGGGCGTTGCGGTGATTGGAATGATGGGAATTCTCCATTGAGTCAACCTACTTGACCGACCTCCGCCCGCCACTACGCCTTCTCGTATTCTTCGGATTTCCGATTCCTTGCAGTTTGGAAGGGCATTGGGACTAAGGCCGGAGCGCAAGTCTCACCGACAAGTACTCTGAAGATCGGCAACCCGTATATACTCTTGGGCCAGCGAAGCACCCGGTCGGGCTGCAAAGATGTCGCTACAGACCAGGATCCTCGGACGACCTGTTCCTGTATTATTCTTCTCATAATTCCATTGATACCTCGTACTAAGATACCCGTCTCTTTGGCCGTGATCGATGGCTTCGGGCTCTACTTCTGGCCTGATCTATAGCATGTACAATCAAGTCCGTGAAAGATGGTTGGTGTGGGGATTATGGGGTGCGGAACGGGGATTCAAAGAGCTGGAGGCACTGGGGTTCATTGTCAAGGTCTAAATTCTCCACAACGAGCCCTTGTTCCTTCTCATCCAGCAAGAGATATTGAGGGGAGTCTTTCAGAACAATGTGTCAAGATGTCCTGCCGAACCAAGTACAACGAATCCCTGGAATAGCATTAGCATGGGACTCGATGGGCGCCTAGGAACTGTTTACCAAAGCGTCAAGTAGAGCAAGACTTAAGTGGGCATAGGGTTTCAAATTCAAGGCTTTAAAGTCTCACGTTAAGCCAGAAAAAATTCTCGTCGAGCCGTTGATTTCCTTAACGAGCCCTTGATAATGAGAGAATTGCTTCTGCTGGCTGCTAAGCCGTATTCGTAAAGAACCGCACGATTGATCTTTCGGGAGTTGAATTGTATGTTACAGATCGACAGTCGTAGGTAGGGGGTGAATGCGAGATTGTATCTCCCCAGCTATTAGGGGCTAGAAGAGAAAAAAGTCCTAGACTTTAAAGGCCATTGGCAAAGTATATTTACTCTTTACACCTCATGAACAGCTAGAGGCTGTTAAGGTACAGAATAAACCCTAGCAAGCACCGACAGAATCTCACACCGGGGAAAAAGAAAAGGCCAAGAAAAATACTCTCAGGGGTTGGATTGTTTGCTAAAGGTCCAGTCCTGGTAATCGCGTAGAGAGACAATGCAGTCTGTTGTTGCTGACACCCCAGTAATGCTATATAGAATGTGGTATACACTGTGAAACAACCGCAATCACTACCAAGCAGATCAGGCTGTCGCCTTATGCTTTGGATAAGAAGAAAACACCAATATGCTGCTACTCTTTGGTTGGATCCACGGGACGCCGATCCCTTGCTAGTACACACCCAAAATCCAGGCCGGGCATTTTTTATATACATGCCTGATACCTCCTCGGGGCTCTAGCAAGTTATGGGGGCGGGTCCAGGAGCCTGGTACGGCTTGCCACCGTTGTCGGGTTGGCCAGCAAGACCGTAGATATTGACCGAGATGCCAGGGTCGGACTGCTTGTACGCGCCAGGGAAGCTCACGGTCTGCGAAGGTACGAGGGTACCGGAGCCGGCAATGTTGACCTGGGCGCATGACTGGTAGAACTGAGCCTGGTTGGGCTTGTTGGCCGAGTGCAAGGCCAGGACCTCAACACGAAGGAGATAGTCACCCGGAGCGACACATTGGGGGATGTTGAAGTAAACCCAACCTTGGCTCTTGATCAAGTTGTCGACACCCCACACCTTGCTGCCGATGTCAAAGGTATCTTGCCAGATCTTGAACCTGTTTAGGTAGTCATGTCAGCATTTTCCGGTCTTGAGGTCTCGGTCACAGCGGCTTACCATTTTAGCCCGTTGAGACTAGCAGAGGCGGCGTTGTCAACCTTGGCCAGGTAAGCCATGACAGGCCCTTTGTGTGACTTGGCGATGGGGTGGTCGGCGTCGTTGGCGAACTGTGCGCCGCCGATAACGTGGCCGTAGTAGGCTCCAATCCTGTCTCCCGACTTGATCTTGACAACAGTGTTGGACTTGGACCCTGAAGAACCGCAGATCATGTTCTGGCTGTTGACATCCTGGACGGGATTGTTGTTGTTGGGGGCACGGATGCCCGTCAGCTGGCCCTGGTCTTGACCGTTGACCGAGATTTTCTGTAGGCGGCGTTAATATCCGCAGGAATCGAGCAAGTCATGCCGTCACCTACCTGGAAGATGGCATGAGCCTCGACGGCAAGCCCGTAGGCGAGGAGGGAGGCCAGGGAGAACTTCATGGTGCCGTTTCTTCTTGAGAGATAGGTTGGCTGGGTGTGACGTGACCGGGTTGCGTCTACAAGATCCAGGGAGATGGAAAGAGTGCGCCCCGGACAGTCTTATATATATACAAGCTCGACGGGAACCATGGCATGGAGGGCAGCATGACGCGTGGGCAACACCGTCAAGTCGGTGCCCCCCCGAGAACGCACCGAGTCCCTAAATCCCGGACTGCACAAGACGGCACAGATATTGAAAATGCCTGCGTCGCTGTGCCTGTGTGCAATACGACAAATGGGCTGGCGGTAGACGGGACTCGAGGGATTTGGGTGCCGACGAGTGGCTTGCATGCGTCTCGGTAGCTGAGAACGCGGGGCCCCGGACATTCTCGAAAGTCTGTCAATATATTCAGATAAACTGGGATTTTAATTGCCGCCCACTTGCGGGAGATGCTGCGAGCAAGAGCAGGCGCTGGCACTCGCGAGCGCTTTTCAATGCCGCTCCCGCTCCACACGCCTCTACTTTAGGCACTATCCCGTTCAGTCACGGGAATGACAACCAAGGCCTGGGGGCGAATGACCTGGACTCCCGACCGAATAGGGACAAATACGGAAGGCTGCCCAATTAAGCCGACTGGCGAATCACCTCAACACCGCTTCCTTTTGGTGGACCTATCGCCAGCAGGCCGGATCCCGGCAGCCAACATAAAAATGCGGCCGAGCCGACCTGCCAACGCATATTAGCTGTTAACACTCAGACATGCGCAGTCTTGCCCCTCCTTCCCGAACAAGGCTACTGTTAAAGCGTCGTGATTGATGGAACTGAAAAACCCGGAATTCACGACACCGTCGAGAACAAACGGGGGTGGCTGGTGGGGAGGCATGGAGAGATAAACTGGTCGATTGCCGATCATTCTCAGAACAGCTTCCGGAACTGATCAAGGACGGACACGAGAAACCGAGAGTTGAGATGCTACGCGCCTGGTCTTGAACACTTCATGTTTCGCAAGTAGTTCAGTGCTGATGAGTGACACAGTTCTCCCTATCCGCACATCCGCGGCTGTTGCTGGTGGGAATTGACGGAGAGACTAGCTCAAACTGCCATCCGTCTGCTACGGATGACTTGGCGTCTTGAGAAACTCAAGAGGGAACTTGAGTGAGAGATAAGAAAGAAAAAACGTGTTTGCCTTCCTGTAGACGCTGTGCAAGTTCCTTTGCATCATCCACGTCAGTCCCGCTGTAAGTTTTTGTATTTGCTCCAGAAAAAGCTGTCGAGGAGGCTTAGCGGAACGACCACTCGGTTAAACGCATAACCCGAGCTCAACGCAACAGCCAATCAACCAGCGTCAATTGTGTTGGAGCAAAGGCCCAAGCTTAGTCCACGACGACCTCGACGACTACGAAACGTGCAGTTCCAATCGGCCTCACGTCCGTCCGCAACAACACGCTGTCGCTGCCCCGACCGCGACCGCAGCAATGGCGAGCAAATTAACCCCGTTCCTCATGCGAACGGCCGTCCGGTCGGCGTGCCGAGTGTCGCGACCACAGCAGAGCCGCGCCTTTTCTGTCGCCGCGCAGAGACGAAGCGACACGCTGATGGTGGTGTGTATCTCCATTGCTCTGCGTCCTGTTTTCCATTCCTCGCTCACCAGCCCTTGTAAAAGCACCGTAATACTCCTGATAACAATCCCAACATCCCCTTCAAATTTACGCCCGCCAACGAGGCAGTCATTACCGAGATCCTCAAGCGATACCCTCCCCAGTATAAGAAGGCGGCTGTCATGCCGCTGTTGGACCTCGGCCAGCGCCAGCATGGTTTCACCAGCATTAGCGTTATGAACGAGGTGGCTCGCATCCTCGAGATGCCACCCATGCGTGTCTACGAAGTGGCCTCCTTCTACACCATGTACAACCGGACACCGGTTGGCAAATTTCACGTTCAGGCCTGCACAACTGTATTTTCCTGTCCCTCTCTCCCCGATTCATAACATAGGTGAACTAACAGCCTTCAAGACACCCTGCCAGCTCGGTGGCTGCGGAAGTGATGTCATTGTCCAGGCCATCAAGGAGCATCTGGGTGTCAAGCAGGGCGAGACGACTTCGGACGGCTTGTTCACCTTCATCGAAGTCGAATGCCTGGGCGCCTGTGTCAACGCGCCCATGGTGCAGATTAACGATGAGTACTACGAGGACCTGACGCCTGAGTCGGTCAAGTCATTGCTGACAGCGCTCAAAGAGAGCGTGACGGATGTTTCCAAGACGCCGGCCTCTGGCCCCCAGGGGAGCGGACGGCAGACGTGCGAGAATAGCAAGGGTATTACGAACCTGACCAGCGAGCCATGGGGGATCGAGACGACCAGGCAGGACCTGTAAATTACTCAAAAGTAGCAACTTGGCGAAAGAGACTAGAGACCGTCTTGTACAAAAAATGAGGAGACAACGAGCCTGAACAAACCCCAGTCATTGGTCTGTAACAGAGTGCTGACTTTTTGGATTGTAGAATACTTGTTTACCTTGTGTCTTGGTGGATTCTTCCTCAACACAATAATTCATTGCCACTCATATCCCTCATTCCGACATCACTAAAACATTGTTACCCCCAATCCCCCAGCGGAAAGCAGAAAGCAGGGGGAAGCCACAGCTCAACTCAGCCGGATGATCCAACCGTCGCTCAGACGCTTATTCTCCCCATCCAGGCCTCCCCAAATAACCACAGCACTCTCATCCAGGTCTCCCACTGGCGCGCTGGCAAACCATCCTCTGGCACCGGGACCATCAAGAGAAGCGTCATCCTCGTCGTCATGCGCACCCAGTTCAACCCGTGCCCATCTACCCTCCCCACTCTTCCTGCCCATAGCGGAAAGGACACTATCAGTCAAGCTAGCTGTGGTGCCACCCTGAGCGGGAACCTGGAAAGCCCAGATATCATCCCAAAACTTGCCGGCAACCTCGTGGCCGGTGCCGGGAGTCGGGGGCTCTCGCTCTCCAAGCAGCAAAACGAGATATTCGCGGCCGCCACCGACGGTCACAACCTCGAGGCGCGCGACGCTACGAGGACCAGGCCATGCCTCGGCTTCGCGCTCTCCTTGGGTCAAGGGCGCCTCGGCCGGGTCAATCTCCTTGTACCCGACATTTTCGCGTCCTTGAAGCAAACTCTGCCAGCCGCCGCGCGCCGTGACAGCAACCTCGCCGGCGCTGAACTCGTCATCGAAACGGTCGACGGCCAGCTCGAGTACGTCAAGCTGCCCGCCTTCTTCAGCCGCGCCATTGAACCCACCATAGCGATACAACCGACTCCGGCTGAGGGCTAGAGCGGCGCCGCCACGGGGCGCCCCGGGCGCGTCGGGCAGGCGCTGCCAGGTGCGACTGTGGACGTCAAACGCCCAGACATCGGCTGCACGCAGACCATCCGCGAGACAGCCACCGTGGATAACGAAAGTGCCGAAGCCGTCCTCGTCAGCATCGGTGGCGCGCGCAGCTACATTACCGACAATGGGGCGCTGCGGAATACCCACCTCATCTGAGTCGCCCAGTGCCCATTCCTTCCATGTATCTGCGCGAGTAACAGGTTTGGGGTGGCGAGGGGCGAGATTGAACTCGTTAGGTTTGTCAGTAGCCACAGCCGCGTGGTAGCTGCGAGGAGCGGGCACGGCTGGTGTATCTCGGGATGCACCTGCTGGCACAACAGGATCGAGATACGACCAAAGGTGTATGCGCGTATCAAAGACCCAGACACGACCACCTTCGTCGAGTGGAGTCATATCCGGCCCACCACGCCCACCGAACAAGAAGATACGCCGGCCAATGGTGGCCGTTGCGTGGCCGACACGAGGAGCAGGCACATCGCCAACCATATTCGCCGTCGGGGCCGGGATCCCAGCAGCAGCGGCAGTTTCACCCCCGGCGGCGTCGGCAGGCGGAGCCGGCTTCGACTTCTCGGCGGCCTTGGCCTTGACGGTGTAATAGTCGGCTGGGGCTGAGCTAGCAGGTAAAGCTACAACATGCATGTCGTTGTCGACGGGCTTGCGGGCGCTTGCACTCTCGCCGCCAAAGATATAGACATTTCCAGCAACGACATTGGCTGAATGCGACGAACGGGCCATGGGGGGAATGCTAATCTTCTCATAGGTACCCTTCATGGTGAGGCTCTTGGTGTGATGGCCATGATGTCCATGCTGGCTCAAGTTCAGCGATTGGATCGACGGAAGGTTCTGCGGGATCGAGCTAAGTAGGTCGGTGGTCCGCCGCTTGAGGAGCTTGAATGAGTCCATGGTGCGATGTGAGGTGAGCTTCCAGTGAGCTAGATGGTGGGGTAGAGAGTGTGGGGCTTGATGGCCTGGGAGAGAGAGGTGAGAGAGAGTGGTTAATTCTGGGCGTGAGCTTGCGGGTATGCTCCAATAGTTGATAAAATGTGGTATGCAAGCAAACACCAGATCGTTCAAAGCGTGGTAAGTCAACAGGACGGTCTTGACGAGGGCTGAAGTTCGTAGGAATGGAGGTTGGGTCTCAGCTTACATGCTGCATCCCACGGTACATGCTGCGCCAGCCCAGTTGCGTCACAGGAGTGCGAGAAGCGGAGTGCGCACTGTCCAGGCGGGTGTTTTGGCTCGTGTTGGCTGGGTTAAGATTGAGGGATCACGCCACATGCAGCCTCAATTCCGGCACCTTGCATATCGGACTGAAGAGGGCCCTTTGTGATCAAATACCACGCTATATTATGGATGGTCGAATAGACCTGCTTCTCCCGAACAGCAATCTCAAAGAACCAAATGTCAACAACGCCATGACCGCGACCGCCTGCCTGGTTGCCGGATCTTTTTCTGTAAAAACAAGCGTGGAAATCCCCATGTAAGCCTGGCCGCACGTATATCTTGCGGCCCCCCATTTCAAGTTCCAAGTTTAGGTGAATACAAGTCGACAAATCGCAACATGTCTACCAATGTCTGGCCCGCAAATCAGAGCCGTCGCGCCCCCCATGATATACAAGGATCGCTGCTTTTTCGCCACGATATGCCGCAAAGCAACCCAGTCTAACGCCTGGCAATGCAGCACATGATTCCGGTCCGGCCAATGAACCAGAGGAAACCAATAAAGCGGACAAGTGACAACGCAGCTGTGGCATAAAGCAGGAAGCTGAAGAACCAAGCCGTCCTAACACTGGTATTTCGCTGCAGAGTCTGTTAGCGAGATGCTAAGGAGGCAAAAGGAAAGAAAGCTTACCCCAATGCCAAACGAATTGAAGTTGTCGCTGGTGATAATAACCGCAAGCAAGCAGTTAGAGAAGAGCCACATGATGACGAGCATGGTTCTGAAGGACTTGTACGAGTCCTCGAGATCCTTTGGCTCCGCAACCTCCTCCTCCTTGTAAGGGGCAAGAGCTCTCCTGACGGTTTGTTCAAATAGCTGATCGATATCTTCCTGCGGCTTCTCGATTTCCTCCACGACAGCTTCATCCTTCTCGCCCTTCATAACCGTCGCCGATGGCAGTGCGTCGTTTTTGTCGGATCCCTTGGTACCCCATGACACATCGTGCCAGTTGTTGAAAGCGTAGACCATCAGAATGTTGATATAGGTCGACATGAGGATCATGTAGTACGGGAATGAGTGGAACATGTGCCAGGGGTCGAGATAAATGAAAGACGCAAGGTAATACAGACCATAGATGGTGACGAGAGCTACGAGAATGACACCAGCAGCGCTAGTTCCTCCAAAGAGGGACTTGAGTGCATCTCCGGCATTGTCGAATGCAAGTTGCTGGTCTAGGGGCTTTGAAAAAGCCTGGGCGACGAGAAATCCGGAAAGAACCAAAATGTACGTCTGGATGAGGGCGAAGACAATAAACGATGTGATATACGTATACTTGGAACCCTTTGGACGGTTACCGAGAGCCAGGATAAACTGCAGGATGACGAATGCCAGGTAAATGTACTTGACGACCGCGTTGAAGAAGGGTGTGACCGAATCGCCAAACGGCCAACCGTGATGTTCGGCCGAGGTGGAAGACGAGGGGACCGGAGTACCAACGAGATCCATAATGACAGTCGTGGTGAGCCAGTAGGAGGCCAGAGAGAACCATGTGAAGATGACGTTCAGGACGTTGTAGATAAGTTGGATGTGGAAGAAGAACATGCGGATGATGTTATGTCCGCTCTTGTACATCCGCCCGAAATGCATGAGAGAATAAAGACTGGCAGCGAAAGAACCGTTGAGCCAACGACGCCGCTGGCTGATAAACTCAGGGGCGCCCTCGGGAACGTCGGTCTCGCCCTTAGCAGCTTTGATGTAGCTCAAATGCCATTTTTGACCGGCCTTGGCAACCAGTTCGAAGCAGAGAATACGATCCTCGGCCAAGAACATGTTCTTCTTGAAAATGTTCATACCCTCAATGCCCTTCTTGCCAAGGATCTTGGACAAGGTGTGGTCACCGTGGAAATACTGGTCTAAGGGACGACCCATGATCGCTCGAAATCGATAGGCCGAGAAGGCACCGGGTAACACACTAACGTAGCCGAAGGCGCTCTCCAGGGGCTTGTCGAGAATGTTGGAGATTTTGTACTCGAAGTTCTGGACGGCAACCAGCGGGTTGAGGAGCTTTTTCCCGCCCTTTAAATTTTAATTTCATTAGTATCAAGATCAGAAACAGGCATTATTTAAAATAAAATAAAAGTTCGTACCTTGCCCAACATTGCGTGGATTTCACCGCAGGCACCACCAAGGTCCTTGTCGTTGTAGAAACCCTCCCAGAGCGCAAGCAGCGACTTCGGGCTTGGTTTGGTACCAGCATCAAGCAGAATGCAGACCTCGGGATTCAGAATGCGGCCGAAGGCATTGAAGAGCCAACGATGCGAGTTAATTTTCTTGCTGTTCTTCTGCTTGACACAGAAGATGAACTGCACCGGAGGCAGCGTCTGTGGGCTGTCGTCAACAGGACGTATAAGCTGTTGGTTGGGGGTGACGGAGAGCTGCGTTGTGTACTCGAAGATGTGGGCTACCGTCTCATTGCCGTCGACATCCTTCTTGAGCACACCGTCCTGGTAGACACCAATCGTAGCGAGCACGTCCAGCACGTTCTTATCAGTCTTCTCGATACCGTCAAAGATCATGCAGACGACAATCTTCTGCCAGGCGGGACCGCCCTTGTTCCAGAACGAGGACTTCTTGAGGTTGACAATGTCACGGATATTCTGCATTACACCGTGGAGCGTTCTAGAGAGCAGGACCTTGTCTTCGTTGTAGTAAGTGATGGCAATCAGCAGCTCCGTATGGCGGTTGTACATGCGGGGCCGCAGGTCGTAGCCGTTCTTAAGGGTGAAGTCGTTGGGGTCGCACGTGGCAGCTGTGTAGCGCATCTTCATGAATTCCTCGTTGCTGCCCTCGGCACTACGGTATTGTGGCTGAACGGCATTTCTAATAGCGCTAGGAACCGGGTAGTCGATGCTGAGGACAGAGCCCTGGACGAGCTTGATCTTCCTCGTCGCATAGCGCTTCAATCCGCCCGAGGGGGCGGCGTTGGGCTGCTGGCGCTGGGCCCAGCTGTCGTTTGAGTTGTACCCACCAACTCCATAAGCGGGGTCAGCTGGGAAGTCGGAGTGATACTGTCCCGGAGCGCCGCCGCTGTAATCATTGTTGAATTGAGGGACTGGGGTGGTCGAGCCGACACCGGGACGCGTTGTGCCAGCACCGGGGACGTAGGACTCGGATAAACTGTACGCGGACACCGGCCGGAACGGGGGCGTATTCGTGCCCAAGTGTTCCTGGTCGTAGGGTGCTTGGTTCTGGTTGAGGAGAGAGGCTTGCGCCTCATCGTGGTCGAGCTGCCAAACAGACCCACATCAGATTCTGCTACCGAACCCTGTGATTGAAACTTACCTGGCTGCGTGAGTTTAGATCCTGCATTGGATGACCCTCGTAGCCACCTCCTCCCCGACCATAGGGGTCCTGACCGTGATACGCCATTGTTGGGTGTTCTTTGAATGTCGAGAATTCACAGCGAGTTGGGAGTGCTCAATGATGATGAGAAAGGGGAGCGCGGGGCAGTTTTCCAATCTGCGGATGGTGGAAATGGTCTGTTCCAAAGGGAGTCGCGATTTGTTTCAACCTGATGCGCGCCTTCAGCTGTGCTCATGAAAGAAACGGCACCTCACTCGGGGCGCCTAGAAGGCCCAATCGCTGACAAGGCACCCGATCCGGTTTGTGAGACCTCGTTGGCAGTGGCCGGGACAGTTTGATGGAAATGCAAACAGAACGAGGGATTTTACGGATTCCTCGACTCCAGCGACGAGGTGTTTGTGGGTTTTACTGGGAAAAGATGGGCACAAAAAACTTGGATCCAAGGCTTCAGGAGGCGTCCCGGTTTGTATTGGGACTGGAGCTGGCGAGAGGGCGAGAGGCTGTTGGTCTGTGGCTCAGCCGCAGGGATTTGCAGGAAACTGGATCCTCCAAGACCCGCACTGCTCACCCAAGGGCGGCTAGTGCGAGAGGCTTCGCTGCGCAGCCCACACCAGACGGCTCGCCCAGGCCAGGCGAGAACACACCCAACGACGTCACGTTTCTGCCCCTGGTTGCATTCATCCTCGTCAATGTTTCAAGGTCGACGTTGATCTCTGCCATGAAAAGAGAAGTTGTCATTATCATCAGTTGCAGCGAAATATTATCCTAAATCTTGCGATCCTCTTCATTTGCTAGAGGCCCGGCACTTTGGGGTTCATGACACCAACGGTCATCCTGGCTTCCAATTCGTGTGCTGTGCATTGGGCGGCGCCAGCAGAGCTGCACAACCTGGAAGGATGACAGGTGACAGTTTTCGCACTGTGCACTATAGTTGGCGGCGGGCCCGACAGCCCGCGTTTTTCGGGCACTCACTAAAACGAACCCGTCAGATCATCGAGACAAAGCATGGCCGTCCACCGCCTCTGCAAAAACGGAGCCCCTTTTCTCTTTGAATGCGAGAACTTCTGCTGCGACTACCGGCCTGCCCAGATTCGGATGACTTCAGCCATGCCCGTCAAAGGCGAGAAGACCGGCCGATGGAGACCCCGGAGGCAGCCCCCTTTGACCCGCAGACCCCCCGTTTAGAACGGGAAGCTCCCTGGACCCCTGAAACACCCTCGCTGCCGGCCTCCTCAGATCTGCACCAGCCAGCACCCAATGACCTCTTCAACCGACTGGCGGACGCGTAAAATCCACCCGAATCAAGAGCAACACGAGCAGGTATGGCCAAACAAGGCGGGTAGGTGAGCACCGGTGTTCCACTCGTGACACCACTGACTGCCGGTTGCCGCCCGCCACATGCCGCATACGATGATCCAAAACGGGTAGCAGGAGAGCGAGAAAAAAAAAACCTGCTCTGAAATATAATCGGCTCTGGGTTTACATAGCAACAACTGCTGCTTTGTGACAGTCTCCCCAAAAATAGATTGAGCTTTATTATCCGCGATGCCAGACCAGAGTTCGTACCAGCTCTGCACTTACACACGTCTGGGCTGCCACTGGGCAGATGATGGACCCCGAGCCAGTAACGTTAGCGGGGGCTGTGCAGTGCACTATCCACGTCAACTACGGACGGCGCAAGCTTGAACAGAAGTCTGGAATGGTGTTCGATGGCGCCGTTGGCATTCGTTTTGGCTGCCTCTCGGACTCCTTGGATTGGGAGACGGGGGACATGCAACGGTTCACAGAATCACCCAGCTAGCCAACCGCTTTTTTCGCCTTACCAACCACCACTTGTGGCTGGCTGCGCGCCAGCCCGGGTTGGTTTTGTGCGGGACGGAATCTCACCTCAGCAGCATAACCGGCAGCCAACATCGCAGATTGACTCGGTCATTGCCCATGGTAGACAAACCCACTCTCGCTGGTGATTCAATTCTTCGTCTCTTCTCCCAAACTCTCCAACGAGACTCCCAACCAAATCCCGATATGGTTGGAACCGTCTTCCAACACTTGTTATGATCGTTCAGTCCTTGTCAGACACAACTAGACCGCAGGTTGAGCTACTGGCAGCCCGCGAATCGCAACCACTGAACACTAGAATAACGGAGATGGGATTATTAGTGATCTGTCACTGATTTGGCGAGGGGTAGAAAGTTTACACCATCTACGGTGCACTGCCGTCCCGACTCGTGGCATCTGATGTTCGGCTGTGGCCTGATTTTGACTCTGGAACAAAGAAAACATCCGGAACTCCCAAACGCCGTCTATCTAACCTGACTGACGCGTGAGCGGAAATGATTTGTTGTCGGCCGCTCAATCATCTTGAGACGCCCGCCAGTCCATTGACCAGGATTGGCTGGGATCTGAGTCCCTCAGGATGGATGGCGTGCCGTCTTTGCCCCAAGGTTGTTCGTTGCCTCAGGGTCCGTTCGTCTAAATTTTGACTATCCGGTCGAGCAGATTGATCTTCACTTCTTTCCTAGTAGTTGCTGACCAAGTCAGTTTGAACGCCGGACTTCATCACCTGACTCGCCGGGCAAGACACACAAAAGACATCTGCCTCTTCCCTTACAAGGGGCGTTCACACCGTTGACGGCCAGTGGTAGTGAGGTCTAGATGGCCACAATACCTAAGTCTGTTGGAGGGTTGCGAATTACTGTAATGACGCCCCATAACTACCTCGTTATGTCCCTGATACGGTTTTTCTCACTGCCTCGTCCCCAAGGCTCAGGGGTATACCAGGGCTCGATTGGTCACCACAGGGCAAAGGCCACTAGTTTTTGAGTGCGCACCTCCATGTGGCTCGATCCCAGAGTGCTGGCACGGGTCAAGAAGATGTCTTTGCACTGTCGCGGCCAATAACTAGAACCCGAGCATAACTTATGTTACCCCGGAACTAAATCGTCACGATAACAACGAAGCCCCTAGGTATTTTATCAAATTTCGGCTTGCTGGCCAAAAATGTAAACTGTCCTGTTCGGACAATGGACCGTGTTAGTGCTCTTGATATTCTCTAGGGAGATGCGTGGTGCATCAGGAAACGTCTTGCCCCCGAGACACCATGTGCGCTTTTGACCGTCAATCGGAAATACAGCGGCGTAGTCATTCGGCTCGGAGCTCGTCTGCCACGGTCCTAACTGAGACGGACACGCGATATTCCCGGGTCATGGTCGTGAAACAACTTGACCGTTCCGCCAGGCTCTCGTTTCTAAATCCCGACGAGGTTTACGAATGCGACCCCATAAAGCCGGTCCAAGGGACATGTGTATCATGATATCCAAACAGGAAGCTCCTGTGTCACCAGCCGCAACGGCCTCATTATGCTCTTTCCCCTGCCTTCAAATCTTTGAACGAGCCTCCATCTATCTTATCTGTCAAGGAGGGGGGTGGAGTCAATATTGGTAGAGGAAAGTGGAGGTACGGTCGTGACGTGAACAGGTGAAAATCTCATGTGGACTATGCAGCAACACGGGAAGGTCCTTCGCAAATCAATTTGAACGGCAACACATGAAGCGGCAGTGAGCTGGGAGCGATCAACTCTGAACGGGCCCTGCCATGGCCGCTCAATAGATTGACGTCGACATCATTGCGTCGCAGCCGAATATGCACACAATATTGATAGTCCAGACCCCCGATGGACGCAAGCAAGAAACCAACCGATTAACAGTTCTCGAAGGCGTATGGTGACGCGACAAGACACAAGAATGGAATGGATCTGCGATCTCTCAGGGGAAATGATGGCGAATCGGATGGGCAGTACGCTCAGCCCATCGCCCTCGGGTCTCGGACGTGAGCCTAATTGGCTCGGTACCTTATGTGCAACGTGGAAAGCCCGTCTGGTTCGCGAGAAACCCCTCTTACACAGGACTTCTTCCGTTGAGGCGGCGACGCGCAGGCGGCGTGTGCAACATCAAGACGGCCAAAATACACAACCAAGCATGCAGCGTTCTTCATCTCGAAATCTCTAGCTCTGGCAACTCGATTTTGCGTTTCTGATCTCGAATTTTACTCTTGAATTAAAGTTGGCGCGCATGATTGTCCGCCAGATTGTAGCGTGGGATCGCCCAAAGAGGGGAAACGGACGAGCGTGCCAAGAGGGGCAAGCAGGGGCCCCGGCCGGGCTTAAGAGATTGAGCGAATCAAGAGCCAGACAACCCCCCCTGGCGTTTCGCTAAACTACCGGATACCCACCCAAAATCGCTGCACCGGGGCGCTAGTGGCCGCTGTTAAGTGCTCCGCCCCCCCAACTGGTCCCTTTCCGTAAATGAACTCGGCGGAGGTGAGACTGGGCCCGGGTGTCCTTCGTCTCTCAAAGTCGTTGTGTAGCCCACCGACTGCCATTTCTGCCTGGCTCTCTCAGCTTTCGCCAGCAATCACCATTGCTGTTCGTCGCTCCCGACTCAACATTAACAGCAATCCCGACGCCGCTTGATTGTCTCTCTGATTTCGACCCGACAGAGAGCAATCAGATGTTTTCCTAGTGACATTTGGACTAATTCTCCACTTCCCTTCTTTTCGAGCTAGTCTCCCAGTCACTCGTTTCCGATTCCCTCCTGTCCGCGCGCCATATTGTCCACACTTGACCACACGATCAACGTCTTTTCTCCACAACAATCGATATCATCTCCATCACGAACGAATCGGTTTTCTTGTGTGGGTTACGTCGAATTCGAGAGTTGATTGGTATTTTTGTCGCCCCGTCAAGGCCGTCTTCGCGGTATTCTTGGTATCAACTGTGATCGGCAGATCTGCGCGGTTGGACGCCTGTCTCCTCATTCTCGCGATTAAGCACGATACCGCTCTTACACGGCATACTCTCTGAACCCATCGTCGCTCGTCATGGTGGCCATGCAAGGCACTCCTCCGGGTAGGCCTTTCCAAGGTTGGATTGGGCTGGAGGAGCGTCGGACTGACCCGTCGACAGCTGGTCTCAGCCTCTCCAAGCGCGAGGAGGTTTGCGTGATCTGTGACCCGACAAAAAAACTCGCCTGCCCCTCATGCGAAACCGGAACTAAGTGCGAATTTGTCTACCCCAAGACATGCGATCAATGCCCGAGAGCCGTATGCGTGATTGACGACACACCGCCTCCGCCCCCGCCGGGACCTCGTGCAGGCACCAATGTCGGAGCAATCGCAGGTGGTGTGATTGGCGGACTAGCAGTGATTGGGCTAGCTACCTATTTGATTTGGAGGTTCTGCATCAGGACACGGAGACAGCCGATTCCTCAAGAGGTCTGGGACGAAAAGGACCTTCAAACGGCTGAGCCCTCGGAAAAGTCGTTCGCTCAACAGCGGGATCACCGGGCGTCTACCCATACCGTCGGCTCTATCGCGTCGACCGTGCTCACCCGGGCGTCGAACATCATTCAAATCGCGTACATCCCTGGCGTCACCAACCGAGCAACTGCGTCCCCTACAGTCCTCGTGCCTCCTGTTCCACCGCTACCTCTTGCGCTCTCGCAGGCCAACAGCCCGGCTCCTGGTGACCAACACTTCTTCGTTCCCGGTGACCTACGCGACTCCACATACTCGGCACTGTCCGGCTACACCGACCGCACTTCTTACGCTCGCACATCATATGCCCCACGCTCCAGCGTAGCCTCAACCATCTATGGCAAGAACGCCGTTATTCTCGCTCCAGCACAGACGGGTATGAGGGCTAGGCCAGCCATGGTGAGCGTAAAATCGTCGCACTCATCCGGTTCGGCGGGTACCGCAACACCGCCAGTTCCCAGCGTCGACTATGAGAAGTACAACAGCATGCGGCCCACAAGCCTTCGGCCTCCGAGCCCCACTGGAAGCACATTTAGTGTCGGATCCACATTCCTGAACAACGCGAGCACCCACACGGCCACACCCGCTCGCGCCATGGTCGTTCGGGTTGGAAGCGTCAAAAAAGTCAACGCGAAGCCTAAGACTCCCGATGAGCCCGTCCCGCCCTCTGGCGCTTCTTCTGCCGCCCCTGATTCGCCTTCCGCAACAATTATTATTGACTCCCCGAGTCCCGATCAAGGCCCATTCTCTGATCCACCACCCAAGACCCCAGCTCCATCCCAGAGTACCGCAAGTCTGAGCGCCGTCATCGAGGAGGCAACGCGACGAGCTTCTCAACGAGACTCATCCCTTCCCGCCAAAGACAGGGAAAGGAGTCCGTTCGGCGACGAGCATGCGACCCATGATTAACTGATATGGGCAACTGTTTGACCATATATGGACTTGTACTGTGATGATTTTCGGTTTCTTCTGCTTGGAGGCGTACTTGGATTCTACAATTAACATTCTTGTCAACTATTTTTACTTTCGGGCTTGCAGTGGGAGATGAGGCATCCCAGGACGAGCGCCTGGTTAGGATGCGCTCCTATGGAATTTATTTTGTATGGCAGCGATACCATGGGACGACCATTTGGCCATAGTTGCCCCAATGTGCGTCGAGTAGTGTAGTCACGACGATGAACGGAACTTAAGAGTTGAGCGTTCTCCAACTCAGCACTGCAGTGATGCAATCTTGAGGAATAGAAGATGTTTTTGGCCGCACACTAACCCATGCAATATTGTGAATGAATGAACCCTAAGAAAATGAAAACTAGATTGGGCCGCAGTTGCCTTGGTGAATATTTCGTGTCAAGGAACTGTATCTGTCTACCAGCACATGTGTATGCATGTCACCCAAAAGTTTGTTCCTGGCCTCCACCGTCACTCTTGTATCAAGAAATGCAAGCCAGCAAGTCAGCCCATCTTATTGGTAGGCGATGGATCATCTTCGGCCCAAGAACGACAGACCCTAGTGGATGATGAGAAGCTGTTGTTGGTTATGGTTTGGGCATACATATCAGCTCAGTGCCAAGATAAAATTGCCCTGTCCCTTGCTTCTTGTGGGTGAGGCGGAAACTCAACCCCGCCAAATCGGCAGCCTGCAGCCCCACCATCGTCAAGTCGGCATTGTCAGTACATGTCGACAAACGCTCCTGCCTCGCGAAAGCACAAAGACGGCCTTCCTGGCCCCGCTACTTTGGATACAGCTTGCTTCAAATATCGTCGCCGAGGTCAAAAATCCCTTGAAAAGAAACCAGTAAGCTCGCGCATCTTCCAATTCATTCTCAGTTCCGCTCCTTGAATTCCCTCCGCAACGCAATCCGCGCGCACCAAAAGAAGTCTTTTGGCGTCGCATCTTCCAAGATTGCAGAACTCCGGCTCTCGTCTCAGTTTATGCGCTCCCTCAACCAGCTTCGTGCTAACCAACACTATGGATTACTTCCAACGCAACCTCAGAATGGCGGACCTTGCCAGTCGCATCACGAAGCCCGACGATGCACCCGCCAACGTGACCAACCCGCCCGATGCCGCTGCTGACGTCCACCACGATAGCAATCTGGTGGACAATGAATACGAAGTCGAGGTGAAGCTTAGCGACCTGCAGAACGATCAAGAATCGCCTCTGTACTCGGTTTCTTCCTTCGAGGAGCTCGGTCTTTCTAAAGCGATCAACGATGGTCTCCTCGCTATGAACTTCAAAAAACCCTCCAAGATCCAGGAGAGAGCGCTTCCTCTCATGCTCAGCAATCCGCCTCGCAATATGATTGCGCAGTCGCAGTCGGGCACGGGCAAGACGGCCGCTTTCGTCCTCACAGTGCTCTCTCGCGTCGACTTGAGCAAACCCACCACGCCCCAAGCTCTGGTTCTCGCTCCCAGCAGAGAGTTGGCGCGCCAGATTCAGATGGTTATCCAGACGATTGGCCAGTTTTGCGAGAACCTCGTTGTGGAAGCTGCGATTCCCGGCGCTGTCTCGCGTTCCACGGGCATTCAGGGTAGCGTCGTTGTTGGAACTCCCGGCACCGTTCAAGACATCATTCGCCGCCGCCAATTCAACGTATCGCAGCTGAAACTTCTCGTTATTGACGAGGCCGACAACATGCTGGATCAACAAGGCATGGGTGAGCAGTGCCAGCGCGTGAAGAGGTAAGTCACAGATGTTGACAGTCTAGGTTTAAGTCTAAATCTCGACAGTTTCCTGCCCCCCACAACCCAGATCCTTCTCTTTTCTGCCACCTTCCCGGAGAAAGTCATGCAATATGCTGAGCGCTTTGCTCCCAACGCCAATCAGATGAAGCTCAAGCAGCAGGAGCTCACAGTCAAGGGCATTTCACAAATGTACATGGACTGCCCCAACGAGAAGGAGAAATACGACATCCTCTGCAAGCTTTACGGACTCATGACTATCGGTTCCTCGGTCATCTTTGTCAAGGTGAGCTTCTCCGAGATTTTGTTGTCGCTTTGGAGGACGCTAATTGTGCCCCAGACCCGCGACAGTGCGAGTGAGATCCAGCGGCGCATGGAGGCTGATGGCCACAAGGTGTCGGCCCTCCATGGTGCATTCGAGGGCACCGACAGAGATGCTGTCCTGGATGACTTCCGTTCTGGACGTTCCAAGGTGCTGATCACGACCAACGTACTAGCGCGTGGCATCGATGTCTCCAGTGTGTCCATGGTCATCAACTACGATATTCCCATGAAGGGTGCTGGAGATCGTGAGCCTGATGCTGAGACATACCTCCACCGCATTGGTCGCACGGGCAGATTCGGCCGTGTCGGTGTCAGTATCAGCTTCGTCTACGACCGCAAGAGTTTTGACGCGCTCAATCAGATCGCTCAGTTCTACAGCATTGATTTGGTGCAGCTGAGCCCCGATGACTGGGACTCGACCGAGAAGAAGGTGCAGGATGTCATCAAGTCAAGCCGTGCGAGAGCCGACTATGCCCCCAATGCCACCAGCGGCTGAACGGGTGGTTGGGAGATACCGGCCCGAGAATGGAAGAGATGTCGGTGCCTGGCAGTAATATTTTCGGTGCAGTTCGTTCAGCTCTAGGCAAATGGCAAGTTTGCGGGCGATATTTGCGTTGTCACACAGGCAGAGACAAATGGTGCAGCGGCTGGGAGATGGTAGCCCTCAAAATTTGTATGTGCCGGATGGAGTGAGCGAGATAGATACTAATCTGACGGCAAACGGTGATGCGACGTGAACTTTTTGCTGTTGGTTGATGTCTCGTCTCGCTGAATCACAAACCGTTGGGGTGCATATCGTTTTAAGAAGATTGGGGGGTCCCACCACTGAGCGCTTAGTCGATAACAGCCCGTTAGCGCAGGACCGGACCTGTATTCATTTGAAAACTACTGGCGATCGACATATGCGGGGGGGAAGTCTCGCGCTAGTTGACTGTTCTCTGAAGGGTTTTCGGCAGCCGGCTTCCCTGGAGCCGGGTGTTTCTCAACCGGCTCACTCTGTCTAAGGCTCGAGATCTCTGCAACGCTGATGGCGGGGCTGAGGGCAGGAGGCTTGGACGAGCGGCGCCGGTGGAACTGAAGAGTTCCGTCTGGGTGGGATTGGACTGAGTAATTCATTTTGCACACTGTTAAATACCTAGAGATGGGTGGGCGAGGCAACTGGACCCCAAAGTCACACGTGACGCACTATTTGGGATGAGCCAAGCCGGCAGGGCTTGTACGCAGTGAATCTGGCGCCAATTTTAGCGCCGAGCAAAGCGCGTGCAAGCGACTCTGGGGCTCTCAGCCACTCATCGGCATGCGGTTCCTGCATTCCCATCTTTAGACATTTCTGCTGGAAATACACGGCAACGCTGGAAATATCCCAATGGACCAATGACCAATGGCGACCGCATCCCCGGATCGGAACACCACCGGTTCCACAGGATTTTCGCTGCTCTGCACACGCAGATTTGCGGGAGAACGTCTTCTGCTCGGCGAGGGTTTCGCTGACGACAATGACGCAACTGGCGCATCGCCGCCGCCTGCGGGCACTGGCATGACTGGGCAGCCCCCATTTCTGGAATTTCTCGGCCCAATTGGAAGCTGGCCAACCGGCGCAACGCCCGCCGTTAAGGCTTGCTCTCGCGCGCGCCCCTAACTTCCCAGGCCAACGGGGTACAGGTAAATAGGCCACGGTTGGCCGCCCTCGTCGAGGCGAGGCGCTTCGGCATAACGCGGCGTTTCCATCGACTGTTTGTCTCTTTTTCGTTTTTTGAGGTCTCCATCTCGTCTCGTCTCGTCTCATTTTCCTATCTCCTACTGTCCTCTCCCTCTCGTTTCAAGCCCGTTCTCGCGGCCTCGAGTTTCCAAGCTTCTGTCGTTGTTTGTTCCTTAGGTCTCGATGGACGGTGACCTGTCGTCCCTTCTGTGGTCTCCGACATAGCCACGGCCTTCGTTTTTGTGTCCTCGTCTTCCTTTTCCGTATTCCGGCGTGCGGCCTCCTAGTTTCTGTGGAGTCACAACTTACTCCCCCCCCTTCGCCACGACCCCCCTCGGGGCAGATGCTGGTCATCTCCCTTTAATGTTTAAGTGCCATCAACAAGAGAGACGTACTCCACCTCATCTACCAGCACAGCCCGGAGTAACGGCCTCCAAGACGTGGAGTGGCCGACAATGAGCTCTTAAGGAGGTAGGGAGATGGCTTGTGGCCGTTGGGGATGGAGTCCAGACTAACGTTCTCGCCAGATGTTGTTCCAGAGACTGGCACACACGCCATTCTTGTGCTTGATACTGTCATGGTCAGCAACACTTGTCCCTGTCGCTGCACACGGCGTCTCGAGCGATATCCTCAACTTCGTCCCCGACTGCGCCCAGACATGCTTCGAATCATACATAGTGAACAACTTCGATCTAAGCGGATGTGGGAATTCGGCGGGCCTACAATGTCTCTGTCGGCAGACGGGCCTTACCGGCCACACGATAGGGGAAGGGGCCGTCGCGTGTATCGTTGCCGAGGGCTCGCGAGGGTCTTGCCAGGGCCAAGATTCCAGTGGTGAGAAGGTTTTCAAGACACGACCGAGGGCGCCGGGGACTAACAAGGGTCTTGTAGTTGAAATTACGGGAACCGCTTATAACATGTGTGTGGGCGTTGCCAATGCCGCGCCTAGGACACATCCGACTATCGTTGCGACCCTCATTGTCCCACCGGGCAAAGGACCTCTTGTTGCGCCCACGGCGTCGCGGCCCTCATCAAGCATAACAACGAATCTTGCAACGGACGTGACTCGCACATTGAACCCCACGGTGGTCTCTCCGGCCCCGACTTCGAGTTCGGCGACATCACCGCCGAGCGGCACATCATCGCCGGCTGTCCCCGAGATCGCCGCCACGACAAGACTGAGCCCTGCGCAAATTGTAGGTATCACACTCGGTGTCATTGCCGTAGTTGTGCTTGGAATCCTGCTCGTCCTCCTCGCCCGCTATGTGCGGAGGAGACGGTTTGGGGATAGCGAGGAGGGTGGGGGCGGTTTCACCAAGATGAGAGACTCGCTCAGCTTCGGGAGGAGAAGCCAACCGAACAGCCCCCCGCAGCTTCAGATTTCTAAGCCTCTGCAAGACGGTCCCTTCCAGTGGCACATGAACCGGACCGAGATACCGAACCCCCCCGAGCCGGCAGCAATCGGACTGGCTGTTTCTCCCTACCGAACACAGCAAACTGCCGCCGCTGTCGCAGCAAGCCGCGCAGCTCAGAGAATAGCACCGCAGCCGCCGTTGCTCGTCCAGACGCCTCCATCCCGAACCGGCACGCCCAGGATGGGGAACAATGTTGCGAAACCGACACTCAGCCTCGCTATCCCGCAGGCTCCACCGCCGTCGCTTGGAGCTCAGGCGGGTGTTCGAGATAGTGTTGTGACTGAGTTCGCTGAGGACGGTGAGGACAGAGGCACGAACTCGACAGGCGCGAACATCTGGAGACCTCCACCGACAGATCCTCAATCTGCGACGACGTACTTCGCTGCTGACAAAGGTGGGAACTGGGTGCTGCGAACCAAGCCGGGTCCAGCAGCAGTACCGGAGAGAAAAGAGACACCACGTCTCCCAGCCCCCGTTCAAATTGTCAACACCCAGGTCGAGTTACCGAGCCCCACCGACCAGACGAGGGCCGAGAGGGCTCAGCAATATTCTGGCTGGGACTCACCTGGTGCTGTGGTGCAACCGCTTCGGGTACCCTCCAACACTGGTCCACCCAAGCTCGGGTCACCCATTGCCTTCAAAAGCCAGGATCGTCAGCAACAACAACGTCAGCGGTCGCCACAACAATACCTTCGCCCACCACAACAGCAACAACAGCAACATGGCGAAAGCAGATCATCCAGCGTCTACTCCTCGTTTGGTGTACCGCAATCTGTTACACCTGGCCCGGAAAACCCGCTACCTAACGCACCAACCCCTGATACTTACTTCGCGCTGATCCGTGATGAGAGGGACCTCACAGCCATTCCCAGGACAAAGCGGAAGTCGCTAAGAAGACCAACGCGGCGGACATCGGGAGACTCGGCTACGTCGATCGAGTCGGCTGCGGCGCCGCCTTTCGAGGATGAGGATATCATTGAGGACGAAATACAGATTGACCTCTCTCCGGTTATCGAATCACCAATTTCGCCTGGAAAATCGCCTGTCAGGTACCCCAAAATCCGGCGCCCGGCTTCGGGGCAGCAACAAACGGGGAGCATGGGCTTGGGGCCACAATTGAGGCTTTTTCCAATGCCATCGAGGGATGCGTCCCTCTCGCCTACCAGAAGACCTGTCAACGCGGTAGGTCCCTATGGACTTCCTGCGAACCCCAGCGCGACCCGATACCACGCGCAGATGAGGGCGGGCTCTCCAGGTCTACCCGCGAATCCGAGTCCAAGGCGGAATCAAAACCAGACAAGAGGCGCGTCTCCAGGTCTCCCTGCTAATCCAAGTCCGAATCGCAATCCCAGACCGGTTTCCCCCAAGGCCAGGTCGAAGCCCGTACAGCAGCAATATTGGGCCGCTCAACAGGCAGCGAGAGAGGATCGTAGGCTCTCTCCAGGAGAACCATATGAGCTCCCAGCGGAAGGGGCCGAGCTGAAGTGGAGGCCATCGCAGCAGCAGCAGCAGCAGCAGCAGCGGCAACAAAAACAACAGCAGCTCCAGCCCCAGTCTCAACCCCCACAACAGCGACCTCGGCAGCTCCAGCCCCAGTCAAATCGCCCAGCCGAGGCACTGTCACCCACATGGCGTCCCTCTCAGCTGCCTATGCAGCCTGCCGAACTCTCCCCGGAAGTGGCCCAGGGGTCGCTCCTCGCGAAACGCCGGGGCGCTGCCGCCCTCGCCCTCGGCAGTAATAAGAAACCCAACAACAATAAAAAGGGGTGGAAGCGCGAGAGTATTGAGGCGCCCCCTATCACGCCAGGGATTCGCATGATGACACCGACGAGGAAGGGTGATGATTTTATTCTGGATGTGGCAAGGTAGGGTGCCCGGATATCAATATCTGCTCTTGCCTGTCTGAACTTCCAAGTGTGTTTTTATATCCTTTGATCGTTGTTCCACTCTTTGCCTTCTTCAAACTTCTTGTTGTATTTGTACAAATTTTTCTCTTTTATCTTTGGGCTTGGATTTGGAGCATGGTAGACGGAGTTTTTTGGTCATTCATTCATTACACGCCATATCAGCCATGTTACCATATATGGAAGCCGGAGCTGTCTTGTCGAGGATACAGATTTCGAAGGGGAGAAGACAAAAACGAAGGAGAAAGGCGTTCAAATTTGTATTTTTGGGGTTCAATGGGTTACTTGGAGATACCACGAAGGACCTGACTACAGATCATATTGTAATCTACACATTGTCTTTATCCTCCTACGAACGGAAAGGGAAAAACAATGTGAATGGACCTGGTTGCTAGCTGATTATGAATCTGCCTGATTCTGCTGCGTAATGCCATCACAACATGGTCGCTGTCACGTTGGAAGCGGGTCTTGGAGGTGAGGAGCAACAAAAAGATCCGCGGGGTCACCAGCGTGACATCACATGCCATACCCCACCACCCCTTCACACCTCCTACGCCTTCTGGGCTTTCGGTTTAGCGGCTGCTATTATTACCCGTAAACGCGCACCCAATTGCAGATGCAGAGAGCATCGGGACTTAAACGCATCTACCGCTCTGGAATCCCCTCCGCTGATTTATCAGCAGCAGATCTTTCTCTTGATTGTTTGGACGGCAGGAGCGAGAACCAGATGAGGCGAGGCGAGATTTCACACCTGCCTCAATTTACGACTCCTATTCGCCCAGCTGTTTATCTCCCCCCCCCCCCCCCCCCCCCGCGCACA
>Ga0247765_1000412_pt1 | contig 33954 bp, 33 predicted proteins | sample UWRJL106311C6_FD_179949 | JGI IMG/M metagenome (GOLD analysis project Ga0247765, IMG submission 179949) | Plant litter microbial communities from Arlington Agricultural Research Station in Wisconsin, United States - UWRJ-L106-311C-6 | ecosystem: Environmental > Terrestrial > Plant litter >...
CCTGCCAACCGAGAATCATGAACACTAACGTCTGGTACTTTTTTTTTTTTTTTTCCTGCAGGTCACATGAAGCAGAAAACTTGTACGAATGCGGACTGTGCAGCTTCAAATTCCGGAGCTGGGAGGCGTTTGATAAACACCAAAAGGCGCACCACGGTACAGGCCGCACCAACTGGTCTTGCTGGGCATTGACAAGCTATGGACAGGTATTCTCTGCCATTAGCAACAGCCCCAGCCCCAGCCCCAGCAGCAGCGGTGATAGTAGCAGTACACAAACTCCCACCAAGTCAGCGGCCTCGGATCAGTGCGGATACTGCGGCCAAGAATTCCCAAAGTCTGGCCGTGCCCTGGATGTCCACGGTGGCTTCTTCGTCACAGAGAACGACTGGAAGGAGCGAATCCAGCATTTACAGGCCGTGCACTATTTTCGCGAGTGTAATCCCAGCAAGAAGTTCTATCGCATCCAACATTTTAGGCAACATGTGAAGCACAGCCATGCTGGACGCAGTGGCTCCTGGAGTGGGATGTTGGAGAATTTCTGTATGATCGAGGAAGGACCGACTGTTATATGAGAAGAATCTGGGCACACAGAATTAAATCCTTTTTTATACCTTGCCCATGTTACACTGCTCACCCCGGCTCCAGGGTCGGCTCAGGGCCGGCTCAGTCTTTTGCTAAGGCTGGCTCTCCAGGAACCCTTGGAGGACTTCCCAGGTCGCTACAGCAGCAAGTGCCGTCGTGTCATATCGATAGGGGTATGTGTTGCTGTAGCGATCATCAGGTCGATCTGAAGCCTGTGGGATACCGGTGGTCCCTGTTCCGAACGCCGACGATCTTGTCAGCAAAGAACTAGAAGAGGCATGTGGGTATTCTCTCGTCCAAGTCAACATAGCCGGAGTAGCTGTTTACCCCTAGAGTAGTTTCACAGATGCCATCTTTGCCCGGCACGGCTCTTTGTAACGAATTGTCACGCTACTACTTGGTTAGGTTAGTGTCTCTTGACCTCGACCGGCTGGACAGGAACGTTTGGATGGTGCGTCTGTTTCTTTTACTGTTGGAAGTGGGCTTTTTCGTGGAGTCGTCGGGCAGTGACGTGGACGCCGTACTGAAGAGGGATAAGATCCAAGTCAGTCCCCAAATACGTGAAAGCTGCCGAGAAAGCACATGACGTATCTATCTGGCAGGGGGGGAAATAGGCGGGAATTGTGGCCGAACCCAGACCTACAGTACATGATTGATAAGTGGCAGTCTTATATCATGCATACAGTGCCTTCGGCAATGCTGTGTGTGTAACCGGGAACCTTATCCGTGTCGGTTCCAAGTGCGCGCTACCCCCAAATCCTGTCCTGTTGGGTTTGTCGGTTGTTTGTTAGAGATAAACAGGTGTGTGAGTGACCCGAATCTTACTACTTTGGTTGGTTGGTTGGTTGGTTGGTCTACGGCGCGCGTTTGCGGCACTGCTCGGGCTGAGGGCGGGGTGCTGCGGTAAGTCGTGTCCTGACCGACCTGCCTCATTGGGAACGATGGACAAATATTTACAGGCTCATGCTAGACCTGACGTTGCACAAGGAGATCCCAACCAATTTACCCGAAAGGAAACGTCTATAAGACAAGGGAGCCTCGAGCAGCAGCTTCGTGGTGCGAACAGCAGCCAACAACAAATGAAACCGTTTTGTTCGATCTCTCATTTTTTTTCTCCATCCTTGCTCTGTCTGTCTGCTCGGAAAGGGGGGCACAGGATCTTCAGTTTGGTTAACCGCTCAAGTATGTCTAGCATAACCGAGACCCCGGCACCACAGCAGCCGAAGAAGCAGAAGCAGGCAGACGCCGTCGTCTGGCGTTTCAACGACGATCCCATGCCCAAGGTGTTGCAAACGGGCGGATGCCACTGTGGAGCTGTCCGGTTCCGCATCCAGCACGAGGTGCTGACTCGGCAACCGGGATACCACATCCCTGTGAAAATGTGCAACTGCAGCATCTGCGGGCGCAACGGCTACTTGCTCATCTACCCGGAGCGTCACGAGATAGAGTGGATTTCCGGTGAGGACGCCCTGGTCGACTATAAGTTTGCAACAGAGAAGAAAGCCCATAGGTTTTGTGGTCGCTGCGGGAGCAGCATCTGCATGGATATGACGGGATCATGGAAGTCCTGGGCGGGAGATGTCGTAGGCATCAACGTGAGTTCCCAACCCTTTCTTCTTTCTATTATTTTTTTCCCCCAAACGCTGATGACCGAGCCGTACTAGGTTCGTATGCTTGACGACTTTGATATTGAAGTCTTGAACCTCCAGAAGAAGAACGGGAAGGACTTTGTTCCTCAGTGAAAAGCATGAATCTCAATCGCGCGCCACCATGGTGTAAGAGATCGACCGACCTGTCTTGGACTACATGTAGCTATTTTAGATGAGATACCTTTTTTTCCAGTCTGTCAACCTGGCAGGTCGTTGAGAAAAAGTGGGTAGCTATCTGCAAAGTATGCGGCTTATACCGAGTTTTACCTGCCGTCCTGGCAGAGCGTCTGCATCCAAAGAACGCCCAACCGCCAATAGGATGATCGTGTCCACCGCTCCAGACGTGACATACCAATGACATGTCTCTAATGAATTGCGTAAACACGCAGGGTGAGAACAGGGCTGTGTCAGGTACTCATCGTAAACATGAAGGTCCGTGCCACATCGGCCCCCCCCCGTCTCAACATGGCAGGTGGTAGTAAAACTGTTCTGTAAGGTTTCATCATTACCTACATGTGTGTATCAGGCCGGAAGATTCCTAGGGTACTATCGATGGTCTCGGTGGAAATATTCGAACAATGCTTGCTAGAAAACTATTTGCCAGAATATGTGTGGCACCAACAGATGGGACTTGGACTTCATGCTTGGCCTTCTGAAATCTGTAACATGACAGCATGCAGAAATCTGACAAGCCAACGGACTACTTGTCCCGGTAAGAATTCAACAGCCATGCAGACAGAAAAATGCTAATAGGCCGCAAAAAGCGCATGAATTAATTAAAATAATAAAAAACGGAAATTTTTGAGAAACCAGCTGATGGCAAAAGATTGCCGGATAATACTAGGAAGAAGTGATGTCGCGGTATATCACATGTGGTAGAGATATTTGCCCAAGGGAATAGCGGCAAGAGAAAGACTAATGTACGCTTGCATGGGATGTATTTTTAATCTCCTCCACAGGACGGCTCGTAGGCGACGAAAGTTCGACCAGTTCACGCTGAGTCTGGCCCAGAACGACAAAAAGCCGGCAAATTCCCACGGTTGGGATATACCCAAGGGCATAACATCAGCGCAGATCAAAGCTGTGTTGGTCAGGCAGATGCCGATGCAGAAGGCCCTGTGCAATCCTAGGACTTGTGATCCTAGAGAGAACGGCCCTTCTCGATGCTTTGGATGCATGCTCAGGTACAATGCAGCACACAGCGCCAGTGTAAACACCACAATCCCTTGTATGGCGAGCACTGAGGTCTTAAGGGCATATTGAATAAACTTCCAAAGTGCCTTGATGTTATCGTCATCCGTCAGCAGCCAGTTAAGGACGGCATCGGCCATCCTAATGGTCATGACGCATGCCATGGTCGTTTCCCAGTACGTTTCAGCCAGTTCTCCGAAATCTCGAAGGAAGCGCAGGCTATCCCTATCCACGTCTGAGGGGGGATGAGCTATGGTAATTTTATGAAGTGAAGCTCCAAAAAGGCTGGAATTACTGATTTGCTTGATTTGCCGGAAATTGTTGTTCTCTGGGACCGAAGCTACTAACCCCGGGGACCGGACAACTCTTTCCAGGGTCAGGTCTGATTGGCAGTCTATGAACATGACTTTGCAAGACAGCGGCCAATGTTGTCGCTCTATGACGAGAAAGTACTCAGATATTGAATTCTTGGGCACCGGCTCGCCGCTGAATTCCTCCGACGGGGCGGGTAATGCTGGCAATTCACGTCCCAAAGCTTTCGATGGCTTCCTCAATGACTTGACTCGCACCAACTTGTCGAGCGTCAAAGTTCTGGATGCTGCACGCAAATGGACCCCCATGCGTTTCCATTCTCGTGGGTGCGTTACCTCGGAAAATGGCGTGTCCCAAAAAAAGTCCGTCGCGAGAATCATATCGTCGAGTCCCCGGTCCACACTTACAAGAACTGGCCCGCGTTGCGCCCAATTAATTCCATGCGGAGTGACGCCGGCGTAGGGGTCAGGCCAGCGGAGAGAGATGGTACGGCTGCATGACCTCAGGTGCTTCCGGTCAACCACTTGATAGCCAACCCGCTCGTAAACCCCCGGCTGCTCAGTTACACGTAGGGTGAGTGCCGATACTCCACGGTTGATATCGAGATCGATGGCTGCGTTCAGTAGACCGACGAAGACACGCCCTTCCTCGTAAATCTGAAGATCAAGGCGAATGCCGTGGCTCGTAATCTCGCAGGGTGTTGGCGCTCCTAGAACAGGTGGCATGTGCTTTCGCTGGCAGCGAAACATGCTAGGGGAAGGTGCAAGGGGTGTTTGAGGTGAACTTGCGTCGGGCGGTGGCGAAGAAGCCAGGGGAGGCACCGCGTCTGCATCGAGCCACGCGAGAATGGAGTGGTCTCCTGATGTTCTCAAAATCTCCTCCTGAAGTCGTCGGAATGCCTTCTCTCCTCCTTCGCCGTAAAGAAGCGGCATATTGATGCTGAAGAGTCCAAGGAGACAGTAAGCCACGTCTTCTTCTCGCGTGGTGTCTCGATGCGATGCCCATGACATTCTCTGGGCCACTCGAGCCTTGCGGAAGTCTGTTCCGGTGAGAAACATGGCTGGTATGGATGTGCGTCGTTCAATTTCCTCCGCTATCGAGGCTCGGTCGTCGATTCTCGTCCACTCCTTATCGTAAAAAGTCATACGTCGGGGAGCAAGCAGTTCCTGGAGGGTCCATCCGCGTGTAAACCAGCGACACTGTTTGGAGGGCTTTGAGGAATGTGGGTCCGTTAAAAAGTTGTTGTGTAGGATATCCTCGAGGTAGGCGTAACAAATGGTGGACTCTCTGTACCACCGAAACATGGTATTGATGGCCTCGGATAGCTCAGCGCTGCTAGATCTCTCAATGCAACATGTATCAATCCAGACCCAGTCAATGCCGTCCAGTTCGGCCTGGCGACATGTATTGTCAATTTTGCTGTATCCCTTCATGCGAGCGTGATCTGGTCGCTGCATATCCTGGTAGGATACTTCTGGTTCTGTCTGATCCCATGTGTGTGAGAGGATGGCGTAAGGAGGGACATTTTTGTAAAATGTATGGAGCTGACGCGACTCGACATTGAGAAGCCGCATGGCAATGGCCCGCAGGCTCCACAGAAGGGAGACCGAGCAATTTTATAGTTCAAAGCGAGCTCCAAGAAAAAGGGAAGCAGCGGATCGTGGCCGGTATGAGTGCAGGTTGCAGTCAAGGAAAGGGCGCAATGGAATACAGGATAGGTTTCTTAAGAACTTAAATTTCTTACCCATAAGCGTGATGGGTAAAAGTGGGTTTGATTCTGGTGAAGAATCACGCGAGGGCGGAAGCATTGGACACTGTGGTTTGGTGATGTCAGGCAGCAATAGCGACGCACCTGGCACTGACGTGTTCAGTGGTTAGTCGTTCCTTCCCCTCCTCAAAGTCACCGAACAACTTTGATGCTGGCTTCACTCTCGCTGACAGAAAATAACTGACAGTCTCCCACTGGCCATAAGGCGCATGAGAAAAGCAAACGACAAAGCGACAGTCCAGCTGCTTCAGCCCCCACGTCCGCACGTGATCGCGTTTTGCCAATCTCGGTCGTGTCTGGCCGCGACAAACCACCTCTCCAGCAACTTCGCAACCAAAGTCATGCAGCCCACCGCTTTGAAAACCTCAAACACCGCTGCACTAGACGTAGTGGGTCGTAGACTACCCTGTTGGGGCAGATGGAAGAAGACGAGGCGTCGTAGAAAATTTTCCCCAAGGCAGGCTTGGAGGCAGGTGCAAACAGGGGGGTTCCACTTTGGATCCCCACCTCCTTGAGCAAACGCGTTCCAACTGGCGCGCGATGAAGCACCTCACATCCACCAGTATCTCAGCGAAACACGATGAGGACCACGTCGATTATCGCCCGGCCAATGCGAACGGTTGGACACCTAACCAAGAAACATGCTTATCCTGGCGTCGACTTGCCGCTGCGGCACTTTCCACAACGGCACGGACGTGGGATCGAAGGGAAGACGTTCTTTCGCATCGGAGCTCACCGGAGCTGCGAAAGCTCCACTTCGCCCATGCTGCAACTTAGGGAAGTCGCCATGCTTATCCTGATGGACCGCCTCACCGACAAGCCCAATTGGCACCAAAAGGTTTTCGACGACGACATTGTGGCGAGATGGCGGCACGAAGCTTTGACCCAGTCAGAGGAACCACTGTTTCTCGCCGCCACCATCGGAAAAGACCGAGATCACGACGAGGTTCGCATGCCCAAGCGCCGCCGCATTATATCCGAAAAATGCTTCGATTATGTATGTCTCTGGTCTTTGTACTGTATCTGTCGATATCTGACTTGTTGACTGGTCCGACAGGCTATTGCCGAGCTCAGATGCAAAGCTGCTTTCTGCAAGAAGACTGGACTGGTAATCACACTCGACTCGGGTCGCAACATGATCACCAAATCCGACACCCTCGTCCCTCCATCCCTTGCCAACGCCCTGAAAAGTGCCTTTGCAAAACTGCGAGCCGAGCAGGGACAGACACCAGACTGGCACCCTGGGAGCAACGACATGGTTCAGGATCTTGTTCATCCGTCGCTATACCCATTTGTCTATGGTGATTGGGTGCCCCATCTTTCGCTTGTTTCTAAAACTGACATAGGACAACAGAACGATCCAAATTTGTCCGTGAAGAAGCTGTGGGAGTTTCTGACGCTCTCGAATGGGCGGGCAAGGGTTATGGTGAGATCGTACCCAAAGACGGAAGGCCCACTGAGGACGAGAGTCAAAGGGGCCAGTTTTGGGATTCGGAATCTATCCCCTCGAGCTTCTGGTCGGAAACATACCAGTGGCTCCCTGCAAACCTCGAGTTCAACAAAGATGGAAACGTCAAGTTCACAAGCTATGTCAACAACCTCCACCCGGACAAGCATCCCGAAATCTACAAGGCCATCGAACAATTAGTCGACATCTCTATTCCAGCCTGGGATTATGTTTTGCATGGCTACACATCTTCCATAGGGGGCTTTGGACGGTTCATGCTTCCAAATCAGAGCAGATTTGGGGACATTCCGTTCGAGCGAGATGACTACGGCGTCTGGGAGGCATTGGACGACAAATTCATGGAACAACATGAGCGTGAGAATGGGCCCATCGTGTTACCAGACGATGTAAAACGCGACGTTGAAGTCATCAACATGGGGGAACCGGAAGAGGTCATCGCGGCTGAGATGCACAAGGCGAAGTGGGCCGAAATTCGGGATTTCCTCTACCCGGAGCCCGAGGCTTTCTTCCCCGTCGAGTATGAATGCCGCGCAAGCATTCGGGGAAGATTTAGGGACACTGGGTTGCAGGTTATTGTCAAGATGGCAAGCATTGAGCTTACACCGGACAAGCCCGACTTTCCCCCTGGGGGTTGGCACGTAAGAGATCCCGGCCAGCAGAAACTGTCGTTGACATGGCTAACAGCGATCAACAGGTTGAAGGTCAAATGAATGAACAAATTGTTGCAACAGCGCTCTATTACGTGGAATCCGACAACGTGGCGCCGAGTAACCTCTCCTTTCGCATGCAAACCGACCCCGACGACGACGTTCAACATTACTGCGGTGGGCAAGAGCCATGGTACTATCAGCAGGTATTCGGCACGCCACTCCGAGACTTTGCGATGATGAATGCGCCTGCTATCCAGAATTATGGAAGTGTTGAGACACGGCAAGGGAGACTTTTGGCATTCCCCAACGTGTTGTAAGTGACCGACCGTTGCTTGTCACTGGCAAAACTGACACCACCGATAGCCAACACGCTGTTTCAGGCTTAAGCCTCAAAGATCGAACCAAACCAGGTCATCGCAGATTCATCGCTCTCTGGCTCGTCGATCCCCATCAGAGGATTATATCCACGGCCAATGTCCCACCACAGCAGCTGGACTGGTGGCACGAAGCCGTGGTTAGCAAAGGAAGCGGTACGGACACGGCCACAGCTGTAGTCGCGAGCACATCATCTACCGGGCTCACCCCCGAGGGTCTGATGACGCGACAAGAAGCCATGGAGCATCGTGTCCAACTCATGAAGGAACGTAGCCGCTTCCAGGACGAAGCAGACGATAACTGGCATTCGGAGGGATACTCATTCTGTGAACACTAACGGCAATCACGCCAGCACCACCATCCTACTCTGCTGTCCTTCATTTCCCACGTTTCTCCTTTAGCAATCTCCTACTCTCCCTCGATACCCGGCGGGCCGATACTATCCACCACATCTGGACAAGCCAAAAGCGCAAAGCATGTCCGCGCACTTGCCGTAATACACTTTGCCAAGTCCAGGTCCAGCTGAGTCTTATCTGGACACCTCGGCGGGCCCCCAACACACTTACCTGACCCACGATCAAACGTCAACTCCCTCGCCCTGTCACACTCGGGCGGCGTCCTCGTCACGCACTTGCCCTCCGTATTCGGGTCCATTCCTCCTGGACACTGCGGCTTCTTACTCACCGAGACACACAACCCATCCCGCACCTCCAAATCTGGGTCGCCACACTTTGCCTCTGTCACACACTCCCCCGTCGCTTCATTCAGCTTAGTCCCTTCAACACACTTTGGCTTCACATTGTCCGAAACACACCCCACGCCCGCAACGAAGCTTGTTCCTGCAACTTTACATGTAGGCGGCACGCTAGACACGCACTTCCCATCGATTGTCGGCGTATTTTCCGGGCAGGGCGACGTATCGCTGACACACGCCATGAGCCTTGGAACCCAGGCCGATTTTTCAGGACAGACGGGTGGTGTATCTGAGATGCACTTCCCGTCGGAGAGAATAAATCCGGGGCCGAGATGGGAACACACAGGCGGGGCGTTGGAGACGCACTGCGAGGTGTGTTCGTTAAAGTGGAAGTGTTCGTCGCACCGGGGTGGCGTCTTGGAAATACAGCTGTTGGTGGTCTTGTCGAAGGTGGTACCGGTGCCTGGGGGACAAGCAGGGCGCGAAGGGGATACACAGGTTAAACCGTCCATGTCGATTTCCGGGGGTGGGACGCCGGGCGGCGGGGGTGGGAGGGTGGTGGTGTCGCAAAAGGGCTTGTTGGGGACGATACAGAGTTGGAGGTTCTTGTCATAGTGTCCTTTACCGTTGCAGTCGGGCGGGGCGGCGAAAATGCACTTGGTGTTATCGGGGGAGTGGGTTGAGCCTTCAGGACAGGTCGACGTGGCGTCGGAGATGCACTGCCCAGCGATCGGACGGGAACCGGGGGGGCAGACGGGATCCTCAGTAAGGTGGCATTTATTGGTGACCTCATCGTATACGGCGCCCTGCGCAGCGGATGGGCATGTCGGCTTGCCGAGCTTGCATTTCCCGGTGGCAGGGTCCGGCTCGCCGCCGCCGAGCTTGCAGTCCGGGTCGGTGATTTCAGTGCAGAGACCAGTGGTGGGGTCGAGCTTGCCTCGGGGACAGTTTTCAGGCTGCGGCGTGAAGATACATCGCTCGTTGGCTCGGTCGGGCTCCATACCCGCCGGGCAGTCTCTGGTTGTTGAGGGGAAACTGCACAGGCCCCTGCGATCCAGGGTCATACCGGGGAGGTCGGGACAGCAAAATGCCTTGGGCTCGTCGCCCCGATCAAAGTTGCTCGGTGGTGGGAAGAAGACCTTGCTGCCTGCCTGGCACTGGATTGGCTCCGTGCGCGTGCACAGCTTGTCCTCGGTCAGCGTGAACTCAGCCGGGCAAGGCGGCCTCTTGGACACGCAGAGGTTGCCCTGCAGTTCGCCAAGCTCACACATGGGCAACTCCGTTGTACGGCAGACGGGTGCGCGCTCATCAGGGAAAGTCGTGAACTCGCCGCCCTGGGGACAGAGGCTGCCCTTGAAGATGCAGCTCCCTTTGATGTTTTCGAACCCAGCTGGGCACCTCGGTTCCTCGATAACGGTGCACTTGTCGTGGTCGGGCTGGGAGCCATCTGGACAAATGGGCGGCTTCGTCGACACACAGACGGGCTTGCCGTCCTTGCCGGCGCGCACAACAAGGCCGAGCTCCGGAGGGCCACACGTCGGGCCAGAAATCAAAACGCATCGAGAGCCGTCTTGGTGGAATCCGAGATCGCATGTGGGTTTGTGGTCCGAGACGCAGCTTGGTCCTATCGCCTTGAAGGGGCTATCACACTTGGGCGGCGATATGGACACGCACTCAAACGTCGTCATATCAAGTGTCGCTGCGGGGTCTGGGCACGTTGGGAGTTCATGTGAGATACACCGGCCGTTCTCGAGAAACAAGTCCCCGGGACATGGCGGCGTCTCGCTAATGCAGATGCTCTTGGTGGCTGAGTCGAGCATGAAGCCAGGAGGACAGATGGACGAGGCGAGAAAGGCGCACTGTTGGGTGCGGGGGTCGAAAAATGTGCCCGGCGGGCAGCATACCATCTCATTGGGACGGAAGGGGTCTTGCTGTGGCTTGATGTCGTTGATGCGGAGGGGCCGCACAGGAAAGCCGAAGTCCAACGGGACTTCGATGTGGGATGCGTCATGTCGGAGAGTGTAGGCACCTTTGGGAGCAATCCCAGCGGGCGGCGCAAAGAGCAAATTTTTGTTTCCTGGTGCGAGAATGACAATCTCAGTTGCAGCGCTGCATGCTGCAATGCTCAGGAGGGCCAAATGACTAAGTCGAGCCATGGTTGAGAACATGAACCCAATGGAGAGGACCACCACCGCTCCTCCGTCACTACTACCAGCTTTCCACTGGCCTTTTATAGGTTTACAGGGAAATCCACTCCTCGCTACCTCAATCCCCCATTGCCGCAGGGAGACAATGCTCCGGATAAGGATTGTTCGAGACCTCTCGTCGCACTTCAGCCCAGCCCCTTTATCGGCAATTTTCTGTAAACGGACGCTCTAGCCAGCCTACCTGATGTCCGTGGCCAGCTGACGCCTGCATTATCGGCGCCGCACGTACGGCAACTACCGATCGACCACTCACGGTCGACGAGTTCTGCACGACCCGACGAGTTCTGCACGACCCCGCGCGTCGTGGCGCCATGGCGGGCTGAACGCCGAGACTCCTGCAGCCTGGGTGATGTGGTTCTTTTTACTGCGCCGAGTCCGACATAATGTTGCGATTGCGGTTCCGTATGACAAGACGGCACATGATAGATACAGCGGGGGTGATTGGACTCTTTACTGACGCCAACTGCGGGACAAGTCCCAAAAGGTGGCTGATTTTCTGATAAAGGCGTTGGCCGAAGAGCTCTCAGCTTTGACCTTGACGCCACTCTACTGTGCAGCCTATCACGAGTGCAGGTATTGTTGGTTCGGGCGATATTTCCATGTCTCACGAAATGCCTTGAACCGAGTTGAGTTTAGTGGGCTTATGCATGCATGCAAGAAGATGGTCTGAACCATGAAGGAAGAGCCACTTGGAGAGTGATGGGAATAGTCAGTGAAGTCGATGTTCATCCCTCCCTTGGTCTCATGTTCACTTCTGCCTTGCTGCCTCAGGCAGACAAGAGGGGAAATTCAGCTGAAGCATCCGGGGCTCTTGCGGTATTTTCACAGCGACACAACTGCCCATACTCTCAAAGGAGCCACGTCTTCCTTGGCGACATGCGGCTCATCCATGCTTCATCGCTCAAACTTGAGGAGTTCTTCGACGATAGCATTCCGCCATATGCTATTCTCTCGCACAGATGGGGTAAGGAAGAAGTTTCACTCCAAGAATGGATGTCGGCAGATCGAGGCGCCATCGAGGCCAAGGAGGGCTACAACAAGATTGTCCGCGCCTGCCAGCTGGCACTATCACAGGGCTATGAATATGTCTGGGCCGACACAAACTGCATCGACAAGACCAGTTCAGCAGAGCTTTCCGAGGCCATCAACTCCATGTTTCACTGGTACCGCGCTAGCCATGTGTGTTATGCCTATCTTGGCGACGTTGACAAGCGCTCGGCGACAGAAACAATTCATCTCATCAAGCAAAGCTGTTGGTTCACACGCGGATGGACACTACAAGAGCTAGTAGCACCAGTACGCATCGAATTCTACTCGAGGGACTGGCAATGCCTGGGAACCAAAGACTCGCTGGTCGGCATCCTCAGCGACATTACGGGGATTCAGCCAGAATATCTGTCGCATAAGCACAGGGGCAAGTGGTACGTGACAGGGGACTGGCGTGAATACATGGCACAAGAGCTTTTCCATGCCGTCCCTCTGCAACAAGCCAGCATCGCCACGAGACTGTCGTGGCTTGCGCGAAGAACGACAACTCGGATCGAAGACATGGCGTATTGCATGCTTGGCATCCTCGATATCAACATGCCTCTGCTATATGGAGAGGGCCGCCGGGCATTCAAGAGGCTGCAGGAAGAGGTCATCAAATGCTCCACCGACCATTCTCTTTTTTGCTGAGACTCGAGGCTCAATGCCATGGACCGGTCTGGATTCTTGGCCCTCTCGGCAAGCGACTTCCAAACCGCTCGAGGGATCGGCCCCGGCTTGGAAGAATCCCTAAACTGGGAGAAGCCCTCCCCTTACGCCATGACGAATTCAGGCTTACACCTACAGCTCCCTCTTCTAGACGCCTGGACTTCCCATTTTGCGGTTTTGGATGCCGAAACAACCTGCCATGACGGCTTTGGGCGGCCTGAGCGACGACGGCTGGGCATCCACATAAGGGGGGATAAATCTACGGGGCGAATGTATCGGCGGCGGTTTCCGAGCCACCCATTCCCGCTAGCTCCCTACAAGCTGCCAGCAGCTCGGAAAGAGCTTTTTATCTCGGAAAGCCAGCTTGACACGCCCACCCCCATGGAGCTCATGTTTAACTTGGACGTTAGGTTTAACATGCATACTGATCGCGACGACGAAGGGATGCCCATTCTTCTTGAGGAAAGTGGTGAAGGGGATATCGGGGAGGTTTTTGCTTTTCTCACATTCGAGCCCCGGGAAAGGTTTCGGGCCTTGACGTCAATCCCGGATGGCCGGTTCGACCCGCGGCACAGCATCATCATGATGAATATGACGGCATCAAATTATTACATCAGCGCTCTGGAAGTCTCCTATATCTTAGTTGATGATAGTGTTGACGGGCGTACATGGTGTTGCGAAGCTGTATTGCTGTCGCTCCTGACGGTAGACGACGAGGAGTTCCTTGTCATGGTCGGCGCATCCGTCGGGGCAAAGTTTGGCGATAACCCTCCGGTTTACAAGATGCACCAGCACCGGGTCTCACACGATGAGTTCAAACAACATTTAGAAGCATCAGATGGACGGCTATATGATTCTGGTCGTCTCCGTCCTATAGAGGGGGAGCGCGCTCTCCGCCAGTACATAATGCCCATTGTTCAAAGATGGCTCCAAGAGGCAAGGGCGGAATTCAGTCCAGATGATTGGTGGATGCAGCACGACATGGAGTTGAAACCAGACAATAGGTGGGACCCTGCGAGTAGACAGCTCGGCCCCATCTTTTGATCCGATATTTTTTCACCGTATGGTCCTTCGGTCCTAGCACATATGCACATCACCTTGCCGGATCCTGACCGTCATGACCATCTACCCGAACCGGCAGGCCGGCCTTAAGACCGCAGGTGTCTGCATTCCTTCAAGGTATCTTGAGCAATTCGAGAAGGGCAACTTTAGGATCAAAGGATGGTGCAATGAAGCACACGCTGAAAACCTGTCCAGCAAAAAAAAAAAAAAAAGCATCTCACGCTCTCCGCGTTTTCATTTCATTTCATAATACATTGAGCTTTTCATACCCCAAGAATACCAGACAAACCACCAACAGCAAATCTCTCGGGTCGGTCATGACACACACTCTCTCGACCGGGTCACTCAAACCTTCCTCCCCATTGACTTCGACTTACCCGCCCTCGCCGCCCGACACGTTGGACCCCAATCCGGCCCATCATCAATCGCACAAAGCGTGATGGTATGGACATAACGAACCTTGCCATTCTCGATCCGCAACTCATGACTATCGGGAATATTCCCCACGGCCGTGAACGAACACAGCACATCGGCTGATCCCAACACCTCGTCAATCACGTAGCGTCGCATGCTCACGGATTTACCACCAGAGGGTCCTCCCGCCGGCATGCCGTCGGTGCAGTTGATGTATCGGGACCCCTCGACCCGCTCGCAGGGACTTCCGAATGGGAGGTGCGAGCGCGCGGTGGCAGCGTTGGGGCCGCCGAAAAGGTCAAGGTACCCGTCGATGGCGCTTTGGAGTGTGGCGCGCGACGGACGGGCCGAGGGTTCGAGGGCGTGCCAGCTTTCCTGTGACATTGCGTGTTAACAATCTGTCCTTGAAAGTTGAAGTGGCGATGATAATGACACCACCATCAAATGGGAATGAAGCTGGGAAGTGGGTAACGTAGGCAAAAGTATTTACCTTCTTAAAATACCCCAACGTTGCTGACGCGTTGAAAAATAGCGCACCCGTCGTGGCCACGATACTATCCACCATGGTGATAGTCTCGATTCCCAGACTATGTCGGATCTGCGTGGCAATGACATGCGGCGTTGGCGTCAGGGCCACAAGTTCCGTATATGATGCGCAGGCGACAGTATCGGCGGTGCTCCGGCTATATTCCACCTTGAGCGCCTTGCCGAGAGCGCCCTTTGCGATATCGGTGATTTGGTTATTCTCCTGGTAGGTAAAGTTGTTCATGGTGAAGAGTTTTTGCAAGTCATCGAGCTTGCCGCTGTTTTGGGCAGCGACATATTTCTCAGCTGTGGCGAGGAGAGCTTCGCGGGTGCATTCGGCAGCGGCATTCACGGGCGATGTTAAGGTGGAGATGGTGAAAAGACCGAGGGCAATTCCGCCCTTGAGATTGGAGGGAAACATTTTGAGAGGTCCAGTCAACACAGCTCAGACATTCAAGCCTCGATCGCCCTCTCTGTCGGGTGGGAATTCTGTCTGGTATATTATACAAAAAACTTGACCGGATGCAAGGTACCGATCTGTTTGCCGTGCAAACAAACATAGCCGATCTATTTTACTGTCGGTAAATACCAGGACATGCATGCATGCGAAAAAAAAAAAATGTTCCGATTTGTAGGGTTCGGGGTATTTAGGCATTTTACCAGCAAAGACACTCTGCTTGGTGCGCTTGTAGAACTACTTTGAACTTCGATTCCAACTGTTGAACGGCTGTCTGCGATTGAATGAATGGTTGGGGGTGAATAGAATACATGCTAGAATCACCCCTTTAGTGCTGCGGCTTGCGATGCACAACGAGAGGGGCAATGATCCAGCGGCGACACCAAAATCATTTATTCCACATCCACAAATATTCAAGCATTGAAGTTTTGAAAATAGATAACTCTAGGCTTGGGGAGTGAATACGAAGTACAAGATCCTGAATCTGGGTGGATTTGGCGTCGAGTTGAAAATGCGTTCTCGGATTTTGAAGGAGCAAAGGTGTCGTTGACGATGGTGACCAGAATCAGACCAGACCACTTGCCACTTTCTACTTGCCATGTGTCTTGTTCAATTACTTTGTAGACACCTTTGCAGATCCCTCGCCTTTGAAGACAATCAGAGCCCAATGTGACATGACAAGATATCCTGTCCTGAACCTGGCAAGATCTGAATTCTCCTGTCCTGAACAGCAGGATCACGAGCCCGTTTTGCCAAGGCATAGGAACAGCCCTTGTCCGAAGGCTGAAGCAGAATATCAAGTCTAGACCCCTCAAGAACCGCCACGGGGTGCTAACTTGGACGCCACGACTGGGTTCTTGACCAATAGTTGCTGACATTGCTGTCAGCTCCTGCAGTGCGATGAAAGATCAACCCACATAAACACAAGAAAACTGAGAGCCTTGACTCTAGCGCTGACTGACTGCGTTCCCCGCCCTTTAATTTTTTTTTTTTCTCCGTGGAAATATAATATATAGAAAACCTGATTCCCAAGCACCTTTGGTTTTCACCCCGACAACAACAACAACACCACCCCTACCTCAAAGCAAAGTTTTCTTTCCGAAATCCCCCAAAATGAAGCTCCTCCCCCTCTTGGCGGTGGCTACCCTCGCCTCGGCCGCAACTCAAACCATCGCCTCCCTCGCTGCATATCAATCGCAACGATCGTGCGCCATTCCCTGTTTCTGGAACGGAGATCCCGATAACTCCTACGCCAGTGATACCCTCGCGATAAAACTCGAGTGCTGTACCGATAGGGTGTCCTGTAGAGATCGTGCGCAGGATAGCTGTTTCTGCAGAGCTGACCTGCGGCCTGTGGCGGCATCTTGGCTATCGACCTGTGTGAATGGGTATTGCAGTAGTAACGCTGTTGATGTAGTGTCGGCGGTGGCTGTCTATGATGAATATTGTGTGGGGAAAAGGGTTGATGGACCAGCACCAGCGCCGACGCCAACAGGCTCACAAACGGGGGCGGGTACCGGTGCAAAGACCGGAGGAGCGGCGGCTACAGCCACGGGGTCAGGATCGTCGTCGGGTTGTGATGGCTTGCGACAAGGGATTCCTTGGTGGTCGGGTTTGGTAAGTTTGCATGCATGTTGTTATAAACCACCCCCAACAAAAATGATAAACACTAATGGTTTTGGATAATGATAGCTATCGGGAGTTGCTTTAGTCATCTTGAACTTGTAACTGGGGAAATTCTTTTCCGAAGTCTGGGGCATGGCAGCCGGGTGGGGGGACGGTGAACTGAGTGGGCGGACGGACCTGTCTTTTTTGTGATATATCGTCATCGTCAAAGATAAGGGAATCCCTGCTCTCGTGCCCGGTAATTTCGTATCCGGCATAGTATGCGCCCCTCCCTCCTTTTTTTTTTTTTTGTTGCTTCGTGTTGTTGTGGTCCTTCACCGGCTACCATTGGTCCGTCGTCAGTCAGTCTCAAGCGGCTCTCGGGAGCTCAATGTCAACCACCCACGGCAACTGAGGCCTGCCATGGCCACCATCTCCAGGTTGCACAGCCGCGTTGATAAACAGCGTGGTCTGCCCCTGTGCAGCGGGAAACTCGTCTTGACTGCAGTGACTTGTCCTTCGACATGCTTGTTCCGTAAGGTTTCGGAGTCGGTATTCTTTGTCCAGCTTCGTTTCGATACTATCATTCGGGCGAGACTCAATCGTTGCGAGCGTCTCAATGACACAAGACGCGCCGTTGTCAATGTCGGTGAAGTGGGAGGGGTTTTCGCTACTCGGTTCCGTCCCTCGCCAAGCCACCAGTTTTCCACCCCATCCTTCATGTACATGTCCAAAGCAGTGCAGGAGCGGCCGGGCTTTAGCGACGGCCGCGAAGAGCTGCTCGCAACCTGCGCGCTTCCTGGAATTTGTTGACAGGTCCAAAACTCCCTTGGGCGGGCCGTGTGTAACAACCACATGCACGTTGCTCGCTATCGCAAAATCGTGATGATCCCCTTGCTTGTATTGAAAACCCCAGTCAGCTTCAATAGACGGGGTAAAAGGGCTTGCATAGACCGTTAGGTCCGCACCGTTACCGAGGCGAAAATGGTGCGTACCTTGGTCAAGCAAGTGAATACCTTCGGACTCTTGGCTGAGAAGTCGGCGTGCATCACCGGGATTACCATACTCCTTCCTCATGAGTTCCTCCGTGATGGAAAATAGCCTCCGTGCCACATTGGCCTTCTGCTGGTATATGGGCTCATCGAGGGTAAAGTCATGGTTTCCGGCGATGACAAGTTTCAGGGGCGCGTCAATGCTACGAAGCAGAGCGAGCGTGGTCTCAAACTCTTGAATCTTGGACTCGTCGGTTAGGTCGCCGCAATGGATCGCCACGTCGACTGGGAGGTCTGGAATGGCTATGCCATTTTGTGCGTGGGTATCGGAAAGAAGGAGAAAAGTGGTCTTGATGCCCTGCTGCAGCATTGTGTTCTCGGTTGGGAGAGTGATATATGTGTTGGGTGAAACAAATGAGCTTGGATACCGAGATAGATAGATGGATGTGGAGGATTGAGATGGGGCGATGATAGGGCCATGTGCCTAATTTATAGTATAGTGCTGGACCTGTCCTCCACTCTTCGAACGTCGGTGCCTAGGTTTGGGCAAACCTTAAACAGCCACCAAGTCGGGGCGCTCCACGCCAGCCAGAACTTTAGGATGTCATAACAGCTGACTCAATTACCTTTAGAAACCCCTCAATCTCCCCAAGGAATTCCTCCGGTGCTTGCAACGCAGCAAAATGACCCCCCTAATGTTTCATCACATTAGCGCTGATCTACAATGTGCCGCGTAGTTGGATAGTTGGATGGATGGGAGAGACCCACCTTCCCCGGCTTTCCATAAAAAACCAAGTTTGGAAAAAGATGCTTTGCCCAAGCGTGCGGCACCGTCGCCAGTTCTACTGGAAAAGCCGAAAACCCAAACGGTTTGGTCATGGACATGGGCATGGGCGGGAGAGGTCCCCCCACAACACGGGTTAGGGCTCGGTATGCCCACATGGAATGGCTGTATGAGTCGGTGAACCAGTAGAATGAGACTTGTGCAAGGATGGCGTTGAGCGAGAGGGGGTAGCGGTTGTCGCTCCATTCAATGAATTTTTCACCCATCCTGTCAAGTCATTATTAGAGTGTAGTCAGTCAGTCAGCCTGTGGAAAGTTTTGGGGAGAGACTCGGGTTTATGTACGTAAGTAGGTAGGTAGGTACTTACCAAGTCAACATAGCCAGCGGATTAGTATTGAGAACCAATGAGATGGTCGAAGGACGAGTTCCATGCTCAACTGCATACGCTGACCCCGTCTGCGCCCAGGCATTGACGAATTCCTGCTGCTTTTCTTCCTCGGGGGTAATGGGTATGTTTGCCACTTCTGCGCTTTGGTTTGCTGTTAAGAAGAGCATGTTTACTGTTTCTCCGTCAGAACCACCCTTCCATCGTTTGGCCAACATTCTCAAGTTGGGGATTGTCTGGAAGAAGGAAGGGGAGGTTAGGTACCCACAGTGAAAGGCCCTACACTCGTCAAACAAGCCACACATAGTCTGCGCCAAAAAGCTACCTACGTCCCCACCCTGTGCGACATAACGCTTAAACCCCAACGCTTTCATCAGCTCATTCAGTGCTTCACTCGCCCTTTCCATAGTCACCTCCCCCGCGCCCATAATCTCCTGCGGACGCGTGGAGAGGCCATAATCCGGGATGCTCGGCACGATAACATGGTAAGGCAATGTCTCCGGAGTGTATTTCGTGGCAAGCAATTCCAACACCTCTGCAAATTCCGACCAAGAGCCAGGCCACCCGTGAAGCAGAGTAATCGGAATAGCGGATTTCTTTTTCGAAAAAAATGCAGCGAAATGTAGTTGGAAGACTTCCTGGTCGGAGGGCACAGTGATGTTGATCTTCCATTGCGGAAAGCGATTCTGGTGCTTCTCATGTGCGCGCCAGGAGAATAACTTTGGGTCCGTCCAGATTTCCTGCGCAGTAATCAGCCAATCGCGAGAGATGCCAAAGGTTCCGTTGGTAGGGTCGGCGTTGGTATTGTAAAAGGATGGGGCGGCGATATGGGCGTGCTGAACGAGGGTGTTGAGAGTGTGGATTGAGGAGCCAGGGACGTGAAGTGTAAAGGGGACGGGATGTCCCAAGATCCCTGTGGGGAGGTGTCCGAAGCTGGCGAGAGACATGGTTTTTTTTTTTGTCCGTCTGATGTCGTGCTACATCGGACCGGTCAACTTCGGGTGGGAAAGGTATGTTGGAGCTGATATACCCACCAGTGTGCGTTATCCGATGCGTGCGTCGCGGGGTACGTAAGAGATCGGGACCGTATATCCACTCGGGTTCCGATGGCCCCCCATCACCTCCAATATTTAGCAAACGTCACTTGCAGTAGTATGTCTTCCAGGCTCGTACCAAACATCTCATTCGCGCCCCGCGCCCAGCTGCAGTGCCAAGCCTGCAGGCGGACTGGCACACCGACTGTAGCCGTCATCGAATATGGTAATGAACTGCCTTTAGCTCTAGGTGCTTGAAGTATGCATTTGCTGGATGGAGCAGCGCGGAGGATCGGGCCGATGGTACTGTGTGCGTCATCGCGGGTAAGGAACAGCCTGGCCGGGATTGAGTCCAAAGTTTGTGGCCAGAGCATGTTGGCCCTCGGTTTCCTTTCAAGTGAATATGGGTACAGAGCGAGGTCCTCCGTGAGCTGCCGCCTGGTCAAATACATAAAGTTGGCGGGAGTTATCTGTCTGATGCTCCCCCATGCCAGCCACCTACTTTCAGGCGCTGCGCGACTTCAGTTGCATAGCCCCATCAGCATCTGTTTGAGGACCTTTAAATCTGCCTCTTCTCCCTCCGCCTCCAATAGTCTTTTGAAAAATTCCGTCACCGGGATAAAGCTGCCCTTTTCCCCTTGATTTGATATGTGTCTCAGAGCGCGTTCCATGCCATCTGGCGATTGCAGAGAAGCCAGTCCATCATTCAAAGCACCCGTCTCCGTAGCTTCTTCCTCCGTAGCATTCTTGACATGAACCAGTGCTGCAGCGTAGAAGAGGAGGCCAGCCAACCCCAAACCCATCGCGCAGGCCACTAGTCCTGGCATTCTAATCTGCCAAGGAGGCTCAGTTTCAGTCTCAACCCCCAAAGGTGGGAGCTGACTGGGGAAAACCAAGGGTTGGAATGGGACGCCCGTGTCCATGGAAAAGGCGCGTGAGCCTTGACTAGCACTCGTGACAAAAATCCCGTCCCTGTCTAGCTGAGGCGCTGAGTTCAGGCCGTTCTGTCCCCATGCTTGAAGCAAGATGCAGCCCATCTCGCGGCATTGGCGCAGCATAATCTGATACATCTGGTACTCCTTGCTGGTATCCGCTCCGTGAACCTTAACAGGAATGCAAAGGATATCCGGTTTCTCACCCATGGCCGCCTGGATGCACTATTGGCCAGTCAGTCACTCAGTCCAATGATGGTCTCGCGCTAGGGGTGTCAAAACTCACTGTTATCAGGGTCGGCATCGAGAAACCGCCGCGGCCACTTCCGCCACTAGTTTTTAAAGGGACTCGGTAGAAGGTTATGTGGGAGAATGGTGCGAGGCGGAAAACAGCCTCTATCACTGCGTTGAAAAACCTTTTGTCCGCGGGGCCGATCACAAAGTCGTTGGCGTCACTGATGCCCCAAGACAGATCAACAAACTTGAAGTTCTCCGTTGGAAGTTGGGGATTTCTGAAGAGGTCCAAGTCTGGGGCTAGTATAGCCATTTTCACCTTTGGGACGTCAACCCCTCCCAGTGACCACATCTTCTCGGCAACCATCTCCACCGACTCAAACCACTGAGCCTCTGGGTCGGTTTCATTGCTTCGGCGGAACCTGACACTAATGTCGCTGCGCAGTGTCGACATCCGGTGTCGAAAGCGAAAAATAGTATTTCGCAAGGTACTGCGGTCCTCCACTGGGTCCTCATCAATCCGGACCAGCAAACGCCGCAGTCGCGACAGGCGTGGCAAGGCGTCCGGTTGACTCCAAGCACGGAGTGTCACGCTGCTGCCACTCCAGTGGAGAGTCAAGCTCCGGACATTGGGGGCGCCACGGAGAATGGTGTCGGGACAGAGGTTCAACTTTGCCCAATCCAGAATCTCCACATCAAAAAATCCAAGAGATTTCTGAATGGCGCTGTCGCTGTGTGGCCGGCCCGGGTCCTCGGAGACGACAAGGTGGAATATTTTTCTCACCCCATGGTGGTCTCTAAGACGCCCAAATAGAGGAACGAAATCGACCCGGCCGCGACCGCCGGGATGAGGTCGCCTCACGCGGGAGGGCGGAGATTCGAATCGGACTTTGTGTCCCGGTAGTGACACTAATGCTAGTCTCTGGCTAAGTTTTTTTGGCGCTCGTGAGTCTCTGTAGGTACGTCTCGACAGGAACTGGCGCACAATCTGTTGATGACGCTTGAGGGGCGAAACAAAACAAGGGCGCTACAAGGTGGAGCAAAAGCAGGTTAGTCGAGAGCCTGGTGGCGTCTTGCTGGCCAAACGGGAGAATTCACAATCTCGGGTTGATATCCCCTGGCCGAGAAGCTCGGAGCAGCGCTGCTGTAGCTCTGATGGAGAGAGTGAGAGGTTACTCTCTACCAAATATCGTAACGTTCTGGTGCCGAGCAGGTCCTCAATCACGGATAGAGACTCATCAGTTGGCCTTTCCAATGGATATTGTTGAAATCCATAGGGGTTTTGCCTCCACCGTTCAACTGACTTGATGTGGAGGACGTAGACTGATTGACCTAAGGAGTTCTGCAACGCTAGGGCATCGCTACAACGGGCTGTCGTAGCATCAATGATTTCGACATGTGAGCGTGTGCACAGTGGTGCAGTTACTGCCCAATGCAGTGGTGTTTGTCCCCGACTATCCTTGTTCCCCCAGACTTGCTGTGGCGCCTTGTTGATCAAAGTTGTCAAAACCTGTCGTCCAAGAAGCCTGTCACTGCGCCTTAGGGCAAGATGGAGACACGAGACGCATCTCTCATCCTCAATCGCAAGCAAGCGTTGCACACCTTCGGTGCCCTGGAGATCTTCTAGTACGGTGTTGACAAAAAGATCATTGTCGACCTCAATGGCGACATGCATGGGCGTGAGGCTCTCGGTCTTGCCTTCAAGGAGTTCAGGTGCTTGCTGGAGAAGAGCCCGCAGAATAAACTCGCGACCTTCAGTTCGCATCGCCAGGGCGTGTAGGACATTGCCATCTCCAGCACGAGGGAAATCCTCATCGTCAGATTCCACCATCTTAATCGGAGGGGGAGACATGGCCACTCTCTCCCTGACGTCCTCGATGAACCGGGGGAGATCGAACGGTGATGAGGGGAATTGGTGTTCGTAGAGCTTGTCTAGCCTTTGGCCCATCAACTCGAAGCGTCCAATAATGCGGAGGCCCCAAGCAGACCCGAGACCAAGCATGGCATCTCGGTCGCTATGATCACTGCCGCGGACCATGGTTTGGTTGTTGCCGACGTCATCGTGGGCTGCGTTTCGACAGTCCTCATCACGGCCATTGTCGTTGTCGCTGTCCTTCAGAAGATCCATTGTCGCAGTGGGATCGGGACGGGCGGCTCAGGACAGAAGAAGATATCAAAAATTGGGTTGAAATACCTTGGGACCCTTGGCGCAAAGCAGATTTTCTGGGGTGTCACGACAGCTGCCCCATCCAATCATGTCCATGAGAAGGTGCCGACGAAAAGGAGGGGTGCCCCTTCACTGCCAGTGAGTCGCAAGTTGGGCTCCGGGAAGGGACGTCCTGTGACCCAGCACTCGATAAGAATTCTCCACTGCATTTCGGCCCCTCCAGGGAGAGAACACTGGACCGCCCAACAAGTCAATCCAGCTTTGGCTTTTTATCGGAAAAGCCATCGCCGCTATCGGACTTGGGACTTGGGACCAGGGGATGATTTCACCAAGAACTTTGCAACCGACCTTGCCTTGTCCTGGCGATGGCATCGGCCAGCTGCTGTTTTGTATGGAAAATGCGGTAATTTCGGTACAGAGGGAGGGTGTGGACTTTATGTCGTGGGGATGGCCGCGGTAAAGATAATGGTGGCCACTTTGTTTGGGTACGAAATCGAGCCGCTAGGGCTCAACCGCCACCGAATGCCCCTACGCAGTAATCCCAAACACCGTCTGTGAAATGTAGGCATTTGTCTTGGGCGCCGGCGTCAAGGTGGGCTCGCGCTTTACACGTCGATTCTGTCGTTTCTCAACGTGGTATTTCCAACTTTCTTTCAATTTTTGGTCATGGCGGGTTGCTGGCTTCGGGCCGAAACCGAAACGCCGAACATGACTGAAAAGATCTCTCAAATCCATGCATACCAAGCCAAGTACACGTGGCTTGCTGGAACTCTTTAGCGCTGAACGGACATCCTCGAGTTCCTGAGACGGTTTCGGGTTGGCTACTTCGTTCACCAGTAGGGCGTACTTGGCCTGCGTCTTGCTCATAGCACTCCTAGTCGCTATGACAAACGAGTGGATCCCATTTTCCATAGCAAAGGCCTGGATGCTGGAGTGCTTTCGGGTTCGGCGCGCGCTGCAGCCCTGCATACGCATCTCAGACCAATGAACCTTGTCGACGATCCGGAACCGATATTCGGCTTTAACGTAGAGGCTCCAGACGTGTTTGGCAGTCTTATCCAATTCGTTCATCAGCTCGACGAGGGCCATTTGGTCGTCTTGGCCAACGAGCTTGGCGTAATCGATGAACTGCCAGATTAGGTGCCATGCTTGCGTGTACCAGATATCAGCAAGATAGTATGCTGGCTGATTGTTGCTGTGCGGGTGCAGGACTGTCTTGAGGTGCTTCATCTCCAAGATTGATGCTTTCATCAAGCAGATATGGGGGCTGAAGGTAGGTTGTTTCGACAAACACGCTTTGAACCGCGCCTTCACTTCAGCCGTGCTCAAGAAGTCAGCCACGCTCTGATGCATGAACTGGATGGTTCTTTGTCGGATATCCGTTGTCGACGACGAAGCTGGAACCTCGAGTAGATCAAGGCATCTTGTTTTGATCCGGCCCCGCATGAAGTCGGCCATATCGATCTGCTGTTCTGTCGTGAAAGCATCAAAATTGGCTGCGACAGCCGCGTTAGGATCCTCAAGGTCGGCGTAGGCGAGTTGAAGTAATGTGAGAGGCTTGCCGGCGTGAAACGCGATCAGGAGAAGTTTGGCTGCCTGCTCCAGGTAGAAGGCGGGCTTCACCGACTGAAGGATGTGCCAGTACAGGTCTTCTAGGTCTTCTGGTAGATCTTCAAGACGCCTCTTAAGGTCCGAGAGGCGGTCGAAGCTCCCTAGCCCTTCGAGAAGTGACCGGACGACGAGTTTGACCCAGAGAAACACGCCAGCGGCTTTGTCAACAACCTCCCGCGCCAGTTTCGCAGCCTCTGGCTCTCGTCTCTGGACTTCAATCATTTGATCGTTCTGGTTGAACTTGGTCGTGACATACGTCTTGATGTCCTGGTGCGTGAGATTTTGGAGCATGAGGCTGGGGTACTTTCCGAAGGCGTTCTGGAGGCGATATACGGCCTGCTTGAGGCGCAGATCCTGACGCTCTCGGCGGTCGAGAGGTCCTTCAGCAATGCCGTGATGTCTGCGTGGTTGCCAGCGTATTCATCCAGACCATCTATAAAGAGAAACACCTTGATAGACTTGACTGTCTGACTGACCAGCTTGCGGAAAACTCGTTCCAGACGACTCTTAGTCCAGATTTCACTCAGATCATCGTCGGGCTTGTAGAAACCTATCTCACGCCGAACAACCGGGATCAACTCCCGATGGCTGGAGAGGATTTGGAAGAGCAGGGACCGGAAGAGACCTTGCTGCGTTTTTTGCATGGGACTGCCGGTATTCCAGCTTGGTTGTCTGCGACGAATCTGGGCAAACGAAATTTCCTTTTTCGTTCGTAATCCTGAGCTGTGGTGAGCTGGGGGTGAGCTGTGGCTGATTTGTCCTAAGCTCTACCTGATCCTCCCCTAAGCTGTAGTGATTCGGTACACCACCGCCGCACAGCCTCAAAGGCCCATTTCAGTCCCGCGGCTAAACTTTCCCATCGATAGGAAGCAGACGAGGCGTAATCTGTAAGGATAGCTCCCAGGCAACAATTCCAATCACGACGTACACGCGTACTAGGTGTATGTCAAGAAGAAGGGGCCAGCTAACCAGCTACCCAGTTCAGCTGTTGTGGTCGTGGTAGTTCAGCTAGTGTGGGCCAACGTTGCCACACACATCGCCACCCACCACAAGTATAATAGGAGCTCTCTGGCTCTGCTAAAGAGCACAAGCAAAACAACAATCACAATACGACTTCTTCACGAACAACACATTCAATTTACACACACACAAGATTCGTGGATAGAAAAGGCCGTGTTTCTGATAGTAGCTCAGATCGCTCCATTCGCTCCATTGACTGGTGAAGCTGAATGAACGCTCCGAGCTGGTTGGATTGACCGGCCCTGTACCGGACCCTCGTATTGATCCAGCCAGCCAGACAATAATACCACAGCTTGGTATGTGAAGAATCTACTATGTAGATAACTGAGGACCTTAGGCGTAAAGAGGCCAATCATTAAACTACCTACTGCTCAAGACCTGGTATCCATCACATGACCAGGCCTGGTGCCAAGGGCCACTAAGTACCGTATACAATGGTATGTCAGTGGAGAGCTAATTCTTGCTTACATCATTTTGCTGAGTGCCCCCCTTTCTGACCATCTATACAGTCGATGGCGATATCAGCTTCCTCTCGTGGTTTTACTTATTAAAAAGCCATCCCTGAACCACAAAGGAGGTATCAGCGACTTTGCAGCGCGGGGCCGATACGCCGCCATCACAATCCCGACCTCCGATACTACGACCATCAATCGTCTACCACATATCCCTCTGCAGTGACGAAGCACTCGAAAATCTTCGATCTATAGCTGTGAGTATTGTTCTTCCTAATAGATATCATGCCTTACATCGTTCCTTTCACCATGTAGCCCACGATTCAGAAGCAGTGTGCTTCACACGGTATGAGTCCGCCGTAGGCGCACTCCAGCTTCTTACTTTCGGTACCGAAGATAGAACAGTATAAAAACAAGTTGGTTATATCGCAAGGTCCCTGGAAGAAACAGTGTTGAGAGGGCCGTGGGGAAGTTCTCGTCCAAATCGCACACGAGTTCTGACAATGATCGACAGGCCATGAATTGGCTAGTACGAGGATATTGAGAAAGAGTAACGAGATTATAAAGGTATTCATGGATGCGAGATACCTAGGTATTTTGTATGTGAAATATCGGCGAGAGGTTTGTTTGAGGCTGCAAGGACGCTATGGGTCTTGAGTGACAGAGCGTCATACGGTGAGGGTGGGTGGCACTTTTGAGCAAAATCCTACTTGGCTCCGAGTTATATCTTGCTTTCGATCTTCACTCCGGGGATCCTAAAGATGCCACAAAAAAAAAAAAAAAAAGCCTCACGGAGCTCGGCCCCAAATATCATTGGCGGCCAGATTTCAAGGCGAAGGCAAGCCCCGAGGCCAAGACTGACTGAGGACCAATGTCTACGTAGTGACCAGTCATTCCACGGCGATCCACAGACTAAATGCCGAAGATTGCAGCTGTGCGACCCAATTAAATGCTTGATGTATATCTGTGTCTGGGGCGTGCATTCACTTCAAGTGTGGAAGGCCATCTAGGCCAATAGTGTCCAAGCGCGACATACAATAGTGGCAAACAGCGTTACTCCGGCGAAGCTAGGTTATTTCATAGGGAGATGCTTCAAAACTCGGGTCAGATGTTGAGCAGACGAATGGGTTCCATGGAAGCCCATAGAAACTCATGGGAAACTGTTGGACATTCCAAGGGAGGTCATGTGGCTGGCATGAGAAGCCTGCAGCGCTCAACGAACCCCGGAGCCCAGAACGTAGCACTTCGATAGTTGGCTCCCGTGTTATCATAGGGAGATTGCAGAGGCACGGTCGCTAGGTGGCCCGAGTGCGCCTCAGACGATCCAAGCAGCCACTGAACCCATCGTGCAATTGACACGACTCGCGCATGCGTTCACAACAATCAGTCGAGGCCGGGGCCTATCTGCAACCCTTTGAAACTGCGCTGTTGACGGCGATGCCTTGACGAAATTAACCCAGGCCTTGACAGAATTACCTAACCCCTCTCCATATCCACCCAAGTCCCAAGCTTAGACACAGAGACAACCACAGTCGTACCCTCCGTCCAGCGAGCCACAGTCGTCCCAGGGGTCGTCGATGCAAGTCTTGCCGTCCCTGCACTGGAGGCCGGCAAATCCGCCGTAGAAGACGGGCTTAACGCAGATGCCCGGCCAATCGCAGGCCATACCGCAGCTGTGCACGTAGTGGTCGTCGACGCAGACCTCATCCCAGCCGCAGCTAACGGGCTACGCCTGGAATCCGCCGCAGGACTTGTACGTGGGCCGCGGTGCCCTGGTGCTCGTAACCTCTGGCTCTTCTTTTAGATCTGTAAAAAGCCCGGATACTCCACAGTATAAGCGCTGGACGCGCCGCTTTCGCCCTAGAGAGGCTGAGAACATCTACAATCCGGCAGAGCTCGAAGGAAGGTTGGACATCGGGTAACGATGTAGACGATTTTCTCAGGCAAAAAGGCATCCAGGTGTCTAACTAAGTCGCCGTTAAGTAACCCAACGGGCAGATAGCTTTATTGTTGTACAATTGGCATTTTTGCGCCAATACTTTAATACCTATATAGCCGTCTCTTTGGCCAGCCGTTGATCGGCTGCAAGGTAGGCGCTGATGATTTAATAAAATCCGTAGCATTAACTGGTAATCCGACGTTTTTGGAGCCGGAATACCTGCCTACATGGAAATTTCACGTTTTTACAGCCAAATAGGAGGGTCTAGGATACTAGCTACTTGTCGGCGGGAATAAGTGGGCAAGGTATGCAGGGAGAGGACCTCATATTATAAAGCACCCCATCATATACTGGTATACTATGGACATACCGTCAGTACTGTCCCAAGTTTCAAGCTGGGGTACCATGTACTATCATATACCATCCCAAAATTCCGAAGTGGGGTATTTTGTACCATCCCAGGGGCATATACTAGTATATCCTGCGCAAAATTCCGAACAGTGGTCCAGAATTCAGGCCATTAGGGCACTACCCCTTTTTAGCAGTTTCCAGCCGCGGTCCCAAATTTGAGCCTTAACTTACCCACTTTCAGACACATTTTAATCATCTTTATATATTGGACCAGTTCTAGGCCCGCTCGACTAAAGTTGAAGTAATTCAGCTTGCCGAAAATGGTAATAAGGGTGAGCGAAGGTAAGCCGACCTGAGCAAATCTTAAGCAGAGACTGAGCTGAATCTGAGCCAAGGTGAGCAGTATCACGTGGGCGAGGTACCAAAAAGGAAGTTTCGTGTGCCCAGATTCGTCGCATACAACAAAAGAAAAAGCCAGCGATGACGAGGGGCTGTGCTGAAGTGGCCCAGCGAGATATCGATCGTCTCGTCCTTGGATCGCAGAAAATATATTTCATCAGCGTCGATTTTCCAGACCCGGCCTTGCCCGTGATCCAGTACAAAGGGTCATCCTCACGGAGCCAGGCTCGAAAGTTGGCCCATGGCAAGTCTTCGGGTTTGGGATCCTCAAAAATCCAGTCAAATGTCTTCTTCTCGGCGATAGAAATGTCCTCTTCGCGGTCCAGCATGACGGGAAACTTGAGGCTGTTGAGGATCTCTCGCTCTTCCTGTAAAAGGGTCTTGGCGTAAGAGTTGGCTTCGTTGCGTACGGCACCGGACGGCATAAGTGACCTCAGACTGAAGTCATGTGGCTCTCTGAGTTGGAGATCTTTGAAAGCTTCGGCTATGGCGCCCTTGAGTTCGCGCCGCGTGATCTCATGTTGCTCAGCTATCGTTTCCGCTGGGTCTTGACCTTGCCACATTGTCGTACGGTCCATCAGTTCTGAGAGCTTGTTCGTGACAGCTCTGGATTCCTGGAATTGGTCAAGCTGCCGCTGAGAAATCAGGATGACGCTCTCCCTAGGAAAAGTTAAAGGTCAGTTCAAATCGAGTTCATAAGCGGGATGCATTTACCTCACGGACGCAAGAACGTAAAACTTGAGCTGTTCCTGGTGTTCCCGAAGTGTCTTCAACAGGAGCTCTAGTTCAGATTTGCCCCAGACCTCCTGTAGGGCAGCGCTAACGCTGCTCCAGACGCGACGTTTCCCCCGCTCTTCAGCGGCCCTTAGTTTCTTGAGTCTTTCGATCAGTTTGTTCGCAATGTCGATGCAACTTTGAGCCAATCTTTCTCGGGACTGGTTGAGGGCGCATCCCGGGGCATGTAGATGCTGAGCACGGTGGAATGAGCGGCCAAGGATCGCATTATTTTTTGGAGCTTCTCGCCCTCGGCGTGCACGGCAATGCCGCGGGGCGATGCGCCGTCACCACCTGGAGGGACAGCAGTGGCATCGATTCTGGCGGCGACGAGGATGAAATCCTGGAGCATGTTCTGAAGCCGGCCCCGATTTCGCGACTCATCCTGGGCTTCGGTGTAGATGGCGTGAACTTTGGACACGAAATCGGAGGCAAACTGAACAAACTGGATCACGTTTCCAGCAAGAGCGATCCCCTCAAGACCTTCCATAGTTGCATCGATCGATCATTCGAAGTGAGGCCTCGGCGATTCTACTTCGCATGAGGCGAGTTCATGGGGAGAATCGAGAGCTGCTGCAGTGATTGAAGTGATGTGTGAGAGCGGTGGGCAAGACAAGCTGAGCTGCAGGGGTGTCGCATCGCCACAATGGACGCCTTTCCGATCATGGCCAGAGGGGCTGCAAGATGGCTAATCCCAATGCGATTTCAGGGCTGCATAGCCCCGCAGTCTGCAGACCAGAAGCACACCTCGGGGCCGAGGCGGACTGGAAAGGCTCTCTCCCGCAAAGGGAGCACGTGGGGAGCGCCTTCCCCCCGAACCCCAACACCAGCTGCACCTCAACGATCAAACCAGCGTCCACACAGAGAAGTGACCGCTCTTGACCATCTGCAGTGATTATTGTTAAATAGAGTCACTCACCTTGACCACGTCGATTGCTGGTGTCTTTTGCGCCACAGGGACAGCAGTGAAGCTACTTCACACTCTCAAATTAAATGTGACTGACGCACCCCACTCCCTCATGGCAATCGGGAAGTCGCGACCATGCGTGGCTCGATCGAGCTGTTAGCTGATTTGCTCAAAAATATGTCATCCACCGCTATCGGAGTCTGTGCTACGAAACTGTCTGACGTTTGCTGCAAGACCCCGATGCGGACCCGAAAAGGCTGCGCGCGATTTCGGCGACGATTTTGATAACAAGATGCACGGCCTACTCCAGGAAAACGAAACCGCGTAAAGACAACTAGACCGCCTGTAACGATGTATCGACCCCACGGTGATACGCTCCCTCGTCGCTGGCATTGGAGATGATGATGCAGCTATTGACTGCACATGTGAGGCCTGCCCAACTCGACCTCGCGAACAATAGCGGCAACACCAGACATTAGCTAACTGCGAATTTGGATCCCTCCAGGCAAGAAGTTGACAGTGTTCCCATGCAGTTTGCCTTTGAAACAGCGCTCGGCGACAAGGGAGTGTATCGTTGAGTTCGACAACCCCACGATGGCTTTTCGATCAACAGCTGGGAGGAACACTTTGTCTCGCGGAGCACCCTCTCCGACTACAGCCTTGCTGAGGTTAGGGTTCCATACGCGTCAATAGCTGTGACATTGTGTCTCAGATCAAGCATGGACGCCATACCAAACTTCCGGCAGATCAGTCTGAAGTCTCTCTTTGTCTCTTCTCAAAAGTGCGTTTCCAAAGTTAAGATCAAAACCAACGGAACTCTGCCCGCTCCCCATATCCCATCATCATACTCCAGGCCACTCCAAGGGATAGCAGCTCGTGCATTTTCAAGCCCCGTTTCGCGGGGTTGTTAGGACGTACAGTGTGGCAAACACCCTCACCTTTCATGGGGGTATCAATCTCTGCTACCTCTATGGAGCATGGTCTAATGTTCAAGGCTGCAGTCTCGTCAAAGGAGGCACTGGGAGCAGAATGGTACTTTGCCACACGGTCGACTTTCGCCGACGTTGTTTGCCCAGAATATTGCACGACCTGCTCCACAACACCCCACTGTTGCCTGTAGTCCATCACGAGGGCTCAGTATGTACCTAAGAGCATGGGTTTCAGGAGGGTGCCGAACAACCAGTTCTGTGCCGGGCTTGCTCATTGTCTGATATCACCATAGTGTCAAAACATGAATGGAAAGACTGGATCGGGGCGGTCTACGGTGGAGAATTCGGCACTTGTACATGCACATTATTTCAACGCGCCACATTCCTTCCGGCAGTGATAGAAGACTACACCCGCATCCGACAACTTAAAGCATCAAGTGGAAAATCCAAGTTATTAGAATCCAACAAGTGTTATCTCCACAGCCTCCTCAGATCCCAGACCTAAGAAGCAACAGCGCCTTCAACTCACTACCTAACCAGTCGCTAAATGTACATTAAAGACCCCTCGACAAAACTAAACCATTGAACCGTCATCACCGTCATTCTCATTCATGTTCGCATCATGTATGACCCTCCGCTTACCCATCACCCTCCTTCTTAACCACCCCCAAACCATCCCAGCTCCCTTTTTCCCTTTCCGTCTTTCCACTGAATATTCCGAGTTTTTAAACTCTGTCAACCTCCATACCCCCAAAATAATCAGCGTTAGCGGCAAAGCAATGGCCCAGAGCATCCAAAAGTCCGGGTTCACATCCATATGTAACCCTCCTCCTAGAGATCCATTTCCTTCCTCAGATGAAGTAGAGGTTGAGTTGAAGAATTGCGTTCCAAATATCGAGGAAACAGCACTGAACGGGATGAATACCATGCCTACAATGGAAATTATGCGCACGCTCCGGCTGTTGTCGAGGTTGACCTGGCTGTCGTGGACGGTGTTGATGTGGAATGCCTATCACAGAAGTATTCATCAGCCTTTCTGTCGTCTGGTAGCGTGGTAAGTTCTGAACGGAGGTGGACTGGAGGAGAGGAAGGGGCTTACTAAATCTACGGTATTCTTGATCCTCGCCTGGGAGCTTGCCGTCCGTAGCCTCGTTGAATGAAACAGCTCGCAGGTATGTCTTAGCCGCCGTTCCGTGTTTGTCCACACTTTTGAAGGTTTCGTTGTAGGAGACGGCCCGTGACTGGCCACGGCCAGATCGACAGACCGAATGGCGGCGTCAAGTGCTTCGACCATGAAGATGGCGTTCTTGGCACTCGTGTGGATCCGATGCAAGTCGAGGTCGGCAATCGCCGTCTTGGTCGACCGCAGCATCTGGGCGCGACGGAAAATATCCTCCTCATCGGCGCGGATGAGGCTGTTTACCTCCCAGGCGACCTTGTCGATGCGTTCATGCCATGTTGCCAGTGCGAGGTTCACAAGGATGTACGGATCGTGGGTTACTTGTTCCCATTTGGGGGATTGTAAAAAGCGAACGAGCCGTTGGAGGGTTTCGAGGGGCGGTTGGAAGGCAAGCAGGCTTACGGCAAAGGTGTCTGAACCGGGGTGGGATGGTCGCCAGGACAAAATGAAGGCCCATTTCAGCCACTTGGGTTGTCGGGCGACGGGGTCTGTCGAGGGGAGCTCTCCGAGGAAGTGCATCCACAGGGCTGCCCGTCAGCTAAGGAAAAGAGAGAGGGGAAAGCTAAAAAGAGAAAGAAAAAAGAGAAAAGAAAAAGGAAAGGGACCTAGAAAACAGAGGAAAAAAGAAAGAAAAAATTAACATACTCTCAACACCCCCTTCTTCACCATCCTCTTCTTCATCAGCATCACCATCACCAGCTAACCGCCTCCCAAAAGAATGCGTCACACTTCGTTCCCTCTCCAACACAAACTCGTCGGGAATCCGAAAAATATCCACCAGAGCCTCATATTCTTTTTCCGAAGTGGAATCATATTTTCCATCTAGGGGGGCAATTCTAAAAAGCACCCAATGCAATGTCAGCGTCAGCGTCTACGCAATTCTGAGTCTGCATGCAGTCTGAGTGGGGTGGGGAACGGTGGTGACGGTGGACGGTGGACGGTGACGGTGATTCACCAACACGGAAACAGAAATGCGGTCGCCGATCGGGTCCAGACCTGCCCCAATAACTATTGCGCAACGACTGTTCACATCGGTCTGGTTCACATCGGTTGACACCGACGCCGACCGGCACGGACTTGACCAATCAGGTAGCAACGGAAGGGGTCCCGACAAAGGTACCAAGATGAAACCCGACCCGAACATGAACATTTGATGAACATGGCCGCAGGGGGGTTGAGTTGAGTTGAGTTGAACCTGAACGAGACCAAA
>Ga0247765_1000413_pt1 | contig 33865 bp, 34 predicted proteins | sample UWRJL106311C6_FD_179949 | JGI IMG/M metagenome (GOLD analysis project Ga0247765, IMG submission 179949) | Plant litter microbial communities from Arlington Agricultural Research Station in Wisconsin, United States - UWRJ-L106-311C-6 | ecosystem: Environmental > Terrestrial > Plant litter >...
TTTTTTTTTTTTTTTTTTTTTGAGAAAGGGCTGGGAGGGTTAACCGATAGTTGTTCAATACTACATAGCACACAGTACATACATGTAAAGTATGTCTAGTATGTTTCATGTGTCATCCATCAGAGAATTCCACCGACGGTAGCTTGTCATTGATAATAAGCATGACAACCAAGCTACTTACAAGAAAAGATGGGTAGTAAGCATATCGGTGGGTTCCTGGTTCCGGGTTCCGGGTTCCGGGTTTCGTTTTCGTATCGCACCGGTGCCTATCTACCTACCTTACCTGCTTATTTACTTTGATTTCGCTTATTTTGGGGGGCTGGGAAGGAGGAGGAGCAGGAGGAGGTTATCTTGTTGTACCATGAAGCTTCGAGAGGGGCGGAGGTGTTGTGTGTGTAACGATTGAACGAGGTGGTGGGTGGGTGTAATCGGCGTGTTCGGGGGTTACACAATTCATACGTTGGCAGGGGTTCGAATAGTATTTGCCTAGGTAGGAGGGAAGAAGGGAGGAGGAAGGGAGGGAGGCCTAAGGAGGTTTTGCTCCTTGGATGCTACGATGTGCAAAATCAGTCGTGTCAGTAGCCGTGTCGGTGGGGTCGAAAGGTAGCACCAATGTCAACCTTTTGCATTCGAGGTTGGTTTCCTCTGCAATGTACGTGCTCAGCCACTTCCGGCAATTGAGAATGCTAGTGCTGCCTGGCGGTTTACGAGTACAGTGTTGCTGTCGAGTTGAGACATGGTCAATAATACAAAGAACGAAAAAGAAGAAAAAAAAAAAGGGAAGGGAGAAAGAGAAATCTCTGGCCGGAAGCAGTTCCGACCAGACCAGGATAGATGAACGAGGTAGTATATAACCACTGTATTTCTTTTTTTTTTCTATCCTCTGCATGACTTTATGGCAAGCATACTGCGTCCATTTCATAGGGTCTCTACAGTATAAACGTAAACGTAGCGCAATGTCTATATAAGATAGGTACCGGAACGACAATGCTGTCAATGCCGGCGCATTCCAGTCATTGAGCCCGTCGAGAGTCTTTCCCCCAGGATAACCTCGAAATTCAGAAAGACGTAGAAACTCGATTGTACTATGTTATGACATCCATTGGCAAACAGCTAAACATTCAACCGCCTGCGGGCTTTTGTAGATAGAGTCGCTGATAATCCGTTCAATGGACGCTTGAGACTTGGGGGGTATCGATCTCGAAGAATCGCCGTTTCCGACTAAACTACAGATACCGTAGGTAGTAAGGAGGTACCTAGCTAGCTCCTACCGTAGCAAGTTAAATCAAGAGGCACAGTTAAGAAAAGGACAAGTAGGCATGAAAAAAAAAGGCTCATGAGTATCATTCATCAATGTCTACGAAATATACGCGAATCGGCTCGACAGATTGTGGCGTGAAATCTCAAAGGGGGGGGGGGGGCCGGGCCAAAGACTACCCAGGTACCTAGCAAACTTCTCCTAACAGACAGACAGTCAGGTTCTCAACTCGAACTCGAACGCTCAGAAGGTAAGACCAGGCTGTCTGGTGGACCCGACACCGCAATGTATGTGGAGAGCATAGGTACCTAGGTGACTTGTGCTCGGGATTCTGTCTTGTATTGATGACGGCCCGATGAATGCTGGTTGGCAGCTGCAATGTTTCAACCTGCTGAAAGGTATGCGAGTTACTGTGTGCCTCTCGCAGCGCGCGTGGGTAGGTAGCTACATGTAAGGTAGCACCTCTACTTGTGTAGGTATCGCGTCAAGTGGTAACAGACATTATGCTCTAGGTATTTCCGCCCTTGCGTTAATGGCCGACTGAGGAGCCTCTTGCGCAATCTGTAATCAAATTACCCTGTATCTGTCATCAATAGCCATGTGTATAGCTCGGTGTTCATTACCATTCCCCTCAAGCCCGCGAACAGTCCTCCAACTCGCCTCAACCGTCCCACTACATAGAACCCCCTTGCATCTCGAGCCCAACAATCTCGAGTTTGTGCATCATATCCAAGTGCCGAGCAGAGATATTTGACAGGTCACCATACTCACTGTGGGTGGCAGCTCCTGCCCAAAACACCAGTTGTACCTTCTCCGTTTGACCCAATAATTGACTCCATAAATTAAATCCTTCACTTGCCTCCCTAAGGCACTAGCTATCTTAGACTGGAAATCCGACAAAAAATACCGCTGAGCCAGTGACCAGATACACTCAGGTGTTCCTCTGTATACGTCAACAGCAGTGTGTATCCAAGTGCGCGCTCAAACCCTCAATCCAAGTAAAAAACCATGCCATGTTATTACCCATTCCCGTTGCTTGAAATATAACTTGTTTTGGCTCAATTAGTGAACACCACCGGCCCCTTTTCCGAGCTTGGCAACGAAACTGGGTCCTCCTCGCTAATGAAGGCCTCATAGAGGAAAGCGAGAAAGGCGTCGACTTCGTTGATCGTGCTCATCGCGCCGAGACTTGCACGAACCACGCTGGAGGATGTGTTAGCTACTCTCCCCATGATAGTTCCACGGCAGAAACTTTACCCAGTAGGGAGCTGGTTGATGACGCTCAGTCCATCGGATCCTGTATCGGCACATCAGCTATGGTCATGACGGGCTGTCCAGTAAAACCTACCACAGTGGTGGCCAGCAGATTTAGCCCGGTTCAACTGCCAGGGTTCGTACTGCAAGGCCGTGTAAAGGCCGCCAGGGCAACAGATTCCTGATGGCTGTTTAGTCACCGCCATCTAGACCTTCTGATAGAGAGGACTCACCTCCAGAACGGATATAAATGCCCTTCTCGTTAGCTGCCGCCTCTACCGCAGCATACGACTCATACGAGCCATCCTTGCGGAAAACATTGAAGGCGATTGTCGCCCCCTGTCGTTTGGCATCTCCATATACACCATTAGCCTCGCTGTACACCTTGCAAAGCGGCTGGCCGTTGGCATATCTCAGTGATATAACACCCTCATACATGCGTTGCACAAGCTGGGTAGTGTACCGAGAGATGTTCTCCATGGACCCGTAGAGCTCGTGGTGAACATCAATCGCTTCGCCGAGTGCCAAGATACTGTGGAAAGGCAAGGTGCCGTCTTCAAGGCCATCGTGCAAGCCATGGGCGCCCTCTGGTGTATCCGGGCCAGCCGTTGCAGCCTCAAGGCCCTTGGAGATATGCCAGGCACCCCCAATAGTGCTGACTAGCGAGACAGTTCCGCCCCCGAAATATTTTCTCAGCGCGAGGATGTGCCCAGAGTCTTTGCGAACGACTAGACCCCCGAGATCGGGAAACCCAAAGATCTTGTAAAAGGAAACACAAGTGAAATCCGGGGCTGTGTTAGGGTCTGCAAACGCCCTCTCCAGTGGGCTAGTCATAGCCAGAGCTGCAGCGTCCAACAACGTATATGTGTTGTTGAGCCCCTTGGCTTTCCTTACCCTGCCAGGCCATTCCCTACAGGTCAAACACGAACATGGTCAGCTTCAGCTTCGATTGGCCTTTAATAGTGGAAAGGGTGCCTTACAGCGGCAATCTCCTTCCCGTCAAGTTCGACTGGCCAGGGAACGCAAACAGCGAGAGGCCCTCCAGGCTTTCGCCCCCGCTTGTATGTGTGTCTAGCCACTTCTCTACTTCGGCATCGCTCTCGAAGCATCGGTGATTCCCCTCTCCGGCCAACTCCCTTACACCCACAATACTTGTATGTGCGTCTCGGTGGTATCCGTACCAGAATCGCCCCGACCTAGTCTGCTCTGCAAGATCTCGGAATGAATCTGCTACAAGCTTAATAGCACCGGTGGCGTTCTGCACGAAGACGAGATCAAAGTGGGCAGGATCAGCGCCGAGGAACTGTAGAGCCTTGGAACGCACAGCGTCGACCATGTCACCCGAGATCTTAGCCGGCTGGTTGGCCGAGTGAGGGTTGCCCAGGAGGTTGGAGTTTAGCTTGTGGGCGAAACGCTCGATGAGGGTGCGTGCATAGATTGTGGTCCCACTATGGTCGAGATAGATGCCTGTGGCGAGTCAGTCTGGATACTTGAGGCGTGGCGGTGGACGACTCACCATCCTTCATGTGAGGATATTGCTCGTCGCGAATGGCCTCCACGGGTTTCTTGTAAGAACATGATGGTGCTGCGGTCTTGATACCTCTATAGACCGAGCCGGCTGCATACATGGGTTAGCCTCCGTCGAGGAAGAGACACGGGGAGACACGAGGAGACACACGCACTTGTAAGTGTAGTCGATGACCTGTAAGAAGCAGGCGATCCACTCCCGCATAGTCTATGCTTCCACGCTGACAAGGGAGCAGTAACTCGACGCAGGTACTGAACGGAAGCTGAAGTCTTTCGAGCAAGGCCCCGCCCGAAGGAACTGGCAGGATTCTCTTGTTGAGTCAGAGCAGTCATGGCTGATGGTGAAAGACAAGACAGCGATGGCGCAATACGCAGCTAGATCCATCGGGAGTAGGGCAGATATCAAAGGGATTTAATACTTGACGGGCTCTTTCCCGGGATGGCCTTTTGCTCGACACCCAAGTAAGCATCGAGTAGATTACCTACACATCGCAGATCGGGAAGTAGGTCCTGGCCCCTCTCATACAACGCTACGGCGGCGGATCCGGGGCAGGCCTCTCTATTGGGGTGATCCGGTGTAAATGTGCATGTTGGCGCCTACATGCATTCAACCACCCTCGAATAGAATCAAGAGCCATAGGCATGCGTCCCAAGTCTGATATCATCCCCCCTGCCCACCCAACTGAAGCCTGACTGGGTCCGAAGGAGCAGCTCCGAGGATCGTGGAACTTGAGTTGATGGGTTTTACCGGAGAACGAGTGGTTCTGTCATGGTAGAGTTACTCCCCTCCCCGCCTCACATGTTGGCATAGAGTGCTGACAGTATTCAGACATGATGCGAGTAATGTGTTCGTGAGATGAGGGAACAAGAGACATCCGCCGCTTGGCGGAGTGCGTCACCTCAACCCTGGCCGGTTTCCCCGCGCCTCGCCCTACCTCTTCTCTGCCGCTTGATGCGATAGTCGGGCTTGCAGGTGCGACAAGTCCGAAGCTCCGCTGGTGTGGTGGGAAGGTCGATCATGAACAGAACAGGAATCGCGAGAGCAGACTAGAGAATGTAACAGTCTTCTGTCTGTTGAGTATCTCAACGGACTAGGTGTCCGTTCATGCCGAACAACTGGCAGCAGGTCTTGCCGTCTTCTACAGCTTGGCCCTGGTAATCCTGCCCTCGATCACGGATCAGAAAAGGTCCATGTGCAGCTTTGCAGTTCAGGTATCCATCGCTAGCGCAACCGGGGACAGCTCTCAGCAGAGATTGTTGATTTATTCGCTCAACCATGACAGCTATCAGCTCTGAGGGTTATATTGCATGGCGCCAGAGCCACGGAAACCTCTGGTATGGCGACGACGCGCCCCAATCACGCAGCATCGACGCAACCTAGAGGCCAAAACATCGGCCTAAAATCCGGGTCGGGAATAGTGAAAAAGAAGGCTCTGGAGTGTGTGGCCGTGCAGACTTGCAACAGCAGCACCCGGTGCCGGCTGTCGGCCACGCCGTCTCGTGGACATTCGCCGTGCTGCGTTGGCAACCCAAGACGTGGTTTCGCCAAGGCTGGACTTGAGAAGCAGCTGGGGTTCGAACGAAGCACATCTGCACTTGCAGGGACGTCGATGGCAACGCACGAGCTGGATGTCCTAAAGAGGAACCGCCACGATCAAGCCCGGAAGCCTCGCGGGAGGGGGTAGAAAGCCGATTGGGCCACCAATGAGGCCTTCGGCAAGACTAGACAGCGTGTAGCCTTGGTCCATAACAAGACTGGTGACACTGTCAGTTCAGGTATCTCCAAGGGTGTGACATAGACAGGCAAGCGGTTGACAAAAAAAGAGAGCCACATTACCTGCATGGTACATATGCTCCCATAGTAGATACTAGCCCCCGGGGGTATCTTTAGGTACCACTAGTTGGTCATCTGACCGTACCTCGCTGCTCTTCCACTACCATGGAAGCCAAGTCTCCTGTTAAATCTCCTGAGAACCCTAGCAATTCTCTTGCAGTTTCTTCTAATAGTGATGTTATAGGCAGAAGAGCGTGGTCTGATAGAAGATGTTGGAACTGTTAGTACCTGGCGTGCCAGGAACCTTGCAAGCCAATTTTGCTGGCTCTCTTTTTTTGTCAACCGCTTGCGGGGGTAGGTGCGGATACAGCAGACGTGGAATCTGGCAGCAGTGGAGCAATGTCATTCCGGAACAGATATGTTAAGGCAACGCCCCGATATCACTTCCCACCCCAAGTGTTCGCGGTCGAGAACAGAGCAGATGAGAGATGAGATCTCGGAAGAGGGACAGGGGGAGTTTGCCCAACCCCCTTCTCCAGAAAAGCAGCACTGTGGGGAAGTGAGAAGGCACAATGCACGCGCCGCAAAGAACGTCACTTCCAAACTTTCCCCAGGCGCCGTGCCATTGCAGCCGGTGTCAGCTTCCCCATGCAGCCAACGCAATGCGATGGTGTGGGGAAGGGGAGCGGTGTGCACGTTTGCTCACCTAGTTTCCCAGTTCCCCTGCGAAGCACTTGCGAAGAAACAACAAATCCGGTGTGGGACCCAACGAAGCCCAGTCGCGACTCACCATTTTCCTTCTCGGTGAGAAGGTTGTGCATCTGCCGAGGGCGGTGTTCTGGTCGTCCCCGCCTACCAGTTCACCGGTCAATAACGAATTACGCTTGTTCTCTCACGAACATCTGAAAGAAGAGAGACCTGAGGTCTCGTGGCCTGGTCACCTCACCACCTTGCTCGCCTGGGTGGTGGGGTAGGTTTCCGGGCTGCGGTTTCCCGTCTTTTTTTTTTTCCATCGTCGTCATCGCGAGGCTCAAGATGTGTTCCAGAACTATCCGCTCCGCGGTAGCGGCGACCAGCACCGCTACAGGCGCTGCACATCGCTTCCCCGGACCGGCGAAACTTTTGCACCCTGTTCTGCGGCCACACCCTCCGTGCTGGATCATCAGCCTATGTCCCGCAAACCCCGGAAATCTTTTGGCCAGCTGCCAAAGTGCAGAATATCAATGGGGACGACCGACTCGTGCTGTTGCATCAGAAACCAGTAGCCCCGCTGTAGTTCGCCCCGGTGCTCGGTGGCAGTGCGTTGGAGTCATGGCGGCATCTAAGCCATGTATCTGTCTGTGTCGACGCTTCCTTGTGGGTTTTTCCATCTCCCTTCACCGTCAGTGAACTCCAGACTGATGATGGGTTTATATAGTGCACATTGATGCCATCATTGAATGCAGGATAAATCCGAAGCTCGGCTTGCCGGCGTCTAGCAGCGGGCTGGGTAGCACTAAGCCCGGTTGATGCGGCGGGACAATCCGGCTCTGGCCACATCAAGGCCTAGATTCTTGCTCCGCCCAAGACCATCGGTAGTGAACCAGTTGCCGAGCACGACCCACCCTCGGCCGGCTTGCTTGCCAACAAGAGCACCGAAACCCATCACTGAGATGATGACCATCGACACGTCAAGTATTTGCTTGCAAACTCCGGGAGCTTACTCGACCGGATGCCATATTGCCCAGCACGGGTACCCCGTACCAAAGGTGTTGAAGAGGGACAACCCGGTTAGTAGAGGCAAGGTACGGTAGGTACCTGCACTTAGTGTTCGGCTAGAATCCAGGTGATGGGAGCCACGAAAGCCCGCCTAGATCCGGCCACTCTGGGGCCTTGTAACAGAAAACAGTCTCCTGCACGGTTCCGTCGAGCTTACTGACCACGTTCATCGCAACTTCACTCGCCGGCCCGATCTGGTAACCTGTGCCCGATCCGCAGTCTTGTCGACGACAGCGGTAAAAAAAAACGACGGGCCAATCAGGAAGCCTTTGATCGCCTGAATTGCAGCCAAAAATGAGAAAATTTCTGCTGGCCTCCCGCTCTCAACAACAAAGGTCGTATCAAACTCGGTCGCCAACCAGACGCCAGCCACTAACCGCTCTCTTGAGCGCCCTGCAGTTCACGTTCCCATCGAGACTAGGTGGTCCAGTGTCTGATAGGCTGCAATTGCAACCATCACGCTGCGAGGGCAAACTGTGGCTTCCTATGCGTGCACAAGAGCGCGGGAAGCTCGCCTGACGCTGGTTTCTTCGTAGAACACGTCAACAGGGCGTCGCAGGTGGTGAGTGCCCGACTCGGAGCGGGGTATGGATGGATGTGAGAGTCTCCTGATTTCTCCGGACGTTGTTTGAAGAAAGGCCTACCTTGTCGATTCCAAACCTGGCGAACCTCTGCGGTGGCCCTTAGAGCCGCAACCATCCTGTGCTGGTGACTGTCAACAGCGCTGGTCACTCCTTTTGTCACGACTGATCTAGCTTTCAAGCCTTGGCAGCCCTCGTCGCTATGGAGCTCAACTCGACATCGATCCACGATGTCATCCATCCTACGTCAGCCTTCCTGAAGGACCCCCCGCGGGACCCGCCTCCTTCCGCCGACGATCTTTCATGGGCTGAATCACGGCTTAATCCAAAGAATCGCATTGACAGCCTCGAACCTCCCCGCCACCCTTTGTGGAGGATTGACGGCTGCACGGGCTTGGGGACGCAGTACTACGTTGTACCGCTCTTTCTAGCGGACGTTCCCCCCGTGCGCATCGACGTCTTTGTCCCAGAGGAGGTTGCTACCGACGCTACTCTTCGCGAGCTACTCGACCTCAACACTGCGTTCCACACCAAAGACGCCCCGAGACTCCGGCGCCTGGGCATTGCCTCCCACATCCTCCGGACTTTGCAGGTCTGGACTTTGTCGGATGGCCGCGATTCCAGAGAGACGATTTCGGACATGTACAAGAAGCTCCCATTCGGGTCCCGCATCATCTTTGAGAATCTGAACAGGGACGTCACCAAGATCAAGGTTACGATTGCTCCAACGTACTATGTCGAGACACAGCTCCTCAGTCACTCCAAGCTCGCGCCAACACTCGGGCTCTCGAAAGAGGTGCTGCCCGAAGCTATTGACATTTCCCGACTGAGCTTTGTTGAGCAGCTGCACGACAGCGTCTGCCTTGTTCGCATGAACCCTAACGACAACGGGGACATGACCCGACCCCACATCCAGGAAGACCCTAGTAAACTGTGGGTCATGAAAGCGCTGACAAGCGGCACCAAATATCTCTTTGGCGAGTTGCGCACCCTCCTTCAGTTGGAGCCACACCCTCATGTTATCTCACGCCCCGAGTACCTCGTTACCAAGTACTGTCGCTTTGGTGGCAAGACAGCCGTGGTTGGCTTCATGATTCGCTACCATGCAGCGGGCAGCCTTCGCGATACCCTCCCGCTTCTTCGGATCCACGGACGCTTAACGCTCAGCGCCCAACTGAAGTGGGCAACCCAGCTCGCATCCGGTGTACTGCACATCCGCGAACGCGGTCGCACCTACTACCCAGACCTCCGCCTAGATAACATGGTTCTCTCGGATGCGGACGATGTTATCATGATTGACTTTGAACAGCGCGGTGTCTGGTGTGAGTTCTCAGCCCCAGAGGTCAACGCGCTCGAGTACATCCGGCTCCTGGCCGGAGCCAGCGAGATAGACGACGATGACGAAGCTAACATCCAGGAGGGTGTGCAAGATCATTTTACAGAAATACTGAATAAGCTGCTTCCTGACTGGGAGCTTCTGCAGTCCATTGAGGAGTATGGCCAGTTCCCCCGTGGCTACACCAGTTACAACATTCCGTGGCAGTGTCTCTCGCCCGTCGAGCAGGAAGCTGCAGAGGTCTACATGCTTGGCCGAGTCTTGTGGTGCATTTTCGAGGGCCAAAGCGCCCCTCAGCATAGTGCCGTGTGGCAGTCATACAGATGGGAACCAGACTATGAGTTCCCCGAGTTTCGCCGCACCCCGCCTGAAATTCGCGACCTTATCGACCGCTGCACCAGCGGTCGGCGCGGTGTCCTATCGCGAATTGTCACTCGCCGCGGCAGCAAACTTATCCTGCGTTCTGCCCCGGCTGACGCCGCTCAGAACGCCAATCAGGTTTTCAAGGCAGCACAGGATTGGTGGGCTGCCGAGGTCAAGTTCTCGGAGGAGTTTGTGCAGATGCGGATCAAGATGAAGCAGTGTGGTGAATGGAACGAGAATTACTATAACCGCCCTGCCCTCAAGGAGGTGCTGACTTCGCTGGAGCATTTCCAGACCAGTGCTGGTTTGTGCACCTGATGGCTCGGCATGGCGTTGAAGAGTGTCTGCATCTCTTTCATGGTTCCTTTGATGGGGCTGGGGGTGGTGTGGTAGCTTCCGGCAGACAGAATCTCTTCGATTTAGCATATGACATCGGCATTAGGCATTAGTACTAACATAGGAAGTCTGCATAGGTAGGTAAACATGGGTTTACTAGTAGAACCGGTCTGGTCAATGCATTTCACGACACTGGCACAAAATTGGCATCTTGTTCCTGTTACATATTTCCTCTAAGGAAAGAAACATGAATACCAATGGAACCAAAGGTAAAACACAACATGTTTACATATTTCGAGATTGTGCGACTCTATCAACCACAACTCGTAGGATTGCATGCGTATCAGATACTTGGGCGAGGTGTTCTCTAATGAACCAATTTATGAGGGCAAGGAGACAATAAACATGGAGCAAGAAACAGTGCTTGGACCAAGACTGGGGTAGAACAATGAACCAGCCATTTGGGGCCGAGGTGAGTATTGTGCCATTCAAGCCACGCATACGCCATAGGTCAGGTTTAGATATCCAATGCTGGTCTACATCTTGTAAACTGCTTGGTCTAAGTTGTCCTTAATTTCTTGCTTCTTCTTCAAGCATCTGGAGCCAGTCCTGAACTTAAGCGACGTTCTGTCCCAAAAACAAAAAAGGTAAAACCCCAACATAAAGAGAGGCGGAGAAGCCCAGAGGGATTAAAAGATAGAAAATATGATGGTGCTTGCTCCATGGCCATGTCAGATGAACTTCAATTGCGTGATATGCGAGTTTATCGCGGTCTCTTTTGCCCTTTGCCTCGATCCTGGCTGTTACCAGAGGTTGACCTCTTTGATCCGACACCGCTGGGCTGGGCACCACTCGGCCCCAAACTGGCTGTATCAGCACCACGGCCCCTTCCTCCGCGGGGTGACCTGCCCCCCCTACTCCCAGATCTGGAGGCGCTGGCGGGTATATCGGGGGTAAGGAAGTGCACGTTACCCGACCCTGAAAGTCCACCCGAGACTCGCTCGGAGACTGACTCCGGTCGTGGACCAACCGGTGGCACGCCTTCGAGAGGGGGTGTTGCACTCCGAGGCGCACTCTCAGTCGAAAAAGTGACACTTGGCCGTCTACTATCCTCGCCAGTATGAGAGCGCATACGAGTAATAAGACGCCGAAGGTTAGCAACGTAGGACTCGGGGGCGCCATATTGTCCAATAAGCTCCATGATAAGCTCCAACTCCTCGACAAACTGACTCTGATCGACGAGTTTGTCCAAGACCGAGTACACGAATCCCGTGTCTTGATTCCCGACGAGGCACATGTAAAGGTTTCGGTCATCAGCAGTACCACCACCATGTGAGTCGAGGTTGTGAGAAGCGACAGCTTTTAATATCCCAACAAGAGTCCGCGCCGCTGACGCACGCTCTGGTCCTGCGAGTGGCCGAGAACCGCGAGAGACAAGCTGATCGACATGGGCAACACAGCTGCGGATCTGTACTGCGGCCCAGCTTACATTCCTCGGACCTTCGGCCTCTTTGCCCTCTGCCCGCCTCTTAGAAGCCACGGCCGGACTCTGAAGCGACAAGGAGTAGGTGTCCAGCTCGGATATGATGCGAGTGGCGCGCCGTTGTATGGCTCTGAAGGGGTCAACGGCGAGGTCGGATGATACCAACTGGGTGCGGATGCTGTCGGCGAGGGACTGGGACGCGAGTATGAGGGAAAACATGGTTGCTTCGAGGTCGCCACGGTGGATCAAGTCATTTCGCGAGAAAGAGGAGTCGAGATCGGGGCGGAAAGTAGCAATGTCGCGCGTCTCTACGCCAGCTAGAGCAGCGACCATCTCCCGTGCTTCGGATATCCGCGCCGTGCTCATGGGGACTGCGTCGCCATTGCGGGTTATAACATCGCTGTGGAGACTGTCGGCAAGTACATCGAGGCGATACTCCGAGATGCAACGGAATGGATCTCCTAGCTCCTCTGGGTAGCCAAGTTCGGTCATGGTGAGCTCTGAGCCAGGTCCCAAGGTTGGTAGAGCCTTCTTCGAGATGCTGTCGAAGAGCCAGACGAGGTGCTTGCAGGGGCGTTTGCGGCGGTACCTGGCTTCTGGGCAGCGGCATTGCGGCAAAGACCATCTGGTACTTTCCCGGGCGCCTATGCGGACCGAGCAAGGGACAACTTCGTGCATCTGAAAGGCGTAAAAGTGCGCACTGTCGCCGCTTGTGCCCTCTTCTTTGATGCCGCATGATTCCAAGTAGATCTTGGGAGGTTCTTGGTCATTGAAGGCTCCCCTTACCACCTTCTGCGTGGTCGGAGAAAGGTGGCGAATGTTATATCGAAGTCCAGACGGCGAGGTGACAACATCTCCAACTTCATCGTCTTCCTCCCAGTTGCTCTCGTCGCTGTCTGAGTAGTGGTCCGAACCAGGACCTGCAAGTTTTTTCTGGACTGACTGCATCGAAGTTCCAAGTTGGGTGGGAGACGGAGTGCCCTGAAGGGACAGCTTGATGAGATACGACGAGGGGGACCCCGACATTGGTCCAGGAGGGGCGAGAGAGTAGAGACGCGAACCATCGATTCCGGACAGTCAAAGCAGGACGCAAGCAGCATAGATATAGAAGAAGTTTGCTGGAGTTGTGGAGGTACCGAAGGCTGGTGGTGAGTAGGCTACCTAGAGACATGGGCAGAGCCGAGGCGAGACCCATTTTCGCGGCCCATGATATAGGGGAAAGGAATAGGAATAGGGTATGTGGGTGAACAGCATGTTGGCGGTGCTGCAAGTCCAGGGAACGCAAGCAAGGCAGGCAACCCAGCATAGCCCAGATAGAGGGAAGTGGGCACGGATTGCTTGACCTGAACTAATCCTCACTGATCATCTGTTCAACGACTGACCGCTCTGTGCTGTCTGGTCCAGACGCCCATGATTGACATATAAGCAGCTTCAATATGTGAGTGCAAATGCAAATGAAAATGTATGGCTGTCATCCGCCGAGACAGGACGGAATGGCAGGTGCAAATCAGGAAACTACCTGTCATACCTCATCGAGGCAACTCGCGGAGGCTTGTTCCCACAGTGACATTGGGCGGTTGCTGTTCCGAGTTCCGTGGGGGGAGCGAGCAGCCTTCCAGAACGGTTGGCCTCAGCGTGATTTGTTTCTCGTTGTGCCGTGCCACCGTCTGGAAACAGCGTGGATTTGTCGTCGCCGTTGTCTCAAGCAGTTCCGAACCTCCACCCCCAAGCCACGACCAACTGAGGGGCTCATTGGCTTACCCCAGTCGGATATGGCCGTTAGCTGGCCCATTTGTGGGGCCTTGCCAATCGGGAAGCGTGTTGGAGGACCCAGGAGCCTGAAGCCAGTGATAATTTTCCGTTATGAGAAGCAAACCTGGTCGCTTCTATGCGGCCACCCAGTCTTTTACCACGGGCGACCTTGGATGAAAAGCAGTTGGGCGTGAAGCGAGAGGGCTGTGAAAACTTTTGTCAAGGCTTCCAAAGTTGACAGACCTCCCCAAGGCCAGGCAAACCGACCCAATTTTGCCTTGAGTTGGTCGGGTCTCCAGGCCAATGCATTGGTCTACGGTCTCGAGGAGAAGGAACTGATAGCACCAAGGTATCCTGACGTACCTACCTACCTATTTTAGGACCGCGCAGCACTCGTATGTCAAGTGACTGAGGAATGTCGGTTGCCGTGTTTGCCACCGCGGCACCGGGTCCCTTCCTGCCGCCTCATTGGCATCACGTAGAAGGTCGTCGATGGGTTCTGCTACAAAGGTCCCACCCCCGTTCCTTCCTGCATGAATGTGGCTATTGCAACTGAGTGCGAGGCTCGCAAAAATTTCAGCTAGAAAAAGGCATCCATTATGGGTTTTGAAATGATGAGCCTCTTATTGCAACTGTTCGCAAATGACCGAAAATGTGTGATTGAGGTCATCAAGTTCACGAGAGGCCGAAAGTTGGGGGCAGCATATTAGGCCCGTTTTCCGGCCACAGGGCTGACTGGCACGTGCTTTTAGTTCTGGTGGCACATCCAATGACTTGCACTGGAAACGATTCTGTAACCCCAAATCTTTTGATGCACCGGCAAGATTGCCGGAGAGCTGAAATTGGATGCAGGAAACAGCGAGCACTGCTCCGCCCACCTGAAGAAAACCCCCCATCTGCTCTTGGAGCACTTACCACTTTCGATTGAAGAAGAGACAAATTGATTGGCTGGAGAACCGGCCGGGGGAGGGGAGGGGGGGCCAAGCCGCATGACGGGACCGAAGGATGCCAACCAGGCTGCCACTTCCTAATCCGGTTCGCATGTTTCTCGACTCGACACCGCAACTTCTGTCACTGCGGGAAAGAGGATGGGTCCTTTCCGCTTACCAACTACGAATACACTAGACCCAGTAGAGTGGTTCTCTCACCCTTAGAGACTTTTGGTTTCGAAACATCTCGACGTGAACGCGAGCAGTTCCATGATCTGCTGTGTGGCTATGCAGTCCTTTCCTCCCCTCTCTTCCTGCGGCCTCCTACAAAGGGCACCAACACTCTCATGCTCGGGACCAGGAAACCAAGGAAATACCCTCTGGCGCCACAAGACATGACCTCAGACCCGATGACATCTGGACGGTCGCCAAGATGAGGCGACCTAGAGGCACAACCGAGAATGAGGACGCACTGCTCCCTTGGCTCATCCTTCCGAATCTCCAGCAAGGCGGTTAAATGACCTTGGGGAGATAATTCCTGGCGTCGGGACCGCAAATCGATATCGTGCGTTGGGTTGAGGCCCTGTAAAGGAAGCTTGGCTCCATGTTGACCTTCGGATCCGGCATAATGTTGACGTTACTCTCTTCTTCCCCGTTGATGAGAGACTGAAAAGGATCGGGTTCAGATACTGTCCTGTTCTCCGTAGCTCCGATTACCCTTTGACCAAGCAAGCAATACAACGGAACAGATTCGAGCTAGAGGAGCCGCTACGGCGCAATCGGCCAACGTCTCTCCTATCTCCGGATTCCTTTTCTCACTGGACCAGAAGATAGCCAACCCCGGTCACCGTGCACCAAGTTCAACAATACCACAACACCACAAGCAAAATGCCCTAATAGCACAGGACCCCAAGAGCTTCATCTCCACTCTCGTGGCAGACAGCTCCCTCGCCGTGGCACAAGGTCCATACATAAATCGGACCGGGCTGCACCGCTTCTCGGATTTGACTCAAACCCTCAACGCGAGCTCACTCTCCTCCCTCTCCTAGGCTTCGCTCTCTGCCTCTCGTTCCTGCCGGTTGTTCTACTTGCGCTCGAACATGGCGTGGGGCGAGCGAAGTGATCCTGCCCCTTGCCAATACCTCCCCTGTCTTGTAACCAACAACCTAGCAAACAGTATCCGATGCCGTTATCGGGAATCCCAGCTGCATATAGTACCTGATACATATGTTACACCCACTCTTCTCGTCGAAGCTGGCGCATACCTGGGCCCGAAACCTGGACCGTAACCTCTCAGGAGCCTGGAGCATATTCTACAGGCATCATAGCTTCAAATCAACATAACCCCAAACTCCAAAACCTCAAGCAAGTCTCGTCATGCTGTGCCAATATGAGAACACAGCACCTCGACCCAAAATCCACCAAAATATGTGACACTGCGCGACAATGAAATTCCAAATCTTTCGATTGAAGTTGGTGCAGAAGATGGCCGGAATACCAGACCAGCCTGCACCAGGTGTCTCCCGAGCACCATGTCAGGACATCGACAAATAGAAAAATCTAGGAACTGCCAATAAGCCTTCTCCATACTACTGCTGCTCTACTAGCGAACACAAGCAAAAAGGGCGCCCAGATAACAAGACACTTCAAGAACGCAAGCGTTATTGAAACAACAATTTAACAAAACCCATACCCGTAGGCAAGCAGTGAGCCCTCCACAACAAGATTGCCCAAGCAAAACAAACCGGCGGCATCACCCGCCTGGCTCGCCTGGCTCGCCTCACCAGAGGTCTTTATTGCGTGTCTTCCTTCCACTCATCATCGCAACACCAGCCAGTCCAATCCAAGACCCCCTTGTAAACAAAAAGTCGAATAAGACAAAACACAACAAGGTAGCCCAAACCAACAAAACCCAAAACAAGACATTAACACACATGGCGGCCCCCGCGTGGGCTTCCCACAACCCCTACTGTCATCAAAAAACAAGAGCAAGGCCGAGAAACAGGCAATACCCACTACTTGGTCCAGTCCCGGCCCGTATCGTCGTCCACTGCCACCGAGAATTGTTACCAACAGCCCAGCCCCTTTCCCACAAAGTGTTCGATTGTGCCCCGGCTCGTGTGTGCGTGAGTTCGTATAAAGTGTCTGGAAACTGTATGATGCAACCGATGATGCAGAGTAGAGCATAACAAACGTAAAGGCTGCTGCAAGATGAATGAGAAAGCCACAAGTAACATGACCATTCAAGCTCCCAAGAGAAGAAAAAAGAGCCGGAAAGTCCGTAGTAGTCATTCTGCCCCCGTTCGAGATGAAACGCCATTGGATGCATTTACTGATGGAAGACAAGGTGGCCACAAGATGGCCTGGGATGTTGAACCAATCGCTTTGCATATATAAACCGACACGGGTGGAGAAGAACGAAACAACTGCTCGAAATGGTATAGGGCAGAGTCGTATCGTCATTAATCGTCAATGTCGCATACAGTTTCGGCATGCGACGGTATTAGGTCCATCACGAGAGTATCCTTGGGCGTCGCTCATTATACCCCGCTGATTTTGCGAACGGTAGTGGTGGCAGCTGCGCTAGTTGTCGCGGTACTAACGCTCCCGATCCGGCCGCTGGTCTTCCGAACACCAGCCTCTCTAACAGTTCCTGCGGTACGCTTAGCGCTACCGCGAACCTTTGTCAACACACCCGAGGCGGAACTGGAGCGTGGTGTCTGGTCAATTGACTTGGTCCTTGCGATAGCAGCGCCAATATTTTCAATGTCATTGGAGGAGTCATTGTCAATGGTTTGGTACACAGTGGTGGTAGTCGTAGTTGTCATCTGGTGGCTGATAGAGCGCTCCCTCCGATCTGGTGACAGAGATGCCGAGGCCTTGCGGTGTGACCGCATGCGGAGATGCCACTCCTCGTCCGACTCATTAGCACCCTGCGAGGTGCGGTGCATGGAGATGACTTCGGTTGCTGTCTCTTGTTGTGGCCCAGCCTCCTCTTCTACCGTCTGGATCGGATTACCGCCCCGGCTGTAGGGGTGATGTCGGTCAGCGCCCATACGCTGTGTCTTTCTTGGCTGGCCCGGCGTGGGAGCGGGAAGGTAGTCCTCCTGAGCGCCGATGATGTTGTCACGAGCATGATCCTGATCCATCTCGCCGAGAGGAGTCCGAGCTGAGCCCCTGTTCGGTGGTGTTGAGGTGCCATTCTTACTCGCGCTGCGGCCGAGACTCGCCTTCTGCATGGCGCGGATCGGAGTGCTGGGCTGGTTGCCGTTGACATGCGCAGCCACGGCAGCAAGAGCTGCTTCCTTTCGGAGCTTGCGCTCGATGCGCTCTTCAACCCACCATTCCCGGAACACGCCCTGATTCAAGTGAAGCCAGTGCTGCTGAGGTCCGACGACCATACCCGGGCGCATGAAACGCATATAGGCGATGATCTCATTCGCCGTGAATCCGTGTCTATAGATGAGGTATGCGCCGATTAGGCAGCCAGTCCGGCCCAGGCCGGCCTTGCAGTGAACAGCGATGCCCTTCTTCTTTACTGTAATGGTTTCATGAGCGAGTCGAATGAATTTCCGGACCGTGGATAATGGCGGACATGTTCCATCCTCGAAAATCATGTCGATATGCTGGATGCCCAGGGCCTCGAAGTAGGACGCATTGTAAAGCACCGAATTCAATCGGACAACAAGTCCAATGTTCCTGTCGGTGAAATGCTTGAGGACATTTTTGAAGGGCTGTGCGAGTGTCGGGTGGGCATCAATGGCAGAGAAGCTTCTAGGGAGTGCTGCCCATTGCTCGGTTCCCTCAGGTGTGCGGGTAGCCGGGCTGCTCTGCGGTGAGGCAAAAGCCAGGAAATGAGGAGTGACCCAGTTGAAATCACCGTGTTCTACTCTCTCGAACCTCTCGTACTCGTCCAGGTCGAACGTCTCGAGAACGCAGCATCCCTCTTCCTTTGCCTTCCAAACTCCATACACAACGTCTTGTACCGTGATGCCATAGTCAGCCTGGCTATAACCAGCATCCCGGAAGGGCATCAGTGGGGGGTCCACCTGCGCCATTGGCGCAAGAGCCAGATGGGGCGGCCATGATTGGATCAGAACCATGTAGCAAGCTAACAAGCACGAGGCATTCGCACGGCCTAAGGCAATGACTTGTATTAGTACTCGCCGCGACACAGGGCCTCAGGATGTGAGTGATGAACATACTGCGAGGGTCCGCCCTGCTCCAGAACACGACTGGCCTGTCCTTATTCTCCTTGGCGCCCAAAATCTCGTGGAACTGCAGCGCAAATCGGTAGAGATGGCCGATGTGGAGCGGGCCAAAATCGTGGTGAAAGGCATTGTAAAGTAGAGTGTCGTCCACTGTAAAATAGTAAGGCTTCATGTAGCTGCGGGTGCTATGAGCGGGCGACGGTCCATCGATGGCTCGCTGCGATCGCTTGGTCGGAGAACGCGGTGGTGGTTCTGGGTATGGGAACAGTGTGTTCTCATCGGGAGTCTCGAGATAGGCAGCGAGATATAATCGGTCTGCGAATGTCAGCCAAGTCACAGAGTGGCGAAAGCGGAGCCGTGGTGTCCAGATTAGTGACCAGGGAAGCCTTGTTTTAAGCTCTTGACAACAGGGACCCTCCATCGTGCAGCAAAGTAAACATGCCAAACCATCTAAGAAACGTGATTTGGCCTGCAACGTACCTGGAATATACTCAATGATCTGTCCCAGGTTGCTGTGATACTTGGAGGAAGGAGCCATTGTGTTGTGGCTGGACACCTGGTCTTCTTAGGATGAGGGAAGGAGTCTGTCGTGCTCGCAAGGGTCTGCACCGGATCTGTAAAACGCAGACAATGCTTCGCAAACAACGTTGCAGCTGCGAGGTGCTGGGCTTGTTCCTGACAGGAATTGGCGATGGCAAGAATCGCAGCTGCGAAAATCGCGGCACAGTGGCTCGAACAGGAAACACAGCAAAGCGAGGGCTGCGACGCCTGGTTGCGGAGCCCTGAGGCAAGAGGGGGGAGGCGATGCAGGGCAAGAAAAGGTGATGCAATGCGATGGGGAAAGAGAGCATGCGCACAAACGGCTTTGGCCCGCGGTTGAGGTTTTGTATGAATGTGTGCGAAGTGGCCGTTGGATGTTTTGGCCTGTTGTTGTTGCATGGGGTGTCTCATCTCCAGGGGTCTACCCCAAAAATTACCCCCAAAAATGGGCGAAGACAACCACTCTTGGCGCCGCCTGGCCAATCACAGTCCGCAACCTGTTGTGTCGGCCGCCGTTCCCATGGCAACACCCCTTCTGGCTGCTTCAAGCCCAGTCGTCCCCACCAAACAAGGATTCTGTCGTAACAGTCGAGCCCGCGTCTCTTTATCTTATCGGCCCTCCTTAGCGAGCTTGACCCCACCAACCCTCCCGCTGCTGGGGCACTACAAGACTCTTCAGCGGATCAACATCGTCATCCACTCCAAGATCCAGCCCAAGGAGGGGAACATCGCTACCGCCGCCATGGCGACCGACAAAGACAACTTCCCGTGTTCCCTGTAAGTGGCGCTACCATAACACGGCCATTGCATAAAGTCTTCATAAAGAATAACTGCAACCATTTTCCACAACTGCATCCTAGACTGACGCTAACCCGCATCCTTTCCCACCAAACAACAGAACACTCGATATCCCTTTCCCCGATGCCCGACTCGCCTCGGTTGCCCTTCGCTCGCTCCGGGTTGACAAGGAGCTGTCGCCTCTTGTGCAACGGGACTTTTCTGTGTTTGCCAACTCGCCGAACTTAGAGTCGATCTTGCGAGTGGAGTACAAGGCAGCGACGAACCGCATGCTCCGTGTCGCCGTAAACTCCTTCTTTGATAGTCTTGCGCTCGTCATCGAAGTGATGGAAGAGCTCGATGTCGATGTGATAGAGCCTCCCTCTGTCGGCTCCCGAAGGCGAGAATAGCTGAAAGTGGTCCAAGGGTCAAGATGTCGCAACTCGAGCACTGGTGGCAACTAGATATCACGGTCCTTTCTTCGCTTGGGCCGTTTACAAATATAGGACTTCGACACTGAGTCAGAGTCCTTCGGAAGTAGACCATTTTTGGCTGAAGATCAAGTAGACAAAGTGTTCAGTTGCCCGGGTAGGGAGGACTAAAACATGGACCGACCCAGTAACGTTCACGCTAGATACCCCAAACGGTGTTACTGGCAAGGACATTCGGGAGAAAGATAGCTGAGTGATCAACTAGCCTGTCGGCTCTTGGGTGAACCGACACACGCTCAAAGCTGTCCTGTTTATCCAGAGCAATAGACTGCGCTACATATGTTCTTCCTTCACATGCGGGAAAAGCGATCCTGCTTCCTCCTCGATTTGGCGCTGCAGTTCGTCGTCAGCAGCTGCTGTGCCGGCAAGTTCACTCTTCTCATCGACATGGTTGTGACTGTTGAGGCTGTTGCTGGCTAGGTTGGCGCAGTTGACAAGCTCGGGTTCTGCGGGAACTCCCCAGCCTCTGTACACCTTAATGGTGGCATCCTGACCCGCGCTGACCATGGTGCGATCGTTCACATCCACCCAAAAACAGACTCCCTTGTGTGCCCTCTCGATGCGCTGCACAACCTGCTTTGTCCTAACGTCCCAGAGGACAATATCGCCATCCTCGCTTGCTGATGCAATGAATGCTGGTGTTCGTCCGGCACCTCGGTCCTCTTCACCCTCTCCTATAACACCAAAACATCCACCGATGGAAAATCCCTTGTTCTTGTGACCCTGGTATGTCTTTTTGACGGAGCCCGAAACATAATCCCAGAGCCGAATGCTATTATCGAGGCTGAAGGCTAGCACGAAACGACCGTTGGGTCCGAAGCAAACATTGGTGACGGCTGGGTTGTCTTCGTGGACCAGAGTCCTAAGACACTGTCCGGTTGAGGTATCCCATACTCGTCTAAGCAATGTCAGTATCTTAAGACGGCATCCATAGCGGAAATAGACTCACATCAAGCCGTCGGTTGAACAGCTAACCACCAGTGTTCCGTCCCTGCAAAAGTCGATGCCACTGACAGGGTCGCTGTGCGCCGGCAGGCTGCGCATCAAGCGGCCGGCACGCACATCCCACAAGAAAACGGCTTCGTCGTAGCTTCCGCTAGCCAGAATGTTTCCCTTAGGGGAAAAGGCCAAGCAATACACATAGTTGTGATGGCCTAGGAGCGGGCCTTTCCCTGTCCTCCCACCTCTCGTATCAGTTGCTGCTCTGTCCCTCCTACTGTCGTTAAGAGTCCTCCCCCCCCGACCGCAAGCATGCGCAGGGTCGGCAGTGACCCTGTCCCACAACCGAATGGCCTTGTCATCGGAGCCGGTAGCGAGTGTGTCGCTATCGGGTGCCCAAGCCAGGCATGATACGCCCGCCATGTGCCCCACGAGGGTGTTAAGGTGCGCACCTGTTTCGGCATCCCAGATTCTGGCGGTGCCGTCGGCCGACGCCGAGGCGATCCACCTCCCATCTGGAGAGATGCGCACCTGGCTTGCTGCTGCAGTATGACCTTTAAGGACTAGCTTTTGGCGGTATCGCGGCTTCAGCCGCTGGCAGTGCACTGAAAGTGATGGGGCTGCATCTGAAGCTACTTGCGACAGGCGACGGGGCAGTGCATCTTGCGACCCAAGGCTTCGGTGGGAGGAGGAAGAACGGGAGCGGGACTTGGAGCGGCTTCTCGACGTCGACACCGACCGTGAGCGAGAATGAGAGCGGCGTGAGCGGGGAGAGCGAGACCTAGATCGGGACTGTGTATATGATCGGCTTCTAGATCGAGACCTAGTTTGCGATCGTCTCCTTGATCTTGATCTCGATCGTGAGCTGGAGGGCGTCGGGGAGCGGTACCGTTTCCTGCTGTCACCGATATCGCCAACATCGCTTCCTGGACGAGGGTTCACACTTGGGCTTCGAGAGCGACTGGACGGGCGCCCCCTGCGAATTGAGAGATTCTGTTCGAGTCGGTCGGTCGGTGAGCCATACCGGGGGGTGGAGACGACACTGTCGTCATGAACTCTGCGACGCTTAGGCGGAGGTCCGGAGGTGGGAATGCCGCCCTGTTCGTCCTCCTCCATTTTGAGCGGCTATAATGTTATGTGTTGCTGAGAAAGATCCGACACTAACGTGAAGCTGAAGCTTGCCGCATTCAACTGTGGCGGGGCAGTCATGGGATTGGTGATGATCGCGTCAATCCAAACGGCCAAGAAAAAAAAGTAAGCGAAGGAGGCAAGCACGGTTGGTCAATTCGGCGGCTGACACGCTAAATCTAATTTAGTTTAGCGCCCCATGCACTCAAGGGTCACACCACTGGTCACCACCTCTGGAGGTCAGGGGTGATGATCTGGGGGGAGCAGGGTATTCATTGTCATTTGCGAAGACCTATGAACAAGCGGCGAGGTTGAACCGGTTCACAGTTCACAAGCATCATCGCTTTGCCTAACATCCCTTTGCTTTATTTCGCAGGGCATCTGGGCGTTGCCATTGCCCTGCAAAGTCCTCCACCAGTCTGTATCGATTCTGCTTCACGTCAGCGACAAGGACCATTCAGCTCGGATCACTTAATCCAGCGGTGGTGCTAAGGAAAAGAAACACCCTAGGGCAGATCAAAATCTTGTCCACCTCTTGTCATTTCACCTCGTGCACCAGGCGCGTCGAGATTGGTAAGATTCAACAAAATGGAGGATGTTACGACCGAGATCTCGATAGTCACGCTCAACTGCTGGGGCCTCAAGTACGTCTCCAAGCTGCGGCGGGAGCGGCTCAGCGAGATCGGACGACAACTCGCCATCGCGGATCCTCAACCACATATCGTCGCACTGCAGGAATGCTGGACGCAGGAGGACTACCGCAGCATCCGGCGCGAGACACGCTTCATCCTGCCCTATGGCAAGTTCTACCACAGCGGCGCATTTGGCGGCGGCCTCGCCATTCTGTCGCGGTGGCCAATTGAGGAGAGTACCATGTTCCGGTATCCTCTGAATGGCCGCCCAACCGCCTTCTTCCGAGGCGATTGGTATGTTGGCAAAGGTGTCGCCTGTGCCAAGATCCGCTATGGCCCCGGCCCGAAGCAGGTCATTGAAGTCTTCAACACTCATGTGCGTTTTGATATGTCTTAGCTTTCCATCGTCCGCTGACAGAGACAGACGCATGCGCCGTATGAGAGCGGGCCCGATGATTCGTATCTGTGTCACCGGGTTGCTCAAGCCTGGGAGATGTCCAAGCTGCTCCGCGGCGCGGCCGAGCGTGGTCATCTGGTACTTGCTGTCGGGGACTTCAACATGATCCCACTGTCATTAGAGCACCGAATAATCACGGCTCACTCGCCGGTGCGTGATATCTGGCGTGTTCTACATCCCGACAGTTCGGTGGGGCCGGCCGACCATCCGGCCGAGAAAGCCCGGCGAAGACCTATACCTACTGCCGAGTACAACATCCGCGAGAATGGTGCCGCTTCTGACGGCCCCTACAACACATGGAGGTGGAGCAAGCAACAGCAGAAGCTCCTGGGCCCTGGGAAGCCCGAGGTGAAAGTCCCGCCAGACACTATTGGTACACATTTCCTCGCCCAATGATATCCAGCAGATACTGATCAAAACGCCAGACCACCGCGGTAAGCGTCTCGACTACATCTTCGCCAGCTCTGGCGACATGCCCGCTCTTAACGGCGGCTGGGTCGTCAGTCGCGTGAGCGTCGGTATGATGATGCGCCACCCTCAGTTAGGATGTTCTTTGAGCGACCACTTCGCCATCGAGGGGACTCTAACATTCCACCCGCTGTCCACCGTAGCAGCAACCCAGCCGCCCCTATCTGATAGCACGAACGGAGTCCCCCCCCCTACCAATGCCAGACCCTCCCGGCCTTCCAAACTCTCCACGCCCTCAGCCCGGCCCGACAGCGAAACCATTGTCGCCGGTGACATCCCCTTTCCCCACAAATTCGAGCACACACACGGCCAAGCCCACACCGCCCATACCCACGTGCACGTGCAGCACATCCACGACATAAGCGACATCTCCCTCTCCGTCGACACTGACACTGACTACAAATTCGACACGCGCACCATGTCCACCCACATCCCCGCCACAGCCCTCCAAAACGGCACCTTCCTGCACATCACCTCCCAATCCCCCACCCCCAGCGAAGACTACACCCACTCCCCCACAGTATCCAAAAAGTACGACGCCCAACTCCTCTCGAACGCCGACGCGGGTGATTCCACCCTCGCCCTTCCCAGCAGCGTGTACGATGAAATCCTCGCGCTCACTGCCAAATACGTAGCACGTGAGCGACACCAGCAACTCTGGCGGGGGCGGCATTTCGTCATTTCGCTGGTGGTGCTGGTGGCATGTTTTGTGAGTGTGTGGTTCAGTCCGTACAATTGGGTCTCTTTTTTGCTCGTGCTGGTAAGTAGTTTGAGTTTGACGGCGGGGGCGGTGGACGGGCTAATGGCACTGCTATTCTTCAAGAGCGAACTAAGGGCGCTCAAGGAGTTTGAGTGGGAGATTCGTAATACCAAGGCGGCAATGGGGGGTGGGATTGAGCCGGCGCAGGAGGAGGGCGATGAGTGGTAGGCACACACGCACGTACATATGCGATACTAGGGGGGAGGCCTTGCAGGAAGCCGGTACGAGAATGGTATGGATATTATGGAAATGGTATCTAGGTATGGTAATGATATGTGATGCGTGCCGTTATGTATAAACCTAGGTGGGTACCTCCTTGGAGGTGGGGAATGCCCACGCAAAACCAACTTGAACTTCTAATAGTAATGATTCCTATCTCTATTCTGTGCTGCTTTTTTCTCGGCCTCTGCTCCATACTACTACTTCAACTGCCTTTCCTGGTGGCTCCGTCCTATCTGTAAGGCAGAACACAGCAGAATCAGCGCAAGCTCACCCCCCCTCTCTGCAGTGGCCTCAGTGCAGGCATATGGTCAAACCAGCCAACTTCTCGAGCTTTGTATCTGTGGCGCCCCACACCTCCACCATCTAAACCAACACCGTCGCCAAACCAATCTTCCCTGCCGTCTGCTACTTGAGCAATGGCATTGCCACTGCTGTCCTTGGTAGAGTTCTCATCATCTATCTCGTCGCCAGGCTGGACACCCTCAAGAGGAACGGTCAACAGCCTCGGCGGTATGCGCCGCCAGGTGTAGCCCAGAAACGCCGACTTTTTGCGTTGCTCCATGACAACAGCACGGGTGGTGCGGTCTCGGAGCAGACGATCGCGGGGGCGTTTTCGTTCCCTGTGGCCGAAAGCACGCAAAAACTGATGTAACAGGGCACGCTCGCTGGATGTTAGACCTGGCATTCCATTTATATGGGCGTCGAGGTGGCGGAGGCGGGCCGTGTCGTAGGGCGTGGCAACGGCTTCCATTGCCCATCTTCGGGCGCTCTTTCTCAGGCCGCGGAGAAAGAAGCAGGCTTCATCAGACTTGGTCAGGACGGGCTCGAGAAGATCTTCCATGATATATCCAACATCGTCTTTTTGCTGGAGGCCCATGTCCGACAGTGTGTCGCTGTCGCTCCAGTCACTGACAACTTCGTCCTCGTCAAAGTAGTGCGTATCGTCGATGGAACATAGGTGTGGCACGAAGGGCGGTTTGATCTCGTGAAGGCGCTCCCATGGCACGCCCCGAAACCACTTGTGTGCTTTGATGTCCTCAGCGTCGTACGGGAACACGTAACGACCGGCAAAATCACGAGGCCCCTGGGGCACATGTTGCCGCTTTCCATCCTGTGCCCCTGATGGGTCGCCAGGCAGCGATGACGCCGAGATCAGATCTTTGAAGTAGTAACGCTTTGAGCACAGGCGGGACTCTTTCTCTCTGATCAATGATGCAATCAAGTGCTGGCATCTGTGTGAAATTACTGGCCGGGAGGGAAAGCCAAATGTTTGGCGATGGTGGATGATGTTTTTCTTGGTCTCCTGGCGGCCCTCGTCCGAGAGAAAGGGTGTGTGTCCATACAAGCACTCGTATAGGATGACCCCGATGCTCCACTAGTCGCAGCGGGCATCATAGCTCTTACCCTGGACCACCTCGGGTGCCATGTATTGACTCGTGCCGACCACACTCATGGCCGAGGTGCGATTGCCGCAGCGGTTGCGCCAGTTGAGCAGCGGCTCACCGTCCTCAGGGTCCTTCTTTTCATGCTTCTCTATGCCCATCATGATAGCAGTGGCCCATCTCATCGTCGCTTGCAGGCTGCGGCCGTCAGTCTTGTCCTGATCATCGCCCTCGACAATGATTCCCAGCTTGTTGATCAAGCTGTAACGATGGCTGTTGTAGTAGGCCGTGTCGTGTGACCAGTGCCCGTCAAAGGCAAGCCCAAAGTCGCCGATTTTGAGGTGCCCCGAGGCCGATATGAGGAAGTTGTCGGGTTTGATATCGCGATGAATGCACCGAAGTGAGTGCGCCGCTTCGACGCAAAGAATCATCTCGGCCACATAGAAGCGCGCCACCGCCTCATGCAGAGTATTCTCGCGGATGAGAAGACCGAGAAAGTCGCCTCCGGGCATATACTCCATGACCAGATACAGGTTCAACGCGTCTTGGAAGCTTTCGATGAGGGGCACGACCCATTTCGAACCCTTAGATGCAACGAGAAAATCGCGCTCTGCTCTGAGGTGGCCTTCCTGACTGGTGCGTAGCATGTCCGACTTTCGGATAACCTTCATGGCGTACACACGACCGCGTTTACCACCTGACCACCCATTTACAGTCTTGTAGCCCTCCGAAATTGGTATTTTTTCACGAACTAGCCTCACCACCCCAAAGCTACCCTTACCCAAGATTCTGATCACTTCGTAATCATTGACGAGGCACGCCTCAGGAGATCCACGCGGTGCCGCCCGAGCTCGAATGCTGCGCGTTTTCATCACGCGGGTCTCACGAAGGTGGTCAGTCTCGCGTCGGAAAAATTGGCTACGTAGCGATTTGAACTCTTCAGCTGTGAGACTCTCAATGCCGCCACGGTTGAACAACTCAGTTTCGAACATGCGAAGCCGCAAGGATCGTGGACTGGGCCTCGGTGCTAAGCGCTCGTCGAAATAAGTCTCCAGAAATATCTTGGCCGCTGCCGCTCTCTCGACTGTTATGACACTGGGCGAAGCTTGGTCCAAAACTGTCTCCTGGATCGTCGTCAGATTGCTGTCCGGACTGGAGGGATTACGTCGGCTCGCCAGGTCGAAGAGCGCCTGCCTGCGGTCTACCAATCCAGCCTGTACAATACCGTCGTTATCTTTGTTTAGCATCATATTTCCCGACATGGAGGACCGGAATTTGGGGTCTGGAGATGTCTTTCCCGTCGAATTATTGGTCGATTTTGGCCCCGATTGGCTGTTGTTGCCATGGCTGTTGTTGCTATTCTTGCTGGAGCCCGTGTTGGAGTCTGTCATGGCAAACGAGGCTAGAGAATCATTCGAAGTACCCAGCTGTTGGAAGGCCTGATTCAGGGGCGGCCGTAGCTTAGATATGCTGCGGTGGACAATCGTGGAATCGGGCGGTGTTCGAAACAGCGCGTTCGACATTCTCTTTTTCAAGCTGTGAGGGGTGGAATTCTTGGTCTCTGGATATCCGGGATCGTGACTCCTGCGACGAGTCTGCTCAGTGGCTGACTTGTCCGTAACTGCCAGAGTCAATGTTGCCTGGCCATGAGGTGGTCAAGGCAAGGATTTTGCTTCACCTGTATTGGCCAGAGACTTGATTGCCAACACGATCCCCCAACGCTGGGGGGCCTGGCCAGTGTGGCAAGGTGTCGCAGACTCAGATGGTGATGAGTACCCCGGGCTGGACTCGTCGAAAACCGGTTCCTGGGAAAACCTCCTCTTCATCTCGTTCTCTAGCCCTATCCATGAAGTATAATCCTGGAGATGCTGCGGTCAGGTGGTCGTCCGGGCCCGAGCGACTGCAAGCGGGAAAGGAGAGATTGGGGGATAACCAAACTCCAGCGGGACCCAGGATTACCCCCCAGCGGAACACTGGACGCTCCAACCACCGCTGCCGCTGGTTCTTTCCCAGCCAGGGCTAACACTTGCAGCGCGAATCGAGCAAGTCCCGCTCATGTCTATCGCACCTGCCTGACTTCTCACGGACCAGCCAGCACTTTGAATAGTAGGTAGTATACGAAGTAAGGTTGTCGACGCTATAACGAGAACCGAGGTCGCTACTTGCCTATACATACGAGACACAACAGACCAGAGCAAGCAGAACATCGTTGCAAGACTTTTCCATCGCTAGTTCACATGCAATGCAAAACCTCGTCACCCCATAAACTGTGTTCCCTTCCCATCCCATTGGAGCGGGGTCCTTGCAGACTGCACGCAGGTCGGAAATCCCATTGCGGCGTCAAAAATCCCAGAGCCAAATACAGCTCCAGGACAGTATTAGCGAGCTTGGACAAGGGAATCCCGGACAAAAGAAACAGTTACCGCTATCTTGATAGATTTACATTCCAACCCGTTGAAGGGGTGGCCATTACTTGATTTCCAAGAGCTTGACGTCGAAGATGAGTGTGCTGTTGGCAGGAATTTCAGACATCGCCTTCTTGCCGTAGGCGAGCGATGCAGGGATGATCAAGCGACGCTCACCACCGACAGCCATGCCGACGATGCCGATATCCCAGCCCTTGATGACCTCGCCTTTACCAATCTTGCAAGTGAAAGGGGGCCCCTTTTTGTTGGCTATTTTGCCCAGTCAGCAATGCCACTCACGTTACTGACCAGAGTGGGCATGACCTACCATCGAAAACCTTCCCATTCTCAAGCTTGCCAATGTACCGCATGCCAACTTTATCACCGGCCTTGACGGTCCGGCCAGTGCCAATCTTACGGTCGTCGATGGTGACGCCCTGAACAATCTTGACGCCAGTCTTGGGCTTCTTATCGGCCTTTTCCTTAGCCGGGCCGGTAGGACCCTGTTCAAGCTCCTTGGCGAACTGGACCTTCTTCGCGGACGCAGGTGACTCCTTGGCAGCCTCCTTGGCAGCAGCCTCGGTCTTAAGCTTCTTTTGTTGCTTCTTGCTCAGCTTCTTGCCATCACTGGCTACCATGTCATCGAGGTTTTCAGCCTCATCCTCAGCAGGGCGCTTGTTCTTGCCCTTCTTGGAACTCTCCACAAGCTGAGGGGCCTCCTCATCGTCGGTATCGACCTCCTGAATACGGGTAACACCCTCAACTTCATCCAGCTCGTCGCTAAGCTCGTCTTCGTCATTCATATCCGGGGGAAGATCGTACTCTTCCTCGCTATCGTAATCAGAATCCTCTTCTTCCTCGTCGTCGTGAATGACGTAGTTGCCAGTGAGATAAATAGTGTGAGTACCCGAGACAATGAAGAAGACAGTCTCATTTTCTTGGATGACGATGTCAAGAGGCTGTTGGTAGTTCTGTGATATTGTTAGCTCTAGAGAAGAAGGAGGTGTGTGTGTGTGTGCGTGTGTGTTATCTGAGTAGGGCCTGCTGCTTACCCGCTCAGTATCAAGTGTGCAGACAACATATTCCTCGGTCTCGACAGCCTCGCCGTCATCGCTGTCCTCCTCATCACCCTCGTCGGAATCGTCGTCGCCAGCCCTCTCCTTGCCCTTCTTGCCCTTCTTGCTCTTGGTGCCATTGGGCTGCGTCTCTGCATCCTCCATGTCGGAGTCGGAGTCGGCCTTGGCAAGCAGCTCTTTCAGAGCAGCTTCGCGGCGAGACTTCTTAGACTTAGATGGATCGCTGGGGCCACCGTTGGTCTCATCGTCGTCGCCGGAATCCGAATCCGAATCGCCACCAGTCAGGAGCGCGCGAAGCTGCTCATCATCACTATCATCTTCCTCGTCGTCGGAGTCAATGCGCTCCTTGAGAATTTTGAGGGTTGAGCGGGGAACGGCGGGGAGATTTCCCTCCTCATCAGCCTCTGGTGGCGCAGTAGGGTCAATGGCTGCCATCGTGATGCGAATCTGAGCCATCCAGTTAGCAAGCTGGCAGATCCTAGGCAGCTGAGCGAGGCAACACCGCCAGGAAACTTAATTGACATACGGTAGCAGGGAATTCGGTGCAGGCGGGAATCATGATCTCTCCAGGAGGGACCTCGACGCCATAAAGCGCGACTGGGTGAAGGCCCGCCATTTTGAGCGGTGTCGTATGAATTTTGGGGAGAGAGCAGAGTGCGGTGACGGGTTTGTACCAGCAACTGGTGTCTATTCAACGACACTCGGGAATGCTGCAGCGCGAATGGAGGATTTGGGTTGTGATGTTTCTTAAGAACACTAGATTTCCAGTTCTTGGGCGGGGGGAGGGAAGAGTAAAAAAGAGGAACTCGATCTAAGGTCGACTCCGCTAAAAAGTCTGGAAGGAAGTGCTGCGGTCGAGAAAAAAATCCGGTTGACCCCACACTTTTCACTGATAACGGGCGCTTATCGGGCAATAGCCAATCAACTCGCTGCGGTAAGGATGCATCGTGCAGTGCTAGCGTCTCCACACCGCAATTGTCCAAGCGACGGATAGAGCTTCAGTGCAGCCCTGCAGAGAACTAAGTTTGCGGACCCACCGTTCACTGTCAAGTTGCAACGCCGAGGACTTTTTCCTGGGATGCGGCCTGGATTTTCTCTGTTTGTTTTTCATACAAGTTTTGTTTGTTAGTAAGGTGCCTTGAACTGGCATGCTATCCAATGTCCTGGTGTCTGAATTCGACTCCAAGAGCCGCCGACAAAGGTTTGTGGACGCGAGACAATTTGGGGTGTGCTCTGGGACAGACTCGAACTCAAGAGCCCTAGTCAATATTCCTGACCCAGAGGGGTCACAACAAAGCTGACGAAACAAGAAAAAGGGCAAGACCCTCCGCTAGACTAACACTGATACGGTACGAAGTACAGGTCAAGACTCCAAATCCCCATCCTAGCACGTGTCTAGGTAGGTACAGGTTTCCTATGTCAAAATGCATACTTCGTAAAAGAACAACAAAATACGAATACCCTCAAAGCACTACCCTACTTGCCGCCCCTTCCCCAATTGTCTCACTCCTGCTTACCCTTCCCAAACCCCATGAACACCGCCTTAAGAACCTGCCAAACAATCCCCAACGTAACCGCTATCTGGTGCTTTTCGTAACGCTGCGGCCTATCACCCGTCTCCGCCATAGCAATGCCAAACTCTGCCACTGGCCCTGGAAAATGTGGGCTCTGCCTCGCGTAGGCTGAGACGAGGTCATTTCCGTTAGTAACGCCTCCTGAATGCAGTTGTATTAGTTTGCTAGACCTGCCATAAAACCCCAGGGGAATAGAACGTGCCGCAAGACCAGAAATTTCCATCCTGTATCCACCTCAACTCATGTCCCAACCACGTCGCACCCTCAAACTTGGACTTGAGCTGCGATTGCAGTGCGCGCGGTCCGCACACCTTTTTCCCGCGCAGCAGACCGGCTTCGCCGCACATGTAGATGCCCGTGCAGACGGATAGGATGTCAGTATGGGGATTCGCCGCGTGTCTCGCGAGGAAGTCCAGCGTTGACTGCCCGTATGTAGAGCGCGGGTCCGGTCCCGGTACGAGGAGAATGTCCAGTTTGCCTGGCTGGATTTCGGGGTCTGAGAGGGAGTGTGTGCATTGGATCTTGAGGCTAGCGGTGAGCTCGGTGAGCTGGCCGGCAGGGACGGAGCTGATGTCTGTATATTTCGGTTCGTGATCAGCCTTCCAGAGGGGGGGGCGGTAGTGCCCATCAACCCACAAGAAATCTTGACGCTCGGCGCCAGCTTGACAATAGGTGGGGGGGCAAGCCCTTCCAAAAGTGAGAGATACTCGTAGCTCATGCTAGCGAGGACGTCCACGCATGCCGTGTCCAAGAACTGCGATGTGAGGGGGACAAAGACACCGATGCGCACTGTCTTGCGAGATCCGGGTTCAGCCATTGAAAAAATTAGGTGTGGACTAGAATAGATATGTATTCGGGTATTGTATGATGAGACGATCAAGAGGGTCAGAAGCCCAGGCTCAACTCAGTCGTGCTAACAGAATGACGGACTACTGTTGCAAGAACGTCCTCGTAGCCCAACGATGCTACCCATACTTATATATGAACCACCCTCACACCGACACCATTTATCGCCGTCTGCCCTCGGGCGCTTCATCATCCTCCATGCATCACCACCGAGACACCACGGCCCTCGGCTACCGGACTCACCCGGGCTTGCGCCGGAATCTCGCCCCACCCAAGCCGGGTCAATAACGGCTCGTCCGCTGATTGGCAGACAAGGCACGAACCTCCGAGTAACTTCGGAGACATCAGTGTGTAACCAAAAGCTCAGGCACCAAAACCAGGATTACCTAAAATTGATATCCCTCACCCTCCTCGATGGAGTACGTATGCATGTTGCATTCTTCGTCTTATTTTTCATACAGTGTGGAAACTCAGGCGCCACATTGCGTCGATGTATTCCCTTTATGCAAGCCGCGCCGTCGTCACAGGGCACACTTTTGCTTGCGTGGGGAAGCTATTTGGTCTTGGGAGGCTTCGTCGCCCTCCATGCCCTTCATACGACTTTCCTGATGTTTGGCTTACGCGGCCGTGCATTCATTTGTCCGACCATTTTCCGAATTCTGACATGGCCATGTAAAAGTGAGGTCATGAAGCGCAAGCTAAGCGAGCGTTTGGATTTTCGTCTGTCTCTACAACACCGATCTTACCGGGATCAATGTCCGTCTTCCCAATCCAGGAGAATCATGTGGGATATAATCAACCTGATTGTGTACTCGCTGTTGTCTTCACGGCCGGACGTGAATCCCTTCAACCCCATCACGTCCCAACGCCCTCTCCACAAAGCGCCATCAACTCCCCTTACCCCATCCCGCCCGTCCTTCCTATGTACATTGATAATTAAATATTAGGGGCTAGAAGGTATTAGAGCTGGCCGCCCCCGAAAACACCGCCAAAAGCCTGTCTCTTGAGTGGTCAAGTCGTCCACCAGGGCTAGCCCGCCCCCCGGTTGGATCGTAAGACGGGACATCTTCGTCGTAGTCCCTTCCGTCCGGTCCGCTCCTCCCCAAAGGACTCCTCAAGCCCTCATTGTCCGTTGCGCCCTTTCCTCTCCCCTGGTGTATAAGCGAATGATGCCAGCAGGCGGGATATCGTACATCTCTGATGTCTCCCCTGCGGTATAATGTCTCTCCCTTGCTCCGAGAACTCCGTTGAAGCCCAAAACAAGAAAAAGAAGTCGAACTCCCTCCCAAATCTAGATGCCAAATGCCGATGCCATGCCATGCATATCAACATCATGTCCTCTCTATTTACACACGCGCGGGCGCACCTCACAATACTTGCAGGGTTCATTGAGAATAGTCGAAATCGGGGGGTTGTCGAGTGCAAACCCATTTGTCGTCGAAGAAAAAGGGTCGAAGAAGGGGAAATAGGTAGGCACCTCGCCGCGGTGTTCGTCGCTGCATCATTCCAGAGTCGACATTGTTGTCGCTAAGCAAGGGCCGAGAATTGAACAAAATGATAGGGTGGCATGCAAAAAAAAAAAAAAAAAAAAAAAAAACCAAAAAAA
>Ga0247765_1000414_pt1 | contig 33852 bp, 20 predicted proteins | sample UWRJL106311C6_FD_179949 | JGI IMG/M metagenome (GOLD analysis project Ga0247765, IMG submission 179949) | Plant litter microbial communities from Arlington Agricultural Research Station in Wisconsin, United States - UWRJ-L106-311C-6 | ecosystem: Environmental > Terrestrial > Plant litter >...
GCTGGCTCCCGAAGTCTGACATCCAACTCAGTAACAGCGACCTCGACATTGAGAGCGGTGAAGCTCTTAATGGAATCAATGTGCTGGCCCAGCGTCAAGTTTCCCTCTGCCGTAAGATGGCCCTGCAGACCTATACCGTCGATCTTGATGCCCTCGTCGCGCAGCATTTTTACGATGCGGCCAGCGGCATCGGTCTTCCGGCCGGGCCACTCGATGTTGTAGTCGTTATAGTACAGCTTCGCCGAGGGGTCAACCCGGGAAGCCGTCTTGAAGGCAAGCTTGATATACTCTTCGCCGAGAATGTTATAAAATAGGCTCTTGCGGTAGGTACCATCCTCCTCGAGCGCCTCGTTAACAACATCCCAGGCGTAGCACTTGCCCTTGTAGTAGCCGGCGACCTCCTCAATATGCTTTACAATGGCAGCACGGAGTGTATCGGGGGTCCACTCCACCTGCCTGACGAAAGGCGCGAGCTGGCTATGCCAGACAAGGGCGTGGCAGCGGAGTGAGAGGCCGTTCTTTTGCGCCTGGTTGGCAGTGTAGTCGCCCTCAGTAAAGTTGAAAACACCCTGCTCGGGCTCGGTGAACAGCCACTAGAACCATGTCAGCTAACTACTACGTGGAGAGAAAAAAAAAAGAGTTAGGTCAAGTCACCTTCATCCCGTTGGTAGGCGTGGTCGATCCGAACTCACCCCCCCACATGATCTTGTCGTACTGAGCATACGCGGCGTCAAGGCCGGCGCGCTCACGTTGGCCGGGCGTATCGGTGGCAGAGCCAAAATACTTGAGTCCAGCCTTTTTGGCGTAGTAGTCCAGGCCCTTCACATTCTCGGAGGAGGAGGAGGAGGGCTTGGCCGACGCCAGAGCGGCGAGGGCCACAGGGATAGCCGTAGTGAGATGCATAGGTAGTCACAACAGACAAACTTGAACGAGTGTGGTGGTGGTGAGGTAACGTAAAAAAGAAGGAAAAGAATAGAAATCGAAAAAAAAAGCAAGGTTCAAAGTAAACACGCGACGGGAGCACTAGCTTCTTTATTGCTTGCCGTCCTTCCCTTTCCCGGAATGCAACGCCGCCATACGTTGCGCCATACCCGGGCCGCTCTCAGTTGGCCGTGCTCTTGCGCGCCAACCACGACGTCACGATCCTCGCTCCGTCGGCTCAAAAGGTGAATTACCCCTAGTTTTCAGTATATCTTTCGGGCTCCGGGGCTAGAAACCGGGTCGCCGGGCCCAGTCCGCCCCGCACGGTCAGCGGTTATTTCGCAATCCCACGACTGGTGAGCAGGCACAGGCGCGATGCTCCATGTCCCCCAGCCTGTGACGCATGAAACTACCCTCACGAATGAACGTGTAGCGCCGCGCATGCTTCACTCGCGGGAACGACAATCTACCCACCTTGCAGAGTTAGCATGTAGGGTGATAGCGGATAGATAGTTCCCAGGCACGCCCGGATAAAGGCAAAGTGCGGCCATGGGAAATTTTGCCGGCTCGGAGGGAGGCCCCGAGACGTTGAAGTGGTGCTGCAATGGGCGATATGCGCAGCGTCATTTTTGGGGGGGCGGGTGGTGAGGTGAGGGGCATGAGATGTAGTATTCTAGTTAGTTTGTGTAGGGTATCCAAAAAAAAAATAAAAAAAAAAAATTAAAATAAAAATAAAAATAAAATAAAAAAAAGTAGAACGCTATGCCCAGCGTGAACGGTGATTAAGCTGGGAGATGCGGCACCAGGACCCGCCTCTCTGAGTCGCTCAAGGCCCCTCGGTCAAATCGGCAACCTGGCGCACTTCCCATGGTAGCAGTCTAGACGTGATCGAAATAGGGAAATCGCAGTAGGGCGTTTAAGTTGGAAGAAATGGTAAGAGGGTATATACCAAAGAAGATCTAAAATTGACCGCAGAGATAAAGTGGTTCAAAAGGCGTAAAATTGTATTTGATGAAATTTAACGCCTTTTGGAATCATGAGTTTGTGACCGGTTGAAAGAGGGCGATTTCAGCTACGGTAAGAAGGGGCTCAACTAGGATAACAACCCCCACAAGTTTAGCATCGCTATTGCTCTGGATGCCCTTGGGCGTCAATAGGCTGCTCCGAATCGTCCGGTCTTTCCCTGACGACATGTTCCCCTGGCGTTGTATGTTGCTACGGTTGGTGAAGTGGCAGTGGTTATGGGGAATTATACCCGAGGGGATGTAGGAAAGCAAAAAGAATAGTCGAAAAAGAAAGCAGGGCAGCTCTAGTGGTGGTCGTATGACCTAAAAAGAAGTTAAATATGACTTAGGGCATAGCTAAGCATCCTACAGATGGCGAACCTAATCCGGGTATAGCTACAACAGCCATATGCCCTTGGTGCGGCTAGTTCCACCTTCTCACGAGATGCTTTTACGCTTTTTCCAGAGGTAGCCCCTGAAGGGTTTGTAGAAAGAGAACATATCCGAGTCAAAGGCCCGGAAAGCTCTATTAGGTCCTGTACCACCAAAAGAGTTTGAGAAGATAAGGCACCGAAGGTCACAAAGTTGACTAGGTCAAAGAATTGGCCAGTGCCGTGGTGGCCCCTTAATCACAAAAGCAGCCTTCTTTGCAGCAAAGTATCCCTTTGTTGAGATATGGCCCCTGGCTGCCCTGTAGCCTTGGGGGTCTTCAAGGGGCTTGCTCCCTCTAGAGCTCTGGCTAGTATTACCTTAAGTGGGCCGACGGTAGTGGGGCAGAGCATGGCTCCCTCATCAGCTGCACGAGTTTTTATTCCCCAAAGCCAGATCCCGTTTTTCAGTTGAGGGCAGTCGTCCTTTGCTCACCTTACCACCTAGTTAGTTCTAGTCACAAATCTACCCTTGAATAAAGTTTGGCGTTCGCTTTGCGTGCACGGTTTCCCATGGCATCATCCACTTGCCACAATGAGTTGCCCAAAAGGGCAGCAAGCATACCTAGGTACGGTTGTCAAAACTCCTTCCAAACATGAAGAAGAGAAGCGACGAATCAACCCTCCGAACATAGCTCTCTCATCGAATGCAACATTGGGGCATTTCCCGTGCCGGAACCCGAGACGGCACATCATGACGAGGCCTTGTTATATGTCTAGGGTACGAATAACAGTCTGGTTACCTATCTGAGACGAATCTGGCATTGGGCACACGATATTCAAGTCGACAGGCGTCCGGCACAGTATCGAACTCGAGACGCTCTGGGAAGGTTGCGAGACTAGACGTCATGTCGACTAAGTGTATGTATACGTCGGACTTATTAATATGTTGCATTGTTGTTATTATTACTATTATTATCTGAAACAGGAGCACCTTGAGACTGGCCTCGTCGAACATGTACCAAAATCCCAATAATCGTCGCTATGAGTGACAGTACTCCAATAACAATCCCTGATATCTCTCCAGGTCCTAACTCCTTCCCTTTATCTTCGGCATTTATCTTCGGGGTATTGTTGCTGGTTTCTGGAGTTGTACGAGCAGTTGTATCAGTGGCAGTGTAAGCAGATGAAGAAACGGTAGTAATAATAGGCGAGTTAGGCGAGTTAGGCTTGCCCCGGCCGGTCGCTAGAGTTGTGGGTTGTGAAGTCGAAGCCTCAGCAGGAATGGAGCTGCCAATTTCTGGGTAAGAGTATCGTTCAGAATCGTCAGCGCATCTCCCATGGCCTCAATGGCTAGCAGCGGAAAAATAATAGTTAAGGAGATTGCCTAGGTAGGTACCTAGGTAAAAAGTACAAAATCGTCAAGTCAAGACAGACGGTCGACGCAGGGCCAAACTCACATTGCTTGCCGATGTTCTTGTGACTGTGGGCCCTGGAAGGTACTCGGTAACTGTGACAACGGACGCACCTGAACTAGAGGTACTTGTTGGTGCCAAGACACTTGTGTACCCTCGCGTCGAGCAGTAGCTCCTGACCGTGTCCTTTGCCAGCCTGGCATCGCCGTAGTCCTTGCAGTTGTCGAGTGTGCACGAGTACGCAAACTCCAGCGCGGTCCAGAGATGGCTCGGACTACATAGGCACTTGTTGGTCGCGCATCCAGATGTCGATAGGACGCTGTTGTGGAAACATCCATAGTCTGCACAGTTCAGACACACCTTGACGCAGCCCTTCAGATCGACCCAGCCCTGTGCCGAAGGAAAGTTAATGCTGTCATCGGCGATGCCCTGCGATGCGGCGTTTTGAAAACATGTGCAAATAATGGCAAAGATGAGCAGAGAGTCAAAATGGTTGTTGCCGAGTCCAGGTACCTAAGACCCCCCCTCTTGAGTCGAGGCACAGTAAGTCTCAATGCCATTTTTTTTTGGTCGAAATTGAAGACCGAAGTGCCTCCTATTTATTTCGACCTCCCCATTCAGAAGGGGCTGTGCACGAGCTTGACCAAAATCAGAACGCCCGCATTATCTAGGAGTTGTGACACGCCTCAGCCCTAAGCCACCCGAAAACTTGCCTTTGCTCCATGCATCTCCTCGCCTCGTTGAATCGATTGGCAGCGCTCAAAGCGGCCAGCAAGGCTGCCATTGTACATGTACTAACCCTATAGAGAAACGTGGCCGAGGACCAGGACCAGTACATGTATCTCGTCCAGCTGTCTTTCAATCGTACGGCGTTAGTACGCGCAAACAGAAAACCATCCATGTTTCACCAGACTAGAGCCAACTGCCCCACGGGGATCTGCGCCCCCCTTTTTTTTTTTTTTTTGGCGTGCAACTTGCAGCTTGCAGCTTCACTATAGAGGACATGTAGCACGTTTTCGCGCTTCTGGTGGCTTGGAACAAAACATATCATGGTAGAATACCTAGCTTAGGTTACATGTAAGTACTCTACCGAATGCTTCCGAGAGTTTTGAGCTCGAGAAACTCGTTGACACACGGTATCGAATATCTCGCTGGAACACATATGATCAATGATGAATCAGACATGTCCGATTATCTGGCCCCGGTGTGGGTTACAGGTCTCAGAGGTACCTAGTATAATCATCAAGTTTTGCAACCTTGTCTTCTTGGGCTGCTTTGTTTAATGGAGAGCTTCTATTTTTGATACTACCGAGGTACCTGGGGCGCATTCCAAAACTGAATCGACGTTCATGATTGGCAAGGGTCCACCACGACTAGGCTCTTTGGCATTGTCCCTGTTGAAACGGTCTTGGTTAGAGCGGATCTGGGTGAGTGAGAAAAAAAAACCCCCCTATTGCTAGCAAAGCAAGCACGATCAGAACCAAGAAGCAGACACTGAAACTATAGGTACCTACGTATATATTAGGTCCTACAAGAAGTTTGCCGCTGCTCGCCAAATTCTAATCAAATGTGGAAAGTTCCACATGGATGGATTTACCTTCTGTTTAGGTCTGGATGCTCTGAACCCTAGTTCTAATAGCCGGGACGATGCAGTGATTCAATCCTTGGTTCTCCCAGCCATGTGCTTGATCAGGGACGCGATTTTCCGGCCCCAGTTGAAGTCCTCCTCCTCCCAGGTCTCCGGCCACTTCTCCCTCGGCATTCGGCCACTTGCTGAGCTGGCTGACATGTACCATGGTCGCAAGGCGACGGATCCGCGGGACAAGGTATTTGCTTTGCTCGGTATGAGTACTGACGACCCCAATATGACCGGCATTTTGGCCGATTACGAAGCATTTTTGGACCCGGCCATGTGCAAGCTCGTTCAGTCCTCTCTTTCCGCCAGGGCCCTTGCCACACACTTGCAAAACAAAGAGGCGATGGTGGTAAAAGTAAAGGGATGCGTCCTAGGAAAGATTATCCCCCCCCTCAGCATGAAGCTCCGGACTGATAATACCTCTAACGTCCTCAGCAACAATGATGCCGCCGCTGCTGCTGTTGCTCAAAGGGGGGACCGGCAGATTATCGATATCACCTGGACAAATCCATTGCTTTCACCACGTCTGTTGCGACGACCCACCCTTGCCGGATGGACTTTTCACATTACGGCTCAACTCGTTCAAGAAGGGGATATCATCTGTCTTGTGGAAGGTGCCAAACATCTCAGCATCATCAGAGTTCATCAAGACTATTCCAGCATCATCGCTACCAGTGTTCCTGGCTTAGACAAGGAGCAGCTACCTTGGTCACCTACAATGGCCACTGACGCCTTTCCTACTCAGTTTCTGCTCGTCTGGGACTGGGGTAATAGTCCGTCGAATTCTGACTTGGCGCGTGGTTTCCAATATTACCAACCCTTCTCCTCATCGTCCTCCTCCGCTCTCGGCACAGCCGCCACGACGCCAGAGACGACAAAGATCAAAGCCCACCTCGAGGAGGCTGTTAGATTATTCGACGTCGCAGAGATACTCCGAATCGCCGCCAGGCACGAAGAGGAAACTCGCAGGATTTTTGCGGCTGGCCAAATCTGCAGTAGGGCGCTAAAGGACTAGAAAGACGACGCCGTGGTGACAGGGGCTGAGCGATCTGCTTCTGCGGGGCAAATGAGAATGGATACCCTTGTATGGCCTAGCACGGTGGGGGCATGTTGACATCCTCAAGTGGTTTATTTCTGCTGGCAAGCTCAACCCCGAGCAGCATGGAGACATGCTCCTACAGTGTGCTGTGCAAGGATGTCAAGAAGGGGTGGCTCGGCTTCTTTTTGACAAGAAAGTGTCCCGTGTATGGCGGCGTTTTGAGTGGGCGGTGAATGAGTGGTCAGATAACCTTAAACTGACCGCCAAACATCGATCCGCGATTGAGTTCCTGCTGGACGCCGAGGTTGTCAGTCTGGCGGAAGCAGTCTGGTGGGCTGCCGAGAATAACTGCCTGTTCTCCTTCGGGCAGATGATGCGGTCCAAAGAGTCACGATTCTCGGCACGTTACACCTCAGCCTGGTGCGAAGCTCTTATGCAAGCCGCACACCGAGGAATTGACGCTGGACGCTGCAGTAGAAGAACTCATCAGCCAGGAGTACATGAATTACGCCCACTTCAAGCATTATCTGGGTGAAGTGCTGCAGGTCATTGAGCAAGCCGCCAGGGCTGGATACCGACAAATTGTGGGGCCGCTCGTTTCTAGGTGGAATCCAGAGACAGTGTTCATCGAGGCAGCAAGAACTGGGTTCGAAGCCACTGTGCAAGCCATGCTCGAGAAAGACCAGCCAAATTTATGGAACGTCCCACGCCACTTGGGGGAGTCAAGGCCTGGACATGGTGCACTGTCGGCCGCTGTGGAAAATGGACACAAAGGAGTTGCCAGAATTATACTAGAAGCGTCCAGGATTGGCATAAATGCGACGGGTGATGAGCGCACCCCTTTGCACTTGGCCGTTTTACGAAAGCAAACAGCAATGGCTGAGCTCTTGACGAACTTTGGTGGGACCAACGTCAAGATGAGAGATGCAGATGGAAAACCCCCAATCCAGCTGGCTGCCAAAGGTGGGGATGAGGATATTTACCAGCTCGTTTTGAGTGCATCAAGGGAAGGTCCCCGCTTGCAACGGGGAAGTCGGGGTGTCCGTTCAGGTGGAGTTTGGCGATAGACTTTCTTTGGGCAGGTGTCGGGTGTTTCGGAAGGCTCCGCTGCGTCCGTGCACCAATCAAAACCGGGACCCGTCGCAGTGGCGCGGGTGCCCAGAACGTGCTAGGCTGGCGGCGAACAGGCGAAAAAGTACACATCGCATCCCACATCTTTTTGTTGGTGGCTCGTCTATTGACGCATTCTAGAGTAATCCTTCTTGTCTCGTTTTTGACAACCCACATCTCCGCCTGGCAACCTGGGCCGTCTGCGTTGTCAATGACGCCAAAATAGGCGGGCTTTTCCATTTCTCTTTTTCTTCCCCAAGCCTGCCACCGACCTGGTGCTAAGGTAGCGCAACCATGACGCCGCTCGTCGACAATTCGCAGATCAAATCGGCCGAGCTGCTGCGGCCGCTTCCGCTCCAGCAACACGCCTACATCTGGCCATTCGCGATAATATGGCCCATCTTTTTGCGCTACTACCTGAGCGCTGATCTCTACGAAAAGCATATCGGAGCCTCGGAATGGACCTTTGTCTGGGTTGGCACCATCGTCACAGTCCAGACCCTGGTTTGGCTCTGTACGCACTGGAGCGTCAACCTAAGGGCTGCCTTCACGGCCAAGAAGGCGCGCTCGATTGAAGACGCCGAGCTGATCAAGGTCATTCCCATCGCCAACGCCGGCACCGCCGACATCTGCAAGCTCGTTCGCGACAAGGTAGCCTCTTGCCCCGCGTCTCCCACTCCCATCCCCGACACTGTGAAGCTGACCACCTTTCGTTGCAGGTTGGCGACAAGACAATTGTCTCGTTCCTTTTCCAGAAGCGCCGATTCCTATACAATGCCGATGCCAAGTCATTCAGCCCCCTCACGTACCAGATCGACGCAGAACCGAAGCCCAGACTCGACACCTTCCAGAAGTCCAGGGGCATCACGACCGCGGCCGAACTGAAACGCCTCGAGCAACATTATGGCCCGAATACTTTTGATATCCCGGTCCCAACATTCACCGAGCTCTTCAAGGAGCATGCCGTCGCGCCGTTTTTCGTCTTCCAGATCTTCTGCGTTGGATTGTGGCTGTTGGATGAATACTGGTACTATTCGTTGTTCACCCTCTTTATGCTCGTCATGTTTGAGAGCACCGTTGTATGGCAGCGCCAGCGGACCCTGACCGAATTCCGCGGAATGAGCATCAAGCCGTACGACATTTATGTCTACCGCCTCGGAAAATGGACCGAAGTTCAGAGCGACAAACTCCTCCCTGGAGACCTGGCGTCTGTCTCGCGAACAAAGGAAGACAGCGGTGTGGCCTGTGATATGATCTTGGTGGAAGGGACCGCGATTGTCAACGAGGCCATGCTTTCCGGAGAGAGCACACCCCTCCTCAAAGACTCAATCCAGCTACGCCCCGGTGACGTGCCCCTCGATTCTGATGGTCTGGACAAAAACGCATTCCTTTGGGGAGGCACCAAGGTGCTGCAGATTACTCATGGAAACCCCGATGAGGAGAGGCCGAAACTGGCCTCAGGTGTGCCTCCGCCTCCCGACAAGGGCGCTATGGCTATTGTCACAAAAACCGGTTTTGAGACGTCCCAGGGAAGCCTGGTTCGGACCATGATCTACTCGACCGAGCGGGTTTCTGCGAACAATGTTGAGGCTCTTCTCTTCATTCTCTTCCTGCTCATCTTCGCCATTGCCGCCTCTTGGTATGTTTGGGATGAGGGTGTTCGGAAGGACCGCAAGCGATCCAAGCTCCTGCTTGACTGCGTCCTCATCGTCACTAGCGTTGTTCCTCCCGAGCTTCCGATGGAGCTCAGTCTGGCGGTGAACACTAGTCTGGCAGCCCTGGCTAAGTATGCCATCTTCTGTACCGAGCCCTTCAGAATCCCCTTCGCCGGTCGCATCGATGTGGCGTGCTTCGACAAGACGGGCACTTTGACGGGCGAGGACCTTGTGGTGGAAGGCATCGCCGGCCTTGGTCTCGGTCACTCTGGCACTGACACTCCTCGGGAATCCGATGGTGCCCACAGCAATATGATCCCAGTCCACGAAACGCCCATGGAGACCACCCTTGTCCTTGCCACGGCCCATGCTCTAGTCAGACTGGATGAAGGCGATGTTGTGGGAGACCCAATGGAAAAGGCAACATTGAATGCTTTGCGCTGGCAGCTTGGAAAGAACGATGTCTTGACTCACAAGCAAGACAAGACTCAGTCTACTAGCATTGTGGGGTCCGTTCAGGTCAAGCGTCGGTTCCAATTCTCTTCTGCCCTCAAGCGCATGAGCTCTGTTGCAAGCATCAGGGCCATGGACCCCAAAACCGGAAGGAAATTGGCCGGCACATTTGTTGCTGTCAAGGGCGCCCCGGAAACTATCATGAAGATGCTTGTCACTGTTCCCGAGGACTACGAGGAGACATTCAAGTACTTTACCCGACGAGGCTCCCGCGTTCTTGCCCTTGCCTACAAACAGCTCACGGCCGACAGTGAGTTGGGAATGCATAAGATCAACGAGCTCAAGCGGGAAGGCGTCGAGGCTGGCCTTACATTCGCCGGTTTCCTGGTTCTGCAATGTCCGCTCAAGGACGACGCAAAGCAGGCTGTGCAGATGCTCAATGAGAGCAGCCACCGTGTCGTGATGATTACCGGCGACAACCCGCTTACCGCTGTCCATGTCGCCAAGGAAGTTGAGATTGTTGACCGCGATGTTCTTATCCTCGACGCCCCCGAGCACAGCCTCCATGGCGAGGAGAGCCTTATCTGGCGCAGTGTTGACGACAAGGTCCGCATTGCTGTCGACCCCACAAAGCCGATCGACCCCAAGATTCTCAAAAACATGGATTTGTGCGTCACCGGCTATGCGCTCTCACGCTTCCAAGGCCAAGTTGGCTGGAAGTCACTGCTCCGATACACGTGGGTCTACGCCAGAGTCTCTCCCAAGCAAAAGGAAGATATTCTTCTTGGGCTGAAAGACATGGGATACTACACTCTTATGGCGGGAGATGGCACCAACGACGTCGGCGCCCTGAAGCAAGCCCATATCGGTGTTGCCCTCCTCAACGGAACCCCCGAAGATCTCACCCTAATTGCCGAACATGCCCGAAACACTAGGATGAAGGAACTCTACCAGAAGCAGGTTGACCTGATGAAGCGATGGGGAGGTCAAACTCCGCCCGTGCCTGTCTTGATCGCCCACATGTACCCACCTGGACCGACAAATCCTCATTACGAAAAAGCCATGGAGCGCGAGGCCAACAAGAAGGGCGTCACGGTCGCTGAGCTGGCCAAGGCCAACGGCACTGATATCGAGACCGTCACCTCCCCTGCCGCCCAGAGACTTATCGACCAAGATCCGAAGAAGGCCAAGGCAAATGAGGCGATCCAAAAGGCGTCGAGCCTTGCCGATAAGTTGACCTCCGGCATGATGGATGCTGAGATGGACGATGAGCCCCCGAGTCTGAAGCTTGGAGATGCATCGGTAGCCGCTCCGTTTACCTCCAAGCTGCGTAACGTCGTGGCGATTCCCAACATCATCCGCCAGGGACGTTGCACTTTGGTTGCCACAATCCAGATGTACAAGATTCTCGCACTGAACTGCCTGATCAGCGCCTATAGCTTGAGTGTCTTGTATCTCGAAGGCATCAAGTTTGGTGACGGGCAAATTACTATCAGTGGCATGCTCATGAGTGTGTGCTTCCTGTCGATCTCGCGCGCACGGTCCGTGGAAGGTTTATCTAAGGAGAGACCCCAGCCCGGTATCTTCAACTTCTACATCATTGGTTCCATTCTGGGCCAGTTTGCTGTTCACGTTTCCACCCTCATTTACATTGCCCGGTATTGCGACGTCCTTGAACCGTAAGTCATCGCGCAGTTTCCTACTCGAGATCTCTGCTGACCCTTGTTGAAGCCGCTCCGAGGTCGTCGATCTTGAAGCCGAGTTCACGCCATCGCTGCTTAACAGCGCCGTCTACCTTCTCCAGCTGATCCAGCAAATCTCGACATTCGCCGTCAACTACCAAGGCCGTCCGTTCCGCGAGTCTCTCTCGGAGAACAAGGGCATGTTCTACGGAATCCTGGGTGTGACGGGCATCGCTTTTGCCTGCTCAACTGAGTTCATTCCCGAGCTCAACGGCATGATGAAGCTCGTTCCATTCAAGGATGAATTCAAGTCTACGATGACAGCCGTCATGATCCTCGACTACGCTGCCTGTTACATCATTGAGATCGTTTTCAAGTTTTTGTTTAGCGATCTGCGCGCCAGAGACATTGCCGAGCGTCGCCCTGAACAGCTGGAGCGGGAGAAGATTCGCAAGGCACAAGAGCAACGCATCAAGGAGGAAGAAGAGGAGAAGAAGCGACAGGAACAAGTGGCTGAGTTTGAGCGGAATATGGAGGAGCGCCGGGCTAAGATCGCCGAGCGCACCGCACAGCTTCAGCAGGCGTGGAGTAATCGGGGGTAGTTAGGGCGGCGTTGGCAAACAGACCGGGAAAGCGGATTTGGGTAATAGAACTAGAACGGTCGTCGGCTGAGCCATCATGCTCGGCAGTGTATAAATAGTAGATGAACAGAGCGTAATTGTTGATAATCTTACCAGCTCGCCTGAGGGAACGTGAAACGAGACACAAAAGTTGAATACACTGTTGAAGCTGTCGGTAGCTATGGTACACAGTCCAGGGAAGTAGTGCAGTAGTAGGCCTCGTCTACTCCAGATTCCCTTCCCCATTCATCCCCTGGATACCAACTTGGATGATGTTTCCAAGCCGGCGATTTTTACCGAAGCCCTGGAACGCCATGGCCTAAGCAATGAAGGAACCCAAGCCAAACACTGTCTCACGTCTTGTTTTTGTTGATACCAGGCCGGACTGGTTCCCAGCACTTTGACAGGCCTTCATCAGCACGACAACCCACACCACATCTCTCATACCCTATTTTTCTTCACTCAACACATCCGTTTTATTGTCTTGTTTGCCATCGCTTCCCATTCCCATGCGAACTCCATCCCACCGCCAGTTATTATATAGAAGTTTTGTTCCGTTTTCGTGTCAGGCAAAGGTATCGGAAACCCGCTTATTTGCCAGGGTTCTGGGCAACGAAGTCCTTGCCCTTCTGGATGTTGTTCTTCAGGTCGCTGAAGCAGGCCTCGAGAAGCTTCTCCTCAATGGCATCAACCTTGCCGACGGGGAGGACCTTCTCAACACCGTTGGGGCCGAGCTCGACCTTGGAGCTGAAGAACTCAATACCCTGGTCCTTGTAGAGAGGGCTGTCGATGAAGGTGGGCTCGACGACGCCCTTCTCGCCCTTGGCGGCGCGGAGGACGCTGTTAGCCATGCGGGCACCGGCCATGGCCATGGAGAGGGTAGCGGAACCGGCACCGTCCTTGGCCTTGACGACCTCGTCACCGCCGAACTGGACGCGGTTGACGAGCTCGGCGTTGGCCGACAGGTCGGGGTGGTTGCTCTGGCTGAACAGGGGGACGATGGTCACGCCGCTGTGGCCACCGACAACAGTGATGTTCTCATCGACGGGGTCAGTGGACTTGACCTCGCTGACGAAGCGGCTGGCGCGGACGACGTCGAGTGTAGTAACGCCGAAGAGGCGCTTGGGGTTGTAGACACCGCGGGCCTTGAAGACCTCAGCGCAGATGGGAACGGTCGAGTTAACGGGGTTGCTGATGACCAGGATGTTGGCCTCGGGGCAAGACTCGGCGCAGGCCTTGGCGAGGTCGCGGACGATGGAGGCGTTGGTGTTGAAAAGATCGTCGCGGGTCATACCGGGCTTGCGAGGGACACCGGCGGGGATGAGGACGACCTCGGCGCCCTTGAGGGCGTTGGCCAGGCCGCTGGGGGTCGGGTCATAGCCCTTGACGGTCGACTTGGTGTTGATGTGGGAGATGTCGGCAGCGACGCCTGAGAACGAGGGATAAAGAGTCAGCCATGTCAATTGGCGCGGCGGCACCCCAATCGCGCTCCAAATGCCTGCTTGTTCACATACCAGGGCCTCCACGGATATCATAGAGAGCGAGCTCGGTCACGAGGGGGTTGAGCTTGAGGAGGAGAGAGAGCGGTTGGCCGATACCGCCAGCAGCACCGAGGACGGTAACCTTGGAGAGCTGTCGTGGCAACAAACGTCAGCAATTGGCACCCTGCAGCATTTGACACAATGCACGGCAATGTTCAGATGGCAGGTCATGACATCTCGCACATGCACATGCACGCTGCAAACTCAATTTGGGTCGTCGACTCACGTTCCTGGCCGATGCCGAGAAGGCACGGCGCTGGATTCTGGAGGCCATAAACATTTTGGCGGTTGTGAAAGGACGGCAAGGAATTGACCGAGTAAGATCGCGGAGAGGCCCTGTGTCGAGATCGGACAGGCTGGATATCGAACGAAGGGTGTTGGGAAGGGAAGACGACGAGCGGGAAAAAAAAAGCAGAGCAAGGCCGTTGACCAGGAGAATTCGAGGTTGCCGCCGGCTGATGTGGATGGTTTGTTGAGGTAAAAAAAAGTGTTCAGTGTCCCAATTCAGTCTAGCGTATTTCGCTTGTTGCGGTGATTTCTCGGAAAGACCGGACCTCGGAAGAACCCGTAAGAGCCAGGTGCTGTTCGGAAAATGGCTGGCGATCCGCCAGAAAAAAAATCCACTCTCTGAGCTTCGTCCTTTCCACCGACTTCCAGTTGCCCGTCTGTCCTGTTACTACAGTACAAGCATCGCGCAATGAGCTTGCTGTCGGTCTCCATCGTCCCAGGCTTTCGGGGGCGGACTCGTCGACAAACAGCCCCGGGGCTGTCCCTGCTGCGACGGTCTGTTGCAATGCTTGGCAGCCCGTTCCTGGATGCAGGGGTCCCAATGACGATGCACCACCAAATGTCCTGCAAGAATTGCTTGCATTATGTGCAACGACGAGATGCACGCATGCATGCTATTGACACATTAACGTCTCGCCCTTTACAGAAAACTGATGCTCATCCCCCGGCCAAGATACAACACCCACCACCTGATCGCTCAACCCCGCCACTTTAAGACTCCTTCTTGAAGCCATTTAGAGCCGAGATCATTACAATGTAATCTTGACCGCCATCATGTTCTTACCGCTTGACTCCCCGCTCTGCTCTATGATAAGTAGGCAACACCAACGACTGAAGCCGCCACGCCTCCCCTCCCTTCCCGCCCCCGACAATGACGCAAATAATACTCGTCTCCCTTGATAGGTAGTTCAATGTGCATGCCAGTTTCGCTCGGTCTGGTCTGATTACACAGGGAGAATTCTTATAAAGGAAACATGAAGCTCGTGCTTTGACATCTCAAGACTCGAGTGGGAACACACAACACCATGCTTCCGAATTCCAATCTTTGTCTGTTAGGATGCAGGAACATTGTCACTCAATTACACTAGTATTGCTACTTCCTCACTTTCTAAACTAAGATATTTCTTTGCTCGATATCTATGGGGAGCAGATGGCGGCCCGCACATCAACTCTGGCTTTTTCTTTCCAAGGAAAGATGCGCAGTTGTTGACCGTTGAACTCCACTGCTCCATAACCAGACGTCGAAGTGATCCTTGGTAAACCACTGGAACTTTGATCAAACCTAGGTACCTAGTAGTGCGCAACTATACCTATCTTCGTACCTAGGTAAGGTAGGTATGGTTGCCGACTCCACCCCTCAACAGCTCCAAAAACATCAATCACAGTCTCCCCAGTCCCCAGTCCTCACCCAAATTAGGACTCACTCTTCCAGTGATTCGGCCGGTGTCTGTCCTCCGCACCATTTGGATCCCACGTCTGGGTGGCCTTCTTAGACGGTTTGCTAGGCGTAATTGACATGTCAACCTTGGGAGACTCCGTCGTTGGAGCCGGCGGGGATGGGGTGGAGGGTGAATTGGAACTTGACGACGGGTCGGACAGGTTGGGGCTGTGGCTGCGGCTTTTACTCACCGTGACCACGAATATAGACTCTCGGGTGATGGTCTTGAATACAGTTGACGGCGCCATGCTGGAAGATGATGATGATAATGATGATGACTCGGCGCTTGTGCTTGAAAATGAGGTGGTGGAACTTGAGCTTGACGGTTTCTTTGGCGAGTTTGGCTTCTTGGGTTCTTTGGGGACCTCTCCCCGGGGGTACCTCCAAACCAGAGCACCGCTTATCACCTTGGGGTGGATCTCTTTTGGGTCGTCAGTGTAGACGGCCTGGTCTGGAAGGGGGTTCTTGAGGTAGCACTGGCGCTTTTCGGGCCAGAAAGTGAAGCCGACGCATTCCTTGTTGTTCATGCGGTACTTGCCGTAGCAAACCCAGGCGCAGTATCCGAATGATGGAGCTTCGATCGGGCTATCTGCAACCTCACTTCCCCAACGATCTTTGCCACACTCAACGGAGGCTCGGGCCTCCACTCCATACATTTTGTTCAACCCGTCGTCTTCTGTTCTGATGTAGAAGCTTGTGATGTTGTTGTCATCACAGTCGATAATATCCCTTGCTCCTACGTCGTCAAAGGGATATGCCAGATTTGACTCGTAAATCGGGCTCGAGTCTTCCGGGAGCGGGAGAGTGTTACCAGAAGGCAGGATATCGCTGGACGAGAGCCTGAGAACTTGAGCAATACTCCACATCGCATTGGGGTTGTCGTCCTTCAACACAGTCTCTGTGCCGTCTCCGTTTTTTTTCTTCAACTGGCAGGGACGGTCGTTGGTGTCGTTTCGCCAGACGAATCCTCCGCAGCCCCCGACTTCCGCACAGCGGTAGGAACATTCATCCCAGCTGCTCGCAGTCATGTTGACCGATTCGTCCATGTCGCTCCCGACTCGATCCATACCTGGTTCAAAGGAGAAGGTGTAGATGAGTGATACAGTCGCGTTTCTTTCCTCTCCTGTTCTCGGGTCTGTGATCACCTCCACACGCTCGCTTCTCACAATTGGGAATGGGGCCATCAAGGCTCGATCTTTCCTGGCTCGAAGTGGGGAGTTTTCGGCACCGAAGCCGCGCAGACCGGCAAAAGGAAGTGAGTCCTGTAAATCCCGCCGTGCTTTGAAATGTGTTGAGACAAACTGGCGATCTGAGTCAACAATCTTTACCCGTTGGCGCAGGAGGCCAACAGCGACCTGATCTGAGCGGGTGACTGAGATATTTTCGGTTCTGAATTTCAGCCAACAGTGGTGTTGTTTCTCATTGTATGCAAAACCGTCGCACCATCCAGCGATCGCAGAGGTGTCCGGGTTTGACCCATTGCTAGTTCCATTGGATGCAGACAGATGAAGCGCCAGATCCGAGGCAACTGAGCTGCCGGGTCTCGTCGAGTTCAGATTCCCTTGCGCCCAGCAAAGCCATGCGCAGTAATCAAGGTTGGATGCTTCGTGCGGGTAAGGGTAGAGATCGCCCCCTGCTCTATCGGCCCAGCAGTTAACAGTGACCCAGTATCTCCACCTGGTGTCCTCCCAGACCGGGGAAGACATCTTGTCTATGGTGATATTTGTGACCTTGCTGCTGCTTTCTCCACACAGACCTGTGAGATTTTGATGACTTTGGACAAGTTCCGGCTCCAAGTTATACACGCCAGGGCGGGGATCATCGATTGCCAAGTTGGCGCGAGACAGTGGGCTATCGTCTGGGTTGATCAGTGACAAGAATCCAAACTCGGAAAAGTTATCCGGCTTGATGGTTTCGTTGATAGAGAACTTCCGGTAACAACGATGTAGACGGTCCTGGTCGGTTCTCCATACGAAGGCGCGGCAACCTCGGTCCCAGGCGTCGGCACAAGACTGCGCGCAATGGTCAAAGTCTACCTCCGTCCTGGGGCTGGTGTCATCTAGATCACCGCCCACACGGTCAATCTGGCCTTCGTGGGAGTAGGTGAACCGCCGCAGGGCATTTGATTTCCACTTGCTGAAGACGTTAAAGGCCGGGGTGGCTAGCTTCTTGGGAGGATCCCAAAATCGATTGGTGTAACCACTCCACACCCCTTCCATCGACGCCTGACGCGTCCCAATGCCGAATAGGGAGCAGGAAGTGTTGAGATTCCAGGAGAATACATAACAGTTGGTTTCTTGGGCGCATTGATTTGCGCAGGCCTGCCACGTATATGCCGTCCTGGTGAGAGGATTCAGGTCCGCGTTTGGACCGTCTACGTGTGTGGTATTGCACTGCATGATTATCTCCGTCTTGTCGAAATGGGGCTCCGGAAAGTAGGATGCGCCGTCATCGTCGGGACAACTCCACTCTTCACCGTCGCTGTGGGGCTTAGGAGGTTTTGGTAGAACACTGGCCTGCGTAGCTGTTGATGTTGTTGTTGTTGTTGCTGCTGTTGCAGGTAATGTGGAAGAAGCTGGAGCACATAGTTCAGGACCACTCGCCAATGCACATACATAGGTCTGAGCTTACCCATACTGGACTTGGAAGTCGTGGCAGTTGTAGTTGTTGGGCGGAAGTGCCCGATCAACGATGAACTGACGCTGGTGAGGAGGCCTTGGCCACCACTGTCCTCCGAGGTCTCGGCACGTCTCTGCAACACTGATCGCCAAATAATCAACATATAGTCCCCGAGTCTGGAAGGCAAGACCAGTGTGTGCTCTGGTGACTTGGGGCTTACCATTGGATTCCCGTGACATAGAAAATGGATGTTCAAAACTGGGTGGTCCAGCCAGTTGCCGCCGTGTTTTTGAAACTGTGGAGTTGGGAGGGTCTCTCAAATATGTTGACCGAAATTCCATTTTGCCAAAGTCAACCGCACTATCCATGACAATCTGCCGGGGGAAATCACCAGCCAAAGTCTTGGGGTAGCAATAGCCAGTGTTTCGGTTGAATGTGAAAGCATCACAAGACTTTGCAGATGGCCGTAGGTTGGGTCTTGATCCATTGCCTAGCCGGCCCTGAACATGGCAAAGCCATGCACAGTACTCAATGGATGAGGCTTCGAATGGGTACCCAAAGATATCCCCAGATTGAATATCTTTCCCGCATTCCATTGTGACGGTAGATCTCCACTTTGTGTTGCTCCATATGGCGAAGCTTGTGTTGTTGGAACAGTTCTTTGGGGGGATAGAGGGTTCGGTGACGGCAGAGTTGTATATGCCAAAGCGCTCATCAGGGGGTGTGGCTTGATGGAATTGGCTGTCGTCCGGATCGAGTAAGGACAGGATGCTGAAACGAGTATTGTTGCGCATTATGGCCGTTGTGTTTATGATGTTCTTCAAATAGCACCCGTCGAGCTTCCCGTCCTTTCTCCACACGAATGCCCGACATCCCTTGTCCCAATCCTGAGCGCAAAAAGCCGCGCACTCGTTCCAATTCTGCGCTGTACTCAAATTGCTGGAAGGATCCTTTATATCGCCGCCAGCCCGGTCGGTTGAGTTTTGGAGAGAGTAGGTAAACCTCCGTAGTGCATTATCTTTCCACAAACTTATCACTGGAAACGGGGGCTCTCCAGCTCTTCTCGGTGGTTTCCAAAATCGATTGGTCGTTCCGCTCCACACACCGTTGAGAAAAGTTTCCTTTGTAGCCTCACCTTTAAGGAAGCACGTGCTGTTGGAAATGGACCATGAGAAGACATAGCAGTCGATGTTACTGACACACAAATTGGCGCAGTCCTGCCAGGTGTGGGCGAGCTGCTGATCCAGCCCCCCAACCCCTGGGTCGTGTTCTATGTCGCACTGCATTGTGATCTCTACCTCTTGGTCGGGACCGGCATAATAAATCCTGTGGTTGTCATCTGGGCAAACCCAGTCTACCCCCGATGCATGCCGCGAAAGCGTTGACACAGTTGCTACTGCACTGGTAGTTGCAACTGTATTCGTTTTGGAGGTAAAAGTGGCCGATGAATTTTCTAAATTAGTTAAGATCAGTGACTGCAGCATTTAGAGGGAAACGAGGGGCAACCACCGGCAACACTGCTTGTGGAATATAACGTTGAATTGGCACTCGTGAGTATGGCCTGCGTGCTGCTGACCGTCGAGGTCTCGGCTCGGTTCTGCAATACTGACAGCGTCTGTTAGTACAAATGGACAATAAATCATACGGCTGTGCTGTTGGCATAGGACTTAATTACCAACAGACCCTCCATCATCAACACTAAGGGTGCCAGTATCGCCAGTGGGAAGTACAACACCCAGAACCATGCCACAAAGGGCAATGGAATAATAATACTGGGGCATCGTCGAGGCAACGAGCGGCTGACCGGCCGAGCTCGGATTGGGGCTGAAATAATTGCGAAAGCGAAGGTGATCGGGACGGTTGGAAACTCGAGTGTATAGGCCGTCCGGGACGTTGGCAATGGCGAATAAGATTGGGGAGCATGATGGTCGACGAGAGGCAACATTTTATATGCAAGTTCGATAGACCTCGAGCTTGTATGTCATAGCGGATGCACTCATGCCAGCTGTCATCGTCCAGTGTTCAAGAGGCTGGAACTTGCTGCCAGCAGCCTTGGCGGACATAGATCGGCGACTAGCACACGTCCAACCAGCTTCCGTGGAGATGATGATTCAAGAACGGCGGGTAAGTAGCAAACAGGCGGTTCACCCATCGGATGGAGCTTGACGTCGACCAGTGGCCACCAGACGCCCGCGGGCGGTGAAGGCCAAGTTGCTAGGATGAGCCATTTCGCGAAGGAGAAGCCCTTGAGCTCAACGATGGGCAGAACTGGGCATGCACAGCATTTCACACGTCATTGGCCGAGTCCGCAATACTGTACGGTCTGTGCTTTTGTTTGATCAGATTAATTCTTGATCTAGTCAGGTAAAGTTCCATGTTCAGTCCAACTCCTCCGCCGCCTACCCTGTCATATCAGGTATGCTGCCAAGCTGAAAAAGGAAAGGATTATTATCGGGTCGACAAAGGAAAAAGAACAGAGTCGCAGTAGGTGGTATCCATGTCATCAACAAATAAACAAAGGAAAAGAAACAGAAGTCATGTGTCTAACAGTTGGCAGTTCGCAGTCCCAATTATTACTCCGACGCCCGAACCGAGCCATTTCACGTCCATACCGAATACCCAAGCGTCCGATATTCATCAACATTCCCTTTGCCACCTCCCCGGCTACGGCTTTGCCTTGTCACGATCTGATTCGTGACTTGTTTTCTTGTGATGATGGTGGTCAACCTTGACGGCTCTCCTCCGCCCCCGCAGGACAGCTGATACGATCGCCCCCACGATGCTCAAGCACGTCAAGACGAGTGCATACAAGCCGATAAGGAAAGACAGGATCTCCGCCGTCTCATGTAGCGGAGGCCTGGCAAAGTCGAGTGGTGTGTCATTGTTGGGACCTTGTCTCCTGATTGTCAGCTCAGCACAGGTGATTGTCACCACAAGCAGCACAGCCAACAAAATCGCCCACGGGATATTCCACGTGGTGAAATGGATTGGAGACGTCGTCCGCATGTGGTAGCGGTGCTGGATGGTCCTCGACTCGGTATGATGCAGACAGCCGAGAATTTCTTGGGCATGCTGACCACGAGCACGTCGAGAATAGCCCGGTCGGTTGCGAACGTCGTACACAAAATCGCTGCGCCCACCCTCGACCGAGGATCTGCCCTTGCTCTTGCCCCGTCTCCATGTCGCCATACCGACCGCTGACGGCCCGAACAGACCGACAATGATGATGAACAGCGCGATTGCGGTGGTGACAACTGCGACGATACACATGATGACGGTCCACACGCGCAGGAAGGTCACAAACCCTCGGTCTGCGAACGGCTTCTTGGGTGCGAACACGAAGTAGACAGTCGGCACGTTGTCACACTGTCCCGGCTTGTTTCCGTTTGTCAGTAGTGGCCAGTTCAGCGCGGCTGTGCCGAACATGTACATGGACCAAACAAGGAGGCCAAGAGCTGCTGTCAGTTGGTCCTTGTAGCTGCTGGTGATGAGGAAGTGCCAGACAGCATGCTTGGCCGGACGGTTGCGTCGCCTGATGCTCAGCTCCTCCGCGGCAATCAGAGCGACCTCCTGCTCAGTCGCGCGCGCATCGGCGACGGACATGTGCGAGTGCATCAAAGCCGCGACATACAGATCACGTAGCTTATCAACATCCTCGCGTGTAGGAGCCGCGACAATCTCGTCGATTAGATCTTGGTTGTAAACGGTTGTGACGACGCCACCATCGGCGGCGGGCTCGCCACGGCCGTGATCTTCCCGGACATCGATCTGTTCGTGCCAGTGCGAGACAAAGTGTCGCACCGCGTGGCCCAGCGATGCTTGCGCCTCCTCGACGTCGGACTCGGCCTCTTCTGCGGCAGCGTATAGGGCAAATGCCTTGAGGACGTTGATATAAGCTCGGGCGCGCGTCACATCTCGCTCCAAAACCGCATCACGACGGCACCGCTGGAGGCGGTTGCGGATCTCGACGTCGGAAATCGTGTGGCTACGGGTATCGATGACGAGCGCCTGCCGGAAGAGCACGGTAAAGACGAAGAAAACGGGATACCAGAGGATTAGCTCGATTAGGACGGCGTAGTCGATAATGATAAGGTTGTAAGCGACCACGTTGAGCATCATGGACAGAAACAGCGCCAGGGCAAGGATTCCCCATGCGCCATGCCAGAACCGGAACTGCTTGTCGACGCCAAAAAGCACGGCGATGATGGCGGCGGCGTATAGCAGGTAGAAGCCGACTCGAATGCCCGTTCCAATGAGCATCTGGTCGCCGAAGATGTGGCACGGTTGGAACGAGGTGACGGCGCTCATCTCGTCGGTGCCGACGAAGCCGGTGCTGGTGATACCGACAAAGTAACCCATCTTGGCGGTGTGATGGGTTTGGTGTTTGTTGCTGCTTGCGTTGGTGGTGATGCACGACCTCTCAAGGAGAGGGGGTCAAGGTGAGGTTGATCAGTCCTAGTAGGAGGTCTTGGTAACAATTCACGGAAAAGGTTGTGGGTGCGAAAGCTGGACCTCGATGGACCCCGCCTGATATGCGACTCGAGACATATCGGAGGGGAGAAGCAGAGGTGGGATGCCCGGGGAGGATGGCCATGCTTGCATGGGCGCTGGCAGCGATGGCGGGGCGACGCACGCTGTCACCAATAATGGTTGGGAGAGAAGCGTGTGACGACTGCAGCCCAATCCACGAATGCGAGTTGGCATGGGCACCTGCACGCTAGGCGGTGACAGACAGCAGACAATCAGGGCGGAAGCTCATGGATTTTCCGATCATGAGGTTGGGCGTTGGTGACATTGGCCTGATCAGCAGCGGCTTTTCCCCTTCGGCACAATGGAACCCAACCACCCCGCTGCAGCTCCAGGCAAGCCACGAGCAGACAACTCACCGCCGACAGGTCCCCACATGGCACCGAAAATGGAGGGCGGCCCTCTGGTTGGCTCGGCCCGCAGCGGGGTTGCATTTGGGGTCTCTCTTTCAGCCCATCAGAGGACGCCACGGCCGCCGCTTTGGCTGCGAAAGTCATGACAGGGCGAGCTTGGCCCCGCCTCACCCGATCGGGATCTTCGTGAGGGTGGTGTGCACGCTCACAAGCTCCGTCACCGGGATGCGCCAAGCCAGTGCCTGACTAGTCCTCGAGTACCTATGAAGCTCCCCTCGTTCCTTGCAGAGATGCTGCTCTCCTTCTTCTGCCACACCTTGGTGGGGAAGCGCAAATTTTGTCTCTTGAACGTCGAAATAACCGTCAACAATTGCATCACAACTGCTGCGATATGGCCTCTCGCAGGCTGATTCTTATTGCGGCACTCTGCTGGTTGCAGCTGTGCTTGGCACAACACCGACAATTCTACCAATGGAACTCGCCGTATGAGCGTTTACCCTTTGCCGACCGCCGTCGCCAACTGCCACCCCCAGGATATCACCCCGAGTTTGGCACTTGCGGGAGCGGCACGACGTGCGAGAACGCTTGTGGAGGAAACTGGGAGTCTTGCAAAGCTTCCACCGATCTCTCGCTGTTTTGCTACAACAAGGTTGATCTCGGTCAAACGTGCTGCGGAAACGGGTCTGGACGTGAGTGGTTCTGGCCTTTTGTTGAAGAAACACCATGCTGACTTTACCTAGGCGCCTGCGATAGAGGATACTACTGCGCATGGCACACAGTCGGCGGCAAGGTCTGGTGCTGTAAAGAAGGCCAAGACCGCAAGGATTGTATTGGAGAACCACCGAACAGCACTACGCCGGCTACCCTAGACACCACGACGACCACGACAACCACTACCACGACCACAACCTCGATCACGACCACAACCTCAATCACAACCATCCCCGGTGGCTCTGTGACTACAACCACAACCAAAACAGTCACCGACCCCGGCTCGGCCAAGACTGTCACTTGCTACGTGACGGTCACCGCACCGGGTCCAGCCATCACCATTACCGCATATTCCACCATCACGGTCACCGTAGACACATGCAGCCATCCACACTGCCCAACACCGCCGTATCCTCCCAAACCACCCAAACCAGTCTCCACGCCATGCACCGACCCTCCGGACTCGTCCAGCCACCCCGGCATCCCGGGACATAGCAAAAGCCACGGGTCAAAACTGACAGTTAGTGAGAATGGCGGAACCAACCGGCCTTCCAACAACACCGCTGCCCCATCGGCAGTGGTGACGGCAGGGGCAAGTAATATGGCAATGAGCAGTTTGGCGTTGGCGTTTTGTGTGGCGGTGATGATATTGCTTTAACAGCATGTTTCTTTTGTCTTGGGAATGATACCTACCTATATAGTGTTTGATGATTGTAATTATGGCGATACGAAGGTGCCTAGTTCATGTTGGCTAGCACCAGATTTGAATGATGGGGTGGCTTTGGGGGGAATATTGGACGGTCTTGGCTTTGGATGAATACCCTTTAGAGGCTCACGCTTCGTAGTTTTGGAAGAATGAAGACTTTTTTTTTTTTTTTTTTTTTTTATTTTTTTGTATATCGACTGCTCAGTGATGGTCAGATAGAGTTGTGGTTTTTGAAAATGTTGGAGTGATGGATTGGAGACATTCACCGTTGTTTGCGACCTCTGTTGACTGCAGAATCACGAGAACTTCCCACGCGGCCGGTTTTTTTCTTTTCTTTTTTCTTTCTTCCAGAGACGTCGCAAAGTGAACTATTGCTAACTATTCAAAGGGGTCATGACTTTTAGTAACTGCGCACTCATTTGCCTGTCAAAGACTTGATTACATAATTTATGTCAGAGGTGACATGCATATCACGTGTTGGTGCCCAACACACTTCGGGGAATATTCAGAAAACATCCCTTCCCTCGATCCTTCCCCCTGCAATGTGCTCAAAGCCAATTCACGATGCAACCGTCATTTTATGTCTTGCGCGTAGAGAACCCTGAGAGCTAAGACTTCAATGCAAATCGCGACCACTGTGTCAGCTCAGGAAAATCTCCGACCGGGCACACACTTGTGCTGATGCGATCATGGCCACCCGGCCTGCTTCGATGAATCCCATCTCGATCGAGGCAATACCCGCGACCGGGTTGACCGTTCTCTTCGATCCGGGCGAGTCGGCCCGCCTCGAGTAAGACTAGGAATGCATCCACTGAAATTGGCTGCTGACTTGATACTGGCAGTATTGCATTCGTTCACGGATTCACAGGCCATCCGGTTCGTACTTGGACCCACAAAAAGGGCAACCCACAAAGCATCGGCGACAATGGCGATGAAAATATGCTGGAGCCTCCCTCTAAAATCCGGAAGGTCAACCACCTCTGGAGTTCCCGTCAGGGAAGAGTCGACTTGGTTACCCCTGTAGTTACACCTCTGTATTGGCCGCGAGATTTGCTTCCAGCCGCCATCTCTTACGGGCGCGTCTTGACCTACGGCTACGATGCGAACCTCAGGCACGTGCTCGGTCCCCCTTTGAACAAGGCTACGGTATACGATATAGCCTGGGATTTCTTGGTTGCTCTTGAGGCCGAACGCCGGGCAAATCCTGCGCGCCCGATTCTCTTCGTTGCACACAGCCTCGGAGGGATTGTTGTCAAAGAAATGTTACGGCAAGCCGGTAGCTGTCAGGTGCGCGCCCCCCATCTCTACAGCGTCTTCAACTCCACGACTGGAGTTGTGTTCTTCGGCACACCGCACGGCGGTGCTGACCCCCGCGGAGTTCTTCAACATGTTGCCGAAAAGCTCGTCAGGGCTCTCGGTATATCTGTCAATGAGCAGATTGTCCAAAGTCTTTTGCCGTCGTCAGAGCGCCTCAAGGAGCTAAGGGATGAGTTTGGGCCGATGGCTAGTGAGCGGAATTGGATGTTACATTCCTTCCAAGAGGGGCTTGGCATTAGCCTTCTCAGCGGTCGCAAGGTAAGCTACACATATCTATCCTTAGCGGAATTATTCTTCAAGGCTTGGCTTACACATGTCAGGTCGTCGAAGATGGGTCATCTTGCCTTGGCTTTCCCCCAGAGACGACCCAGCACATCGAGAAGAATCACATGGACATGTGTCGATTCACGGGACCTAATGATATGGAATACAAAAAGGTCGTCGCCGTACTCGAAAGAGTGACAGAAGCGATCGCCAAGAACCCAATACCAACAAATGCCGAGCCTCTGGACGAGGACCAGAGAAAAAAGCTCATGGAAGCTCTGAAATTCCACCACATGGATGGCCGTCAACTCTCTCTCAAGGTGGCACATGCCGAGACTTGCAGGTGGCTCCTAAAACGGCCAGAATACCTCGATTGGCTCAACGCTGACCAGAGACATCAACACCACGGCTTCTTGTGGATCAAAGGGAAGCCTGGGGCGGGAAAATCGACTCTCATGAACTTTGCTCTCGCCAATTCCAGAAAAACAATGAAAGGCAGGACAATCATCTCGTTTTTCTTCAATGCGCGGGGAACTAGTCTCGAGAAGTCAACGACTGGCATGTACCGCTCTCTGCTTCTACAGCTCCTTCAAAGACTCCCCAGGCTTCAAAGCGTTTTTAGACACCTTGGGTTCGCAACCGGGCATATCTGCAACGATTATGTTCAGAGTGTCGAAACATTGAAGCAGCTCTTTGAAAAGGCTGTACGTTTGCTCGGAGAAGCGTCGGTTGTATGCTTAATCGACGCGCTGGACGAATGCGACGAGGATCAAGTTCGGGACATGGTGGCGTTCTTTCAACGACTTGGAGAATCCGCTATGTTATCAGGCGTTCGGCTCCACGTCCTCTTTTCCAGTAGACACTATCCACACATCTCAATCGAGAAGGGTCTCGAACTTGTCCTGGAGAAGCAACCGGGTCACGATCAAGATATTACCACCTATATCAGCAAAGAGCTGAAAATCGGTCACAGCAATACGAGTGAGCAGATCCGACTTGATTTACACGACAAAGCCGACGGCGTTTTTATGTGGGTTTTTCTCGTTGTGCGCATCTTGAACAAGGAGTACGATCATGGTCGGAGAGGAGCCCAACTGCGGCGGAAACTTGGGGAGATTCCTGGCGACTTGCACGAACTCTTCCGCGACCTCCTGACACGAGACTGTCATAGTCGCGATGAACTGCGGTCGTGCATTCAGTGGATTCTCTTTGCAAAGAACCCTCTGAAACCCGAGGAGTTATACTTTGCTATTACTTCCGACACCGAGCCTGAGGACATCAATCAATGGGACCAGGAAGAGGTTTCAATGGATGCAATCCAGCAGCTCATCCTCAGTTCCTCGAAAGGTCTTGCAGAGACCACCAGGTCAAAAATTCCTACCGTCCAGTTCATCCACGAATCAGTCAGAGACTTCCTCTTGAAAGAAAAAGGCCTAGAAGCATTGTGGCCGGATCTGGGCAGCAATTTCGAGGGTGAAAGCCATGGACGGCTGGCGCAGTGCTGTATTCAGTACATCAATGCTCGAGCCGTGAAGAATTTCGACACGGCCTTCAGCCCAAAAGACACAGCTGAATACGTCGATGCTCTTCGAGAAAAAACCGTAACAGCATTTCCGTTCCTACAGTACTCTGTCCAGAATGTCCTGTATCACGCCGAAAAAGCCGAGGCCGGTAGAGTCAGCCAACGAACTCTCATCCATGACTTCCCACGTACCCACTGGCTGGAGCTTCACAACCTGTTCGAGGAACGCAAAGTCCGTCGACACTCTACGAGAGCCACCCTCCTTTACATATTGGCGGAACTCGGCATGCCAGGCTTGATCAGAGCACTTCCATACGATCAGTGCTGCTTCGAACGAGAGGATGGGCGATACGGGCCACCTATCTTCGCAGCGGTGGCTTTGCGGAATTTTGAAGCAGTTGGAGCGCTATTAGACGTGCACCTCGGCGTCCAGCTGCCAGTACACATGCTTCACAGCCCCGAGCAGTGGTCTGAGAATGTCAGCAGGTACCACGAGCTTAGCAGAAGCTTCAAATTTTCGCGACGGGACGGTGTTTTGGCACAAGTAGCGCGGTTCTGCATTAAACCGCTCCTCGACGCATATCTTCTCACGCCATCCAGCCAAATGGAGGTAGAGGACTCCTATTTTGGGGGAAAAGCACTATTATATGCTACTAGATATGGACATGAGGCTGTTATGAAGTTGTTGCTAGCAACAGGCCAGGTGGACCTCGAGTCAAAGTGTAATAGCGGCCGGACACCACTCAGCTGGGCTGCTGAGTGTGGGCGTGAGGGTATTGTGAAGTTGTTACTAGCAACAGGCCAGGTGGACCTCGAGTCAAAGTGTACCAGCGGCCGGACACCACTTATTTAAGCTATTGCGCGTGGGCATGAGGGTATTGTGAAGTTGTTACTAGCAACAGGCCAGGTGGACCTCGAGTCAAAGTGTAACAGCGGCCAGACACCACTCAGCTGGGCTGCTGAGTGTGGGCATGAGGGTATTGTGAAGTTGTTACTAGCAACAGGCCAGGTGGACCTCGAGTCAAAGAGTAACAGCGGTCGGACACCACTCAGCTATGCTGCTGGGAATGGGCATGAGGGTATTGTGAAGTTGTTACTAGCAACAGGCCAGGTGGACCTCGAGTCAAAGTGTACCAGCGGCCGGACACCACTCAGCTATGCTGCTGGGAATGGGCATGAGGGTATTGTAAAGCTGCTGATAGCAACAGGCCAGGTCGATATTAATTCGACGGATGTTGATGGCGTAACATCATTACAGCACGCTCGCGCTTGGTTTTATAAAAATATCGTTGAGATCTTGGAACAGGCTGGAGGTAAATAGTTTGGGCCAAGTTTGTTTATTTTTAAAGTTGTAGTAAAGTATTAGTGGCGGGATGATCTCATGCCGAATGAAGAAGTTGATCCATAACAGTTCGCTACCGGGTCTAAACTCCCCCCTCTGCATGGCGTCGAGTACCTCTTCAGTGTTCATGGGCTTGAATTCGGTTACCTCAGTGGAGTTTTTTGCCGGCTTGGGTATCACACCCTACGGGAGTAGCATATCGTAACCCTGCATCATACAAGGAATTACCCGCTGTATCTTCAGAATCCGCCTGAAGTGCGTCAGCACGAGGATTTTTTCGGCGTGTTCTTCTAACTGATTCTTAGTGAAAGAGGCTTCATCCGAAGCTTCGTCGATAATAGCTTTCCAAGACGTTTGACGAGCTTTAATACTAACCGCAACAGTCGCGTCTAGCATATTAAAGTAGTGGACATCGGGGCCGCGGACTTATACCCGAAATCTAAAGCTGAGATCGACGTTGCGGTCATAGAGTATCATATACACACCAAGCGTAGCGAGACCAAAGATGGGTGTCATAAAGCGCTCGAAGCAGATCTTGGGTCCGCCGGCGATGCGGTGCATTTTGCTGTGTTTGCCGTCGAGGATCTCGGGGAATTTGTTGAAATTGATGGCGGCGTCGGTTACCTCCTGGAAAGCCCTAGTTATTGCCCCTGTGATATCCTTGCCCTTGGAATCATCTATGACAGAAACGCATTTGCTTGTTTCGTCGAAGTTTGAACTTATTAGATAGGTTCAGGATCACGGTAACGAGATCATCACCCACGAAACCATGAGCTCGATTATCATAGGGAAGTCGAAATTGATACTTGTGTTTTAACTCATGATCTCGAAAACTGTAACACCGTTAGTGAACCACTTTCAAGACGGTCCAGGAATATTACTCGCCAACTCTATTAACCAGGTCGAGATAAACGGCCTTGAGCTGATTCTTTTCCGAACAAGCTCTTATGCTTTCCATGACATCATACGCTGCAATAGCGGTCATGACATGCCACCGGCCGTGGAACTGGAAGAGCCATGCCCATGGCTGACCAACTCGTTCTCTAATACCTCTAAGACTGGCACATTTCGTAAAATCGATGGTCCAGGCGCCGAATGCGACTATGAAGACAAAAGCTGCTCGCCACTTACAAGCGTTCCAGCCCTGAGTCGCAGCGGCTGGCAGCCGAGTTCGGTGCCGAGAGGATAAAAACCCGACTCGAGTAATGACGATTAGAATCGATGTGACGAATATAGCCACGTGGTATACGGGTTGCGTGGAAATAACGTAGGATATACCAAAACCGATATGGAAAATAGCCAGACTGATAGAGACGAGAATGGCGCTTGCAGGAGATTGTCCGAGAGCAAGAGATTTGTCGAGCATTGACCAAGTGAGTACTAGCATGGAATATGAATGAACCGATGCCGAGGGTCAGAAGCGCCACGGCCATAAAATCTGGCTTGAGGTAAACTGATCAGACCAGTTAGCACAGGATGCCGTGGCGAGCGGAATAATCCTCCTCGCAGAAACTACTTTCATTAGTACAGTACCTCTCTGTTTGAACAAGAACCGACTTGGCCCTGCTAGTCGGGGAGCCCCGTGCGCCCTGGGTAGGAAAATTCTCGCCGAGATTGGCTTTCCGGTGCAACAAGAAACCCATCGTTCAGTTCAGTATTCGGTAGTGATTCTCATTGTGCTACGAAAGGTGAAGAAATGAAAAGGTGCTGACGGAAGTTGGGGGTCCGACCTAATGTACCCCCAAAGCCTACATGGCAGACAGTGGATCAACCTATGTGATACTGTACATTGAGCACGACACTTTAGAGTTTTTTCGGAATCCTAGGTATCCAATATAGTCTGATCCCAAATATAACGCCCTTTGGTATTGGCTCGCCCCGATGTCCTTGATGATCGTTTATGGTGGATTATAATGACCGATGTCTCTCATAAACCCCTATATTGGCCTGGGAGCTCAGGGATACTTCCCCTCACATTGATGGGCATAATGCGGTGTTGCACTGCGAGTTATTCTCGCACGGATGTGGGAGCATTCCCTCCTGCCAGCGGCTTGGGTACAAGCCGCTTCTTGGCTTTTGAGACGTTGAAGTACCGTCCGGCGGCTGACGCTGTCACAGACGTCCTCGCCGCACGGGCGACCGGCTTCCGCAACTCGATCCGACTAATGTACTGCCGTGGTATGCTGTATCACGGGCGAGGTGTGCAGCGGCTTGTCTGACTGCGAGAAGGGTAAGGTCGGTAGTTCCGGTAGGTTCTGTGATACGCCAAGTGGCGGCGGCGATGTTCATGGCGACCTGATCGCCCTTCTAATCATGTATCAGGTCCACCTCCGGCGGCAGCGCGGTTTCCGTTTCCGAGAGAAGTGCTAATGTCGCTCTCGGCACCGCCGGCAACTTAGGTTGCAGGTATACTGCTGCGCTAGCACACTTAAGGGCGCTGTTTCTAGGTGTGCTATCCGCGTTCATGTTTAGCCTTGCGGACTACCGCTGACCGCCATATGCCGGAGCACGCAGCTTAAACGGTCGCAACGGTCGTTGCAGCTCTATCCCGGCGCTGCCGTTTAGTACTCTAACCGCGGCTAGTTCTAAGTCCTCCAAGACACACTCGACGCCGGCTCCGGGTTACAGCGGATATCGACTCCGAGCCGGTGACAGGACCATATCGAGGCGGCCTAATCGGAACGAGTTCAGGAGAGCAGGAGGAGGTTTCACGCGAGCTAGCAACTGAAACCCCGATGTGACCAACCTTCATTGCTAGACTCGAATTCGACTATTGACGCATGATCAAAATCGCCATGCTCGCCTTCGGCTCTACTGTACTGTTATTGTGGTGCGCAATAACACACCCTAGAGGTTGGCCACTACCGCAAAGAAACGCCGCTACAAGTCTCCTCACCCTTACTACAAAACGCTAGAATCGACGGAAACAACCAACGAGCTGGGAGAACTCAAACAACAGAATGCCGAACTAGACCGGAGCTACGAAGCACTCAAAGAGCAAATGACTCAAAAAAAAAAAAAAAAAAAAAAACAATCCCGAAAAAAAAAAAAAAAAAAAAAAAAAAAAAAAAAAAAAAAAAACAATCTCGAGTCACTCAGGGGAGTCTGAAGCAACGCTCGCTGGCTACTTCGAGGCAGAAGTTTGGAATGTGCAGAAGCAGCTTAGATCAAAGTTGTATGACGTGCTACAGGTTTGTTGAACCCTACTGGTCCCTCATTACTGATATGATGAGGCACTGTCACGGCAACCAAACAGAACACGAGGCAAGGCTTGCGCAGTAGTTGCGGCAATTACGTAGAATTGCAAGGTAAGGAGAAAAGAAAGGAAGAGGAAGGGCTGCAGCGGGGTTGCACCTTTGGAGTTGTGGTGCCGGGTCCCCACTGCTGGCCTGGACCCACCCCAAGGCGGGCGTGGTTGGCAGAATCCATGGAGGTGGGTGGAACCAAGGTTCCAGCCCACACTCCATGACAGGCACCTAGAAAGGCTTTGTCTTCTTATTTGTTCTCATCTATCTATAGCGCTTGGAAGCCCCTTTCTTCCGGGGCTTCCAGGGCTGTAATTACCAATTATGACCACTATAGCGTGGGTAGTTGCCACAGCTTCCAGACGAGTTTGACGAACATGAAAGCTTCGTGAAGAAAGAGTACCCAACGCATTACGGTTTCAAAACAAAGGGATCGGCTCACGTTGTATTCCCAGAAACGCAGTCTTGCACCTCGCCCTATTTGTCATGTTCCCTGGGAAAGGTTTCAAGACCAGCCAGCAGGTATACATGAGCTTTGGCAAAGATTCTAGGCTGGGTTCGACGACCGAATTCGCTCCTACGTTCGCAAAATAGCTGATCGTAAGATTCGAGGTCTGGACCAGGATTTTGAAGACGTCATGGACATGCACACCTTCGACGATCTGGCGGCGGCGGCGGCGGAGGCGGAGGCTTTACAGGTAGATGGTGGGAACTGGTTTACAGCAATATTACGAAGCCATACTGGGCGTTGTATCTTCCGTCCAGGAAAGCGAGATCAAAGATTTGGCAGTGAATTCGGCACTAAAGCGTCTGGGCGAAGAAGCGAACGCAGCCGATATACGACAAGACGGCAGCATCGATATCGAACGTGGCCACCAATACTACGAAACGCTGCAAGAGTTTCAAGATTCCCCCTTTTCAAGGCATGGGTCTACTCAGCCAAGAAGAGATCGACGCCATACTAAGGTTCCAGAAGAAGGAAGACGGTAGTGCCAGAGCGAACATCCAGGGCATAGAAAGCAACGAGTTGTTTGCCCATGCCGGCGGGGCTGATGCGACGGCTGATGTTCCAAGGCACCCAGTTCGGACGGTGGCAGCATCGACGAACGATGTTGGATCAAGAGCAGTGATGCGTCTTGAGACCGGCCCCCGTACGCGTCATATGTTTACAAACATGGCCTTGAAGTTGTGGGAACTAAGCTTGGTGCATGGCATCAATTCTGTGTAGTCTAATGGCTCTGGCCAGCTTCGCTGGGCCTGGATGATCTAAATACATTGGTTGTGGATAACTTCCTTGTCTGCAAGTAAACAAACCAAGTCTCACAGTATTTATCTGTGTAAATCACTGGCGACTCACTGCCCTGAAAAGGCCTTTCAATCCTCACAGAAGTTTCATCTTCATTATGCACTACACCTGCCATGGAATTGGCTGCTATCTTACAATTCCTGCCCCCGTTCGGCTTAGCATCCGCCCGACCGCACGACCGACAAGCCTCCTCTACCTAGGCAGGGAGATCGCCAGCGCTACTACTAGCGCCTGCACTTCCCAAAGTGCCCGCCATTTCGTCAACTGGTCCCTCAACCTAGAGTCGTTTGGCTGTCGCTTTGTGGACTGGCGACGATTGAGGCTTGGGTAAGTAAATCCTTTGAAAACTCGTCCTTGCGGACTCGCGAAAACGGCTCAGTCGTCTTCTTGTTGTTCCTTTACTCCTTGCCGCGGTTGTTTGCCTATGGCCGCCTCACCCTCGAACGACTTACGCTTTTTTCATTCAAAGCTCGTCGGCGTTCGTCTAACCGGCAAAGGGTAAATTTCATCCTGTTCAAAATAAGTTTTCGGTAGTGCTCGGGCTCTGGTATCCATACAATATCCATAGGTTGCTTTGGAAAAGAGGTATCTTGAGTGGAACAGTGTTCGGAGTAACGACCTTTACGACGCAACACGATGTAAATATCAGCTCCATAACGACGACGGCTTATGTCGTCACCCTGGCGCATGATGTTTTTTTTGTTGCTCTTAAAAAATTCTCATTGGTTCTGTCTCGCCTGGGGGGGGGGGGGGGGGAATTTTTTTGTTTT
>Ga0247765_1000416_pt1 | contig 33697 bp, 34 predicted proteins | sample UWRJL106311C6_FD_179949 | JGI IMG/M metagenome (GOLD analysis project Ga0247765, IMG submission 179949) | Plant litter microbial communities from Arlington Agricultural Research Station in Wisconsin, United States - UWRJ-L106-311C-6 | ecosystem: Environmental > Terrestrial > Plant litter >...
GCGGCGGCGGTAGGCCCTTGGCACCGGGCATGGGCGGCGGCGGAGGTGGCGGTGGAGGAGCTCCTGGTGCTTGGCCTGGCATTGGGGGAGGAGGTGGTGGCGGCGGCGGTGGTGGAGGCAGGGGAGCGCCTGGTAGTTGACCAGGCAAGGGCGGAGGTGGCGGAGGAGGTGCCGGGGGAGGGGCTCCTAGTAGCTGGCCCGGCATGGGCGCTGGAGGAGGAGGTGGTGGTGGTGGAGCAGCAGACGCTGACGCGGGCTCCGCGCTGTCGGTAATTTGGATCTTGGGAGGCTCGTTGTCGCTGGGCGTAACTGGTGACTGCGATTCCATACTGGGGTGCGACGGGCCAGTCGTGACACCATCGCCCTCTTCCGAGTCGCTGGCGTCGTACCTCTTGACCTTGTTCGCCATTTCGCTGAACATACCATTGGCCTGCTTAGGGTCCATGACGGGTCGCTTAATCTCGACCAGCCGGGGCTTCTCATAAACGATGCCGTCCTCATCCATCTCTTCTTCCTCCATGACTCTCTCACTAACTCCCTCGGCAGACTCTCCACGGGAGAACACTGGTTTCCGCGGTATCCTGGTCGACCTCTTGACGCTTCCTAACATACTATTGGTGTAGTCTCTTGGAGCGCCCGACTCGCCAACCGATTCGCCATACCCTTCCATCTCTTCGCGCAGGGCTCGCAGCCGATCCGAAGGGCCAACAGTTTCGCCCCACACCCTACCTTCGAGCTTGAACTGTGTCTTTTGACGCTCAATTTGCATCTGTAGACGCTCCATGAGCTTGTCGCGGTCAAGGATACCCTGCATGCGAACAGCTTCATCTGCAGGTTTGGCATTACCTTTGGCAGCGTTGGATGCGGCCACATCTTGGGCATCGCGGAGCATGAGATATAGTTCTCTCGTCTCAAGCTCGTTCCTTTGCGCCTCTTTAGCACGCAGCGTTTGCAGACTATCCAACTCGGATTTCAAGCCCTCTGCCCTTCTCCTCTGCGCCTCGATGAAACGTGACTGCTCATCAATTTGTTTTTGGAGTTTCGCAACAAGGCCATCAGCACCGAGAGCTAGCCTTTCCCTCAACTCGTCCCGTTCTGCCATCGCGGCATCTGCTATCTGCCGCGCCTCGAGCGCCTCATCAAAGGCTTGACGGGCTTCGGAGTCTGTGTGAAGTTTGTCTAGCAAGCTCTGTACAGTGAAGTTCAAGCTCTGCTTGAGATCCATATCTGGCAATCGCCGGTCCATAGCCACATAGCTAAGCATAGAGTCTACAAGTTGAAACATGCGGAGCCGTTCCTCGCCATCGTTATCCCGGATGAGGAGCAGATGTTGGAGGGCCGAGATGAAGTAGTCCTGCGTCTTGCTGCCCTTCAGTCGCTGCTGGATCGCATCTACGATCTGTACAGGATCGTTGAGGTCCTTAACCTCACCCTCGATGCTGTCCTTCATGCTGCTGTTCTCCCGGTCGAGCATGTCTTCGTAGTCAATGGCTTCATTGGTCCGGAACTTCTCGACTTGCTTGTCGATCAGCTCGTACTGGAAGGCGTCCATCTTATTCAGGATCCGCTTGATTCCGCATGCTGTAAACTGGGCTCGGATATGCACACGGAGCTGGAGATCCTTCTCGGGCGCGTCGACCAACATGTTGATCAGTATGAGGGTGGCCACGGCATATTCCATTAGGAGGTTCTCCATGCCAATTCCACCACTTCGAACCTCCTCGCTTGCGCCGACGAGACTGCCCATCTTTCCCCTGCCATCGACGGTAACCTCGACGAGGCGCATCCAGGCGTCAAATCGCCCATTCTCGCCTTGTTGATTCTTGACGATATCCATAGCTTCGATCACCTTGACGTGCCCCTTGCCGTCGGCCCAGTGGCACAGAAACGTCAAAACTTCGCTGACCAGCTTCCGCGTTGTAAGTCGGGGTGAGATCAAGGATGTGGCCAAGGCCACAATGACCTGCTGGTGAGCCAGAGCATCGTCGGCTCCAAATTTGTTGTTCATTAAGGCTTTCAAGCACTTCACAATGTCGTACTCTCTGTCCAGATTTTTATCCCCCTTCCCAGTGTCGGGGGCGGGGCCGAGGGCGGTTTTGCGGTTAATTTTGAGGAGAACATTGGTGAGAGCGACCTGCCCCTGACACTCAATGAAGCGCTTTACCCAGCCAATTTGCTGGGTACGAAGATTCACTTCCAGACTTAGAAGGCCCTTGGAGTCGAGGCTGTTATCCAAGACTTTGCGGACATACCACTCCGGACTCCCTTCTTCATCAGCGGTCTGGGTGATGTCAACATTGCTGTACTGGCCAATCTTAGCGGTCTGCCTGCGTTTCTGTTCGCCCTGCCACTCGGTGAGCCGGTCCTGGTAGATGAGAGTCCACTTCTTCGCAGCAGGGTACGCCATCATCTGACGTCTCGCCTGCTCTGGGAGATTGTGCCACCCGCGCTTTTGCATCAGCGCTACAAACATCTGTTCGATGATGCGATCGTCATCGGGCTTGGGAAAGTTGAATCCATCACTGGCCCCCTGGACACCTGCCGGTTGCTTCGTTAGGCGGTGGGATTCCCGGTGAGAGCTCTGGTAGGGCGACTGGGAGGATGCGCTGGGAAGAGCTAGTCTGGATGAGCGCGGAGTTGTGGGTGATTCAAGGTAGGAGCCACCATTACCTGACATGATGCTCGCCTGGTCGGCCGAGCTACGCCCTCCAGAGGTCGCGTATGAGTTGTACCTGGAGTTGTGGGATCCTGCACCGTCCCTAGAGGGGCCCCACTGCTGGAGTTGGGTTTGACGACCCGTACTGGCCATTGTGATATTGGATGACCCCGGGGGCAAGCGGGGCCCCGAAGAAAACTGCGCCGACATGTAGGGCGACGGAGACGGATCGAAGGATGGATACTGGTGGAAATCGCTCGTGGCCTTGTTTAATTGATGGGGTAGCGGCTCTCGCCGCATGGGCATCTGGTCCGGGCCGGGGAGGTAGTCGATGGGCACGGGAGAACGGCGATCGGCACTGACACTATCATATGGTATTGTAGTCATGACTCCGGCCATCATGTTAATGCCGGACTCGGGGGAGTTGGGGCGGTCGAGCGAGATGACTGAGGATTCCCGCTGGTGGCGCGAACTGCGAGACGTCACGGTGCTCGAGGGGTCGTAGTCGGCCGACAGGTAGCGGCCTTCATCGCTCGTGTTGCGCTTGTCGACCTTGTGCTTGGCTCGGGAGAAGAAGGACGATGTCTTGCCGCCGGATGAGGTCCTGGATTTGTCGTAGGATGACATGGCGTTGGGCGGGTCGCGGCAAGTAGGTAAGGGACGCTTTGAAACAGCCGCCGTCTTTTCGGCAGAGCAGTTCGCTGCCAGGCAGTGCCCGCTCGTGAGAGTCGCGATCTCAGCAGGCCCCGGCAATCAATGCGTGGGGAGGGAGCGATGCGGCCGTCAGTGGACTGGATGTCTCAGGCCCAGGGTGCATCGCATCATGGTCCTCAGGAAACCGATTCGCAGAGCCGGGGGCTGCCGCCGTGCATGAATGTCGAGGTTTCGCAAGGCGGAAAATCGACTAGCCAGCGGGCTGCGTGCGCAGATCGATCGATCTCCAAGTCGAAGGCGGGCAAACTTGAACTTGTGAAGTGATTCGCGTCCAACTCTGGAAACCAAGGATTCGAGCCGCCGTTGGAACCTCTTCTCTCTCAATTAGCTTTTGGCTGTCTGGTCTCTGCTTGCAGCATCCGTGGCGGGTCAGGTACGGTCTTGGCGGCCCGCAAATACGGACAGCGAAATGAACGTTTTGTTTTGCCCCGACAAAAGAACGATGGAGCACTCGCGAAACACGTCGGGTGATGGAATATCGTAGCGGTTTAAGATCAAAGTCACTCAAGTTGAAAGCAATGTCGGAATCGATAAGCCAAACGCCCAAAAGTTGACAAAGGGGTTTCCGCTGGCTGAAACAGGTTTAGTGGAGGATCCCCCTGTGTGTCTTCGCACGCACGACACCAGCGGCCAGACAACCGCACCTCCCGCACGACGAGCAGTCGTTCCAGGGGCAATCAACCGTCACGGCCTCAGCGCAGCCTGAGCCCAAGCACTTCCAATCCTGAAGACTGGAGTCTGCTTCATTCGCAACATTGATGCAGCCTCAGTTCAGCCAATTGGTCGCCACCTAATCTCTCAGCGTGGAGGTGGGATGAAATGAGCTTCGAATGAACGTCTCCACAGCTACAGATGATATTTGGCGAATCGGACAATGCTGAGGCTGATTGCATGTGGGATACCAATATTCGGCTGAAGAGGAGGGGTTTCAATGACACGATGACCTGCACCACCCACATCGAAGAGCTGGAGCCCCGACCGAATCCCAGCCAGATGCGGAAGAACGCCGCTGACGGTTGTGACCCACTTCATCGGTGGCGGACCTTGTCATCCCGAATGATTCCCGAAAAGATTGTCAGCACAACACTTTTTGGATTGTGGAAAATCAAGGCTACGTGGATATTAGAATGAGGATGTTCACGTGACGTTCTATGAGCTCTGCGCCTTTCTCATGGCTTTCCAAGAAGTCTTCTGCCTGAATTGGCCAGTTGGTTCGAGGGCTTCTTCGAAGTCACACCCCAGCTTGTCCTACGCTAACGATTTTTCGGGGGTTTGAATGGTAACTACCGAGTGCACTTGGCGGAGCGTGTTCAGAGCGGTCTTGGCCGAATCAGCCTTGCCGTCGATCCACCTTTCACCCGCCTTTCCACAAAGCTTCAATTCGTCTCCGGCGCAAGGCATTGCAAGGCTAGGTAGCTTTTGCGCGGTCGTCTTCTAGCCGTTGTCTATTTCATCAACAAGTGAATCCCGCCCGACCCCGTTGTGACAATGGGTGCCTCTTTCTCGGCTATCAAGGTGTGTTGCGCCATCCCTTTACAAACTGTTTCCATTGCTGGCAACTTTCGTGTTTGTTGGCACTGCTCATGTCGCTTTCGTGTCGCTGATACTCGGTTTCCAGACGTTGATAATACCTGCGATCATTTCGCTCATCCTGTTTATCATCTCGACCTACGTTTTCTATCCTCTCTGGCAGCGCTATCGCAGTCGTTACAACAACTATCTCCCGCTCGATTCGATATCGAGCCAGACTTCGTCGATACGGGCAAGAGTTCAAGATGCCATTGCGAGGCTAATAGTCCCATCGCTATGGAGTCGCTCGTTGACCGACCGCCTTGTTGTTGCTGAAAATGGGTCCGAAGGTAGCTTCGATTCAGATGATGGGGAGGAGTTGGATGACGTCCACGAGTCTACAAGAGGAGCGTCTCACCATCGAGGAAACAGTCTTGACAGCACAGGGCGTTTGAGTAGAGAGTCGGTCTGACCCATTCACCGTGGATGGGCGCTGACTTATGACAGTCTTGAGGAAGGGTTTCGTAACGACAGCGACGAAGTGTCAGAGCCATCAGGTCGGTGGTAGCAAAGGAAATTAAATATTTGGAACGGCGTTTGGAAACGGCATACAAGGCTAGGTGTTAGGTCAGATGTACTATATGTGCTGTTTCTAGTATTTCCAGGCGTCAATACTTGGTAGAGTGGAATACAATGGAGATGGGGCCATCTCACCATTTATTTTTGTAATTCTTTCCCGGCAGCATTTATATACCTACAATAATCAGGTCACGGGTTTCTGCGCATGGATGGATGCATACGATACTTTTGAGTATTTCACAAATATAAATGATGGGTACGAGTTCTCTCGATCAGTGGTTGGAGAATTGTATGACAAACCGCTGCAAAATATGGGTGCTGGCCCAGGCTGTGTAACACTGCTGCTACCAATGAGTGACGTCCCCGTTAAGAGCATGCGGGGTTGTTTATGAACCTACGAATAAATACCACTCGTGCTCCATACTCCATAACTACCTAAGTTAACTTAGTGTATTCGTAGACAGCTCACTCCCCACACAAAGTGCAGGGTCCCCCATAGGTAACACAGCCCTGGACAGGCACAGAGCTGCATAGAGGCCTGGATCTCCGATTTACGCAGCGTAATGAGGCAGAAGTTGACCCAACCCACCATTTTCGACCGACCAAACTTGCCACCTGGTTGCTACTGGAACTCCTCGGCGCCGACAACCATCCTACGTACCAGACAAGCCTTTGCACATATTACTGCACCTTCTCGCATGCATCCCGCCGACAGAAAGTTTGGATCGAAGTCGAGATAGGAATGTCAACTCCGAAGGAGCAGGCTGTTGCCCTGAAAGACCAGGGCAACAAGGCCTTTGCAGCGCACGACTGGGAGAAGGCAATCGGATTCTACAGCAAGGCGATCGAGCTTTATGACGAGGAGCCCGCATTCTGGTCCAACCGCGCACAGGTGCGTGCAGCTTCATGGCCCCTCCTCACTTGCTCGCGTGACTGACCAGGAGTTTTGTTGTGAAGGCCTACCTCAAGACGGAAGCCTACGGCTATGCCATTCGAGATGCAACCAAGGCCATCGAAATCAAAAAGGACTTTGTCAAGGTACGCCAGCCCTTCCAGACCTCGTTGCAGTGCTGTGTTACCCATCTGTGGCCCCAACTGAGGCAAACCCTTTAGGCCTACTACCGCCGCGCCACTGCTTATGCTGCGATCCTCAAGCCCAAGGAGGCGGTCAAAGATTTCAAGACATGCGTCAAGATAGATCCCGGCAACAAGGATGCAAAACTCAAGCTTATAGAGTGCGAGAAGGTGGTGCGCCAGCTCGCTTTCTTTGCCGCCATCGAGGTCGGCGACGAACCCTCGGCTTCCGATGGTCTAGATATCGACTCCATGGTTGTAGAACCTGGGTATGACGGTGTGCAACTGGGGAACGAGATGACACAAGAGTTCATCGATGACATGATGGAACGTTTCAAGAATGGAAAGACCCTGCCTAAAAAATACGTCTACCAGATTGTTGTTGCTGTCAAGAATATCGTCTACAATGAGCCTACCATGGTCGAGGTCGACATCCCCGAGGACGTTCAGTTGACCGTCTGCGGAGACACACACGGTGCGCCAAGGCACCCGCCCCCTATTCTCCCATGAGCTAACACAAGAGCCACAGGCCAGTATTTCGATTTGCTAGAGCTCTTTAGGATAAACGGCAAACCTAGCGACAAGCATTGGTATCTGTTTAACGGCGACTTCGTAGACAGAGGCTCTTGGTCCACAGAGATTGCCCTCCTCCTTTATGCTAACAAGTGGTTGAGACCAAACAGCTTCTTCATCAACCGCGGAAATCACGAAACAGATGATATGAACCGGGCATATGGTTTCGAGGGCGAATGCAAGGCTAAGTACAATGAGCGGTAAGCTGTCTCCTGATTTCGGACCGAGTATGCATTGCTAATAACCCCTAGGACGTTCAAACTCTTCTCTGAGAGTTTCTCGGCGCTACCACTTGCAACACTGATCGGAAGGAAGTTCTTTGTGCTGCATGGTGGCCTCTTCTCAGATGACAATGTTACTCTGGATGATATCCGGAAACTAGACCGGCACAAGCAACGACAACCTGGCCAGGCCGGCCTCATGATGGAGATGCTGTGGACGGATCCTCAAGCAGAGCCTGGTCGCGGGCCTAGCAAGCGTGGAGTCGGCATGCAGTTTGGCCCAGATGTAACCAAGCGATTTTGCGACAGGAATAACCTGGAGGCTGTCATCCGCAGTCATGAGGTCAGGATGGAAGGCTACGAGGAGGAGCATAATGGAAAATGCATCACAGGTAGGTCTCGGGCAACGGACAATTTCATTGTTGTTCTACCAACTGACTCCGTTTTAGTCTTCTCGGCTCCAAAGTATTGTGACATGACAGAAAACAAGGGCGCCTTCATCAACATTGGCCCTGACTATACGCTCAAGTTTACGAAGTTTGAGGCCGTTCCCCACCCACCCATTCGGCCGATGGTATGAAAGCTGCTTCCCTTTCCTTCCAGAATTTCGCTGACAAAGTGCAGGCCTATGCTCAAAACTCGCTCATGTCATCTTTGATGTGAGAGAGGCCTTCAACTGAATAACGAGATGATGACAGACCTTTGTCAGACATATCTAGACCCTTTGGGCTTGCATTCTCGGCAGGTTACACCATGAGCATGGCGTTGATATTTGCTTTCATGTCGGTCGGTCGGTTGGTCCTGGCATGGTGTATTGGTATTGGCAGGTTGGGTCGGATACCTTTTCCGCATTTCAAGATGGTTCTCATAGCTTGATCTTGACCCACGGAAATCCCAAAGGCGTCATCATCTCGAGGCGAGGCTGCTGCATCCTCCTATTCAAGGAGCGAATCCTTTTGCAAGCTGAAGTGACTTGTATGTAACCCGCCGTCTCCTCAAGACGTCCACAAATCGTGCTCTTCTGTCCTCCCCAATAAACTTCCCAGCCAATCCCCACAAGCCCGCAACCTCAACACGGTGGTCAAACCCCCTCCCCGCGCCAGGCCTGGGTACGCCGTGAGCGCCGCCGTAAAACTCCCTAGATCCTGTCGCGAAATCCGCAACCACACATCGGAGCCTCGAACCTGCAAAATATCCACCGACATTGCCTCTCCCGTGTGCCCTAGGAACTGCCGGAGCGCAGCCGTACAGTACGCCCTGACTTCGAGTGCGTCAAGATCTGTATCCGTGTCTACGTCCATGGTTCCGTCTGTCGCTGTATCGGGTGGGCCTTGGGTGGTGCTGGTTAGGTGAACATAGGCGAACGGAGGGTGTTTGATGGTTGCGGTGGTGAGATCGCGGGTTTTCACGGAGCGTTTGTTTTGTGAGGAGGCGAGTTGTGAGTGGGGGGTGGTCATTTTGGGTAAGTACCTATGCGTCTTGGGTGTGCTAGTCTGGTTTGGTTCGGCAGGGTGGATTGGTTGATGACTGGTTAAAAAGTGCTGATGCGAGATATGGGTGTCAGGTGAACACTTTGACTTTCAAGATGACAGGTGGGTTAGCCTTGGTTTGACTGGTAGAATAGGTACCTATCTTGCGGCGGATCTCCGAGATGGATGGATTTGAGTGGGGTATATGGAAAGACCAAAGGGCGATTTTGTTAATAATCAATTGGATGTTCAAGGTACCGTGGTGTTTAGAACCAAGCCAACGCTATCCAGAGTGTGTGGCTGAGATTGAGATGTTACTGGTACAGGTCAGATACAATCCAACCCCTGAAAGGTTGTTAGTGTACAACTTGGTGAGTAAGTTATCGAGGAGGGGATTATGCAGCACATGAAAAGTTGGGAAGCTGTTCTGCAGGGGGTTAGGGAAGAATATTCAGGTCCTAATTCCAATATTCAAGACCCTAAAATTTACTCACTAAGGTCTTGAAGCTCTTCATAGAGGCCTCAAGTTTCCATTATCAACCGCTCAACAGAGAAAAATAAGGCTAGGGCAGTTTTAGTCCATGGGCTGTAGCCAAGCCGTAAAGTACCACGCGAACAATCTTTCAGGGGTTGGACTGCACCTTGCAGCAGGTTGGGGGGGGACTCTTAGCTGTAGGTTCAACATATCGGATCGCGTACCCCCCAGCTAGGACACCAGGGTCCAGGCATCGTCAGGCGCCCGCAATATTTGTGGAATATGCTTCCGAGCTCATCCCATGGAATTGCTTCCAACTGGTGCCTTCCTCCATCCAAGCGGAGCTTAACATTTGATTGACTCTCCAGAGGGACGCCGATGTTGGGCGGTCACGCCCCACAAATCCGATACCTGCATAATAGCCATCACTCCTGCATGCCAGCCAGTCTGGAGGTGCGACCAAGATCTTTCAATCACTTCACTTCACCTTGCAGTCGCCCTCTCCCAGGCAAAAACTTACCAGAAATTATCCATTAGTCATTCATCGCCCTCCATGCATCCGAATCACACCACTGGATTACATTCTTTCCATTGGACATAATTAGCAGACTCAGTCTAGTCCGTCCCAGTCTAGATCAAGGGATATCCACTTACACCACCCACCGCGGCCGAGTGCAAAACCGTGACAAAATTACACAAGAGTGGGAGAAATCCAAACTCGTCTGCTTCCCACAAGTGACACCAAAACCGCCGGGGGTTCTCGAAACCTTCTGGGCCCTTGACCGTATGACGCTCACGGTGATCTGGGCGGTGGTGTGGACCGCCCCGCGATTTCTGGTAACCAAAGTCGTATCAGTGGCGATGACTCCGATATGGTGGTGCATAGCGGCGGTAGCGGCAGTGACATGGCCGTTGAGGTATGTCGTGGGAGCGGTGGTGAAGTGGGTGCTGGACGAGTTTGACGTGAGTTTCCCTCATAATGGGTGTCAGTGATGATAAAGATAAACTAAAGATGAATTTGTGTAGGCGCTTATTATATTTGTAAGCTCTATCCCAGCAGTGCCCTATCGTGCCCGGGGCTGTGTTTCTTGACACCAACTGACCAACCCAGCTCTGCATTGCCTCCCTTATCGGCTTCATAGGCGGTATGCTCCTTCGTCTCGTATCCGTCGTCGCCATTAAGCTGCTCGCGCCGGCCGACGAGCAAGGTTTAGACGCAGGGGATGCGGAAACTGATAGCTCAGAAGGCAGTCGCCGATTATCAGAGGATTCCGACTATAGCTTCACTGAAAGGCGTCCCATCATGTATAAATCATCAGGGGCCTACCAAGCCCTGGCACGCCGATCGCTGCTGGGCGAGACGATTCACGAGGAAGACGATTCCGATTAGGCGACGACAGATTCCGAGGGAAATAGTTCTGGGGGGGTAGAGCTTCAAGGAGATGCCGCTGATCGCGCCTAACCGGAGTCAAGTAAAGAGCGTTTTTGAATCAGCAGATGACTAAGGGGAGCCACCCTTCCGGCACCAGCTCAGAGACAGCGGAAAGCCAAGGCCACCACCACGGCTGAATACAAAGATCTCTGATCAAAGAGGAAGATACATCTAGCAAACAGCGGGACGAAGCAAACCTCCATAGCAGGCATAGTTAGCGTAATAATTCATTACGAATGCAAACACACCGATCGCCAAACTAGCCAAGTGCATAAACACGCGCCCCGTCCCGAAGGTATCTTGAATACATACATTGTGCCGTAGCCCCCTTAAAGACGCCCCTTTACCCCAAGAGAAGCCAATAGACACCGTACCAATGACCCTTGACGCCAATTGATATCCTGGTTCCCTAACACCATTAATATCGCTGCATTTGCGTTTCCATGCGGTTGAGATTCTGTTCCTCAAGTCTTAAACCATAAAAAGCACAACCCCCCTCCCACCGACCGCGCACGTCGCCAGTTCTGCCCCTTAGCACTGCGCCCCAGGGAGGCCCTAGCAGTAGGCTGGGTCCATGTATTTACAAGTTTCATATTCCAGGATCAAAAGTCTGCGTACCGGACGACCATGATATGCGGCGAATGTCACGAATGTCCGCACGATCAATTTGGACATGACAAATATGGACGTGAGTAATATGGGCGCGACCCAATCTGGCCACGACCACGCCGCCAACGGTCATTTGGGATACGAGATTGAGATTGTGATGGACGGTATTAGCCGTGGTTGTCACGACGGCGTTGCTTGTACCGACCCCGTTCACTAAGGCCAAGTGATCGGTTTTCCTATCGGCGGTACATGTCGCGATCTCGATCTCGATCTCGGTCTCTGTCCCGGATTGGTGACCGACTCCGACTCCTCGTCCGGCTGTTCCGAGCCCGTTCGTCGTAGTCGGGTCCGCGCCGCCTGTCCCAATCATGTCGTCTGTCATCCCAATCATCACGACGGCGACGATCGTCACGGCGTTGAGCATCGCGGTCATCTCTGCGTGGAGCGTCTCGGTCGTAGCTCGGTATATATGTATCGATATCGGCGCGGCCAGCCGCGCCGCCACCGCGTCTTGGGCCTCCACGATCTCGATCACGGTAGCTTTCCGGATGATCGCTCGCACCATCCCAGCCATTAGCGTGCTCGACTGGTGGCGGACGAGACGACGGTCCGCGGTCCCTCTGCCAGGCCGGAACACGCTCATCTCCAGGAGGGCCCCGGTTACGGCCATAACGGCCACCATTCACGCCACCTCTCGAAAAGCCATCCACGTTGTTAAAACTAGAGTTGTGCCCGTTGCTGTCGTGGGGACCCCGGCCGACCGTGCCCCCCTTAGGGGCAGGAGGGAGAGCTGCTCGCCGGTCGTGGAATTTCCTGCGGTCAAATTCGTGACTCTCTTCAAACGTGGGTAGGTCACTGGGATTGGCAGGCAACGGCGCTGTCTTGAAATAGGGGTGTTGAAGAGCGTCGATCGCATTGACGCGAGTTCTCCAGTCGAGCTTGAGCAGCTCTTTGAGAAGCGACACCGCTCCGGGACCATGTTCTCTGAACCTGTGGGCTAGGTTTCCGGGCTTGGACTTTGGGGACAACACCTCTGCGCCTGGCAGCGAACGCCAGCCAGGCATCGTCTCTTCTGTGGGTGTTCCACAGAGATCGAAGATGATATCCAGCTGATGACCGTCGCTCTCTCCAGCCAAGATTGGTTTGCCAACAAGCATCTCTCCGAAAACGCAACTGAGCGGCATAAGCATGAGCCCGTCACAAAAAGGCCTGCAAGAACTTACCCTACACCCCACATATCAATTGCTGTGGTGTAGCGCTTCAAGTGCATCAGAAGCTCGGGTGGTCTGTACCAACGCGTAACCACAAGACTAGTGTAGTCCCGCTTAGCCTCGCCGCCTCCTCTTCCTGGCTGCGGAACGTCTCCCTCGTAATGCCGGGCGAGCCCGAAGTCGGCGATCTGGAGAACTCCACGATTGCTGATGAGCAAATTTGCAGCCTTCATATCTCGGTGTAGGATATTGTTCGCGTGGAGGTATTTGAGCCCCTCTAGCAGCTGTAGCATATAGCATTTTATCTGAGGTATCGAAAGTTTGATGGAAGGGTTGTCGAGCATGCCCGAGAGGTCGTGGTCCATGTAGGGGGTAACCATGTACATGATCGGTCGTTTCCTCTTGTCATCTAGCTGGCTGTTAGCGAGCACTCTCGACCTTTGTGAGAAAGGTCACATGCTGCTTCGGGCTGGGTGTTCGACCGCCATGTCCTCCAGCCGGAGCACATTCTTGTGCGAAAGGAGCTTGAGAAGCTTGATCTCGCGGAGGGCAGTAATAGGAAACTGGTTGTGCGTTAGATCAATTCAGGCCCTGCACTCCATCAAGAATACCAACCCCATCTTTCTCATTATGCATAATGATCTTTTTGAGCGCAAACATGCGACCATTCTTCTTGGACCTCGCGCGATGGACCTCACTGGAAGAGAGCAAGTTAGCGTTGCGCAGTAATTCGGCGCTGGTAGCCTTACCCAAAGGTACCTTCGCCGAGCTTTCCGAGGATCTCGTAGTCTGTGATTCTGGAACAACCAGTGAAGCTCGTCTTGGGTCGCTGGTGGGCCATTGCGAAGGATCGCGGAGAGAGGGAGACACCCCCCTCTCTCGCCTCCGCGTCACTCATTGCGGATTGTGGTCGTCGTGATAATTCCCGTAGGTAGCGGATGTGAGGAACGGGATTCAGTAATTCAAAGGTTTGGTGAATCCCAGGTCACAGTTGGCTACGACAATGAATTCGCAAACCGTTGGGATGTTGACGCTAGGAAGATTGGAACTCAAAGTTCACCAAGTGCTCTGAAGAAGGCCACTGGCCCCGGCTGGAAAGATGAGCACGGACCCCCTAGTCAGTGATTCAAACCTTCTTTCCATTCGCGGAGCGTGTTTCCACGCCTAATTTGCCAGGCACCAATAATTGACTACCAACTGGGCAGCTCGATTGACCGCAGGCAACTCTTCCATTTCCCCAAACTCTCTCAGCCACGACGGCACCTTCGACTCTCACTCGTGCAATTCACCGCCCAGCTGCGCGAGGTCAGGTTACATGCCCTGTTGACCAGTAGATGACTCAATCTGACCCTCGCGACGACAGAAAGAGCACAATGGCTGGCAACATGCAACCCCACGTCCCGCGATTCTACCGGTTTGCGGCCACCGGCCTCGGTGCTAGCATGTGGTTCTGGGTATGTATGGACTGTGTTTGGCGACGCTGGAGGTCTCAAAGCTGACAGGTTTCTAGCTGATGTACCGGGCAAAGAAAGACGGTGCGACCGACCATAATGACGAGCCCCCCTCCCATGGAACCTTGGCTGACCCGGACTCTGCAGGACCCGTCCTTCTCGGCTGGAAGCACCCGTGGGATCACTAAATTATGGAAGACAGGAGTCTCAAGAATTGTACATATGATACCGGGCTTCTTACGTCAAATTGATTCTTTGGCAACCAACACTGGTCTACTGTGCCTGGTGACATGCATTGGTTGCTACACCAAATCTGAAATCTTCTGATCAGACAAGCTAGGCTAGGCCTGCGTTCCTAACAGGTTGTTCTCGGGCAATTCCCGTGCCGGCTTCTCAAATAGGTAGTGGCAAGTACCAAATTGCTCGCCCCCATCATACCCAAAGAACTCGGCGCTGCCCAGGTAGAAGATCTTCCACCGGTTGTACCAGATCTCGGCCTTGTCCGCTCCATACATCTCGACGAAATGGTGCATATTAGCCTTCTTATTTGTCTCAAGGTTTTTCAACCACCCCTGTGTCGTTTTGATTAGTCAAGCGTCTTCTGCGAGACATTGGACGGCGTGACTTACATTCAGCGTCCGCTCGTAGTTCTTCCCGCTCAGGAACCAATGGTTCACGATTTTGAGATCCTTCTGGAAGTATAGGTACAGATCCAATGAAGGCATCATGCCCCCGGTGAAGAAGGTCCTGGACATCCAGCCCTCCTCAAAGTGGTATGGGGAGTCCTTGTGGCCGAAGACATGAATGAGGGCCCTACCGCCGGGCTTGAGGGCTCTGGCGGTCTTGGCGAACAGATCCTCGAGGTTTTTCATATGTTCGAACATCTCGCAGGTTAGGACACGGTCGAAAGCCTCGGGCTCGAACTCGTGGTAAGTCATGTTGCCTGTAATGACCTCGACATTGCTGAGGCCCATCTCGCGGGCTTTGGCATCGATGTACGCCTTTTGGGCCTTGGAGTTGGAAAACCCGACGACCTGCGAGTTGGGAAACCGCTCGGCCAAGAATAGCACCCCGGCCCCCCAACCACATCCCAGATCCAGGTAGCGCATTCCGTCACGGAAGTCGCCTTTGGTGATGTAGCTCTCCAGCATAGCATCCTCGGCCTCGGCGACGGTTTCCTTCCCCGTCTTGAACAGGCAAGCGCTGTACTTCATGCGCGGACCGAGGGCAGCGCCGAGCACGCCGGGTGTGACTTCGTAGTGCTGCTCGTTGGCCTTCTCCTCTTTGATCGCAATGTCCATCTTGCGGATCTCTTCAACGAAGGCCATGGTGCGCGCCAGCCGTGCCTCAACCGTGGCCGTCGAAATCTCGCTCAGGCGCTTGGCAGTCTGCCTTCGCGCCCCCATACGCATGATAAAGTTGGGAACATAGCCGCTGTCCACAGCGGCATCGATGATCCAGTCTGGAGTGTGTTAATTCTTTTCCCTTGTGCACAGACTGTAATTCACATACCGAAAGGCATCTCGACAGTTCAAGCTGTAGATCCAGAAGTACTTGGCACTCTATGTTCAACCTCGGAAACAAGAGAGGAAGCGACACGATGACGACGAGACGTCTCGACACCAATGAGAAAAGTTGCTCTAGTGCTAAATCTCGACCTTGCCCGCACTAAGTGCACCCACAGGCGGCGACGCCGAATAGAGCAGTCGCAAGCCTCAGCGTTGGGGAAGGAGCACAAAACTAAGAGGGTACTTCCACAAGAAGGCAGGCAAGCAAGGGAAGGAGGATGGCAGGAACCACTGTGACAGCAGTGCCGAGAACAGACCCAAGCAGAAATCCGAAAAGAGAATAACCCCAGTGTGAAGTAAAAAAGAGAAACGAAAAGAGAAAGGGAAGGAAAATCACACCGCGATTCGAGTCATCTAACCCTAGTCTAACTTAGTTCATCCACAGTCGGTCGATGGGCCATGGGCCAGTCGATTCAGCGCAGTGCAGTGCAGTTTCCGGGTCGGAGCTACCCCGAACCGGGGAGGGCGGGGGAAAGGGGACGGAATGTTCAATCTTGGGGTCATCAAGTCGGGTGCGTTTCGGAACAGCGCTTGGTTGCTAAAGCCAGAACCGGACCGCACTTGACCAGACGCATGGCATTATGGCAGAACCCCAGCCAGCAAGCACAAGCAAACCGATGGAGTCCAAGCGTGCATTCAACAGACGGGAAGTAGTTACGTCACCCAGTTTGGAATAGCTCATAATCGATCCAGAACATAAGAGACGGAAAATAAGGAAAAGAGGTGGGCTTTGAATCGTCGATGAAAACATGGGAGATCACGATCATAGCTACCCTTAGCCAGGATGGTGGATCGAATGTAGCGTGGAGATGAAAGCGACGGGAGCTATAAACTTGGAGCTTGACACGCACACCCGAAGGCAAAGCAAGCGGGTCCCATTCCGCATCCATAGATGTACATGAGGCAAAATACAACCCAACATTCTAGGTCCGAGGAACGACTCGCGCGCTATCCGCCTCTATGTATCGAAGCCACTTCATCATAGATATACAAGAATCGTCGTGGTAGACATAGCCTCTCCAATAAGCCAGGGCCACCCGATGACCATGACAGAAAAATACTCGGTCTTGTCACACATGCTTTGGGGCCAGCTAAAACCCCTTAGAACAGCATCTGCTCCAAAATAACCTTGTATTGCTTCCTCGTCTTTTGCCGCTGAGTAATCGCCTGTTTTGCGTGTCCAATAATGCGTGCTAGCCGCTGAAAGATCAGATTTTCGCCTGTCCAGGCTAATGCGAGATAGAGGATTCCGAGGGCGAGGATAAAGACCTTGAAGTCGCCCGCCATGTATGTTAGCTGCATGACCCGCTGCAGCCACTGGGCCGGGCCGCTGACCATATACGTCGTGGCCAGGAGAGTAATGGCAATTGTAGCCACAAATGGCCCTGTTACATGTTAGCCGTGCCGTTGACAATCATCTGCACATTGGAGGTGTGGTGGAGGGAGGGTTACAGTTCTGAAGAGCCGACTGGCGAAATGGCTGGCCGGTATTAAATACCACTCCTGCAAAGATGTACTCGAAACAGGAGGTCAAGAATAGAGCGGTGTTTTCCGAGTTCTCAACATTAGATCTGTCGGGATTGACCCTGGGTGGGATGAACCAAGCCTGCTCCCGAACGGCTAGGAAGACCATGGTTTGGACTGAGATGCACACGCAAATATGACCCAAAAGTGGAGTCAAGACCTTGCGTGACACAAGATCCGCCGTCGGTCTCTTTCGCGACAGCTCCGGAAATGGTCCGCCCCAGCTCATGAAAACGGCAATGGGCAGGATCAGGGCCAGGTCGATGAACAGAAACTGGAAATCACCTAGATTGGAAGCCGACGCGTAGAGGAAGCTGACCGACGTGAACTGGATGGCTGAGTACAGGCTCATGTACTTGAAGCAGCTGAAACTTGTGACAAGGGCTGCTCGCCCTTCCCGGATCACTTCGGGCACGCACCGAATATCAAAGACGCGGGACGTGAAGGGGGCGGCGACTGATGCCTCTGCTTCCGAGAGAGAAATACCCACGTCGGCTGCCTTGAGGGCGCCGCAGTCGTTTGCACCATCGCCGCAGAACCCGCAGCTGTAGTCGATGCTCTGCAGCTTCTCGACCAGCTCGTGCTTCTCATCAGGAGACATACGCGCAAATACCTTGCCCGTGACTAGCATCCGCCGCATGACTTCGGCGGGAGCATAGTCCACAACCCAGCGGAATACGTCGCCACTGACGGCGATCGAGTAGTTCCGCAGGTTGGAGATGTCGTATGGCAAAGATGCATCCCCTTCTGGGGGAGCAGGCAGCGGCAGCAGCGTGTTGCTGTCTAGCTTGTATATCTGATTATCGATGCTCTCCCACTGTAGACTGGCATTGGGGTCACGGGAATGACCACCGATGAACCGGGGTACGAAGCAGTGAGCCGTTTTGCTGATCATGCTGCACTCCCTCGCAACGCTGATGGCCGTCAGGATATTGTCTCCAGTTACCATGACAGCTCCAATGTTGGACTCGAGAAGCTCTTTCAACACGCCCGGAGTTGCCGGTTTCAGTTTGTTCTCAAAGATGATGAAGCCGATAAAGTCCAGATTCGACTCGACGTTCTGCCGTGTCATCTTCTGGGCTTTCACCCAACTGAGTTTCTTAATGTGTCTCGTGGCGCATGCAATGACTCTATACCCATTGTGAGTGTAGTGCGCTAGCTGCTCTTCGTAGTCGGTTGGAACTAGCCCCAGTCAGTGCATGCCTAGCTTGACAATCTGGACACCTACATGTTTCCGGCCTGCAGATTTCTCGCATGCACTCGGGAGCCCCTTTGACAAATATATCACTGCTCTGGCGACCAAAGGTCCGGACAATAACGCTTGCGCGCCGAAGCTGTGATACAAATTCGAACGATTTGAGCACGCCGAGCTCAAATGGGACCTAGACACTGTCAACACTAAGCAGTCAAACCGGCCGGCGACAATCGCTCACTCTCTGGTTGTCGGCCTCCCCGATGTTGTCCCGGTCTTTCGTCGCTGATGGGGGTCTGGCAATCGAAGGATGAAGGGTGCCTTGCTCTTCATCGTCGGCATTTCCTCCTCCTTGATTCCCTTCCTCAAATGACCACCTTGTGAATTGAAACATCTTGAGATCCAAGGGATCTCCAACCAGCTCATCGTCAACTGATCGAAGGGAATGACACGTGGCCATGGTGTACAGCGCCGCCCTCCGAGTGTCATTTGCGCCCTGTATCTCGGCTGCATGGCTATGATCTGGAACCAGTTCGCTAGGGTCCGAAAGAGTGTCACCGAACTTATTAGTGGATCGGTCAACTACACGAACGCCCAAGATATCGAGGCCCTCCTCCGTCAGCGTTCCCGTTTTGTCAAAGCACATGATGTCGAGTTTTCCGCCCACATTGACTCTTTGTGGACTAATGCAAAAAATCTGCTTTCCTCGCAGACGACTTAGAGCAAAGTTGGTACCGATGGTGAGGGTGGCAGGCAGCGCAGGAGGAACCACGATGGTGATGAGATCGAGAGCGCGCACGAGAATCAAATGCCACTCGAGGCCGAGCCGAATAAAGTTGATGAGAGAAACGGTGAACCCCAGCATTGCTATCCCGGCCATTACCGAGATGTAGCGGAAAGAATCTCGGTAGAATTTGAATCCCGACGGTTTGGGAAACAGCATAGATCGAACCAGAGAACCTTTGGTGGTATTAAAGCTGGTCCTCACGACCATGGCGAGTGCGACTGCTTCATCCTCTTGGCCTTCTTGCGGCCGCCGAGCACGGATGATTTTGGTGCCGCAGAACAGGAAATGTCTTGCAACCTCGGGGAGAACTGTTGACGCAGAAAGGTCTAGGTGTTGGAGGGACTCATTGGTGGCTGGCGTCTTAGAGACTGGCACAGATTCACCGGTGAGCATGCTCTCATTGACGATACAATCGCCGCTGAGAAGAAGACTGTCGGCGGGAAACTGGCTTAAACCTGGGTCGCTGACCTCATAGATATCACCAGGCACAAGGTCACCAGAGGAGATATATCGCCCTGACAGTTGGTTAGCCTCCTGGAGACACGACAGCTCATTGGGACGCACAGAATCCATTCCGTAGAACCCTCACATCGCATACAAAGCGAGATATTTCACGAAGTCGCTTCATCGTCTGTTTGTGTTTAGTACGTTTCTACTTCGCCAAAATGTGTAAACTCACAGAACGGGTCTCGATAAGAGTTGTTGCAATGCTGCCAAATGACATGAGGAAAATGGCTATGGCATAGTAATAATACTCGTCCAGCGACCATAGAATCAAACTGGCGATCTGGAAAACGTAGAAGGGGTGGAAAACCTAATCGGGTTAGCCTACACATCTGGTCATAATCCTCCATAAAAGGCCTACCTCGTCGACAAGGAGACGAAAGACAGACTTCTCCTCAATGTCGATCAGGTTATCACCGAAGACGAGGTCTCGGTGACCCTTTTCTTCGCTGTCGATACCGGCACGGATGACTCGCACATCGGTCCATGCAGGGTCCTTCCAACCGTTGCAGAGGAAAAATTTGTCGAGCAATGGGTGGAAGTAGAATCGTACGTAGCGGTAGTTGAGTGTGCGTAGGTCTCCGAGTATAGGATCTGGGTCCTCGTCAAGAATATAAGCCGCCGTTTTACTGGGTGAGCCAAATACCGAGGAAAGTGGCCTCCCGTAGGGTTTTGAATCGACGCTCAGGATGGTCATCTCGTTCCATGAGTTCTAGAAACAATATGTCAGGTTCAAGTCAATAAAATAGCACGGGAAGAGACACCTCAATAACAACCCACTGGCAGTCACGTAAAGGCGCCGATCTGCCAACCAGTTTTACGTGCCATCTTGGTATCCAACGAAACACGAGCCAACCAACGCCAACAGTGCAGACGCAAATTGCGGCATAGGCAGCTAATCCTACTGAGCTTGTGGAAAAGCCGGCGATGGCAATATAGAGGTCCTCGTTTTCCATGTAGATTTTCTGGCTCGAGCGGTTTCCCCCACCGTAACCGCTGCCAGCCGACACGGCGCTTTCTCTCCTCAGGAGATGGCTGTGTATCGAGCCTCTGGACTGCGTCGAGGCTCTCCTGTGCAGAACGTAGTCATTATCTGCAGCTCGACGTTGCAGCTCCGTCGAGCTGTCCTCGTCGTCCATCTCATCCACATCGTCGTCGAAGGGCAATTCGTCGAGATCATCGACATGGCCCCGCCCTAGTATTGGAGCATCTTCATCATCTTGCCCCTCCTGGTAGAACGAGAAGCTCGTAGTAGAATCGGCACGGGCACGGCGATGGTTGAAAGTAGAAACACTAGTTGGCAGCGACTCGGCCATTGGCCCCGAGTAGAGCTGCAAAAACGAGTCAGAATCGAGGAGAGTAATAAGCCGCGCGGGCGTTGAACTGCCAACCTCATCATGAGCCATCTCGACATCTTCAAAAATGCTTGCGCTGCTGTGGTTCGATTCGAGTCTGTAGAAGCCTGGTACTCTCGACCCGTTTTCGCCGACTTCGCTGACGTCGCGATACCGCGTTTCTCGCCCGTCAGGGGTCCGGGCTAGGCGGACGGCCACATTTCCCTCCTCCATGTCGGCGGCTCCTACCAACACTCGGCGTCGTTCCGGGAGTCTAGGTGCAGTGTGTGCATCCTAATGAGCACGGCTCAAACTGATGTCGAAAAAGTGGTGAGCCTCGCTCAATCTGTAATGTCCGAGACACTGAGCTACAGGGCTGACTCCGATAAGCGCCATGACGTCGATTATCGATCACAATTGAAAAAATTAAACACCCCGATAAGCGCATATCAATGGAAAGCCAAGTTACCTATGGTTTCCAGGGATTCCAGATTCGCAGACCTGGAATCACAATCCGCAACTTCGTCGCAAGGACAGCTTGGCCTGGCGTGCTTGACCGGTCAGATGAACATTTCTCCGTCCTCTGTGAACTCTGAACGCACATCAACAGCATCAGACAAATATTGCATGATTGGTTGATCAGGTTGATCGCCAGCGGACTCCGATGGTGAACTACATAATGGCATCCGAGGTTGTGGGTTCCAGTGTACGCGTGCCAAACCAACTTGCATCACCAGGCTTCGATGCGTGTTCTTAGGGTCCAACCCCTGAAGATTGTTTGCGCAGTACTTCACGGCTTGGCTACAGTTTCCAAGCCAACCTCCCCCGCCATTCTTTTCTATTGTTGAGAGCTTATGATAGAAACTTGTGGCCCTAAGTAAATATCAAGGCCTAAATATTCTGGCTTGACCCCTCGCAAAATAGCTTCCCAGCCGTTCATGTATTGCACAACCCACCTGCTGAATACTCACCAAGTCCCACGCTAACAGTCTTTCAGGGGTTGGATTATCTCGCCCCTCGCCTCAATGTGCCAGGCCGGAAGTCGCCTCCCCAGGGTACATGCCAGCTCTGCCATTCTTGGCAACACTGGGGACGGCACATCGAGACCGTCAGGAAGCCTGGGTGGGAAGGAAGCCATAAGTCTTTTGGACTTGCGCTGTCACCGCTCGCGGTGGATAAGTGAGAATTTAACCCAAGTCCTGAACTTTATTCGCGGCCTTAATCGGTTGGACGTCGGGCTAGCAGATGATGTGCCTCGCAACAACGCGAGCGGCGATGGAAGCACTCGCGTGGCAATAACACAATCTTGGCTTGATCAACCTTGTTCTTTCGGAGCCGGTATCATGGTTGTAGATTTTGTATGGCACTGATTCAGGGCTTGATTTGATAGATGCAAAGTGCCGCATGTCAGAAGCCGTCGCCGATGAGTCGCTCAGGGACCCAGAAGGAAAGGTTAAGTCCCTCGCTTCCACGCACTGGCCATTGCCCCGCAATTTTTTGGGCGAGATCCATTGGCAACTTTTTCCCCTCCCTCAGAGCCGCCGCAACTTTCATCTTGCACACAACATTCTCTTCCCGAACAAATTCCACTCCCGTCGTCCCGATCTCTGTCGCGGCAGCTCCCTTCTCTGAACCATCCTCATTGAAGTTTGTCCTCTCAGAGATACAGAAGCCATGGCGGAACCCATCAGAAACAAGCGGCCTGACCCCGCCACTGCACCGTAAGTGTTTGCGATGCACAGCACTGCCCATCACCGCCGCAGCCGGCCTGTGAGTAAACTGACGCTGAACCCGGTGCCAGCACCCCCCAAAATACGCCAGCCACCAATGCCCCGATCTCATCTCACGCCCAGCAGCCCGGAGTTGCCAGCATCAAAGAAGGTACGTGGTCCCGCCCTTGCCCGCTGTTGCTGCCCAACAGCGCCAGCAACGTGTCACAGCACTGACAAGTCGCCAATGATTAGAGGAGTTGGACCGTGCCGCTGCTTCCATTTTCGCTCAGAACCCCGGTCTCGTTTCATTGATCCAAGGCCGCCTTGGTACACTCATTGGTCGATCGTCTGGCTACATTGAGAGCCTGCCCGCCGAGGTCAAGCGACGTGTTGCTGGCCTGAAGAGCATCCAAAAGGAGCACTCTAAGCTTGAGGCGGAGTTCCAGGAGGAGGTTCTCCAACTGGAAAAGAAGTACTTTGCCAAGTTCACCCCTCTCTATCAGGCGCGTTCTGAGATCGTGAATGGCAAGAAGGAGCCGACCGATGAGCAAGTTAAGGCAGGCGAGGACAGCGATTCGGTGGCTGAGGATGAGGGCGCCGCCGTCAAGGAGGAGAAATCCGACGATGCCAAAAACGATACGAAGGTTGAAGGTATTCCTGAGTTCTGGCTGTCGGCAATGAAGAACCAGGTTTCTTTGGCCGAGATGATCACGGACCGTGATGAGGAGGCTCTCAAGTCCCTGACTGATATCCGCATGGAGTATCTCGACAAGCCTGGTTTCCGACTCATCTTTGAGTTTGCGGACAATGAGTTCTTCACCAACAAGACCGTCACGAAGACATACTTCTACCAAAATGAGAGTGGCTATGGTGGTGATTTTATCTACGACCACGCCGAGGGTGACAAGATTGACTGGAAGGTGGGCAAAGATCTTACGGTCCGGGTCGAGCAAAAGAAGCAACGTAACAAGAGTAAGCGCACCTCGGATGATATGTCCCAAACTTTGACTGAAAATGTATCAGACACGAAGCAGACCCGTATCGTCAAGAAGACTGTGCCGACGGAGTCTTTCTTCAACTTCTTCTCGCCGCCGAAGGCCCCGACTGAGGATGATGATGAGGCTGCTTCGGATATCGAGGAGCGTCTGGAGCTTGACTATCAGCTCGGTGAGGACATTAAGGAGAAGCTAATTCCCCGCGCCATCGACTGGTTCACTGGTGAGGCTCTTGCCTTTGAGGAGCTGGATGAAGATGACCTAGAAGACTTCGACGAGGATGATGACGAGGATGACGACGATGATGACCAAGACGAGGATGACGAAGAGGACACCGACGATGATGATGTATGAACCCTGCCCCTTTGCGAGATGTCGAGCTGACAATGTACCCAGGAGGATGGCACCAAGCCCAAGCAGGAGGCTGCTGACTGCAAACAGAGTTAAGCAGCAGGCACCTCTAACGGCGAAGCCGTCCCAGTCACATGGGATGAACTCGGTGTCTCTTCTAGACCCTGACACGGTCAATCTAACCCCCGCGCTTTATAACACCAAGGCGAGCCTCGGCCTTGAATGTAGCCAAGGTGACGCAATGATGGATCGGTCATCGTAATTCTCAAGCCATTGGCAAGGATGTCCGGAAAATTTGCTTTATGGGCCTTGACGTTATGGGATGTTTTGGTCATTATGGTAGCTGCCATGCGGATGGACGGTTCCCCTTGACGGGAAAAGGACTGTGGCATAGATAGAGATTTACAACATGCGTCTAGTTCTAGCGAGACAAGTGTTGCGCGAGTGCTTGGGGAGCGAGCACAGTGCTAGTGCAAACAGACCAAGGACGAGGAGTTTACCAGCGAATTCACAGTATGTTTGTACTACGCGTTCCATAAAATGGTGCCAGTGACGTGAATATGCTGAAGTAGTTCCAGATGAGGGCGGAGTGAGACGTGCGAATACAGGTGCGGCGCGCAGGGCCTAATGTGCCGGATCGAGCGTGAATTTTCTCATGCAGGACTACGGAACCGGGAATATTCCAGCTGTAGGTGGTGACACAGGCCTGTGGTGCGCACCGCGGGATCAGAATGACGGGAGTTGCGAATCATGGATCAACCGACTTCCCTTTGCAGTGGAAATCTCGGACCATCTTCTGAAGCTTGCAAAATGGGCAAGTCACGGTGCAAGTTGGTGATAAACTCGCCGAAAAATAACTGACGTGCACGCTTGTCGAGAAGGGCCAAGTCCGCTGGGCATCCCGCCAGCTGCTTATCCAGACCGCCGCCATCAAGCGACTCATAACGGAACCACCCCCTGACCCCATGCATTTGAAACGCCTGGGATTTTCCATTCCATTTCCCCACGAAGTTTTACTGCCACGTTCCTGTTTCCAGGGCGGTTGAAGAAACCGGGCTAGCTTTTCGGAGCTTCCCCTCTTTTCTTTCACCTGTGATCTTCCTCCGCGTTGAGATTTGCCCGTCTTTGTATTCAGCCAGCCCGCCTGGGCATATCGACGTTCTTCAACCAGACCCAATTTCCAATGTGAATCCCATGCAGTTTCGATTCCACCAGCCCCCCCCCCCGACCTGGGGACGTTGACCAGATTGCGGCTGGGTAGTGTTGTGGCGTAATATAGATTCACTTGCTTGAGGCATTGGGATGGAGAATGGCGGGAATTGGGGATGAATATTGGTGGACTCCTCCTTTTCATGCCAAATTGGACGACATCAATCACGTGAACTTGCCTTGCAAGCCTTGCTCACTAACACCGAAAGTCAAGTCCTCGGAGAATTCTCAGATACCTATCCGTACTGCTCTCGGCGATGTTCTATTGAAATTTCCAGGGAAACGAGGGTGGATCCACCCGATCCCCCACCCAAGGCATCGGCGGTGACAGGCCGCAGCCACCAACCACTGACCGCTGGTCCAGCCCCTGCGAGCAGCCCACTAACAGAGAAACACCCCCCATCCTGCCCAGATCACCGCTGAAGAATCCAAATACAAGACGCGTCCGAGCATCCAGATCTGGTCATTTGGGCCTTTCATTATTGACAAGTTGACAGCATGGTAGGATAGTGGCGAACGGGAAGTGGTAAACATTCCAGGCCGTTGATGAATAAAGCGGCCTAATTACAGGCCAGGAGGCGAATTTTAAAGGCTGGCTGTTGGCGTGGAGGATATCCCAGGGAGGTGGAAACATTCGTGGCTAGCCTGAGGTGGAAGTTGGAACGGGGGCGCGTTGCAACAACAAATCTCTCTTGCGCGGCGTTTTCCTTTCTTTCGGTAACGTTACGGTACTGCCTGTCCATCCCCCCTAGTGAAACAAGGTTCTTCAAGATGAATTGAGATGCAATGAATGCTTCCTTTCATCCAGAAAAGACCTTAAGAACGAGATCTCAGAATCCCATGCACAAGACGTGTAAAGAGGTCCGTGTGTAGGCGGTGGTTGCTTTCTGAGGAGCTGCCTGCCGTTTGGGGCTACGAGTCTCCAAGTCCGTGCATCCGCTGCTTTCGCCCTGATACAACTGGCGGTTCGCTCACGGGCGGTGCTGGACTCCTATCGCCCTTTATCGACCCATGTCACCCATTTTCATGCCCATGCAGCTTTTTTTTTCCCAACCCCTAAACTCCAGCACGAGTTCCTGACATTTTCCAAGTTTGTTGTCCCGCCCGTCGAACAGCTTCCTGCTGCGAAACAACAGGCTTTCGAACACGTCCCTCGACGACCTACCCGCTGCCGGACCCATCAACGCCCATCGGTTTGCCGCAGCGGCTCGAGTTAGGTTGCGGCATCCATTAAGGTACCGTCCGGCGCCCGCACCACCATTAAGCGGCCGACTATACTGCCCCATTTGTTGTTGTGAATGTCTCTCCATCCGGCTATCTAATTACTCCCAACCGATCACACGCTTTCGCCGGCAAGACACAGCTGGTGTTTTTGGCTTGAGAAGCCTTCTAGGATCCCGAAGCACCTACCCGTTCATCGACCCCTAGGCCCCAGTCACTGCCGCGGCACCCGTCGCGACCGCTCCCAATGTCGGAGAGCTACGATGTCGGGACGAGAGCCTGGCAGCCCGACCCAACCGAGGGCTGGGTTGCCTCTGAGGTGATCAAGAAAACAGTTGATGGCTCAAAAGTCTCGCTCGTCTTCCAGTTTGATAATGGCGAGGTACGAACTATCTGTTCACGAATTCCGTCCCGAGATTGAGGCTGATCATCCTTCGGCGCGAACAGACCAAGACTCTGGAGGTTTCCCTCGAGGACCTCCAGTCCGGCGACTCCGCCAAACTCCCCCCTCTGATGAATCCGACCATGCTCGAAGCCAGCGATGACCTGACCAACCTTTCTCACCTCAATGAACCTGCTGGTAAATACTGAATACTTCTTGTACTTTGGGTATGCTGGAGGCCATCTTACTAACAATGTCGTCTCGCCAACAGTTTTGCAGGCAATTCGCCTTCGATATGCGCAAAAGGAAATCTACACATACTCGGGTATAGTATTAATAGCGACCAACCCGTTCGCTCGTGTGGACTCCTTGTATGTGCCGGGAATGGTCCAGGTGTATGCCGGGAAACAGAGAGCGACTCAGGCGCCGCATCTGTTTGCCATCGCCGAAGAAGCATTCATGTATGTCTGTCAACATATTCTAGAGAAATTGGGTGGCCGCTGACATCCCTACCAGGGACATGTTGCGAGACAGCAAGAACCAGACCATTGTCGTGTCCGGCGAGTCTGGTGCTGGCAAGACTGTGAGCGCCAAGTACATTATGCGGTACTTCGCAACCAGAGAAGCGCCGCAAAGTACCGGGTCGAGAGTTAAGAAGGGTCCGGAGGCCATGAGCAAGACGGAAGAAGCCATCCTGGCTACGAACCCAATCATGGAAGCCTTTGGAAATGCAAAGACAACAAGAAATGACAACTCGTCACGCTTCGGCAAGTACATCGAGATCATGTTCGACAAGGATACCAACATCATTGGCGCAAGGATCAGGACATACTTGCTGGAGCGGTCGAGGTTGGTGTTCCAGCCGCTTAAGGAAAGGAATTACCACATCTTCTATCAGCTGGTGGCTGGCGTAACCGACAAGGAGCGTCAGGAGCTCGGCTTATTGCCCATCGAGCAGTTTGAGTACCTCAACCAGGGCAACACACCGACTATCGACGGTGTTGATGATAAGGCCGAGTTTAACGCCACCAAGCAATCTCTCAAGACAATCGGCGTGAGCGATGCCCAGCAAAACGAAATCTTCAAGCTCCTCGCCGGTTTGCTGCACCTGGGTAACGTTAAGATCGGTGCATCACGGACTGAAAGCGTACTCGCGCCCACTGAGCCCTCGTTGGTCAAAGCCTGCGCAATCTTGGGTATTGACGCAGCCGAGTTCTCAAGGTGGATCGTGAAGAAACAACTCATTACTAGGGGAGAGAAGATCACGTCCAACTTGACTCAAGCGCAGGCCATTGTTGTCCGAGACTCAGTTGCCAAGTTCATCTACTCCAGCCTCTTTGACTGGCTGGTTGAGATCATTAACCGCAGCCTTGCTACCGAGGCAGTTCTCGAACGAGTCAGCTCCTTTATCGGCGTCTTGGATATCTACGGTTTCGAGCACTTCGCCAAGAACTCATTCGAGCAGTTTTGCATCAACTACGCCAATGAAAAGCTCCAGCAAGAGTTCAACCAGCATGTATTCAAGCTCGAGCAGGAGGAGTACCTGAGAGAACAGATCGACTGGACTTTTATCGATTTCGCGGACAACCAGCCTTGTATCGACCTGATCGAAGGTAAGCTGGGCATCCTATCACTCCTAGATGAAGAATCGAGGTTGCCGATGGGCTCGGACGAGCAATTCGTGACCAAGCTGCATCACAATTACGCTGCCGACAAGAACAAGTTCTACAAAAAGCCGAGATTTGGCAAGTCTGCATTCACCGTCTGCCACTATGCAATCGACGTTACGTATGAGTCGGACGGTTTCATAGAAAAGAATCGTGACACGGTTCCTGACGAACACATGGCCGTGCTGCGCGCCTCGACCAACAAGTTCCTCGGCTCCGTGCTGGAGGCGGCCGCCTCGGTGCGGGAGAAGGATGCCGCTGCCGTCAGCTCTAATGCAGTCAAGCCGGTGGCTGGCAGGAGAATAGGGGTCGCCGTGAACCGCAAGCCCACACTCGGTGGCATTTTCAAATCGTCGCTGATCGAACTCATGAACACCATTAACAGCACAGATGTGCACTACATCCGCTGTATCAAGCCTAACGAGGCCAAGGAGGCCTGGAAGTTTGAAGGCCCCATGGTCCTGAGCCAGCTCCGTGCCTGCGGTGTGCTCGAAACCGTCCGCATTAGCTGTGCGGGTTACCCTACGAGATGGACATACGAAGAGTTCGCTCTCCGCTACTACATGTTGGTGCCCTCCACGCAGTGGACTGCCGAGATTAGACAGATGGCGAACGCCATCTTGACCAAGGCACTTGGCTCTGGCAATGTGGCCAAGGGCCTGGATAAGTACCAGCTAGGATTGACCAAAATCTTCTTTCGTGCCGGCATGCTGGCCTTTTTGGAAAATCTGCGGACCAATAGGCTGAACGAGTGCGCCATCCTCATCCAGAAGAATCTCCGGGCCAAGTACTACCGTAAGAGGTATCTACAAGCCCGCGACTCTATCGTTGGATTCCAGGCGGCGGCTAGGGCTCACAAGGCTCGCAAGCAGGCGCAAGACTTGCGGACGCTCAAGGCGGCCATCACGATCCAGAGGGTTTGGCGCGGCCAGAAGCAGAGAAAAGCGTTCTTGCGCATTAGGAACGATGTCATCCTGGCGCAGTCCGTTATGAAGGGATTCCTACGCCGCAAGGAGATTATGGAGACCCGTGTCGGCAATGCTGCTCTCATTATCCAGCGGAACTGGCGCTCAAGGAGGCAACTGCGCGCCTGGAGGGAATATCGCAGAAAAGTTGTCATCATTCAGAGCCTGTGGCGCGGAAGGACGGCTCGAAAGGAGTACAAGGTTATGCGCGCCGAGGCCCGCGATCTCAAGCAGATCTCATACAAGCTGGAGAACAAGGTCGTCGAGCTCACTCAGTCTCTGGGTACTATGAAAGCCCAGAACAAGGAGCTCAAAACCCAGGTCGACAACTATGAGGGACAGGTTACCATCTGGAGGAACCGGCACAACGCCCTCGAAGCCAGGACGAAGGAGCTACAAACGGAAGCAAACCAAGCTGGTATTGCTGCCGCCCGACTCGAGGCTATGGAGGCTGAGATGAAAAAGATTCAAGCAAGCTTCGACGAATCTGCCGCCAACGTCAAGAGGATGCAGGAAGAGGAGCGGCAACTTCGGGATTCTCTCCGTGCTACGAGCACAGAACTCGAGGCCGCCCGCCAAGAAGCCCAGCGTCACGAGGCCGAGAAGAGCGCACTCCGCCAGCAACTTGCCGAGCTCCAAGAGGCCCTCGAGGCCGCGAGAAGAAGTGTCCCGATCAACGGAGAGCTCACAAACGGCAACGGACCAGCACCGGCGGTTCCAAGCGGTCTTATCAACCTGGTCTCGTCTAAGAAACCTAAGAGACGTAGCGCGGGAGCTGAGCCACGCGAAATGGATAGGTACAGCATGGCCTATAACCCGCGGCCAGTGTCCATGGCTATCCCAGGTCTGAACCGCCAGACCACTCTCTCGGGCTCCACGTTCATTCCTGGCGTGGACAACATCGAGATGGAACTCGAATCTCTCCTTGCCGATGAAGAAGGCCTCAATGAGGAGGTTACCATGGGTCTCATCCGCAACCTCAAAATTCCCTCGCCGGCTACTAACCCGCCGCCTTCCGACAAGGAGGTTCTTTTCCCCTCGTATCTGATCAACCTGGTGACTTCAGAGATGTGGAATAACGGTTTCGTCAAGGAGTCGGAACGGTTCCTCGCCAATGTCATGCAATCGATCCAGCAGGAGGTGATGCAGCACGATGGTGACGAGGCTATCAACCCTGGCGCCTTCTGGCTTTCCAACGTGCACGAGATGCTGTCCTTCGTCTTCTTAGCTGAGGACTGGTATGAGGCCCAGAAGACGGACAACTACGAGTATGACCGCCTTCTGGAGATCGTCAAGCACGACCTCGAGAGCTTGGAGTTCAACATTTACCACACTTGGATGAAGGTCTTAAAGAAGAAGCTGCATAAGATGATCATTCCGGCCATCATTGAGTCACAGTCGCTGCCGGGCTTCGTCACGAATGAAAATAACAGGTTCCTCGGCAAGCTCCTGCAGAGCAACTCAGCGCCAGCTTATAGCATGGACAATCTCTTGTCCCTACTCAATAGCGTCTTCCGTGCCATGAAGGCCTACTACCTCGAGGATTCCATCATCACCCAGACTATCACCGAACTCCTTCGCCTCGTTGGTGTCACAGCCTTCAATGATCTCCTCATGCGCCGCAACTTCCTCTCGTGGAAGCGTGGATTGCAGATCAACTACAACATCACGCGCATTGAAGAGTGGTGCAAGAGCCACGATATGCCTGAGGGCACGCTCCAACTTGAGCACTTGATGGTCAGTATCCTTGTTCCCCAAGTTTCTTCGTCGATGCTAATAATCTCCACAGCAAGCGACGAAACTCTTGCAACTTAAGAAGGCAACTCTCAATGATATTGAGATCATCCAGGACATCTGCTGGATGTGAGTATTCTCGTCTCCGGAGGGCGTTACGAGTAGCTAACATGCTTCCCAGGCTCTCTCCCAATCAAATCCAGAAACTTTTGAATCAATATCTTGTCGCTGACTACGAGCAGCCTATCAACGGCGAAATCATGAAAGCGGTTGCTTCGCGGGTGACGGAGAAGAGCGACGTTCTGCTACTGCAGGCAGTTGATATGGATGACAGTGGACCGTACGAGATTGCGGAGCCAAGAGTCATCACGGCACTTGAGACCTACACACCTTCTTGTACGTTGTGTATCGCGCACATCTTCCCCGGCCATTGCTAACTTTGGTTCAAATAGGGCTGCAAACCCCGCGCTTGAAGCGTCTGGCTGAGATTGTGTCCGCTCAAGCCATCGCCCAGCAGGAGAAGATGGAGTTTGGATCGCAGGGTGGCGACTTCGACAACCACAGTATGAATGACTTGACGGAGGTGGATGAGGGCCCAGAGACTATCTCTGCGAGTGCCTAGTCAGCGCCTCGTTCTTTGACAGACCTCTCTACCCCAACTCCGACGTCGGTACTACTCAATCCCTGGAGGAAGAGCGACCTCAGTACTCCCAGAAAGATGCTGAAGGTGAAAAGCAATGGGCAGTAAACGACACCCTCATCAGATTTTGGAGTTATTCGAAGAACGCCGGTGCTTTGTGTTTGATGGCTGGGGAAGAATCTACTCTTTTTCGGTGTCGCCACGCCTGAATGAACATGATTTCAGATGGTGGGAATGCGCGACATGACGCCAGTCCAGTTTGGATGGGCGTCCTTGAAACCACGAGAGTTGGGATGAGGTGATGCTAGGGCAGCTGTCCATATAATCCAGGCTTGAGTAGCGACGAGTGCTTCTCGACAAACAGCAACATGTACCTTTGACGACGAGATGCGAAATAGAAGACGAAGGTTCGATGAGGGGAGAATCCGAAGGTATTCATATGAAGTGATGGAAAGTCAGGCCGGGATCCAGTGTAACAGCTAGCTGTATCAATGTAACTCCCAATGTACGCCTCAACTGTTTCGCTGCGCTTTCGTTTCGCTGGCGGTTACTGGGGTGGAAGACATGTATTTTTCATCGCGACGTTACTATACATAGACGCCGATTTGGTATTGTACATATTTTCCATCCCAGTGTGTGTTTGTGCATCGTTGCGAAAGGTTTGAAGTGAAGAAGATTTTGGTTGGCTCGGGGAAGGTTTTGCACTCGCTTTGGAAAATATTTTCTGGGGCTTACCAGAATTGCTCCTCGCTCTTTCGCATGTTTCAGTCACTCACACACCTTTAGGCTGGTTTCATGCAAAATCACCCATTACTACCCCCGTTCATCTGGTATTTCTGCTTTCCGAAGCAGTGAAGTGACTTTCTCTAGACAACGCAAACGGCAGAGAGCTACATACAGCAAACGGAGGTGAAGGAGAAGGGAAAAATGTCACGCCCCGCACCAAATATCATCATCACTGGTACCCCAGGCGTTGGCAAGACCAGCCACTGCGAGCAGCTCGCCGAGCGCACTGGGCTCAAACACCTCAGTGTCAATCAGATCGTCAAGGACCGCGAGTGTCATGAGGGATGGGACGAGGAATATCAGAGCTGGATTGTGGATGAGGATAAGGTATTTTTCTCCTCCTGTCTCTGTTTTCCTCCTGCGGTTGGATGTTCATGAAGGTGAAAAGCTACTCGATGCGATTGAGGACGAGGTCAAGCAAGGAGGGTGCATAATAGACTGGCATGCCTGTGACCTGTTCCCTAGGAACTGGATTGATTTGGTGGTGGTGTTAAGGGTCAGCACGGAGATGTTGTATGATCGGTTGACCGAACGGTAAGTTTTTTTTTAAACCGTTTTTTTTCCCGGCTGCGTCGTCCTGAGAATGGAAAGGGAAGAGCTAATTCAGTTGAAAAACAGAAAATATCCCGAGGTCAAGTTACAGGAGAATATTGACTCGGAAATCATGGAGGTCCTTCTCCAGGAAGCGCGTGACTCGTATGATGAGGAGATCGTCGTTGAGCTGCAAAGCAATACACCGGAGGACATGGAGTCTAACCTAGACCGTATCGAGGAATGGCTGAAGCAGTGGAAGGAGAACAACGGCGTTTAGGAAAATACATGAGATTTGACCTGGTTATTGTTGTTTCTCCTCGTTGGGCTGGGGGGCGAAGGAGGGAAAGGTGATCTGGCGCGGCATGGTATAGAGGAAAGGCAAACAACGAGGAGGTTTAGTCTGACTACCTGGAGGGGAGGGATGTAACATGCGTACGTTCTACACGAATGAGACGCGGTGACTTTGATCATAACTCGTTCAAGCCTTTCCATTATCCAGTTCATGGACCCCAAAACGGCATGCAACAACCGGGGTGTTACAACACCAGCTCCACCGGTGCCCAATCTTGCCCCTCAACCCCACGCGCCCGCTATCAGCCCAAGATACAACAGCTCCCCC
>Ga0247765_1000417_pt1 | contig 33614 bp, 24 predicted proteins | sample UWRJL106311C6_FD_179949 | JGI IMG/M metagenome (GOLD analysis project Ga0247765, IMG submission 179949) | Plant litter microbial communities from Arlington Agricultural Research Station in Wisconsin, United States - UWRJ-L106-311C-6 | ecosystem: Environmental > Terrestrial > Plant litter >...
AAGACCCCCCCCCCCCCCTTCTACTTGTTACACAACGAGGATAGTGTATTCGCCGTTAGTCCGAGTCCGCCTGTACAACCTAGTATCCAAAATCCTCGTCCTCGGTTGGAAGGGCCATTCTCTCTTGGGCTGGAAAGGAGTTTCTCCTTCTCCCCCCTTGAAGCTATCCTTGGCCCGCTGCTTGGAAATGGTCAGTTGACCGACCCGTCGGTATATACCGCGCGGCTCATCTAACAAAGGCAACAGGAGCAGCCCCTCCAAGATAGGGGCCTCGTAGTCAGCTCCGAGATAGTCCGAGTCCATGATACGGAAGGGCATGAAAAAGAGGTCGCCGTTGCTGGGCGCGTAGCGGGTACGGGTCGCGGCGTAAGTATTGTGTTGCCAGACGATGGAGCTCGTCCCGTCTCCAAACTGATCGAGGAGGTCTTTGGTGTTCCAGAATAGATCCACGCCACTTTGGGCATCATCTCCTAGATGGGGTACTTGTGTACTATCTGGCTTGGGCTCGTTGCCGTTGGTGATGTGGAGGACTTTGAGAGGACCGCTGATGCAGAGGGTTCCGGAAGCAACTTGCCCGAAAGGGTTGTCAGCAGTTGTCTGAACCCGTACGCTGTTGATACAGCACAGCCATTGGTAGTTACCGTGGCCCCTGTGTGCATGCATGCCCAGTTAAAAAAATGCGCCATCATTTACATGGGGGATATCTAATGCAGGACATACCATCCTGCCCATTCCTGCCACTTGACGCCACCGTCTACCGAGGGCCACGACCAGGATGGCCCCCGCGTTCCATCTTGAGACGCTGCAGGCAACGGTGATGTGACCTTCCATAGCAACCAGTGTTCGAGATCCTTTCTCCAGAGCCCAGTGAGGTATTGACATTTTGTGTACTGGCTCATCATTTCGGCCAAACCGGCGACGGCAACCAACTTGTCGCTGCCATAGGAGAGAGAGCACTCTGTGTAGGCTGAGACGATTCTGCACCATTTTTTCTGCATCGCTGTCATGTGCCTGTGACGCGGCGGCTCTAGATTGGAAGGGGAAAGAATCCGGGTCCAGCGCTGTATTTCGTTTTTAGTGTGTGGTGGGAGGCGGAGCTGCTGTAGGAGCATGGCATCAACTCCAACCAGGGTGTAGGGACGGAAGTTGCTTGGGAGGCGAATGTAATCCCTTTCCGGGGATTTTTTTTGGCGTGACTGGGGCGCTAGTTGGTCGTCGTCGTCCTCAGAGTCCGCGTCGGAGGAAATCTCTCGATGGGATTGCCTATTCAGCAGCTGGTCCGTCTTATCCTGTTCATGTTTATAGCGCTGGTATACTTCCATGGGCATATCTTTCCCGTACTTGGCGGCAATGTAATTTTTGGCTCGACGGTGGCGTGTGCCTCTGACAAAGCCGGCGGGAAAGACTTCGCTGCAGATGAAATGGCGACACTCCCACGCCACTTGGGTTTTGCCAAAGTGTAAAGTCCTTGGCGAGAGAGCTCGTTCCTGAAGAACCCAGCCTCTTTTACCGAGCGGCCCATCGTCGACTTCATCTTTCCAGCAGTGGATATCGAAAAGTAGATAGTTGCCGGGCTCCATTTCGCTGAACCGCCTGTAGCCATTATTAGCCCGGTTATTGTCCGTTTTCCTCACCACCATGTGGATGGGTCTTAACAGTGCTGCATTCCGCTCTCTGAAAAGACCCTGAGAACCGTCATGAGAAGCGTCTGCGGCGATGTTCAAGTGACAGCAGGAGTAGACGTCGCACATCTTTGCTGACTCGGTTTTCCAGTCGCTTGAGGAATCTTGGATAATACCTGAGAAGGTTAGAGAAAAGGGTATGTATATATAGTAGTGACCTGGAAGGACAAACTTACACAACGAGTCAATCCAGATGTAGTAGATGCCTAGCGCCTCAGAGACGGTGATGGCGTCGCGGAAGACAGGAGAGATGTTATGCCACGGGATTCGACGGCGGAATTGATGAAGCTTGGACTCCTCAAGTTTAACTGGCATGAAAGAGCCCCAGCAGTGGCTGAGCGCGACGTATTTAACCCTAGGATCGAGCTCGGAACGGGACTTGAGTCGAATCTTGATGCTTTGCGTCTTGTCTCTGGAAATCTCGATCAGACGGGTTGGAACGAAGCCTGACCAGGAGGATAGCTGCTCGTTACAAGGCGAGTGGTCTTCACAAGACTTAAGCCATTCCCCGGCTTGCTTGATACAGTCTTTGAGCTGCGTAGATGCAGGGAGGTCGACAGTGAACGGCGGCGATGGTGGAAATGCTGTGTCTCTCTTCTGTCAGCCAAATCTTTGCAAGGACTGGGAGTGGTCATTGTGTTTTACATATGTCTGTGCCGTTGTAACGTTGAAATCCAAAACGAGCCACCCGGGGCGACTGGGAGGACGGCGTTATCTCTCTGAAGACAACATCTAAAACACCACTGGAATAGCCCTCCCGCGCCTCGAATTCACATTTAAGGTCAAGGCAGTGATGGCTAGAGCCCCAATAACGCAGAAGGGTTTCGCACAGGCGACAGCTCAAGGGATTTGCGACGTCCACCCGTAGCAGGCGGGGTTCATCACTACCCTCTGCTGGGAAGATGGCCTGACACGCGTTGCATATTACGTCGGGTTCCTGAAAGTGTCAGTCGGGGGGTCCAATTGCTGCAAAAGTAAGCGCAAGCCAAGCGTCGCTCACAAAATCGTCGTCTTCCACCTCGTTAGACCTTGGTGACCCCGGCCATGGGATCTCGGCGTGATCACGCAGGAAGCCATGCGGGCCAAGCCCAGGAGATAACGGTTCGACAGAGGACAATACTTGCTCTGTCTCGTCGTTAACACTCTTGTCCGGTTCGCCTTTTTCTTCCTCTTCTAGTTCGGCAAGCGCAGCGAATCTGCCGTGACTTCGCATTGTTTAACAGGCTAACGAGAAAGGATTTAAAAGATAATTGCCTTATGGAGTGTTAGAAGATGCTGGTGGTCAGTAGTTATCATTGCATCTTAAGTAAATCGGATTGTTGGATAGGGCTGTGGGCTAAGGGTTTGTGCGGTGGCAGTGCAAATTGCTTCCTTACCTTGGTTTAATGGAGACAACTTATTGTCACGACCTAAGCCATGACGGCCAGGAGAAAAGCACGGACCAACTGTACATAACTAATCATTAGAGCTAAGCCCAGGTGCCACAACCTTCAGGCTTATAAGGCTTAGGTCCATGGGATCGCTAGTGGTTCCTGCCAGATACACTGCACTCTGGATTCAGGTGGAAGTTAATGGGATTGCAACTGCTTGATTGAATTACTTATTGTGGGAGTTCTAGCCATAGGCCAGAACCCCCTTTTTTTATAGACCTCTCCGTAGGATTCAGTCTTCGTCACTGTAGTGGCTCAGGCTCAGGCTCACTGGCGCTCCGGCAGTGCCAGGCATCTAATCAGCTCCGCTGATTAGATGTCCGGGGACCCTGAACCTCCTTCTTTCTGACATGATCCTCCGGAGGTCTTTTCAAGTAACCGTATCCGAGAAAAGCGGCGGCCCCACGTAGCCCCATTTTAGCCCCACTTATGTAGAGCCAGGTTCATCACTTTTCCAGTGGGTATGGTTGTATGTGATAGAGCATCTAGAGCGGCAGGCTTATATTTCGTAGTTCCTTAGGAACCATTCCAATTTCATGAATCACAAGTGACATGACAATGTATCAACGATGATAACGACGACGATGATGATAAATGTGATGATAATGGTGACGATGATGATGATGATGATGATGATGATGATGATGATGATGATAAGGGAAATCTAATTGGCATTGGAATTGGCATCTTTACAAATAGGTAAAGTATGCCAAAGGAGCGTAATCCCCGATCGGAGAGAAGAGGACAGGAACAGACAGTTAACTTCCAACTCGTGTCGAGTTCAAAGACTGGGATTTTCAGGACGTGTCTCAGGCTATGGGCGGCTTGCACATATTCCAGAGCTATACAGTCTAACCAACCAACCAACCAACCAGCCAACAAACCCTCTGAAAGATTGATTGTTCGCACGGTATACTTCACGGCTTTGGCTACAGCTTAGCTTTCTGGGCCAAACCTACCTACCTACCCACCCTCGGCATTCTTTCCTTTTTTTTTTGAGGCCCTGCACATTAGAATCGAGGCCTAAATATTCTGGCTTGACCTCTCGCAGAATAGCTTCCCCAGCTGTTCATGTATTGCGCAAATTCCTCTTGATGGATACTCACCCAAGTCCCCCGCTGACAATCTTTCAGGGGCTGGATTGTAACAGGGTCCTGAGGCCCACTGCGTAAACGCAAGCAGAAAGTACTTGTTTCTCCACAACAACAGCTCGATATGTTAGACCTAAAGTAGACATGTCGTTGGATGCGGCTCTTCGGGAGTCGTATTACCCCAGATTTTCAGTGCGCTGCCGCATGGTGGTGAGACAAACATCCCACTCCCTTGGTCTCACTGTGGCTGAGACATGGAACCGAGCTGATGTCATACAAAGAAGCTTTATATTTATCTTCAACCTCCCCGGTTTATCCTTAGCCGCAGGGGTTGATCCAAGGCAGCCAAAGCCTCTCTAGATCTCTAGATGAATTCGCTTCACCCAAACATCGCTCGCAAACTCCCAACGCTCTGAATGCGCATGTCTACATGGCTTTGGCAGCTTCATCAACCCCGATGCGATACTCATGTGAAAGCCTTCTGCATCTAGCCCGAATCTATATATACATTACTCCCTATAACACTCAGCGCCGAGCGCGCTCAATAGCGGCAGCGCTCAGGCTAGTGCTTGACGCGGCTCTATCAGCTCCGGTGGCTATGGCGGCACCAACCGGCGCCGGGGTGCTGCTTCTAGTCGGCGGGGCAGACCGGTTATGCTGCATGTGTGCTCGGACGAGGTGGCCCGCCGCAAGAGCGCTACACAGCGAGAGTTCACCCGCCAAGGTCGCGGCAGCCACAATGCGCGCAAGTCTGCGCGCATTCTCGCCAGGGTTCGTGGGATGGGGGCCGCGAACTCCCAACATGTCAAGCATCGCTGCCTGAGGCTCAAGAATCGTACCGCCGCCAAGGGTGCCTACTTCCAGAGAAGGCATCGAGACGGAAATTTGGAGAGATCCACGGAGACTAGACAATGTTAGTATTGAGGGTGGCAGGTAGTGTTGTGAGATAAAGCTTACTTCTTCATAATAGTGATGCAGTTAGCGCTCTCCACCACTTGTGCGGGATCTTGACCAGTGGCCAGGAAAATGGCGGCCACGATGTTGGCGGCGTGAGCGTTGAAGCCACCCATGGCACCTGCCATAGCAGAGCCAATGAGGTTTTTATTGATGTTGAGAGCGACCATAGTGTCGACATCCGTCTTGAGGACACTCCTGACCACATCGCCAGGGATGATCGCCTCGGCGACGACACTCTTTCCACGGCCATCGATCCAGTTGATGGCCGCAGCCTTCTTGTCCGTGCAGTAATTCCCGCTGACCGAGACGATGTCCATATCCTCAAAACCCTCGCTCATCATAACACTTAGCGCGTGTTCGACACCCTTTGAGATCATGTTCATGCCCATGGCATCACCGGTGGTGGTCTTGAAGCGGATATAGAGGTTGGTACCAGCAAGGGCTGTCTTCATGGTTTCCAATCGAGCAAATCGGCTCGTCGAGTTAAACGCCTTCTTCATTGTCGCTTGGCCTTTCTCCGAGTCGAGCCAGATCTTCGCCGCGCCAGCTCTCTCAAGCGTTTCAAACGCAACGCAGGGACCGCGCGTCATTCCGTCGCCGGTAAGGACGGTAACGGCGCCACCGCCCGAGTTGATAGCCTTGCAGCCTCTGCTTGTGCTAGCGACCAAGACACCCTCAGTTGTGGCCATGGGGATGAAATAACTCTGGCCATCCATCACAAGAGGTCCTGCGACTCCAACGGGAAGAGGCATATAACCAATCACATTTTCGCAGCATGCTCCGTGGACCTGAGCCCAGTTGTAGTTCTGGTACGGAAGCTTGGATCGGTCAAGGACGTTGGTGAGATCCGCAGTAGCCTTGGTGCGGGAGATAATAGCACGGCGAACCTTCACGGCCCGAGTAAAATCTTTGAGAGTCTTCTCCAGCGCATATCCAGGAATCTTGCCGCGTAGGGAGAGAGCAACAACCTCCTCGTCGTTGAGCTCATGTGCACGTTTGCTTGCCAGCATCATCTCCATCTCTTCCTTGCTGCGCAAGGTCAGGGGCTGTTCGGGGGTGGACGGCACGGCTTTGGCGGGTTGCTCTACGCGATCAGCCTCGTCGTCCGTAGTGGCGGGAGTGGCTGGGGCAATCGGGGCGCGTGCTGAAGGCGTCTGATACTCTCCCAGGGGGAGTGTCGCAGACTCGGTGTCGTTGAACTTCTGGGCCTCGGCCAGCTCTTTACGATTGATCGGGTGGTCCGGCACATTGGGATCCTTGATACCCCATCTGGCTACGTTAAAGAGATATCCATTCAGGGCTACGCTGAGAGCCAGAGCGACAACAATCCACTTGGAGAGAATGGGGTCTTCCAGACTCTTGAGGATGCCGCCAACCATACGGCCGCCGACGCCATAGCCGTCGAGATCGCCAAAGCTATCATTCTTGTCTTGTTTCAGCGGGAGTTCATAGTGAACCGAGGGGAACTCCAGCTCGTATCGGATCGGCGTGAGAATAGTCACGACAGTTTCACGGCCAGCGGCCTTGGCGGCCTCCAGGACAATATCCAACCCATTTGAGGCGACCTTAAAGGGGTCAACCGGCGGGGGTGTGAATGCGCCACCGAGGCCACGTGCCCAGGATGAGATGCTCGAAATGGAATTGGGGCTTCGGAATGGGATGGTGAGTAGGTTCAGGGCATTGATGAGGAAAAAACCACCAACCATGAGCACCTTGAACTTGGGGATGTGGGCGCTCTTGAGCTGGCGCCCAAAGATGGTAGTACCCGGTTGGCCTTGGCCATCAGCACGAGGCCAGTCGTTGCTTTGAGCAACGTTCTCGGCGACTCTGCGACTGACACCATCATCCTCCAGAGCCTTGCGCATCTCAACGTGTCGTTTGATCCGGTTGATCTCGAGCTTGATGCACAGAATAGCCGAGTAGAATGAGAAAAGGAGGATGCAGTCAAAGAACAAGATCCACGCGGCGAGGAAGCAAAACTGCTGAAGACCTCCCTGGACTCCAGAAGCAGCGCCAATGATGAGAATACCGACCTCAATGGCATAATCCTTGACGATATCATACCCTTTCTCCTTGATGGCAACACGAATTGCCGACTGGATCACGCTCGATGTGGCTTCGTTCTTCTTGACCGCCTTGACCGTGCCCGAATTGGAAGGTCGGCGGTGTTCAATGGCGTGAGACAACACAGCACGGGTAAGAACAATATTCTTCTCGAACCCAATTGTCACAACCAGGAACGGAAGACCCTCGGAGAGGAGAACCATGGAGATGGGGACACCCATCTTGGTGGTAACGAACAGACCAAACATGAAGGCAAAGAGCGAAGAGAAGATAACGCTTGTCGCGAGCCAGAAGTTGGAGCCCATGCGGCGCATAGACAGGAAGAGAGAGACGAAGGTTAGGTGCATCGATATATAGCCAAGCGCCATGATAACGATATCAAGCGTCTCAGCATTCTTGAGGAGATCGGTGAACTCGACCCAGGCGTTCTGGGCCCAGCGGACGATACTACTCCTGGTCTGGACCCGAGCGGCCTTCATGATCCACATTTTCCTCTCCCGTCCCCCATTCTCCGTCTCGCGCGTCTCCTGAGTGGGCGTGTCATTGGGGATTTCCTGAGCCACAGCAAGGAACTCGGGAGCCTGGGCATAAGGAACCGCAAAGGCAAGGGCGCTGTCCTGAGAATAGGCATTGAACGAATTTGTGGTTGAGGGCAGTGACACGACAGACAGGTTTTGCGGGCTAGGGACGGTACCCACGACCGGAGGTGTGCTCGGGGCATCAGAAGACGTAGATTCGGGGAAGACAAGGGTCAAGAGTGCGAGGTGGTCGGCATTCTTCGGGATCGGGGCATCGTCAAAGCTTTGCCAGTTCCAAGCCGTGTCCGGGGCCGCGCGTAACCTCCTACTACCCTCGACGAGCGAGGACCATTCGGCCTTTCTGACACTCCTTGTCACGTCGAACAAACTGTCCTCTAGCAGGCCAATATATGTAGAGCTTGCCAGCAGGGCAACGACGACGATCGTGTGAATTGGGTGCGACGAAGTGATTTTGGACAGGGTCTGAAGCAGCGGTGTGACTTTCTTGTTCAGCCACGAGGGCGTCGTTGCTTGCGATGCGGGCTGCTCCCCCCTGAATCGCGAGGGGAGGAAGTTAGAGGCAAGTCTAGTCGCCATGGTTAGGAGGTGGATGGGACGTTCGGGAGTATCACCGGGTCGGCTGGCGCATTGAGAGGGCGGCTCGAGTACCGGGCGGATGCCTAAAGACCGGAGTGAGCCATATGTACTGGAACACGACGAGACACAAGCCAGGCATGCGCAAAGCCCTATCTCGAGTCGCTGACACATAATGCAGGTTGGGGGCGTGACAATGAGACGCTGACTGAGGAGAGACAAGGAGCAAGATAGGAAAGGTGAAGAGGGCGACTACCTACCAAATAGCAATTGGCAACCGTCCTCGACAGCTGCGGTGTCGTGCGCTAAAGCTGAGATCGGTGATGTCCAATGCTACAAGAACGTCACTTGTTGAGACCGGCGCTGCGGCTCGGAGCTGTCACGTCGAACTCTGTCTGCCACAACGGTCGGTGTGGGCTCGCTCGGTCGGGAAAGTTTTCGTGGGTGCTCGGTCCAATGCGCGTATCAAGCTTGTCGGGCTGACGGGTGCTGCAAATTCCGTCAGAGCTCGCCGCCGTGGGGTAAGATAGTCGTGGTCGACAGGTCGGGACAATGTTGAATTGGGCTGCAAGCAGGACACAGACAAGCAAACGAAAACCTGGGACCTGTCGATAGAAATGAGCAGGGGAAGAGGAAGGAATTTCAACCTGATGGGATGGGGTCACACGGGCCAACCGCCGTTCTTTTTTGCAGCGGGTCACCGTTCTTTCCACCCCCAAGTCAATGGAACGGGACCCCAATCCCAATTCTGAGCATTAACTCCCGAGTCCCGAGTCCCGACAACGGGCCTTGACCTGCTACCTTCTGAACTGTCACTGCCACATAGTTGCCCCCCTTTGAAAAGGTTTCGCTTTTTTTTTTCCTCATTGGGACACGGATGCGCCAGGTGTGGCTCAACGGTCCATCTCGAAAAGCGGTCAGAGTCGAGGATGGAAATTCGGGGCAGACCGGCAGGCAGCGCCACGCCGCATGCACGACCGGGGTTACCGGATTGAGAAGAGGACTCCAAGCCCCCCCGCCATTCTCTTGCCTTGATATTGTTCCCGATCGTCACTTTGTTTCCCAGACAAGGCAGTTTTTCTTATTCGACAATTTCTCCTCTCACCTGCCCGTTCCACCAACTTCGAACCCGCTTCCTTGTTCACGACCCAGGTCAATTGACGGGAAATCAAGGCACCTGACGACACGGCATACCGCATCACGGCTGGCTGTGCATTATAGGTGAAGGTAGACTCGCTTCTCCCCTTTCCCCGTTTTGGTAATTGCGACCAAGTGATGGAATCCACTCTGGGCAAGGAGCATCCATCGCATCGCGGCCCAGGCTGGGCGCAATTAATTGTCGATAACGTTATCACGTCTTGGCGCGACGTTGGACCTGCAGGAAGCTGGGGCCACCCAGCAACCATAAAAGAGCTCCCTAGCGGTTGCCAGGAAAAAAGAGACTGCAAAATGATGCACGTGGACTTTGCACTAACAGTGGCTTACCAGCTCTTTTATCTTCCATCACCCCACCCAGCACCAAACCTACGATAGTGGTAGTGATTGGTGGAGCGAGAACAGTATCGGGAGATGAGGATGCACTAGCTCGTTCTGAGATAGCAAGGTCCCCAGTTTTGTTAGCATGAAGTTGTCAGATGACTGGTGATAGTACAAAAAAGATACCCCTCTTTGCTAGGGATCTTGCTGGTGGTGGTGGTACCGGCCAGGTAATGAGTCTCTTTTATTCTGTCAACCGCTTGGCTCCTTCGCGTTTTGGACAACGACCTCGGGATCCGAAGGCCTGAGAGAAGCACCTGATTTTGATCTCATGATTTTTTTACTCTCAAGTGAAACCGACCTAATGCCGTTAGTGTAGCGAGGCAGGACGCCAGTTTACTGCACTGTCGGCTCGTTGGAGATTCTCGCGCGTGTGCTGTAGACCCTGCCGAGAGGGTGACATTCCTTATCTTATCGAGGGTCTGCGTAATTGCGCTGTAATCCGCTAAACCCTTTCCGGCTCCACACACCACTAATAACCCTTACCCTTGTAATCGGCGTAATCGCTTGCAGGCCGCTGATAAGTTACCGCGGATAAGCGGATTTTCCACTTATTACAGACCGCCTGAAGCCGACCGCTACCGGCCGCTGGAAGCCGACCGCTTCCGGCTACTAGTTCCGCAACCGGATCTGCCACCACCTACTATAAGGCGCCGTAAGGCCGCCTTACCCCGCCTGGAATTATTACTATCGCCGCCATTACTACCGTTACTACCATTACCGCTATTACCACTAATTTGTATTCTACTATGGCCGACGGCTTGTATGCGGCCGCCGAAGGGCGCGCTTAGGAGGTACGGAGGGCCGGCCTATAGGCGAAGAAGGACGAATAATTGGCGAATACGACAAGAAGCTACGCCTTAAAGCAACGCGAGTAGAGGACCTGGTGCAGTACACTACGCGTAGCGCCAAATAAAACCCTTTATACGTAGCCGGATAGCGAGTTTGTTACGCCTAATAAACTGGTTATTTAGCTAAAGGAAGATATTTTTTTACGGTATATTAAGGTGCCGAAGAAGCGGCGTAACCGCGGTAACGGCTATACGAAGCTATTATTACCGGTTAATAAATAAGTTGCCCTCCGAAAGGCTAAAGCCCTCGCTATAACGCTAGAAGTACCGGTTGCCAAGGCGGCTTAAATCCTAACTAACGATTGGAAAGGCTATATACTACTATTAATTATCGCTACGGTAACGGCCACTAACGGTAGCGCTAGTAATGGTAAGGAAGGTAACCTTTTTACTAAAAGTACAGTAGATACGTATATTACTACCGTAATCGAGCTTTGGTACTTATAAGTAGTATATAGTAATAAGAATACGGAGAACTTACGTAACGCTACTATATATGGCTTTTTAAAGCAACGCAGCTGCCAGAGAAACTACCTTAACCGCGTTAGCTTTAAAAATCAAGGTACTAAAGGTATTTAAGTCGGATATTTTACTACTAAGTAGTTGGCGATTTAAAAATATTTACTTTATAGTATAGCTACCGCTTTATATAACTTCCGTACGCGTATTGATTTTTTATTCGGCTATTATTACCTTTTACGTAGAGAAAATTGCTGGAAGATAAAGTTTACCGACTTTTCTCTCCTTAATTACCCCCTTACTAAAGGCCTTACGTAGTATAGTTACCTCGTATCGTTTTTACAAAATGGTAAGATAAATAAAACGGTTAAAAAGGAGTTTATGGGATCTTTACGCTATAAAAACCCCCTTTTCTACACGTAAGGCGCCTTAGTATAACTATTCTTTTAGCGATGGTACGTAGCTAATAAGCCTCCACCTTCCTTTTACTACTGCTAGAATTAGTATAGGATTAAAATCCTTATTAACTAAAAGCGCGAAGAAGAACTCTCCTATAATATATAGCTATAAGATACCTAGCGTATTTTCAGCGTAATTAGCCTATTTATAGTAAAAAAAACATATTTATCGCGGTAAGTTGGAGTATAAAATGTAGAAACCTACAGCGTTTTACTCGCGTAGATTTTACAAATTAGTTATTGGAATTAGAGCGTTTTATACTAAGCCTACCTTACGTACCTATTACACTAGTTTATACGTATTATTACTAGCTTTTTTAAATTGCTAGGGGATTACTTTTTAGCATACGTAGTATATAATCCTCCTACTACTTTATAAACCCAAATTTAGCCGTAGATTGAAGAGTAGGAGCCTTACTTTAAGGTACGTACGTATTGCTACTAGTAGGTATAAGGCGGCCTTAACGAAGACGATTTTACCGGCGATGGTTTCCTTAAGCTTATAAAGCGCCTTTAAATAATATTCCTATAAAATTTAACCGTCTTGCAACCTTAATTTCCATCTTTATTCTTCTTTTCTTATCCTCCCTTTTATAACGAAGAGTAGGAGACCTTCGCATATATAGCGCAGGTTAGTATTACGGATATAACTAAACTATTAAGCCTTTTATTATAATATACCTTACTAAACCTCTATAGGCTTATAAAGAATATTCGCTTAGCTATTTTATACGCTAATTAATAAATTACTAATCAGATAATTAATTAACTAACTAACCAATTAGCTGTTTAGGAGAGTAAAATCCTAAATACTCTTTTTTCTAGTAAAATCCCTTTTACAATTACTGGTTACTTGGGAACGTTAGCGTTAATATTAGCGCTGATTTTAACGCTTATACTTCCAAAATCTACGTTAAAGCCTACGCCAACTAATTAATTAACGGACCCCCTTATCGTTATAAACCTAGCGAAGTTATTTACGGTTAAGGACGCCTAACGCGAGTAGAAAAAAGGCTTTACAGGCTTACTAGTAATTTAGGTATTAAAGCGCCAATGGGGAAGCCATTGGCGCCCTGATAATAATATTAGGGTACAATTTTGCCGCTAGAAGGTAATTTGGGATACTATTTCTTCGCGTATATTTAGGGGTAGGAGCGAGGCCGAGGCTATTACGGAGGTAGAGTAAATACGTACTGGTAAAAGCCTTAACCAATTTGTAAATAGCCTTAAGTAACGTAGGTAACGCCGTAATTGTTGAGAAATCGAGATATAGGGGTTTAAAAGCTAAAAAGGCTAAAAATTACGTTTTTAGAGGCTATACGTACCTTAAATATAGATAAATTTTATTATCGTTAAAGATTTATATCGCTATAGCCGATTACGCGGATTATATTAGCTAAAAGCGCCTACGATAAGTATATCTTATCGAGGGTTTGCGTAATTGCGTTGTAATCCGCTAAACCCTTTCCGGCTTTATATACTACTAATAACCCTTACCCTTATAATCGGCATAATTACCTACAGGCCGTTAATAAATTACCGCGGATAAGCGGATTTTTTACTTATTACAAATCACTTAAAGCCAATTGCTACTAGCCGCTGGAAGCCGACCGTTTCCGGCTACTAATTCCGCAACCGGATCTGCCACTACCTATTATAAGGCGCCGTAAGGCCGCCTTACCCCGCCTAAAATCATTACCATCACCGCCATCACTACCGTTACCACTATTACCGCCATTACCACCAATTTATATTTTACCATAGCCGACAGCTTATATACAGCCGCCAAAGGGCGCGCTTAAAAGGTACGAAGGGCCGGCTTATAGGCGAAGAAGGATAAATAATTGGCGAATACGATAAGAAGCTACGCCTTAAAGCAACGCAAGTAGAGGACCTAGTATAGTACGCTACGCGTAGTACCGGATAAAACCCTTTATACGTAGCCGGATGGCGAGTTTATTACACCTAATAAACTAGTTATTTAACTAAAGGAAGATATTCTTTTACGGTATATTAAGGTGCCGAAGAAGCGGCGTAACCGCGGTAACGGCTATACAAAGCTATTACTATTAATTAATAAGTAAGCCGCCCTCCGAAAGGCCGAAACCTTCGCCATAACGCTAAAAGTACTAATTACCAAGGCGGCTTAAATCCTAGCTAACGATTGGGAAGGCTATATACTACTATTAATTATCGCTACGGTAATAGTTACTAGCGGTAGCGCTAGTAATGGTAAGGAAGGCAACCTTTTTACTAAAAGTACGGTAAATACGTATATTACTACCGTAATCGAGCTTTGGTACCTATAAGTAATATATAGCAATAAGAATATAGAGAACTTACGTAACGTTACCGTACGTAGCTTTTTAAAGCAACGTAGCTACTAAAAAAACCACCTTAACTACGTTAGCTTTAAAGATTAAGGTACTAAAGGTATTTAAACCGGATATTTTACTACTAAGTAATTGGCGATTTAAAAACATTTACTTTATAATATAGTACCGCTTTATATAATCTCTATACGTATATTAATTTTTTATTCAGTTATTATTACCTTTTGCGTAGAGAAAACCGCTAGAAAATAAAGTTTGCCAACCTCTCTCTCCTTAATTACCCCCCTACTAAAGGCCCTACGTAGTACGGTTGCCTCGTATCGTTTTTATAAAATAGTAAGATAAATAAGACGGCTAAAAAGGAGTTTATAGGATCTTTACGCTATAAAAACCCCCTTTTCTACACGTAAGGCGCCTTAATATAACTATTTTTCTAGTAATAATACGTAATTAATAAACCTTTACCTTCCTTTTACTATTACTAAAATTAGTATAGGATTAAGGTCCTTATTAGCTAAAAGCGCAAAGAAGAACTCTCCTATAGTATATAGCTATAAGATACCTGGCGTATTTTCGGCGTAATTAGCCTATTTATAGTAAAAAAAATATACTTACCGCAGTAAGTTGGAGTATAAGATGCAGAAACCTACGGTACCTTACTCGCGTAAATCTTACAGGTTAGTTATTGGAATTAGAGCGTTTTATACTAAGCTTACCTTACGTACCTACTACGTTAGTTTATACGTATTATTACCGGCTTTTTTAAATCGTTAGGGGATTACTTTTTAGCGCGTATAGTATATAATCCTCCTACTACTTTATAAACCCAAATCTAACCGTAAATTAAAAAGTAGGAGCCTCGTTTTAAGGTACGTACGCGTTATTGCTAGTAGGTATAAGGCGGCTTTAACGAAGACGATTTTACTAACAATAGTTTCCTTAAGTTTATAAAGCGCCTTTAAATAATATTCCTATAGGATCTAGCCGTTTTGCAACCTTAATTTCCATTTTTACCCTTCTTTTCTTATCCTCCCTTTTATAGCGAAGAGTAGGAGACCTTCGCGCGTATAGTATAGGTTAGTATTACGAATATAGCTAAATTATTAAGCCTTTTATTATAATATACCTTACTAAACCTTTATAAGTTTATAAAGAATACTCGTTTAACTATTTTATACGTTAATTAATAAATTGCTAATTAAATAGCTAATTAACTAGCTAATTAACTAGCCGCTTAGGAAAGTAAAATCCTGGATACCCTTTTTTCTAGCAAGGTCCCTTTTACAATTACTGGCTACCTGGGAACGTTGGCGTTGGTATTAGTACCGATTTTAGCGCTTATACTTCTAAAATTTGCGTTAAAGCCTATACCAACTAATTAGTTAACGGACCCCCTTATCGTTATAAGCTTAGCGAAGTTATTTACGGTTAAGGACGCCTGGCGCGAGTGGAAAGAAGGCTTTGCAGGCTCGCTGGCGATTTAGGTGTTAAAACGCTAATGGGGAAGCCGTTAGCGCCCTAATAATAATATTAGGGTACAATTCTACCGCCGGAAGGTAATTTGGGATATTATTTCTTCGCGTATATTTAGGGGTAGGAGCGAGGCTGAGGCTATTACGGAGGTAAAGTAAATACGTACTAGTAGGAGCCTTAACCAATTTGTAAATAGCTTTAAGTAACGTAGGTAACGCCGTAATTGTTAAGAAATCGAGATATAGGGGTTTGAGAGCCAAGAAGGCTAAAAATCGCGTTTTCAGGGGCTGCACGTACCTTAAATGTAGATAAATTTCATTATCGTTGAAGATCTGCATCGCTGCAGCCGATTACGCGGATTACATCAGCTAAAAGCGCCCACGATAAGTGTATCTTATCAGAATCTGCCCCTCACTCCCGATTGCTTCAACTAGCAGCCAGCCGTTCATCCAAAGGAGGGAGGCAAGGCGTATCCGTCAAATGGAAACTTCTATGACTACGAAGCCACTCATTTATTTCGTGCCCCAGTAATACATATATCTCACAGCAGAAAATATCGAAAGGTTTTATGGCATGTGGAACGTCGGGTGACGGATTGATAAGGAACATTTCTCTCTCCACGCCCTCCAAAATGACCGAAGATGATGAACCCCGCTTCCGGCCGGCGCTCATAGTCGTCGACATGCAAGAAGACTTTTGTCCACCTGTAAGTCAGTCAAGCTAAACGCCCCTTCTGCACTCCAAACCGCACCATATAACCAACCAACCAATCCCCACCCTGTTCGCCGCCCCCGTTGCAACGGTTTACTGTGTGCCTAGTGTGTGTACCACACGGTTTGGTACAATGATACCTACCCGCCCGCAATCCACTCACCTCAGGAGCAAAAAAACTCCCGACCTAGGTCCTTCTGTCCCACACTTTCGCCCGTAACATCACACACAAACACACCGATAGGGTAGCTAACACACACTTCTTTTCACCACCCTACAGTCCGGTACCCTCGCCATCCCGCAGGGCCGTACCGTCACCCCCTTAATCAACACGCTCCTCTCCCTGCCCTCCTTCACTCTCCGTATCGGCACCAAGGACTGGCACCCACCCTCACACATCTCCTTCGCCTCCAACCACGTCAACGCCACCCCCTTTGTGTCCTTCACTACCATAACCAACCCTTTCAATCCCTCCGAGAGCTATACCACCCGCCTCTGGCCCGATCACTGCGTGCAGAACACGCCTGGGGCGGAGCTCGTACCAGAGCTTGACGCGTCACGGCTAGACAGGGTGATACACAAGGGGACGGATCCGCGAGTAGAGATGTACAGTGCGTTTTACGACCCGCTCAAGAACCCGCGGGTAAGTGATAGTGGGTTAGCAGGGGTGTTGAAAGAGGCAGACGTAACGCATGTATACGTGGTTGGGTTGGCAGGGGATTATTGTGTGAGGAGCACAGCGGTGGATGCAGTGGCCGAGGGGTTTATCACCTATGTGATTGAGGAGGGCACCAAGACGGTGGACCCTGGGGGGTGGGAGGCGTGTAAAGGGGAGATTGAGAAGTTGGGTGTGAGGGTTGTGAGTAAGGATGAGCCAGAGGTGAAGAGGTTGTTTGAGACGAGCTCAGGGGAGGACTGAAGCGGAATGTTGATGACTTCCAGGTCAGCGAGGTTCCGGTTTGTGTTTGAGGTTTGGCAATATGTGAGCGCCGTTGGGATGTCACCCGAAATTTTGGCGGCATTCTGCTCTAACTACTTTTCTTTCGAGAGCAGGTCGATACAACAAGTTCAGCCCCTAAGCGTACAGAATTCACAACATCATCTTATTTGTTACTCACTCGGATGAGTTCAGTGTAGTAAAAGTAGATGGAAAGAAACAGCGACCCAACACTCACGCAGCCAACGCCAACCTCCGGTTTCCCCGAGACACGACCATACTCCCTTTACCTGCCAACCCTAATGACACCAGCGGCAATAAGTTTCTGAACCTTTGTACGGACGCTTGGGTTCTTCATGTGTTCCGCCAGCGCGGCAGGGTCCGATTGTGCTTGCTGCAAGATGGCCTGCATTACAGGATCCTGCATGATTCCCATGATCTAAGCTACACGTTAGCATGTCATCAAGCAGAAGCTTATCACGTTCCGAAACGTACCTCGGGATCCCGGGCCAACCGCTCGCGCGTCTGGTCCTCTGTTTCATTTTCCCGTGCAGCGTACATAGCGTTGAACGCCTTCTGTTGCTGGGTCTCAATCTCCTTGGCGTTGGCGCCCTTGTGGTGCTCCAGATCGACGTCAAGTGCCTCGGTACAAGCATCAACACACTTGCTATACTCCCGCATGCCAAAGTACACCTGGGCCTTGCGGATATACGCCCGAATGAACTTGGGGTCCTGCTTAATGGCTTTTTCGCAGTCATCCAGAGCGCTAGGGAACTCGAGGAGCTTCATGAAAGCTGCAGCACGGTTGCTGTAACCCCGAGGATCCTCAGGTGCACGCTTGATCATCTCGCTGTAAGCTGCGACAGCACCGGGCCAGTCGGACTCCTTGAACTTCTTGTTGCCCTCCTCACGCGCCTCCTCGGCCTTGACAGGGTCAATATAAGCCTTGCGAGCAGCCTCGAGCTTGTTCCGCTCAGCTGTCTTGACCTTCTGGAGGACATCAGGAGTCCGGTGCTCGCGAAGAGACATGTTGTAAAACTCGATGGCCTTGTCAACGTCGCCGGTTTTCTCGTAGGCGGTTCCAATACGAGCATACGACTTGGCGATGATCTTGAAATCGGCGTACAGGTTACGACCTTCCTCGGCAGCCTTTGTGCAAGTGTCGATGCAGGCCTGGTACTCGCCCTTCTCGAAGTAGGCCGCGCCAAGGTTGTTGAGGTAGGTAATGTCCTGGAAGAGATCCCAGGCAGCCTGGTAGTGCTTGATCGCTTCGTCAAAATTCCTCTTTTTGTAATTCTCTGTGCCGAGCGCCTTCTCCTTATCGGCAGCTTCCTTAGCCTTCTTCTTCTCCAGTGCCTCCTCGTCCTCCGGCTCGGGCTCGGGCTCGGGTGCCTTCTTCGGCTCTGGCTTTTTCGAGGAAGGAGCATCGGGCATCGGGACATCTTCCTCCGGCTCCGCCGCCCTGGAGCCCGAACCACCCGGCGGTGCGCCGGTCATCTCCATATCCACACCCATCAGCACACCAAGAACCTGGATCAAACGGGGGTCGCTAAAAAGATCAGGAGAAGTCGGGTTGGCTCTGATGGCCTGCAGCTTGTCCATGAAGCTCTTGTCGGCGAGGAATGGAGCTGTCTTGGGGTTTGAAGCAAGCTTGGCAATCAGGTTTGGATCGCTGAACATCTGGCCGATGCCGAGGCCAGACCGATCACCGCCTATCCACTGTTAGTATTGACGCATTCCAGTGTGTCCTAGACCAAAAGTCTTACCAGCTTCTTGAGCCATAGCTCTCTCGACGGACTGAAGATCGTTCTTCATGCCAGCGTTGTTCGGGTCCAGCTCAAGGCCCTTCTTGTATGCATCGATAGACCCCAGCAGATCGCCCTGCGCATACAGTGCGGCGCCCTTTCGTCCCCATCCCTTGGGCCAATCAGGCTTTAGCTCTGTCGTTTTCTCGGCATCTTTCAAGGCGTTGTCCCAATCCCTCTTCGACGCATATGCTGCAGATCGGTTGCTGTAGAAAATGTGGTTCTGAGGATCGATAGCGATGGCCTGTGTAAATTTATCGCTTTGGGTTTGTTAGAGACCGTGTGTATCTGAGGGTGTTTAGCTGCGGTTACTCACATGGCCTCATCGAAGTTCTTCGCGGCAATCGCCTTGTTGCCAAGAGCTTTGAGCTCGTCTGCAGTCGCCATGGTTGGAGAGATTGCAGCGAGTAATAAATGGTGATTGTATGGATGACTCTTGGATGTTAGAACGGCTTTCTCGTGAGAACTAAACTGCGCGTCAATGTTTCGTGAGGTTGAAGTTGGAAGAGAAGACGTAGGCGGAAGCCAAAGAAATCAGCTGAAGCCGCAAGGCGCGTGGAAAGCTCTAGACTTTCGATGCCTTTCGATGAGTATCCGAGCTCCTGATTGGGCGGTTCTCCGCAGTTTCAGAGTGGGGACAGGGTTGCTCTGGTGGGGCAGGCCTCGCGGGGCATCACCCCGCCATCCAGAGCTTGGACCCTCTGTAAACTCATCACCAGCTTCAAATTGCCAAGCATCAAGAAGCAGACCTTTGTGAGAAAGCATGGCCTATCGTGTCGAGATAAGATGCGGTCGCGGCTAGGTTTGCATGACAGTCTTTCGGCTTGGGAACGCTGGCAGTGCATGGAGGCACTTCACCAACGATCAACCCGATTCCCGAAAACCGATGCTCCCCAATGTCAAGAATCATCAAAGCTACACCACGAATGGGATAGAGCCGCAGAGTATTTGTATAGACCGAATCCTCTACACTAATGGAGACTGTACGCTGCCCATCCGGAAGCCTCAACCGACCCAATGAGATGCAGCAGTAACTTTGTTGGCTCAATTGTCCCCCGCTCAGCGCCAAACAACTGCTCAGCTGCACTTACGATGCCCCTACAATGGATCCTCAAGGAGTCTGATGTCAGTCAGGTAGCGCTTGTTGGTGCGCTGTCGCGGCTGACGTGATGCGTCTATACAGGCCATTGCAGCCTCAATACTAGTACCAGCAGGCTCCTTGATGTCCGAAGCGTCTGCAGGCACGCCCACAGTTGCAAATAAGGCGATGAACTCGACGGAGAAACGACCACCGTTACACGCTGCACCCTACTTCATACACGGGACCGGTTTTCGTTGGCCTGCTCTGCACTCGGTAGGTGGTTTATTTCCGGCTTGATGGGGGCGGGAGGCTCAGACCCAAGTGCCGGAGCTTCCGCCGCAAAATGGTTTGTTGGGGCGAAAAGCAGCTGCCGTGCCACGACAAAAGTGCAGTCTCAGGCGGCCATGTGTAGGTATGCAGTGTCCCTATAGGGCCTTTTTCAGACAAACTCCAACGCCTGTGATTCGACGACACTGCAGGTTAGTTTCTTGCGCGCGTAGGAATCTGGGCAACTGTCGATTGGGTAGCCAAAAGCAGAGCGGCAAGATCCGGTGCCCGTCTCCGGCGAGGTTGGGTTTTTTGTTACGTCAAATTTATCTAAACCCGGCGAAGTACAATTGGCGGCCTGACCCTTGCTGCAGCCTGTCCACACCTCCGGGTCATGGCAAGCCCACAGCGAATCTGGGGGATCGGCCTCAGCGACTGGGCAGAACGCCTCGCGCTTCGTGTACCCAGTCACTGACACCCGTTCTTCTGCATGGCGCCCGAGGCGAGCTGACAAGTGCTGTGCTGTCCGGCCCCAGCCAGCCACTTTTGGACCCTTGGGGCCGCCGCGAGCCACTGGTTGTCCTGCTTGGTGGTTGGCCGCCTCTAGACCCAAATACTGACATCAGCATATTAATCTTGCATTCCTCTCCTTTGTTACCTATTCAGTCCTCGATGCTGCTGTTTAACATGAAACCACACCGACGCTTACTCAGAGCCTATTAATACCCTCCTCCATCACGACATATTGTTGTTCCCGCCGTTGATTCCGAGTCTGCAAGTACTTATTCCCGTCCCTGCCCACTACTTGCCGTCTCGCCTTCCGGCGAGCCAACTCTGTCGAGAAAACCCAACATGCCTCCATCACAGTCAGGGAGCCGCAATGATGGCCTCCCCAGCGGATCAATAACCCTCGCCATCATCCTCATCCTAGTAATACCCAGCGTGCTCCTCGTGGGCCTTTGCTTGGCGAGGAAGTCTCCACTATGGAAGAAGATGCGGGGACCCCGGCCCGAAGAACTTCCCAGGCCGAGACGAGAGAAAGATCCACCAGCAGTGGCAGGCGAGGAGTCACTCAAATTCATGCCTGTCGTGAAGTACGATCAGAAGCTATTCACGGCACATGGAGAAGATCCGGAAGCTTGCTGCCCCAAAGTTGACGACGATGCAATCAAACCGACGACAGAGAAGCCCAAGAACAGCTGGGGGAGGACGGCGAGACTGATATTACGGAGTGCGAGGATTTCGCTCGGAAAACTGGTCTCGCAGCGGCGACCACAAGAAATTCCGTCACACAAGTCGGCACCATCCCAGTTATCACGATCATCACTGGAAATAACATCGGGAGAAGCCTTCGCCGGGAAAGTCGCAATGCAGACATGTGCTGTCTGCACCGAGGACTTTGTCGACGGGATTGAAGTTCGCCAGCTACCCTGCGGACACATCTTCCATCCACATTGTATCGACCCATGGCTGCTGAGCTTTGCGGCAACATGTCCCCTCTGGTGAGTCCCCAGCCTTTGGTACAGATGGCCATGTGTCTCCAATATGGTGCCACACCATCCCTTCCAAACAAAAAAAAAAAAAACAAGAGAACAATGTTGGCTAATGACGCGAAAACAGCCGAGTGGACCTCAGGGTCAAAGAAGCCGAGAGTCAGGTGGCTGAACCGCCCAGCGCTGTCCTCCGTGCGACTACCGAAGCGGTATAAAGGGGGATGGGTGTTAACTTGGCGGGTGTGTGTGTACATGCCTTTGTACAATGATTAAGAATGGGGGTGGCTCTTTGTTTCGTTTTAGTGGGTTGGCTGTCAAGCTTGGGTAGGACTGGGGGAGGGGAAAAAAAAAAGAACGGATGTTTTATGATTACGAAGTTATGATTAGTGATGCCTTTGCAGCATCATTTCTGCAAGGTACTGACCATATGTTTAGGGGGGGGGGAGGGGGGTGTATTAATGGTAATAAAAAAGTATGTGCTTACATGACTACATACCAGTTCTTCATTGAAACGCTGATATCCATTTGATGTGGGAACACAAAAAAAACCATCTCAACCCGCGTCTGACCAACCAAATTCACATATACGCACACATCACACGCTCACTCAACTTGCCTTGCAGAACAGCGTATGATGACGCCTGTCAGCTCCGTGCCGATCCGACAAAGTCCGAAAGATCATCAGTGGACTTGCCTGGACTTGACCGGTCTGGATTGGTCTGGACTGGTTTTACCAAGTCACTCGGTCACTTTATGGTTTTTTTTTGGGGGGGGAGGGGGGGGGCTTCTCTTCATGGGCTGGCTGTCCAGGGCAAATAGAATAGGGTAACCAAAAGCTTAGAATGCAAAAACGTGGAGACTTTGGCGACAGGAAAAGGAGCAAATTATTCGGGTGACTGATGATTGAAATCAAGACGAGGGCGAGGACGAGAACGAGCCTGCTTAGGTTGGCGTGAAGAGAGGGGGAGGGATACTTACAGCCTCAGGTTGATTTTGCTCTTAATCAACGCGCCTGAAGGAGGAGGGAGGCGCTGGGGAGGAAGAGGTGGGTGAAGGTAGGTTCCCGTCCCTAATACTATTCTAACAGGGTGGGAACACTGGGAAGAATAGCTAGCTACCATGTAGATAGAATAGATGGAAAATATGTAATACTCAAGGACGGTATCAATATTCGCGAGGGTATTATACACAGGTCAATACATATCATGCCGAACTAGTAGATCAGTAGAACTAATACAGCAAAAATCCTGTTGCAGCCTAGCTTGAATTGTGTTTGATCGATTCAACTTCACCTTCCCGAGGCAAAAACTCCAGACTCGGCGTGATGACTCATCGGCAACCATTGCGCATCTGCACAGCCCCAGACAGTAAGTATACTGGCGAGACCGGATAAGAACAGTTTCAAACCGCAACGCGTTGTGCTAATGCTGCTTTCTGTCTCTAATTATCACCAAACCAAGATGGCAGCTCATCCAAAAGTATACCAACTCCCCTCTTCCCCAGAATATAAATGTCTTGACCGATTCAGTCTGCACCCCACAGGCGACGAAGTCGAGGATGTCAACGGCAACGTCCCCTTTTGGCCGATTCTCGAACACCTCCTCTCACAGCCAGTTACCTCTGCAGTATCGCTAATCGATCTCCTGGAAACTATATGCGTGACCGTCCACAGCACAGTCGGCTCCGCAGGCGACCACGGTCTTCTCCGCCGCATCGTCGAGGCTCGATCTAACAGCTTCTTCGCCGCCTGCTGGCCCCGCTTAGTCCAGGTTGCACTACAACTACCGGAGCTCTTCCCCAGCGGTTATATCCCGATTCTGAACGACTACACCCCACCGGTTATGTTCACGCGCCGTCAGGCTGCCTGCCTCGTGATTCACCAGTTCCTTCGGACCTTGCGCGCCCCGGAATGGAGGCACGACGGGACTCATGACTTTGGAATCTGGTACAGCTCCGGACAGCGGCAGGAGAGTGCTGCCTTGGCGTATCTCGAAGCGCTCTTTGTCTATTTCGACCAGGTTGTCTACGACGAGTCTCAGTTGGACGACCCACTGTGGATGATACAGTATCATCTACGCTCGACGGACCAGGAGGAGATGATCATAACTCGATCTTGTCCCCTCGCTAACATCGAAATCGCCATTGTTGACAAATACGACCTTTCACCTAAGAGCCTCGCCCTCCCCGGCGGTGCCGCTGTCATCTCGGCGAACAAGTACATTGGATTTGGGCAGTCAGCAACCCAAGAGGAAGTCCATGTTGGAACATCTCCCGAGGCTTGTCCTGCTGTGTTGATAACCCCGCCATTGACAGACAATCAGGCACTCATTGTAAAGGGTGCGCAAGCCATGATCAACATAACTGGGCAGCGGAGAGACATAGCCGTCGAGGCGATGTCCCTGCCGGAGGGTGGTCTTAGAACGTGGCGGGAGAGGACAATGTTGTTCATGGATGCTCTAGAATTGGACATGGTGGATGTCCAGGAGGGAGCACTCCCGGATCTTATTCCAGGCAACACCGACAGGGAGATCAAGAAGGCATTTACCGCTTTCAGTTCAGCGCGGTATGGGGAGGTTCGGACGGGTATATGGGGTTGTGGGGCATTCTGTGGCGATCCTGCTGTGAAAACTCTACTACTATGGATTGCCGCGTCGCTTGCTGGTGTGAAATTGGTGGTGGTGTGTGACTATCAGAACCAGGTGACTGGCACCGAGCTTCAGGGCCTTGTGTCAAAAGTGAAGGATCGACTGGGCGACGTGCAAGGCATTCTGAAGCTGCTGGAAAATGCACCGAGAGGGCTTCTTAGATTTCAGACCGCTCCAGAGTTTGAGAAAATGCTAGAAGCAAGCGATAACTAAAGGGGCGATGGAGCCTAGTGGGCCCAAAATCTGGAACTAGATTGTATTAGATGGGCATGTAATCCAGAAAACGTCCCACGTACCATTGACTTTCAGCGCGGGCAGCTATGTTCCAATCGGCTCTCCGGGATTCACGACCTCTGAAAGTTCGGGTGAAGAAAACGACGATAGGGATGTAAGTGACGATGACGAAGGTTGCCGGTTGAGCGTGTCGGACTGAGCAAGATCTTCATCATAACGCATTTTAGCAATCACCGTTTGAATTTCGCTAGGGTGATTGTTCAATATCGTTATGTCAATCAAGTCAAACAGGTTATCAACATCATCACCAGGATGCGTTCTCTTGACTCGGATCGTTATCGGTGGTAAAGGCGGGATGTTGAACGCCGCGATGTCTTCGGCTTGCTTCATAACCTTCCGATCGGCACGCGTTTCTGGCCAAGGGAAGTGATTACAAACCCATTTGTGTCCGAGGTCCTCAAGAGGGAGACAGGGCATCCTCATCGTACAGGGTTTCTGGCGGAGAATTCGAAAACTCAAGGAAACCACGGTAGATCCAATGTCATCCTTGTGGTCTTGGTAGTCTTCGGGAAACTCCCGGTCAAAGTGCAGGGCGAAACCGAGTACTTCATCGTGCTTGCGGCTGCGGGCTCCGGCGAGATCGAAGAAGATGTGGAATAGTCTCCCCTTGGTGCGTCGTGGAATACTCACGACCCCGGATCCGTGGGTGCTGGCCTTCCCCTTAGCGAGGCGTATCACTGGATTTTGTATCATGAACCAGGCATTCCGGGATATTCGAGTTATGATATCCCCTCGCCTCAGTCTAGGAGGTGGCTCAGCTTCAACGTGAAGAAGCTGTCTCTGGGGTCGCTTGACCAGAACTGGAATCTCATAGGGAAGTAGGTGAACTTTCCTCGTCCTTGAGTAGAAGTCGGCGCCCCAATTGACCAGTGGAATCACAACCGTAGACGCTGCTCTGTCTCCGTGACCTTCTTGATCTCGGTAATCACAAAGGAGAACCGCAAGTCTAATGCGTCGCATTTGGACAATGTTGAGCCGGGGCAAGTGGTATGGTATCGCCTCAGTGCCGCTCCGTGCCTGCGAGATAGGTAACTCCAAACGCACTCCATTCCCGACGACATAAGGAAACACGGGGTCGAATTTAGGAGCGTAAAAAGCCGCAGCATTCTGGCTTGGCTCAAAGACAGCAGAGTGACAGAAATCTCGAGGTGATTCTGCAAAGAGCCCGTGGGTTGCCCTGGACGCTTCTTCCGCACTCCATGTGATGGTATCAAAATCGACGGTTCGGTCCGGATTGGTGACTGATGGCGAATCGAGGACGATTTCTCCCCAGGCGAAGAGAGACTGATCGAAGGGATAAGACTTCATGATCTCAGTTTGGAGTCGTCGAAACGCCTTTGAGCCTTCACCATACAGCAGGGGCATGTTGATATTGAAGATGCCCAGAAGGCAGTAAGCTGTGTCCTCCATTCTCGAAGTTTCTCTTTGTGCAGCCCAAGACATCCTCTTGGCGATACTGGCTTCTTCGAGCGGAAGACCACAGAGGAAACTTTTGTCGACGCCCGTGATAGAGGCTAGGAGATCGCATAGGGAGTGTTTGCTGCCGAGAGGTTTCCAATCTCTGGAGTAAAACTCGAGGTGTCCCGGGGCAATCAACTCCTGCAGCGTCCAGCCGCGAGTGAACCAACGGCTTTGTTTGATGCTATCATAGGTTTCTTCTTGGGGTTGGTCTACAGGAGCAAGGACGTCGGCGAGATATGCATAGCAAATCTTGGCATTTTGATACCAAAGAAACATGGAGTTGATGGCCTCGGAGAGTTCGGCACTGCTCTTTTTGTCGATGCAGCAGCTGGAAAGATGTTAGAACATTGAGTAATCAGATTGGAATGTCGAGAAAAAAGGGGAAAACTTGCGTGTCGATCCAGACCCATTCGAGGCCATCCAGGGCGGCCTGATTGCAGCAATGCTCAATCTTTGTGAGCCCAGGCTTTTCAAGAATTTCAGCTGGACGAGTGGGGAGATTTTCCCAGTCCTGGAGCGTGACTTCCCCATTTCCCCACGTGTGCGAGAGAATGGCGTATGGTAGGATGTTGTCATCCGATAAAAACTCTTGTAGTTGCCGCGTATAGGAGTTTAGGAGCCTCATTGCGGAATTGATCGAGCCTTTGCGTGACAATGCTGTGTGCTGTGCGAGACGAGCGGGGTGATTGATGCCTTGAAGTGATGCTGCAGGCAGCCAATTCCAAGACTTTTGATTGGCCAAATCCTTCGCTATCTCGGAGGTCGGCAGTCGCAACCCCAAGGGAGGTACGAACAAGACCAAAAATCCACATCATGAATCGATGAAGGGAACTTGCGGGCACAACTGATTCTCCCGCATTCAACAAATTCTCAGGTGTTCTCTCTTACTTTATTTCTTTCAACACGCACACGTAGTGGTTACCTATTCTGGGGTTCGTTTCTCGAGCTTCGGTCGAATCACTGGATTGGTACAGCCATTTTGTTTTGATGGCTACCAAGGGACAAAAACGAAACAGAATAGTTCTCACACACTTTTCCACGATGCAAACCCAAGATGAGATGAACGCCACTCATCAAGGGGGAGGGAGAAGTTCCCCTGTTCGGCCAGGGATCTCAATTCAGTTAGCCATGCCCAACTCGTCCGACTGCATCTCACCCCGCTTCAACCTTCACCGACTCGATCACCGACTCGATCACCGACTCCATCATCTTCCCACTCACCAATTTCGCTCTGCGCATGCAATCGCCCATCATGGCCGCACATACTTCGGGGACGAGCAGATCCAAGATCACCCTGAAGGGCACCCAGGAAACACTCTTCATCACGCTCTACGGCCGCTACGTCGACGCCCTTTCGGAAGACCCAATACTCGGCGACAAATGGGTTGGCCCAATCCTTGAACAGGTCGATTACGACTTCTCCAAACTTGGAATCGGACAGGGCACAAGCAATTCCATCGCTACTCGAGGCCGGCTCTTTGACCGATGGACCCGCGATTTTCTCGCGCTTCATCCGATGGCGACCGTCATACACATGGCATGTGGCCTGGACACGCGCGCACATAGATTGGAATGGGGCGAGGGTGTCCGTTGGATTGATGTTGATCTCCCGGATGTCGTTGAGCTTCGTCGGAAGCTAATTCCAGAACCGGAAGGCAATCGCGATTACACGCTCCTGGCTGGGTCAGCAATCGACCCTGAATTCATCAAGTCCCTGCCAAACGACCGACCGACAATCATTGTGATCGAGGGGCTTACCATTTATCTCGAGCCAGAGGATGGTGAGATGATGGTGGCAACCATGTGTACTCACTTCAAGACGGGGGAGATGATGATGGATGGTGTCAATTGGCTTGTCTTGGCCACACAACGTTTCTTTGCCTATGTCAGAAATACCTCATCGACACTGCGATGGGCTATCAATCCGGAAGAGTTGGAGAACAAACACACGCCACTGAGGTTGTTGGAGGCGCCCGCGCTGTACACCCTGGACACCATGTCGAGGTACCCGGGGGGAGCAAGGTTTTTCATGTGGCTCATGTCTTTGTTCCCGGCGACTAGGAACACGATTCGATATCTGCATTACGGGTTTGGGTCAGCTGCAGGATCCGAGTAAGGGAGGATGAATGAATGTAAACGTGAAGTTAAATATTATCAAATGTCCGGACCGCGATTACATGAGCGAAGAAGGCGCGCCAGGGGGGGGGGGGGCGTCAAACAGGCGGTGAAATCTGAAAGTGAGACAGTGCCAGTCCAGTCACAAGCTGCCGCGCGTGGCGCGGAGTCCCCCTAAACCAACCATCGGAGTCTCAGACGACCTTGGGCCGGACGAACCCCGACCACGTGGCTCAAGGGTAGGTATTGGCCGGATCGTGGAAAGGATTAGAATCTCCTGGACATCCATCACTCTCTGGGTCTCGTGCATTAGAACCCCAGACCTTGCACAATAGATGGCAGGAAGGGCGTGGTGATGCCCCGCCTCGTCATCAAAAGGGCTCCCGAATACTTTCGCTGCCACGGTCTCCAGGAATCTTCCTACAATTGCACCAAGAAAATACAATATCCCAAATGGATCGAGGTATCTCATCGATGGAAGCCCGCCCGGGTTTGAGCCATCATCAATCGGAAAGCGGACCCTCCTCAGGTAAGTGCACACTCACGGCGTCCCAACAACCCAAGATACCCTTCGAGGGGCTCGACGATGATCCACCGCCGTCATGCTGTCAACGGCGCCCCACGGACCGGCGACAACACATGATTTGCTTCGACACTATTTCGGCTGCATCGAGATCCATCAACGGGCCGACTTTCTAGATCCGGCCCATGAATTTTGGCGTCGGCGAGCTGAGCTTGAGCTTCTAAAGCTCCAGTTGGCGAAATATGATGGAACAAAGGAGAGCGATGACCATGCTGCGGAGATGAAGCACCAGGTGGATGACAACGTGAACAAAGAAATTGCAGAGTTTGCGATAGCAATCGAAGATCAATATGAAAAAACCCAAGTTCTGCGCGAGGCACTGAAAAAAGAATGGGGAACAATACCTGGGAGGCTAGTATGCAACGTAGAAGACTGCCGCAAGGCGTGGAGAGAGTCTAGAGAGTGCCGGCGAGGAATCCAAAGGGTTCGCAAGTGGAGGAAATCTCAAAAATCTCCCTATTGACCATGATGGCCGCATGCCTGAGAACGGGGAAGAAGAAGAAGAATGCGGGCGGTTTGTCGTTCGCCGGATAATTGCGGATTTCCGAGGTCATGTCGACGCAAGTCAAGGCCCAGGTCCAGGAAAGAAAATTCCCGAGTACAATCTGGAGGAACACGACGGCCCAGGCGAGAGCACGGCCGAAGAATTTAACAACCCCGGAAAGCGCTATTCGCCAACGATGCTGCCATGCAAGGAAAGTTCCCGGGATCTTCGTTTCAAAGGACGGTTTCCTCATCAGCATGTATCTGTCAGCTGTCTATTGGGGTCCAATTCTCACCAACAAGAGGTCAGCCGGTGGTGTGGGGAGACCCAATATGACAATATCCTCTCGAAGAGGTCATAAGATCTGAAGGACCCAACAAGGCTCAAGTACATCCATTTGCCAGCTAACAATATGAAGTTAAGTCGTGGTCTAACCCAAGAGCAAACCTGCAATAGCTAGGAATTTTTATATGCTGACCCGGTGCAGTGGGTTGAGGTATGCCTCGTCACCAACACAAGCGTCAATCATCAATCTCTGTTCGTCTCATTGACTTTGGACTTGGCCAGGCCGTAATTGGGAGATACTACGATGATTCGGCTCCCGATATCCGTGGTGGTCGCCAACATGAGGTTTCAGATATGACCAAGGCTCAAAGAGTCCTCCGTCCAGAAGTCTGGCGGAATCAACAGAGTGGCCCTGGGGGTGGAATTACGCACGCAAGATACATGCGGCCGCTCTGCGAGCGGATATCGACCGGTAAGGCACCCTGTGCGTTCTGTTATTATGCCGTTTAGTCTCAACATCGTGTCATGCATATATATCCAGCAGAACAGATGGAAGATGATCCAAAAAACCTTGTCCTCTTTGTGAGTCTCCGCTCTTCCCTCCTTCCCTTTTTTCCAAATCGAGTCTAAGATTCGACTCTCTCCTAATGCTGCTTACCTATATTGTATCAGATGCTATACCTGGATTGGGAAACACACCGAGCTAGGAAACTCGTCTCCAGGATTCTGGACCGCGAATCAGAAAGGTATCGCCGACGGCGGCAGTCAGCCGCCTGTACCAATAAAATGGCTTTCACCAAGGCGAGAAGAGACTTGGGGGTTAACGGGAAGCAGGCCACTAACGGTGATCCTGTTGATGGTGATCTCGACTCGGGCTCCCTTGATCCAGATGCCACCCGGAGGAGCGCGCGGGTAGCAGCCACCTTCCAAGACTTTACGGACGTCTCTGAGTATGTTTCGAAGCCCGCGCTGACCAAACCACGCATAAGAGGCGGCCGTGTCCTCGCCGCAAGCAAGTTAGGTCAATATATTATGGATTCAGCAAGGCTGTACGAGGTCATGTCCACCTTTCAGGATCAGCAGATGGCTGAGAAGTACCTCTACTCGGATCCGCCCTTCCATCCTAGACGGACCCTGGATCAGCACTGGTACCAGGGATTGAGAGTGCCGGCAATTTACAACAAGGATCAAGTTGTATACCGCGGCACCAGTGACAGGCCCGAGTACCGACTCGGCTTGTTGAGATTGAGAGCCAGTTTCCAACGCTGTTTAACTCCCTAGCTAGCGCCTGGAAGAGTCAATGGGAGAGTGCCAAGACTGATGATACAACAGGTGGAGAAGAAGCGGGGGCGGGACAGGACGACATGGATAACAGCAGGGTGCGGTTTGAAGAGGAAGAAGAGCCTGAGCCTAGGTTTCCTCACGGCAACCGGAGAGAGGACATCAGCCGGCCCTGTGGGATGAACGTGGAATGGATTGATCATTTGAGCTTGAAAGACCACCAAGGATGCGAGCATTGCACTGACAACATCAAGAGAACACCCAAACTTATTATGGTGGACCAACTCTGGATGTGGGTCTTGGACGAACAAACCATCATTACAGCCTTCCCGGGGAGATATGGCTGCGGCTACGACGACTGGAATCTCGATGGCCTACACAGGTCAATCAGGAGCAGACTGAAAAACACAAAGATCAGATCTATTTTCGACATCGCCCTCGTCGTTCTCGACGAATGTTCCACAACTCTCTTCAGTCGCTCTAAGATCCATGTAAGGTTCCGGCGCGCCCTGTTGTTTTCTTATGTCTCGCTATAACTCTGCTGACTTGTGTTCAAAAAAAAAAAAACAGGATGACCAACTCCAAGTTCTAGACATCTTCTCGGAAGCTATCAGCCATGTGGTGAGTGAGTTTTCCGTACCATTATCCAGTCCCCATTGGCGCTTTGTTATACCTAGGTACCTACCTACCTTAGGTACCTAGTTGAGCCCGCAGGCTTCGCGACTGCTATCTTTGAACCCTCTTTATATCTTGCTCAATTACCATAACTACTACCGGATAGGAAAAAAACCTAAACTGATAATTAATCAATGTGCAAGACAAAACAAACCACAGTTGCATTCAGAAGAATGTCTGACTGGGGGAGCAAGGCATCATATTATGGTTTCCAATCGAACAACACGAATCATTACAGCTATATCCCCCTCGTCGCCCTGCTTAATTTGCACGCCGAGGGAATACTTCTGCGAGAAGTAAAGAATATTCTTGAAGAGCTGGAAATTATGCTCAGTATTATCAGACGCCAAAGTAATTTGATGACGACGTTCTGCAGACACGCCGAGAACATCCTAGATCCTGAATCACAATGGAGAGGAGGGGGAGGAGCAGGAGGAGGGGCGGCGTTGGATGCAAGTTCCATTCCATATAACGACGACGACACGATCCGAAATGATTTTGATGAGGAAGAGGAGGAGGAGGAGGAAGAGGAAAAGGAGGGTGAAGGGGACGAAATTGACCAGGCAAAGCACCACAAGAAGCGGCGGGATCATGACCAGCCAAGAAGAAAAAGAAGAAGAAGAAGGAAATGGCAGCTTCAATGGTTCCGTCGACTATCCATGGAATCACTTGGGGGGATTCAAGCCCGAATCAACGAACTTGAAGACCTCAGAGAGAGTGCAAAGAGTACCGAGCAGAGTGTAAGTCAGGTTTCAATTGGAAATGAGAGTTACACCCAGAAAAAAAAATAATAGAGTGGCATTGGCTGATATCAGAAACTACAACAGGCCGTCGACTTGCTGACATTGAGGCAGCAGCAGGCAAGCCTTGTTCAGATTAAAAGTTTGACAAATGCAGAGGAATCGGTCCGTCAGGGGCGGGCCATCATGGTCTTCACCATAGCCACCATCGTGTTTGTAAGTTTTTTTGACCCAGGTTGCAATTGCCGGCGGCACCCCACCTGTGAGCGAGCGTGAATGGTGCCAAGTCTATTATTCTATTCACCTAATAGCTGCCACTATTCTTTCATGTCAAGCGTGTTTGGCATGAATAACAGTGATTTCGGGGATAACTCAATGACATTGAGGGACCAAATTCGCTTTATAGGTAAGTACCTACCTACCGACCTAGGATTATCTTGAATGATCACCAGTTGAGAGAGAGAGAGAGAGAGAGAGCGGAGTAATCGACCTGCTGGGCCTGGGCCTTGGGATTGACTGCATTCAATGGAATTTTGAGGCTAACACACCCAAAAAAAAAAAATCTGTCCGGTTTAGTTCCCATCTCCATTGGCACCATTGCGTTCGCTCTCATCTTTGCCTTTTATGATGTTTTACGCACACTCGTCTGGGCTGTTTCTACCTACTTTTTAACATGGGTCGCGGTTCGCACAGGCTTGTATAACGTCTGGTTGCAATATGGAATTGGCAACAGATCAGCAACGGCAAGAGTATCCCGTAAAGTCCAAGCTTTGAAAGAGGAGGTTAGGAGTACGAGGAGAAGGGGGACAAATGCCAAGGCCATGGCAAAATTGGCAGAGGGGGCAGAACTAGGATCTCTGGAAAGTGGTAGGGGTAGGGGGCGGTGCGATAGAGACGTGGAGAGGGAGGCTTTGTGCGTGAAGTGAGAGCCTGACTGGAGGAGTATCAATAAATCACATCATTTGCACTCTCTTTTAAACTAGCTGGGTAACTAGGAACCTAGGTATTTTTTTAAATAAAAAAAAATAAAAAAGGGGGGGGGGAATCTATGTTGGAGAACCTGAAAATTTCAATGACTGACTTGGATCGCTATGTACCGATATATAGAAATATCTAAGGTCTGGCACATTTTCTTCAACAGGGAGTCTGCACAACTCCTCTCTCCCTCCATCTCCATCTCCATCTCCATCTCCATCTCCATAGCTAAGGTAAGCTAAGGTAGTCACAGACCTTTGTGACAAAGTCAGTCTCACGTGCAGCCCATGAAAGAAGAAAAAAAAAAAAAAAAAAAGAGAAGGAAAAAAAAAAAAA